>ERZ869909.2805-NODE-2805-length-10888-cov-5.275553_pt1 | contig 10888 bp, 8 predicted proteins | sample MGYA00520892_ERZ869909 | MGnify/ENA primary metagenome ERZ869909 (study PRJEB32215, sample SAMEA104723947) | bioreactor metagenome | biome: bioreactor; feature: anaerobic bioreactor; material: water | place: China | collected 2015-03-12 ... | reverse complement strand
TTGGGTGTCACTGCATCGCCAGCTTCCCTTCGACAAAGACGGTGCTTTTAGCGCAGAAGGTAAGCTGCTGCCTGAGCTATTGCAACGCTTGCTAACAGATCAGTATTTTCAGCAGAGCGCCCCAAAAAGCACCGGGCGCGAGTATTTTCATCTTGGCTGGCTGCAGCCGCAGCTGACCGGACAGGAGGCCGCAGCCGATGTGCAGCGCACCTTATGCCGCTTTACCGCACTCAGTATTGCCAGCGAGCTGCAATTACCAAACCTGAGTGAGGTGTTCATCTGTGGCGGTGGTGTCCATCACCCGGTGCTGATGGCAGATCTGCAGCAACTGTTGGCACCGGCGAAGGTGCAGAGCAGCAGTAGTGCAGGGGTAGAGCCGGACTGGGTAGAAGCCATGGCTTTTGCCTGGCTGGCTCAGGCTTATGATCAGCAGTTGCCTGGCAATGTGCCGGCAGTGACCGGAGCACGCAAGGCCTGCGTGCTTGGTGTGGCCTATTCGCCCTAAACCTGCCTAAGGCTTGCTCATCAATTCAGCTGTGCTAGTATAAACGGGTACTTTAGCCCTGAAACCATTGCACAAGGACGCATGATGGCAACCCAACATTTTACCTTTACCTCCAGCTTACAAATCCACATCGCCCCACACGAGCAGGAAATCCATGCAGAAAAAGGCGAAACCATTACTTTTGAACTCGCCAATAAGAGTGGCTTAAAACTGCTGGATTGGGGCCTTTATTTTAATAACCCCTTTGAACCCGAGCGCTCCGTTCGCTATTCGTTTGGTAGTCAAAGCAGCCATGAGCATCTGTACCGGGCCGAAAAGCGGGTTGCACAAGATACCGATAAAGTTAAAGTTCCAATGTACAACGCTTATGCGCTGTATCTGGTGGCGGAGCTTAAAAATGGCCAGCAGCAATTATTTCAGCTTGATCCGGAAATTATTATCAATAAAGGCGATATTGATACCTAAATTCACTGTAGCTACTTAACTACCATCCTCAAATTCAAGATGCCTGAACTCAGGCTCATGTAAAACCGATGCTAACGGATAACCTGAGTTTAGGGCTCGTTTGACCCACTGTCTTGCCCTGTCATCATTACCGCAAACTGCCGCCTGCTGTGCCGCCAATATCTGTTGCCTGCTCTCCACCAAATCAGGCAATGCCTGAATCACCTGCTCCGACAATACGCATTGGCCGCTTTTAGCCAAATAGACAGCCAATCTCAACTGCAGCATGGGGTTATGAGGTGCAACGTCTAATCGCTCGCCAAGCAATGCAATCGCTTTTTGATAAGCTTGCTGAGCTTGTTGCTGTTGATTGTTATGCCGGTAGCTATCTGCCAGATTGGCCCAGAGTAAATAGTTGGCTGGTTCCAACTCAACCGCCTGCATAAAAGCCGCTATTGCCTCCGTATACCGCTGTTGGTAAAAAAGTGCGGTTGCCACATTCGAGTAGTTACTGGCAATTGGTGACAGCTGCAAGGCTTGGCTAAATGCATGGTACGCTGGCTCGAACTGAGCCCGGTTGAACTGAATAGCCCCCAAAACTTCCCAAATCTGCAGATTGTTAGGAGTCAACTCAGATAGTTTCTGATAGGCTTGCTCTGCTTTATCCAGTTGGCTGGTTCGCAAATAAAAGGTCGCCAGATAATTCAGCACAAACCAGCTATGATGCTGTTCCAGAGCCATAAGATAAGCCTGTTCTGCCAGTTGCAGCTCTCCTTGCCGACGGTACGTATCGGCTAAACCAAAGTATCCCTCCGCTTGCGTAGGATCCAGCTGCAAGACTTGCTGGAAGAGTGTGGCTGCCTGCGCATAATCGGATTGCAACAGCGCCATTTGCCCATGCAGAACCAACAAGCGGCTGTCCATGCCAGCACCTTGCTGCAAGGTTGCCAAAATGTGCTCTGCCCGTTCAACCCAATGCAAAGTATCGCGCTGCGCAATCCACAAGGAGGCACGTACCAGCGCCATTTTCGCCTCAACAAAGTCAGGGGCCAGCTGTATAGCCTGCTCCAAAGCCTCAATTCCTTGCTGCACGTTGGTGATGACAGTATCTCGATAGATGTAGTTCAGCCCCTGCAAGTAATGTCGAAACGCTTGCTGCTCCTGAGTACTTTGCTCAGTGACAGCCAAAGGTGGCATATCCAGAACAGCAAAGGTTGCTTGCTGCAGCTGATCGGCATTACCCGCCCAATCCGATGCCGATAGCGCCAGCTCGATGTTGCGCAGTTGCTGGCCATTTTCCCCATCCAGCAGAGCAAGCATCATTTGAAGCTCGTCACCAACCGGTTCAATGCTCGCCATTAACACATACTCAGCGGCAAAGTGTTGCTGCAGCTGCTCAACACTTACATCCTGATAGCGTCGAAGCTCAGATGGCGGGATCACCCAACGGGGCCTATCCTTTTGCCCGGGTATAGCAAGCTGATGATTTAAATGAAAGCCTAATCCACGTCCAAGCTTAACTAGCTCTGCTTCATCGGAGAGCACCTGAAAAGGCATCACAGCAAGCACTGAGCCTGCAACCGGCGAGTGGCGATTTGAGGAGCTACCTGACCAAAACCAGACGCTGACAACCAACAACAGCAAAGCAGCCGCCGCCACAACCTTAGGATGACGATAACTTAGCTCACCTTGTCGCTGATTTTTGTATAGCTTGTTCAGGCAACCATCCAGTTGCTCCACAAGCTGCTGCAAGGATGCCGGGCGCTGTTCTGGATGGAGTAACAGGCATTGCCGGATGATGCGCTGTACTTTGGCTGGTACCCGCCTTTGCACGCTATCAGGTACCGATCTGACCAGGCCTTCCGTGAGAGCAGTAGTCGTTGCAATCAGATCCTTACCACGGTAAGGGTGCTGCTGATAACAAAGTTGGTACAGCAGAATGCCAAAATTAAAGACATCTGCAGCTGCAGTTAACGTATCACCTCGCAACAACTCCGGAGCGACCCAACTAGCCGCGTCATGCAAGCTGGCACTCTGAACTGAGTCCAACGAGCTGACTGCATCCAGCTGCTGCTCGGTTAAAGAAGTTTTTAAATCATCCATCAGGCTACTGGTCAGTCCGAAGTCAACCAATTTCACCTGTTGCTGACTGTCGATCACCACATCGGATGGTTTGAGTGTCCGGCGCAACATGCCCAGCTGATGGACCGCAGCCAAAGCACTGGCAATGTGCCGTGCTATCAGCAAACGCTCGATAACATCATAGTGATCATCCAGCAAGTAATCGGTCAGCGCAGTTCCTTCCACCCACTCCGTTGCAATAGCAGCCAGGCCATTCGCCTGGGTGATGCTGTAAACAGTTGCAATGCCGGGGTGTTCCAATGACGCTAGCTTAGCTGCAGTCTCGAGCAAGTGCGAACCAGACGCCGCATCGCATGGGATAATTTTAACAGCAACAGGTCGTTGCCCGGTAGGATCAAATGCTTTGTAAAGCGTACCTGCAAAGCCTTCGCTGAGCTTGGATTCTAAGCGAAATGGAAGCGAATCGAGAAAGCTATTCAGTTCCGGGGCCACGGTACTCTCTTAAGGTAACAAATAGACAATGGCCAGTATAACCAGAAACAGCCGATGTCACAGCTGTTTCCAGTCATACAGGGTGCGCAATTCGAACTGAGCGGTTACCCAACCAAAGCCAACAAAATACCTGCGGCAACCGCCGAGCCAATAACGCCAGCGACATTCGGCCCCATCGCATGCATCAGTAGAAAGTTATGCGGGTTTGCCTGAAGGCCAACTTTGTTTACCACCCGCGCCGCCATTGGCACCGCCGAAACCCCTGCGGCACCTACCAACGGGTTGATTGGCTGCTTGGACAACTTGTTCATCACTTTTGCCATGATGACCCCCGAAGCCGTGCCAATGGCAAAAGCCACCATGCCCAGGATCAGTATGCCCAACGTTTGGGTGGTTAAGAAGTGCTCTGCACTTAACCTGGAACCTACCGCCAATCCAAGGAAGATCGTCACGATATTAATCAGCTCGTTTTGCGCTGTTTTGCTGAGCCGGTCGACCACGCCCGCTTCACGCATCAAGTTGCCCAGGCAGAGCATCCCAATAAGCGGGGCTGCCGTCGGCAGAAACAAAATGGTCAGCATCAACAAAATCAGTGGAAACAATATCTTTTCCTTTTTACTGACTGTGCGCAGCTGCGTCATCTGAATTTCGCGCTCTTTCTGACTGGTCAGGGCTTTCATAATGGGTGGCTGGATCATGGGTACCAACGCCATGTACGAGTAAGCCGCTACGGCAATAGCCCCCAGCAACTCCGGCGCGAGCTGCGAGGCCAGAAAGATAGCGGTCGGGCCGTCGGCACCGCCAATGATGGCAATGGCGGCTGCCTCGCGAAAGGTGAAGCTCATGCCGGGGATCCAGTTCAGTGCAATGGCACCGAGCAAGGTAGCAAAAATACCAAACTGCGCGGCAGCCCCTAAAAACAACATCCGCGGGTAAGCAATTAAAGCTCCGAAATCCGTCATGGCACCAACGCCAAGGAAAATCAGTAAGGGAAATAAACCGGTGCCCACACCCACTTCATAAAACATATGCAGCAAGCCACCGACTTCCCCCATGCCAGCCAGCGGAATATTGGTCAAAATGGCACCAAAGCCAATGGGCAATAGCAACAGGGGTTCAAAGTTTTTCGCAATGGCCAGGTACAACAAGCCGATACCTACCAGCAGCATCACCACCTGGCCCCCGGTGAAGTTCAATATACCGGTCGATTGCAACAAGGTTTGAAAAGCATCCATCAAAGCATCCTTCAGGCGTAGGTGATCAATACATCGCCATTGCTGACCGCATCACCAGCATTGACATGGATCTTCTGAATACTGCCATCTACCGCAGCCCGTACTTCAGTTTCCATTTTCATCGCTTCCATGATAATCACCACATCGCCTTTCTTCACCTGAGCACCTTCTTTGGTCACCACTTTCCAGATATTGCCAGCTAATGGCGCTGTTAAGGTCCCACTGCCGGTCACCGAGGCCCGGCCAGGAATATTTTCTTCGACCACCGGCTTGATGCTGCTAAGCTCTCCGCTTGGCGCCACTTCCACTTCGTACACCTTACCGTCCACCCGTACGCTGTAGGCTGCAACGCCACCAGCTACGGTCACCGCTGTGCTTCCACTGTTGCCGGTGTCGGACGGCGCCTCCGGTACTGGCTCAAAAGCGGCCGGATTATTGCGATTTTTCAGAAATTTCAAACCAACCTGAGGAAACAACGCATAAGTCAATACATCATCGACCTGAGCATCGGCCAGGCTAAAGCTTTCCTTTTTAGCGATTTCCTGCAGCTCTTTACTCAGTCGTTCCATCTCTGGCTCGAGCAAGTCGGCAGGGCGGCAGGTAATGGCATCGGCTCCAGCCAGCACCCGTGCTTGCAGTTCGGTATCGACCTCAGCAGGCGTCGCGCCGTATTCGCCTTTTAACACGCCAGCCGTTTCTTTGGTGATGGTTTTGTAGCGCTCGCCGGTAAGCACATTGAGCACCGCCTGAGTACCGACAATCTGCGACGTGGGTGTGACTAAGGGAATGAAGCCTAAATCTTCACGCACCTTGGGAATTTCTTTTAATACCGTATCCAGTTTATCCAGCGCATCCTGCTCTTTGAGCTGGCTTTCCATATTGGTCAGCATCCCGCCCGGCACCTGCGCCAGCAAAATGCGGGCGTCAACCCCTTTCAGCGAGCCTTCAAACTTGGCGTATTTCTTCCGAACTTCACGGAAATAAGCGGCGATTTCCGCCAACAACACCAAATCCAGTCCGGTATCGCGTTCGGTGCCTTCGGTAATGGCCACCATGGTCTCAGTGGCGCTGTGGCCATAGGTCATGCTCATCGAGGAGATCGCGGTATCCAGCATATCAATGCCAGCATCAATGGCTTTCTGGTAGGTGGCAGTACTTAGCCCTGTGGTGGCATGGCATTGCATGGCCAACGGGATTTTCACCGCTTCCTTGATGCGGGTAATCAGCTCTTCAGCCACATAAGGCTTCAGCAAACCCGCCATGTCTTTAATGCAAATGGAGTGACAGCCCATGTCTTCCAATTGGATCGCCATATCCACCCACATGTCAATGGTATGCACCGGGCTGACGGTATAGGACATCGTGCCCTGAGCATGCGCATCGGCTTTGACAGCGGCCTGGATGGCCGTTTGCAAATTGCGGATATCATTCATAGCATCGAAGATACGGAACACATCCACCCCGTTAGCTACCGCCCGCTCGACGAACGCTTCGACCACATCATCTGCATAATGCCGGTAACCCAGCAAGTTCTGGCCCCGCAGTAACATCTGCTGTTTGGTATTGGGCATGGCTTTTTTCAGCGCCCGGATCCGGTGCCAGGGATCTTCCCCCAGGTAACGAATACAAGCATCAAAGGTAGCCCCACCCCAGGACTCCATCGACCAGTAGCCGACCTTATCCAGTTTCTCAGCAATAGGCAGCATATCTTCCAGACGCATCCGGGTTGCCAACAGGGATTGATGGGCATCTCTGAGTACCAGCTCAGTTAATAACAATGGGTTACTCATAACAGTCCTCTTTTAGTGTTGTTGCTGCCGGTGTTGATGAATAGCTGCACTGATAGCAGCCACTACCCGGGGAGAAATCGCATCCGACTCCACCACTTCCACCGTGGTTGCTGTTGTCTTTTTGGTTGGGAAAAAGCGCCGGACACTTAAGCTCATCAGCTGAATAATTATCACCAACACCGTCAGGAAAACAAAAACCGTTGCCATCCCGATAGCCATTAGTTCCGCTGCCTGTTGCAGCATGGTACTGACTGCCATAACTCCCCCTTACCGATACCTTGCTGTTGTCATCTGCCGCTTCACCAAACGCAACAGCTTCATCTGCCAACCTTTGTTGCCTGGAGCTTCATTATCCGGATTCTGCCTCGAACCGACAATTCAGTCCTGTGATAGCAGCTATAGATAGCATGAATCTGCAAACGTATAAACACTTTTACGTCCAGACATCCAAAACAATTCTAAGGCCTTTCGATGCAAAAGTAAGCTGATTTTTGTCATTTTTATGCAAAACAACTCTTTTTTTTCCAAGTCGCGAGTTAAAAGGTTTCCAATTGCCGGGCAATATCACGGCTCAGCTGCTGCCAGCCCTCAGCCATAGCCTGAACCAGAGCCGGGTAGCCATCATTTTGCATTGGCTGTTGAATCAAAAACCGCTGCCGCTGACTGTGCTGCTGCCGCGATAGCCGGTACTCACCACTAAGCAGCGCATGGCCATCCACAGTTCCCAGCATCCGGTCCAGCTGAATATGGAGTTGTACCGCCGTCTTATCTGTTTGCTTGTGCAACTGCCAACCGGTGGCCTGCGCATCCAGGTTCAACAGCAAATGCCGACTGAGTTGGGTAACCAGATCATCCGCCCACAAATGTTGCCTGGCGACGGTCAGCTCTGTCGGACTCTGCTGAAAGGCAATCCCCCGCTGTTGCAGAAAAGGTGCCAGTTGAATCCCCTCCAGCACAAGTACCCGTTCAGGCTCCGATGCAAGCTCCACCTGTGGCAATACCTCCGGATAGGGGAACTGATAATACTGAATCTGAACACTTTGTTGCGAGCACGCCATGATCAATAGCAAAAAAGTGGCACAGAGGAGTGATCTCATGGTCGGGCTCTCTTTGGTTCTGGATCAGCTGCAGGGGGGGCCTGAAAAATCAGCGCATTGCTACGCTGGTTAAGCGTATGCAGCAAAGGCTGTAAATCACGCTGCAGCTGCTCAAATTGCTGCAAGTTGCTGTTAAGGCGCTGATGCGTTTGTGAATCGGGGCCAAAAGCCTGCAGCAATTGCTCCAATTGCACCAGGCTTTGACTGAGCTGCTCGGGCGCTTGTTGCAGTGCAGGCTGCGCCAGATAGCCATCCAGTTGTCGCATCACCAGCTCCATTTCTGCCATCACTGTGGTCGCCTGAGCCAGGGTGCGGGTGCCTTCCTGCAACAAGGGCTCTACCGGTAGCTGGATCATTTTCTCCAGTGCCATCAAAACCTTCTGCTCTATATTGCTCAAGCCTCCACGAGCTGTCGGTAATACGGCATAGCCAGCGTACTCCATCGCTTGCCAGGGTTGCTCCAGCTCATCGACCATATCCAGATCAATGTACAAGCCCCCCGTTAGCAAGCTGCTGGTTTTAAGGATAGCTCTCAGCCCCTGCTCCGCCCCCCGAGTTAATTGCTGCTTTACTTGCTCGGTGCTGATATTTTCATACAAACGACCGGTTTCAATACGGATCAATACCGGCACCCCTTTATCAAATGAGGTTTCCAGCGGGTGTGACATAGAAAAGAAAAAAGGCACACTGACCACAGTACCGACCCGAACACCGCGGTACTCCACCGGAGCCCCGGCCTTAAGGCCTCGTACCGACTCTTCAAAAAAAAGTAAGTACTCGACGAACTGACTGTACATGCCTTCGTGGATGCTATTTCTATTTGGAAACAATGCAAATTCGGTGTCGGATAGCACCCGCTCACCTGCAGGCCACCCTTCTAAGACATCAAAACTAACCCCACCACTGATCAAACTGGCGATCGACGCAACATCCACTCTTACCCCATCAGGGGTCAGCTCAAAGCTAACACCACTGGCCTGCCAAAAGCGCACATTCTCAGTCACCAAGCTATCATAAGGTGCACGGATAAACAGCTGGTACAACATCTGGCGCTCGTCCATATCAAACAGGCTTTGCTCTACGGTACCCACTTCATAACCGCGGTACAGCACAGGATCTCCCACCGATAACACCCCGGTGTCTTCACTGCGCAAACGGATGCGGATCCCCGCCGCTTCAGCAGAAGCTACCGGAGGTGTTTCCAACAAATGATGGTGTAAGACGATCTGATCAGACTCCCCAGGTTGCAGTTCAATATAGGCACCCGATAACAAGGTATTTAACCCGGTTATACCGGAGCGGCTGACTTGTGGCCGTACCACCCAAAACTGCGACTCGGCATTCAGTAAGGGCTCTGTATCTGGCCGCATCCGAACTTTAATTTCAACTTGCTTCAGATCAGCGGTTAAATCGACAGAGACCACCTGGCCCACATCGACGCTGCGACTTTTCACCGGCGTTTTCCCTGCCACCAGCCCTTCAGCGTGAGGAGCAATCAAGGTCACCACCGGCCCCTGATTCTGATAACTGTAGTACAGCATCCAAATACCAATACCAATGGCGGCCAAAGGCACGATCCAGATGGGTGACCATTGCTTAATTGGCTGAATACTGGCCTGACGTTGAACGGGTGTTGTCACGAAGTCTGCTCCGTCATTGTATTTATTGGCTCCGGATTTTCAGGCTGAGCCGAACTATCCCACAACAAGCGCGGATCAAAGCTGAGGGCAGCTAACATAGTGATAATTACCACAGCGGCAAAGGTGACTGCCGCAGGCCCTGGATACACACTCATCAACAAATCAAAACGCACCAAAGCTGCCAGGATTGCCACCACCAGCACATCGACCATGGACCAGCGACCTATCCAATCGACCCAACGAAACACGGTAGTGGATCCCTTTTGCCGATAGTGTTGCGACTGCATCACAAGATAGCACAATCCAAAGAGTATCAGAATCTTCAGCACAGGTATCACCACGCTGGCCAGAGCAATAATCACTGCAACAGGATAAGCACCATCTTGCCACAGCAAGCGGATCCCGCCCAAAATCGTCGATTGGGTTTCCTGCCCCATCGAAACAGTCACCATGATGGGATACAGATTGGCTGGCAGGTACAAGATGGCTGCCGTGGCGGTCAGAGCCAGCGTTTTCTGAATACTGGCAGGAATCCGTCGATGCACTCGATCACCACAGCGGCTGCAATGCGTTGCATTCAGTGGAACCAAGGCAGTACAACAAGCACAGACCTTCAATTGCTGGCTCAGGCCCGCATGGCCAGGCTGGGCCATAAACAAAGGCTTGGGATTAGGAGCTATACGTGACCACATTTCACGGCGGTCAATCACCTGAAAGGTACGCAGGTGCAGCAAGCAGAACAAGCAAAATGCCCAGAAACTAAACCCCAAAGCCAAATCACCATGACTGGCCAGCTTGACAAAACTAACCAACAAACCAATCAAAAAGATATCCACCATGCTCCAGGGCTTTAGCATAAAGAGCACCCGGGCCACCCACATCCGGGCAGGTAGAGGCCAGAGCATCCCCAGCTTCAAATAAATCACTGCCGCCATGCAAAAAGCAGGGATCGCCTGTATAAACAGCCAAACCAATACCGCAAGAGCGGGATGATGCACAGTAAAAAGCACAGATGAGGTATCCAGAAAGCTCATTTGCTGCTGGCTACCGGCGGCATAAATGCTGATAAAAGGAAATAAATTGGCCAGCACCAGCATAAAGAGAGCACTGCTGGCAAATAGCACGGGCCGAAGCACCGGCTGCGGATGGCGACTATCCAGCAGATGTCCACACTGGCTGCAGTGAGCTTCTTCGCCCGGCTGCAGCTCCGGCAAGTGTTGCAGTAAGTCGCAATAGCGACATAACACCAATTCGCCATCTGCATCGGCTGGCTGCAGTTCACCAAGCGCGTTCAGTTGATAATGGCTGCTTGCCATAGCATTGAGATCCTTAGTTTAGAGAGGATCTAATAGCATGCGGCAACTAAGGATGCAAATCTGAAAGGTAAGGCGAAAACGACAAAACCCGCTTCGGCTTGCACCTTAGCGGGTTTCTTCGTATATGGCGGACGCGGGAGGATTGCTGGCGGCGTCCTGCCGCCAGCCCTGCGGGCCAGCTGAAGCTGTCCTGATTTGCTCCTGGCAAATCAGTCGAACCTGCGGAGCTTCTCACCCTCCCGCGAATTTGTCATCAGGCGAAAACGACAAAACCCGCTTCGGCTTTC
>ERZ869909.2804-NODE-2804-length-10888-cov-6.407640_pt1 | contig 10888 bp, 8 predicted proteins | sample MGYA00520892_ERZ869909 | MGnify/ENA primary metagenome ERZ869909 (study PRJEB32215, sample SAMEA104723947) | bioreactor metagenome | biome: bioreactor; feature: anaerobic bioreactor; material: water | place: China | collected 2015-03-12 ... | reverse complement strand
TCCTTGATCTGCCCGATGCGGCGGATGTCGAGGCGCACCGACGAATAGAACTTGAGCGCATTGCCGCCCGTCGTCGTCTCCGGGTTGCCGAACATGATGCCGATCTTCATGCGGATCTGGTTGATGAAGATCACCATGCACTTCGACTTCGAGATCGACGCCGTGAGCTTCCTCAGGGCCTGGCTCATGAGGCGCGCCTGCGCGCCCATCGTGACCTCGCCCATCTCGCCTTCGAGCTCGGCCTTGGGCGTCAGCGCGGCCACGCTGTCCACGACGACCACGTCGATGGCCCCCGAGTTCACGAGCGTATTGGTGATTTCGAGCGCCTGCTCGCCCGCATCCGGCTGCGAGACGAGCAGATCCTCGATCTTCACGCCGAGCTTCTTGGCATAGCCAGGATCGAGCGCATGCTCGGCATCCACGAACGCGCACGTGCCGCCGCGCTTCTGCGCCTCCGCCACCACGTGCAGCGCAAGCGTCGTCTTGCCCGAGCTTTCCGGCCCGTAGATCTCGATCACCCGGCCTTTCGGCAGGCCACCGATCCCGAGCGCGATATCGAGCCCGAGCGAGCCTGTCGAGATCGCCTCGATATCCATCGAGCGCTCGCTCGCGCCGAGGCGCATGATCGACCCCTTGCCGAAGTTCTTGTCGATCAGCTCCAGCGCGTGCGCGAGTGCCTGCGCCTTGTTCTTGTCCATCTCTCCCCCTTCGACGACGCGCAACTGCGGCTTGGTCATGTGGCACCTTATGGCATGTTAAGGATTGTGCGGCGACTCGACGTTGGATTCTACGTACACGTTTTGTTCCGTTTCGTCTACAGCCCGAACAAATTCATTAACAGCCTGTTAAACGCGCTCTGCGAGAATGGCGGCCGAGGTCCGAAACAAAGCCGCCGTTTCCATGCATCCCGTCTATGCCATCGCCAGCAAAGGATTGGCCGCCCAGCTCCAGAAGCTCGAGGGCGCGGCGATGGTGGTCGCGGTCGAAGGCATCAAGCAGGCCCCGAAAGCACCGCCCTCGGTCGAGGTCGGCCGCGGCGTCCGCATTGGCGCGCTGCCCGTCGGGAACCCCGTCGAAGGCCTCGTCTCCATGAAGGAGGCCGAGCACGCCTACCGCGCCAACGCGGCCGTGATGTCAACGGCAAGCGACATGTTCGACAGCCTGCTCGACGCCGTCGGCGGCAAAAAGGGCTGACGCGAGCCACTGACGCCCGAAAACCGAACGCGGGGCCCGCATGTCGCTGCCCCGCGCCGAATGATCTGCAATCGCGAAAAGCCCGACGATCAGTCTTCCCGATAGACGCGCTCGCGCCGCTCGTGGCGCTCCTGCGCTTCGAGCGAGAGGGTCGCGATCGGCCGCGCATCGAGCCGGCGCAGCCCGATCGGCTCGCCCGTCTCCTCGCAATAGCCGTAGGAGCCGTCCTCGATCCGCGCAAGCGCCGCGTCGATCTTGGCGATCAGCTTCCTCTGGCGGTCCCTGGCCCTGAGCTCCAGCGCACGGTCCGTCTCGGAGGTCGCCCGGTCGGCGAGATCCGCATGCTGCGTCGAATCTTCATGCAGCCCCGCCAGCGTCTCCTTCGTCTGCCGGATGATCTCTTCCTTCCAGGTCATCAGTTTCTGGCGGAAATAGATCCGGTGCTTTTCGTTCATGAACGGCTCGTCTTCCGACGGCCGGTAGTCGGGCGGAAGCACGATGTCGGAACGGCTCGCCTTGCTGGTCAGCTTCTTGTCTTGAGCTTTGTCGATGGCCCGGGTCCTCGGTTTGGTCGCGCTCGGGGGCGGTGTCTTCGTCACGGCACCGGCCTTGGCGGTGGATGTCTTGGTTTTGGACGTCTTGGCTTTCGATGCCGCTTTCGCCGGGGCCTTCGCTGGCGCCTTCTTGGCGGGCGCAGGGGCAGCCTTGGCGGCCTTCGGCTTGACGGGAGCCGGTTTCGCGCGCGCCTTATGCGCAGGCTTCGCCTTCTGGACGGCCTTCTTCTTGAGCGGCTTGGACGTGGCGCGTTTGCTCATTGAGGGCCTCTCGATCATGGGCCTGCCGCGAACACCAGTGCCGCCGTCGCGCCCCCGCGAGACGAAACGTCCGCACTCCTTGGCTCCGGCGACGCTCTCTTGGCGGCAGAGACCGCTTCTGTCAAGAAAATCCGCCGTTTATGCAAAAAAAGACAGGGGAAGGCTCACGCACCCTAAGCCCCAGAGGACCCAGCCAATTCCCTATCGGCGGCTCCGGCTGGCAAATCCGCCGCCCGCTCGAGTTGCAGAGAAAATCCGCACTGCGGCGCGGCCCCGCACCCCGCATCCTTGCCCCATCCCGGCGCGCCGCCTAAGAGGACAGCAACTGCCACGGAGGTTTCTCGACTATGACGACGACCGGCCCCGCCCGCTTCGAAGGCACCAGCACCTATGTGGCGACCCGCGACCTCACCGTCGCCGTCAACGCGGCCGTCACGCTGGAGCGCCCGCTGCTGATCAAGGGAGAGCCGGGCACCGGCAAATCGGTGCTGGCCCAGGAGGTCGCCCGCGCGCTCGGGGCCCCGCTCATTGAATGGCATATCAAGTCGACCACCAAGGCCCAGCAGGGCCTCTATGAGTACGACGCCGTCTCGCGCCTCCGCGACGGCCAGCTCGGCGACGAGCGCGTCAAGGACATCCGCAACTACATCAAGCGCGGCAAGCTGTGGGAGGCCTTCGTCGCCGACACCCGGCCCGTGCTCCTCATCGACGAGATCGACAAGGCCGACATCGAATTTCCGAACGACCTCCTGCAGGAACTCGATCGCATGGAGTTCTTCGTCTACGAGACGGGCGAGACGATCGGCGCCCGCCAGCGCCCAATCGTCATCATCACCTCCAACAACGAGAAGGAGCTGCCGGACGCCTTCCTCCGGCGCTGCTTCTTTCACTACATCAAGTTCCCCGATCCCGAGACGATGCAGCAGATCGTCGACGTCCACTTCCCCGACCTCAAGAGCCGCCTCGTGGGCGACGCGCTGCGCATCTTCTACAATCTGCGCGACGTCCCGGGCCTCAAGAAGAAGCCTTCCACCTCCGAGCTCCTGGACTGGTTGAAGCTGCTCATGAACGAGGACATCGACCCGGCCGTTCTTCGCGAAACGGAGAGCCGCAAGCTCATCCCGCCACTCGCCGGCGCCCTTCTCAAGAACGAGCAGGACGTACACTTGTTCGAGCGGCTTGCCTTCATGAGCCGCCGCAAGGGCGAATAGGCCGACACGTGCCCCACACCCGTTAGAGGGTCGTTAAATCAAATCCTCTAACCTTCAGCGCACTGAGCCACGCCTCCATGGGGGCCGGAGCCCTGCGTATCCCTGTGTGATTGCCATGAGCCTGTTCCAGAAGATTGCCGCAGCCCTCGGATGGGGCGGCGGGCCTGCGGCCAAAACAAAGCGGCATCCGTCCGAGCCCAGGAACAACCGCGCGGTCATCCGCAAGCGCCAACGCCTTCTCGAAGGCTTCATTGTCTCCGAAGGAATGTTGACACCCCGCGCCTGCACGTTGCGCGACGTCTCCGCGCTCGGCGCCTGCATCGAAATCTGGGACGAGAGCGTCAAGCCCGCGCTTCTGAGAAACCGCATCACGCTCTATATCCCGAGCGACGGAAAAGAGGTCGACTGCGACGTGATGTGGAAGCGCGACAACGCGATCGGGCTCAAGTTCGCCTCGCCCTTCCGCGCACCGCGCCGGAGCTATGCTGCATAGCGCGGCCGCCTTCAGCTCCCATTCATGCACCACCTCGTAATATCACCGGCAAAGGTCGCCGCACATGCGGCCGGCTCACCACCGCTGGAGTGACCATGGTCGAGTTCTTGAGAAGCGCCACAATCGTGATGATGGGCCTCGTCGTCATCGGCGCCGGGGTTGTCGTGGTGCTCCACGGCTGACACCGCGCGCGCCTGCTGCTCGGGATGTCCCCGGCGCTCTCCAAGCTTGCGGCACGGGGGCGCTGAGCCTACGTAGGGAAGCACCTCATGAGGTTTCCCTTGGACGTCCGCAACCTTTCCCTCACCGTCACCGACACCTGGGCGCGCACCGGCAACCGGATCGCGGATTTCCTCACTCCCTCGCTGCGGCTCGGCGTGACGGGCCTCGCGCGCTCGGGCAAGACCGTGTTCATCACCGCCCTCATCCGCAACCTCACGCAAGGCGGGCGGCTGCCCTTCTTCGCGCCCTACGCCGAAGGCCGGCTCGTGTCCGCAAACCTCGAGCCGCAGCCCGACGACGAAATCCCCCGTTTCGATTATGAGGCGCATATCGCGGCCCTCGGCACCGATCCGCCGGACTGGCCCGAAAGCACGCGGCGCATTTCAGAACTCCGCGTCGCGCTGGCGTTCACACCCGAACATTGGCTCCGGCGCTCGCTCGGCATCCGCCGCTTGAACCTCGACATCGTCGACTATCCCGGCGAATGGTTGCTCGACCTCGCCATGCTCGGCCAGAGCTACGCCGAATGGTCACGCGAAGCGCTCGAACGCGCCCGCCGCCCCGCACGCGCCGCGACCGCGCGCGACTGGCTCTCGTTCTCGGCAACCCTCGATCCCGACGCGCCCGAGGAGGAAAGGACCGCGATCGAGGGCGCGCACCTTTTCACCCGCTACCTGCTCGACGCACGCCGCGAAGCCGCCGTCGCAACGTTGGGCCCCGGCCGCTTCCTGATGCCGGGCGACCTCGAAGGCTCGCCACTCCTGACCTTCTTTCCGCTCGACGTGCCGCAAGACGACGCAACGCCCCGGCGCGGCAGCCTCTATGCGATGATGGCGCGCCGCTACGACAGCTACGTCGCCCACGTCGTCCGCCCCTTCTTCCGCGACCACTTCAGCCGTCTTGACCGGCAGATCGTGCTGGTCGACGTGCTCGGCGCGCTCGCGGGCGGCCCTGAAGGCGTGGCCGAGCTCGAAAGCGCGCTGGCCTCCGTCCTCTCCGCCTTCCGCCCGGGCGTCGCGAGCTGGCTGCAAAGCCTCGTCGGCGCGCGGCGCATCGACCGGCTGCTGTTCGCAGCAACCAAAGCCGATCACATCCACCACACGAGCCACGACCGGCTCGAAGCCATTCTGCGCCTCCTCACCCAGCGCGCCGCCGCCCGCGCGGGCGACGCGGGCGCCGAAACCCGCGTCATGGCGCTTGCGGCACTGCGCGCGACACGCGAAGCCCAGGTCCGCGACGGTTGCACCGCGCTCCCGTGCATCGTCGGCATCCCCCTTCCCGGCGAGACGGTCTCCGGCGAGCGCTTCGACGGGCGCCGCGAGGTCGCCGTGTTTCCCGGCGATCTCCCGGAGGATCCCGCGGCCGTCCTCTCGGGCAACGCCGTCCTCGAGACCGCCTTCCCGCGCTTCCGCCCGCCACGCCTTTTGCCGACGCAGTCCTCGGGCGAGATCCCGGCCGCACCTCACATCCGTCTCGACCGCGCGCTCGACTTCCTGATCGGAGACTGGCTGCAATGACCGAGACCCGACGCCCGCGCGTCTTCGCGCCCGACGATCCCAAGCTCGTCGCCGACACACCCGAGCCCGCGCCGCCTGACGAGACCGCACAACCGGACGCTCCGTTGGAAACCACCGACGGACGCCAACCGGGCACCGGCGTCGGCGGGCTCTTCCTCTCTGCCGTCGCCGCGCTTGCGGGCCTCGCCATCATGGTGAGCTTCACGGGCTTCGTTTCGGCCGCGCTGGCGCGCGAAGACTGGATCGGCTGGATCGCGACCGCACTCCTCGCCGTCATTCTTGCGACCGGGCTTGTCATGGCCGGGCGTGAGCTCCTCGGCCTCGTTCGCCTGGGCCGCCTCACGCGTCTCAGGCGCGAAGCGGAAGCCGCCCTCGCAACGCAAGATCGCGCGCGCGAGCAGAACGCCGTCACCGCCCTCGCCTCCGCCTTCCGCGGGCGGCGCGATCTGGCCTGGAACCTTGCGCGGCTCCGCGATCACGCGCGCGACGTGCGCGATCCCGGCGACCTCCTGCGCCTCGCCGACCGCGAGCTGCTAGCCCCCCTCGACGCCACCGCGCGGCGGCTCGTCGTCAAGTCCGCGAAGCGCGTCTCCGTCGTTACCGCCATGAGCCCGATGGTCTGGGTGGGCATGCTCTTCGTCACGGTGGAGAACCTTCGCCTCCTCAAAAGCCTCGCCGCACTCTATGGCGGCCGCCCCGGGGGGCTCGGCGCGCTCCGCTTGGCGCGCATGGTGATCGCGCACATCGTGGCGACCGGCGGCCTCGCCCTCACCGACGATCTCGTCGGCCAGTTCCTGGGACAGGATCTGCTGCGTCGCCTGTCCCGCCGCCTCGGCGAAGGCGTCTTCAACGGCGCGTTGACCGCCCGCATCGGGACCGCGGCCATCGAGGTCACGCGACCGTTGCCGTTCCTGGATGCCGAGCCGGTGCGCGTTCGTGATCTGCTGCCCGAGCTGTTGCGCCGTCCAGGCAAAGCGTCGACTTAGCCCGCCACAAGAAAAAAGGCGGCCGTTGGTATCCCGGCCGCCTCGTGCAACTCAATTTCGCGTTTGGCCTTATTCGCGCGGCGGGCTCGCCGCGAACACGGTCCGGCGCTGCCAGCGCCCGGCGCGGTTCTGTTTCACAGCCGCAACCGGCGGCAACGCGATCACGGGCTGGGTCAGCTCGCCCTCCCAGATCGCCGCATGACGGTTCGCACGCAGCACCGTCGGAGCAGGCGCGCGATCCTCTGCCGTCGAAAGCACGCTCGCGAACACAGGCCCCGCCCGCTGCGCGGTCATCCAGTTGAGAGGGCCGGAGAGCAAGAGCCCGAGCAGCACCGGCGCCGTCCAGATAAGCAGGCCGGGCGATGTCGACCAGCAGATGTAGGCGACACCCACGCCGACAAGCATGTGAACTCCGTGCAAGCGAAGCGACTCGACGAAGCCGATCGCGCCGTCGTCGCGCCGCTGCGCTTTCCAGCCCGAGTCGCGGCCGGCGAAGATCTGCAGCACGGAGGCCGTCTGCGTCATCATCATGATCGGCGCGAGCAGCATCGAGAACACCGTCTCGGTCGTCACACCCGCCACTGCACGCGCGAGGCCGCCACGCTCCCGCGCCGTCCGCGCGCGCTTGATATCGAGCGCGAGGCCCAGCGCCTTCGGCAGCAGCACCACCGCCATGGTGGCCATGAAGAGCCGCATCGCCGCGCCGGGATCGGTCACCGGCCAGATCGGGAACAGCGTCTTCGCATCCGTGAAATAGCTCGGCAGCATCTGCTGGCCCTGCAAGGCGAGCACGAGGCCGACCACCAGCACGCCGGCCCAGATCGCGGAGACGAGATAGGCGAGCGCGCCCATCGCGAGATGCACCCGGCCCATCGCCGGCACGCCGCGCTTTCCGATCAGCGCCAGATGCTGCAGGTTGCCCTGCGACCAGCGCCGGTCGCGCACGATGAGATCGGTCAGCCCCGGCGGCATGCTCTCGAACGAGCCCTCGATCGAGGGCGCCATGTGCACGCCCCAGCCGGCGCGCGACAGCAGCATCGCCTCGACGAAGTCGTGGCTCATGATATGGCCGCCGAACGGGGCGGCTCCCGGAAGCGCCGGGAGACCTGCCGAGCCCGCGAACGCGCGCGTCCGGATGATCGCGTTGTGGCCCCAGTAGTTGCCCTGGTCGCGGCCCCAGAAGGCGAGCCCCGCCGCGGCAGAGGGCCCATAGATGTTGGCCGCGAACTGCATCAGCTTCTGCAGCCGCGTCTCCCCGCCGATGAGGCGCGGAACCGTCTGGATCAAGCCGGCCGACGGATCGGCCTCCATGGCGCGGGCGAGACGCACGAGCGCCACGCCCGACATGACGCTGTCGCCGTCGAAGATGACGAAGGTCTCGTAGGCGCCACCGAAACGCTCGACCCAATCCTTGATGTTGCCGGCCTTGCGGCCGGTATTCTCGATCCGCCGGCGATAGTAGACGTTGAGCCGCCCGGTGAGACGCTGGGCAAGCTCGGCGTACGCCGCCTCTTCCCGCATGCCCTCTTCCGCGCCGCGTGTGTCGGAGAGAAGAAAGATGTCGAAGTGCCGAGCCTTGCCGAGCGAGGACAGCTCCTCGGCAATCGCCGAGATCGTGCCCGCGATGCGGGCCGGATCCTCATGATAGACGGGGAAGAGAAGCGCGGTCCGCCGTTTGAGCGGCCCGTCCGCATCGGGGATAGGGATCGTGTCCGCCGTCTCGCCGGCGAACAGCGGGAGAAAGCCGAGAGCCGCCGACAGCGTCCCCACCGAGATCCACGCGAACGTCAGGGTCGAGAGGATAAGGAACAGGAACTGGAGCGGCGTCATTTGCGCCGACGACAGCACGCCGTAAAGCTCGTGAGCGAACGCGGCCGTCATCAGTCCCGCGCCGAGAAACACCGCCGTACGAGGAATGGACGGCCCCCGCCGGCGCGGCCATCGGCGCGCGGCCTCTGCGGAGAAGTCCTGCTCCGGCATCTCGATCGGCGTCCCTTCGGGAAGAAGAGCCGGATCGCTCGCATCGAGATGCGAGAGCGGAAACGGGCGGGAAAGGCGTGCGTCTCCCGCCGCCGAACTGCCGGTATCGCGCACGCGTTCGTCAGCGATCATGCTCTTGTCCATCGATAGAGCCAGCTTTCGGAGATGAGCTGGTTCGCCACCCTCAGCCCTAAACGCAGCTCGATAAGGTCTGTTCCCGTAGTGCTGAGCTCGAACCTCACTCTGAGACCCTGCGCCTCGGGCAGTCGCTGCACGACGACGTTCGACGTCGCACCCGTACTGACCGCAAGGTCGGCGGTCGGCAGCTCGGTGAGATCGCCGAGCGACGGCCCGACGAAATCGACGACGAACTGAACGGTATTGGCGCCCCGCCCCGCGCCGACCCTCGTCTGCGCGACCCACGCTCCCGACCATACGGCAGGAATGTTGTCGCCCCATGTCACGCGGTAGGCGAATTTGTGGCCGGTGCCGGGCTCGAGCGTTTGCGCCGGCTTCCAGTAGGCGACGATGTTGTCGTGGATCTCCTCGTCGACGGGGATCTCGATCAGCTCGACGAACCCGTCGCCCCAGGCCCCCTTCGGCTCGACCCACGCGGTCGGCCTGCGGTCGAAGCGCGCATCGAGATCCTGGAACGTCGCAAACGCGCGATTGCGCTGAATGAAGCCGAAGCCCTTGAGGTCCTTGTCGACGAACGCGCTCGTCTGCAGCGTCTTCGGATTGGTCAACGGCCGCCAGAGACGCTCGCCCTTGCCGTTCACGACGGCGAGCCCTTCGCTGTTGTGCACGGCCGGACGATAGTCGCCGTCCACCCGTCGCTGCGCGGACCCGAGGTAATACATGCTCGTCAGCGGCGAGATCCCGACATGGGTCAACGCCCGGCGCGGATAGAGGGTCGCCTCCACGTCGATGACGGTGTCGCGTCCGGGACGGACGATGAATTTGTAGGCACCCGTCACGCTCTGGCTGTCGAGCAGCGCATGGATCAGGATTTGGCGCGCCCCCGCTGTCGGCCGCTCGATCCAGAACGCTCGGAACAGAGGGAACTCCTCGCCGCCCGGCCGCGCCGTATCGACCGCAAGCCCGCGCGCGAAAAGGCCGTAGCGCTGTCCCTGACCGACGGCCTTGAAATAGCTCGCGCCCTGAAAGGAGACGAACTCGTCGAGCGCATCCGAACGGTTCAAGAGCCCCGAGATCCGAAATCCGGAGAACCCGAACGGCGCGGCGTCGGGCGCCTTTGCGATGGAAGGCCCGATGGAGAAGCTCGCACCGTCGGCAATGAGGCTTTGCGTTTCACCCCCGCTCACGATCCAGATCTCGACGGGCGCCTCGTAGATCCAGCCGAGCGGCAGAGGACGCACCTCGTAGCCGAGGCCCTCCTCGCGCCAGACGGTGGCCTCCGGCCGCAACTGGATATCGCGGTACTGCTCGGGCGTGAGCGCATTGAAGGGCTCGGAGACGTCGGCCTTCGGCTTTACGAAATCTCCCGCAGCCAGCTTTTCCGCCAGCTTGCGCACATGGTCTTCCGCAAAGGATTCGACCGGCGCGGCCTCGGCCGGTGCCGGCGCATCGCCGCCGGCATGCGCCATATGGAGGCTGTCCGCCGCGAGCGTCGCGACGGCGGCCCATGCGCCCGCTCCGATGAGCACGCCACGCCGATCGGGGCCCGCGCCCCTGCCAGGATCGTCAGCCATGAATTGTCACGTTTCGGAAGGTCCCCACCCGGCGAGACACGCCACCCGAGCTCACGTTCGGCCGTCGGCCGACCCGCACGATCGGATGATCCCCACGTTGCACGCCATCGACTGAAATCAAGGAATCAGCATTTCCCGTGTTGCTCGAAGCTGGTAGCCATCGAATGTGGCAACATTTACCCACGCGTCTGGTTCCCATCGGGTCCCACCGAAGTTTGTACGCGCAACGCATCGGCGGGGAGGCGACGCGGCATTGAACGAGGACCGGGCCTCCTCCAGCTCTCCTCATCGCGACCGGCATCAACGCGAAGCGTGAACGGATGTCGAGGCGGCACGAGCAGGATCCACAGAACACAACCCTGGAGAGCGGACGGCTTTAACGCTCCATCGCAGCCCCTGCGCAGCACGGCACCCGGCCGGTTGGGAAATTCTCCCTGAAACGAGGGTGTGTGGAAAACTCGGCGACCCACCGGGCGCGTGACGGAACGACGTCATCTTTGGATATTCGCCGAATTTCCTCACAAAACTGATGCAATATCAGCGCATTGGCGCCCCGACGCCACACGTGGCAATCACGCCACATCGCTCGGCGATTCCTCTGGACAGGGCATCTTCGTCGTTCCCTGGCCGCGAGAGTTCTGCGTAGTATCTCGGCCAAGCGGTGATTCGGCACGTCGTGCTGCCGCTGGTCGAAGAGTTTAATGTGCGCGTGGCGTAGAGCAACAGCGTCAAGCGCCCGTTTCGAAGTTAGTAGACGG
>ERZ869909.2803-NODE-2803-length-10892-cov-3.989829_pt1 | contig 10892 bp, 11 predicted proteins | sample MGYA00520892_ERZ869909 | MGnify/ENA primary metagenome ERZ869909 (study PRJEB32215, sample SAMEA104723947) | bioreactor metagenome | biome: bioreactor; feature: anaerobic bioreactor; material: water | place: China | collected 2015-03-12 ... | reverse complement strand
GAGAAGGAGATCCCAGGGTGCCGGTTGCTGACGTTGGCCACCTGAAGTTGATTGTTCTCGTCGGCAAACAGTGCCATGGAGCTGACCGGCGAGATGGCGATACGCGCCAGGGGTCCTTCGGTCATCGGCGCATCGAAGACGTCGGCTGCCGCCGTGGCGTGATGGATACCGAGGTTGCCTAGCTCATCGCCAACCAGGAAGCCTCGGCGCGAGTGCTCGGCCTCGATGTGGGTAATCGCTGTCTCGTACCGGGCGAAGTCACGGATATGGGTCAGGTCATACTGATTCTGGCCATCGCGGACCGGGAAGTACTGGCGAACCTGTCCATCGGTGGTCCCGGCGATGATCGATACCGTGCCATTGAGATACACCATTTCCGACACATGACCGCTGTCGGTTACTTCTACCGCGCCGCGGTAGCGAGGATTAGTGAGGTTGCCGATATCGTAGTGGTGGATATAGCCCGCATCGTCGGAGACGTAGAGGTGACGATAGCGGTTGTCGATCAGGATCTGACGGGCATGGCCATCGAAGCCGGGAAGCTCGACGGTGGTCTGCTCCACGGTCACCGCCCCGGTCATGATGTTCTCGCGACGGTCGAAGGAGGTCACCATCAGGGTGCCGTCATCGAGTTCGGCGGCAGCATAGATACCCCGGTCACTGAGCTGGAGCCCCAGCACTCGGATGGCACGCCCCTCTTCGTCCAGGGTCAGGGGCTCCTCGCCAAGGGGAAATTTCAGCTTGGGTTCGATATGGCGGAGGTTGTCGGGGTAGGTAATCGCATAGTCCACCTGACCGAGGCTGATGTCACCGTTGTCGTAGCCGTAGGCAAAGGCCCGCGTGGTGGCAAAACCGGTCGCGAAAGCCGTTCTCGAGGCGGCATCGGGCCGCGGCATGTCGAACGACGAATGGATGGCGCCATCCGCCAGCTCGAAGAAGGTAATGCGCCCCGTGTCGGTGAAGCTCGCCCCCAGGGTGTCATGGCGGTCGATGGTGAGGTGCTCGAGCTGCTCGCCGCTCTCCACCCCGGGAATGGCATAGGTTTGCTCGGTTGAAATCTGGGCTGATTTGAAGAGCGGCATGACCTCGGAAAACAGATAGACGAAGATCATCCCCAGCGCGATAACGACCCCGATGCCGGCAGCCCCGATACCGTAGCGGGATACGTTATCCTTGAATGCTCGCTTGCGCCGCAGGCGCTCACGTTGTTCAGGGCTGGGCAGCAGCGATCTGCCTTGCCCCGATGAGGAGAGTTGGGACATGTCATTCATGATCGATGGGCAATCCCGGCAGGTGGAAAGATACGCAGAGGGTAAGCAGGGTCCATGACAGCTATGTGACAGCGCCCAAAATAAAGAAGGGGCGCCGGAGCGCCCCTGTAACTACCTTGTTGTTCGATTACCTTATTGCTCGATGTGTCAGTCGATGCCCAGTTCGCTGCGCACGCGGCTGGCCACGGTTTCCGGCAGCGGAATGTAGCCGTCGCGGGCGGTCACTTCCTGACCCTGCTGTGAGAGCACCATGCGCAGGAACTCGGCCTGCTGCGGTGCCAGATCCTCGTTGGGGTGCTTGTTGACGTAGACGAACAGGAAGCGCGCCAGCGGATAATCCTCCTGCTCGACCGTATAGGCTTCTTCACCTTCGTCACGTGCCACGGGCACCGCGCGAACCTGAGAGGTGATGTAGCCGATACCGGAGTAGCCGATACCGTTGATGGACTCGCTCACCCCCTGGACCACGGACGCAGAGCCCGGCTGCTCGTTGATGGAATCCTTGAAGTCGCCGCCGCACAGGGCATTCTCGGCAAAGAAGCCGTAGGTGCCGGAAACGGCGTTACGGCTGTAGAGCGTGAAGTCACGGTTTTCCCAGTTGCCGTCCAGCCCCAATTGGCCCCAGCGTGTGATGTCTTCCGGGTAGCCACAACGACGGGTGCCAGAGAAAATCGCGTCAACCTGCGGTAAGGTGATGCTTTCCAGCGGGTTGTCCTGGTTGACGTAGATGGCGAGGGCATCGATGGCCACCGGTACCATGGTCGGCGGATAGCCGTAGCGATCCTCGAAGGCCTGAATTTCGGAGGTGCGCATCTCGCGGCTCATCGGGCCGAACTGGGCCGTACCCTCGGTCAGTGCGGTGGGGGCCGTGCTTGAGCCAGCGCCCTGGATCTGGATGTTGATGTTTGGGTAGAAGCCGGCGAATTCCTCGGCCCACAGGGTCATCAGGTTGTTCAGTGTATCGGACCCGATGCTGGTCATGTTGCCGGAGATACCGCTGACGGACTCATACACCGGCAGGTTGGGGTCGACACGATCCGCCATGGCGGCGGGAGTGACGAACGATGCACCGATGATGGCAGCAGCCAGAACCTTCAGTTTCATGTTTCTCTCCATTTTTTCAGCGCTGCGTTGGCAGCGATTGGGCTCGATCGGGTTTTCGGTGACCGATGGCTGCGACTATAGGCAGGGCGGATGACACTTCGGTGACAAAAGCCGAGGGTTTGATGAACCTTGTGTGACAGTCCAGTGTGACGATATGGACGGAAGGGGCGCTGTGCGGCTCGTCGCAAGCGCGATAGAATCCGGCTGGATTCACTCAGCTTTCTGTAGGCACAGGTCGCAGGCACACAAGGTTGTCGGGATGGGCGGGCGTCAGCGTCCGGAATACCGGTTTGAGGCTTTGGCTTGAAGGGTTTCGGCAAAGAGATGCCGATCAAGGAAGGATAGGGGGGATTATGGCACTACGCATGCTTATCGCTGGCCTGGGCTTGCTGATCGCACTGTTGGTCGCTGGCTGTGCCGGGCGTTCCGAGCCGCCCACGGCGGGTGAGCCAGCGCCGTCGCAAGCCGAAGCGCCGTCGCCTACCACTCAAGCCGAACCGCCGCTGAACCTGAACGGTGCGGCACTGGAAGACCGCTACTGGTTGCCGACCCTGTTCGCCACCGAGCAGGATGAGGCGCATTACTACGTCAGTCGTTTGGCGGATAGGCGCTTCACCGATACCTATGGAGGCGACGAGCATCCGCGGGTCTGGTATATCGCAGCTGAGCAACTGGGCCAGATCGGTGAGCCGGCCGTGCCGTTGCTGTTTGGCCTGATTGACAGTGCCGATGCCTACGAGCTGATGCTGGTGCTCTACGCGCTACAGTTGGCCACCCAGGATCCCGTACTGATGGCGGAAACCGGCGGTGATTACGTTCAACTGGGTACGGTGCTGACGGAGCGCACCAACAGCGAGAACCGTGAAATAGCGCTGGCGTGGTGGCAGCGTCATGGCTGGCGCTGGGAGTAGTCGCTGCTGGCTTGGCCAGGGCTCCCAAGGTTCTTGCCAGGGCTATGCCGGGTTCGATCATTCCCGGTCGAACAGCCTCGTTGTTTCGATGAGACGCTGGCAGATGGCATCCAGTTTCAGTTGATGAGTCTTGTCGGTCAGGGTGCCGTGGTTGTCGAAAGCGTCTCCCGCCTTGGCGACTGCAAGCTGGTTCGGTAGTACCGTCACTCCAATATTGCTCAGCAGCTGGCGCATCAGCGCCAGGCTGCGGATGCCGCCCAGCGCGCCGGGTGATGCGGAGAGCAGCGCTGCGACTCTGCCCTCGAACAGCTTGAGGCCGCTCTCCCCTTCATGGGGGCGGCTGATCCAGTCGATGGTGTTCTTTATCAACGGGGTGATGAAGCCGTTGTATTCGGGTGAGGCGATCAGCAGGCCTCGATGCTCGGCCAGCAGCTTGCGCAGGGCCAATGTGTTTTCGGGCAGTCCATGCTCGGCCTCCAGGTCGCCTTCGTAGATCGGCAATGGATAGTCGCGCAGGTCGATGAAGGTGGCCTTGGCGCCCAGCGTATCCAGACGCCGGGCAGCCAGGCGAGCGAGCCGCTTATTGAAGGACGCTTCCCGGGTGCTTCCGGCGAAAACCAGAATTCGGGCGGGGGTTGTCGGGTCGGACATCGTTGCTCTCCCTGGCTGATTTGATCGTGTCGTAGAGGCTGCATGGTATCCGCCTTGCCGGGCGCGCACCGCGCAGAGTCGCCGCGGTTTTGCTATCGTCACGCCGTGAACGGCGTTTTTTCTCTCATGGACATGGAGTCAGCCTGCCATGGACAAGTATATGCAAGCTGCCCTGGATGAAGCTCGCCAAGGCCTGGCGGAAGGGGGCATCCCCATCGGCTCGGTACTGGTCTATCGCGGACGCATCCTGGGGCGAGGCCATAACCGCCGTGTGCAGTCCGGCAGCACGGTGCTGCACGGCGAGATGGATGCCCTGGAGAATGCGGGGCGCCAGCCAGCTTCAGTGTATCGGGATTGCGTGCTCTATACGACGCTATCACCCTGCCCGATGTGTAGCGGAGCCATCCTGCTCTACGGCATTCCCCGGGTGGTCGTTGGCGAGAACCGAACCTTTCTGGGTGAGGAGGCGTTGCTGCGTTCCCGGGGCGTCGACGTCGAGGTCCTGCAGTCGCAGGCCTGCATCCAATTGATGTCCGATTTCATCGAGACATCGCCTGAACTCTGGAACGAAGATATCGGGGAATAGCGCACCTGACCGGCAGGTGACACCATGTCGGCGAGTCGACGTGCCTGGCTGTCATGAAATTGTCACATGTCCCGGTTACCGTGCGCGGACAGTAACGTGGGTGTCACATACCCGTCATCCTGAACGTGTAACATCACAACGGCCTTTTCATGTCGAAACCAGATCTCTCTTCGCCCGACACGAACCGAGCGGCCCTCACCCGCGAGCAGGTTCGTGAGGTACCGGCTTGGCTGCGAGGCATCTATGCCGGTCTCTGTCTCTATTTCTTCCTGGCGGCACTGAATGTACTCGGCTCGGGGCTGGGGACATTCGGCAGGGCCAGTGACTTTCTGACCCAGCTCTTCGCCTACGGTGAGAATCCCTTCATCGCCCTGTTGGCCGGGGTGCTGGTTACCATGATCGTGCAGAGTTCATCCTTCACCTCGGCACTGATCGTGACGCTGGTGGCCAGCGGTGAGATGACCCTGGGCACGGCGGTGTTCGCCATCATGGGGGCCAATATCGGTACGGCGGTCACCGGGGTGATCGTGGCGTTGGCCAATGTGCGCATCAAGCGCAATTTCAGGCGCTCATTCACCGCAGCATTGATGCACGATTTCTTCAATATCCTTACAGTGGCCATCGTCTTTCCCCTTGAGCTCATCAGCGGCCTCTTTCACGAGGCGGGAAGGGGAATCTTTACCCGGATGGCCGGCGGGCTTGCCGACCTGGTCGGCCTGGAGGAGGTGGCACGGCCCAACAGCCCGGTCAAGGTGATTACCGCTCCGGTGGTCGATGTCGCGAACGGGGTCGCTTCCATTCTGACATCGACCCCGGCTTCCCAAGGACTGCTGGTGGCCGGGCTCGGTATGCTGCTGATGTTCGGTGCGCTGATCTTCATGGTGCAGAACCTGCGCGGAGCCCTGCTGCGCCACATGGATGGCCTGTTTCGTACCTACTTCTTTCGCAGCGATGTGCGTGCCTACGGCGTCGGCCTGGTATCCACCATCCTGGTCCAGTCCAGCACCATCACAAGCAGCCTGATGGTGCCGCTGGCTGGCGCCGGCGTCGTACGCCTGCGCCGCGTGCTCCCCTTCATGATGGGGGCCAACCTGGGCACCACGGTCACCAGCGTACTGGCGGCCACGGCGAACCCCGTCGCCGCGGCGATGACCGTGGCCCTGTTCCATGTCATCTTCAATCTGACCGGCACCGCTGTCTGGTATCCGTTGCGATATATCCCGCTTCGGATTGCCACCTGGTATGGCCGGCTGGCGGCCCGACAGACCCGCTACGCCTTCGTCTTCCTGATCGGCGTATTCCTGGTGATACCGCTGCTGGGAATCGGCGCCATCGAACTGTTCACGAGCCTGCGCTGAGCGCGGCGACTCAGGAGATTTTGCCATGTTTCGACAGCTTTACAGCGCCCTGACCTCGGAAAACACGCTCAATCTGGCATTCGAGGATCTGACCCAGATGCTCAAGCATGGTGCCTGGATGTTCGACCGCGCGAACGAGGTCCTGCACAGCAAGGCATCGGCCGATGAGGTGCGCCAGCCGCTCTATGCCCGTGACCAGGCGATCAATGAACTGGAGCGTTCGATTCGCCGCAAGGTGCTGCGTCATCTGACCGTGAACCCGGGCCATGATGTCGCCATCTGTCTGGCCTTGATGAGTGTGGCCAAGGATGCTGAGCGCATCGGCGACTACTGCAAGAATGTCTTCGAGGTCGGGCATTTTTACAGCGAAGGCTTTCACGTGCCCAAGTACCAGGAGCCCCTAGACAACATGGCTCTCGAGATGGGCGGCCTGTTCGACAAGGTGATCAAGGCGACGCGAGATTCCGATGAGCAGCAGGCCCGTCAGGCGCTCTCAAAGGCAGTGGAGGTGCGTCAGCGCAGTGATCGCCTGATAGAGGAGTTGTTTCGTGACGAGCACCACATCGCGTTTCATGAGGCGGTGGCTTACTCACTCCTGGCTCGACACTACAAGCGCGTGGCTGCCCACCTGGCCAACATAGCCACGGCCGTGCTGGGGCGGCTGGAAGACCTGGACTTCTATTCGGAGGCCGACGACGACGGCTGATCGGGCAGCGGTCCTGTCATCCGGGGCCTGGCGGCAAGCATAGCGGCAGGCTGTCGCGCAGGGAGCGCGGCAGTATGCCCAGGTCTTCGAAGGTTCCGACGGCATCGCTGGCGACATTGTCCTGGGCCATCAGGACAACCTGGTCGCGGGTCAGTGGAGGATTGGGCAGGGGTGCAGCCAATAGCGCAAGCAGCTGCCACAGCGGGAAGGGCATCGGCAGCAGGGGGCGTTCCCGCGACAGCTCACGCATGACCAGCTCTAGCGCCTCCCGGTAGCAGATGATGTCGGGGCCGCCGAGTTCGAAGAGGCGCCGTTCGGGCGGATCGTTGCCCAACAGCCGGCCGATGGCGCGGGCCACATCCACTACATGAACAGGCTGCAGGCGTGTTTCGCCGCGGCCGAACAGGGGAATCACCGGCAACCGCGTCAAGCCCGCCAGCGTGGAAAGGAAGGCGTCATGGGGGCCGAACATGACGCTGGGGCGCAGGATGATCGCCTTGGGAAACGCTGTGACTACTGCGGTTTCGCCCCGGCCCCGGGCACTGACATAGCCTGAGCGAGATGTCGGATCGGCACCGATGCCTGATAGCTGGATCAGCCGTTGGATGCCCGCCTCGTGGGAGAGCTGCGCCAGTTGCCCGGCAGCCTCCATGTGGATGCTCTGGAAGCTCGTATTGCGGCTTTCCACATAGAGGCTTACCGCATTCACCACACTCACGGCACCCTCCAGCGCCTTTGCCGTATCGGCCTTGCTACGAATGTCGACGCTGGCCAGCTCCAGCGGGTCGCCGGGTTCTGCCCAGTCGGGCAGCGCAGGCCGTCGTGCGGCGATACGTACCCTGCGACCGGCATCGATCAGCTCACGAACCACGTGACTGCCGAGAAAGCCGGTGCCGCCGAAGACGGTGACGCAGCCTATCGACATCCTTCACTCCCTTCCTTCCTATTCAACAAGAACTGGCAACACGCTTCTCACATTCAGCCCGGCGGCAGTGGCAGTGGCCCGTTCTCCTTGACGGCGCGGATAGCGAAACTGCTGTCCACGCTGTTGACCATGGGCAGTTTCTGCAGTCGTCGTACCCACCGTTCATAGCCGCGCAAGTCGGCGGTAACCACCTGAAGCAGATAGTCGAAAGCCCCGGAAATGGTGTGGCAGTTGATGACTTCCGCCATCTCGCTCACCGATGCTTCGAACTGTTCGACCAGCGCATCCTGATGCTGGCTGAGGCGTACTTGTACGAAGATGGTGACATCCAGGCCCAGTCGCTCCTTGTCCAGCTCGGCGCGATAGCGTGTGATCAGGCTGTCTTGCTCGAGTCGTCGAATGCGCCTGGCGCAAGGGGAGGGCGATAGATTGACGCGCTCTGCCAGCTCTGCGGTGGTCAGTCGGGCGTCCTGCTGCAGGGCCTCCAGCAGCATGCGGTCAATGCGGTCGAGCTTCAAGATACGCATGTCCATGCCTCATCAATGTGACTTTTCGTTATTCCTTGGCTGGGACGGCTAAGAGTACCTTTGATTCTGGGTAATATTGCCCATATTCGCCAGTGCTATTGGCGCACACTGTCGGCTTATACACGATTTGCCGAGCCAAGCTGCCATGACCACTCGACCCCACCCCCTGACCGTCGTTCGCCCACAACTCGCCAGTGATGCCCAGCGGTTGATGGGTTATGGCGCTGCCTTGGGCATGGTGCTGATCTGGTCCTCCTATTTTCTGTCGCTGCGCCAAGGGGCGCTGTCGCCAATGGCTCGACTGGACATGACGCTGTTTCGCTACGCGGTACCGGGTTTGCTGCTACTGCCGTCGCTGGTACGCCGTTGGCCGATGATTCGTGAGGTTTCGCCGGTCTGGCTGTTGGGCATGATCCTGGGGGGAGGGTTGCCTTTCTTCCTGCTGGGGGCCATTGGTATGGGCTGGGCGCCTGTGGCGCAGGGGAGCACCCTGATACCGGGCACGGCGCCGTTGTTCGTGACGCTGCTGGCGGTCACGCTGTTCCGCCAGCCCTTCTCCCTCTGGCGCCGCGTGGGTCTGGCAGCGGTGTTGGCGGGCGTAGTCTGCCTGATCGTTTCAGGGCTGGGAGAGGCCGCTGCATTGGGCCGGGGACAGGCACTGTTTCTGATCTGCAGCCTGCTGTGGGCGGTCTTTACGTTGTCGATGCGACAGAGCGGCCTGAAGCCACTGGAGGCCGCTGCCGTGGTGACGGTTCCCAACGGAGCGCTGGTGGTCCTGTACTGGTGGCTGTCGGGATCGCCGCTGTCGCTGCATGACCTGCCGGCCAGTGAATGGTGGACACAGCTAGTCGTGCAGGGTCTTGCCGTTGGGTTGGGCTCGAGCTTGCTCTATGGCTACGCCATTCGTCAGCTGGGAGCGGAAGCAACTGCGGCCATCGGTTCGCTCACCCCTGTCTGTGCCACGCTGCTGGCCTGGCTGCTGTGGAACGAGAGCCTCGCTCCGCTCTCCGCCTTGGGTATGGCAATGGTGGTGTTGGGTGTCGTCTGTGCCAGCGGGCTGCTTCAGCATACGCCGGATTGACCGCGCTGGCTGGCGCTGCACCGGCCCGCTGTGTAGGCTATTCGCCGTTCTTCGACGTGCACCAGCCAGCGATTCACTCGCCGGTACCGTTGTGCCGCGTTTCCCCGGCTCGCCGCCATTTCATCAGGATATTGCCATGAGTGATCTGCCCCACTGCCCGGCCTGCGCCTCGGAATTCACCTATGACGATGGCATCCAGTTCGTCTGCCCGGAGTGCGGGCATGAGTGGTCGAAGTCGGTAGCGGCCGATGGAGCGCTGGAAGAGGTCGCGGTACGCGATGCCAACGGCAATCCGCTCGCCGATGGCGATACGGTCACCGTGATCAAGGACCTCAAGGTCAAGGGGTCTTCCTCGGTGGTCAAGGTAGGCACCAAGGTGAAGGGGATTCGCCTGGTGGCAGGGGATCATGACATCGATTGCAAGGTCGACGGCATCGGGCCGATGAAGCTGAAGTCGGCCTTCGTCAAGAAGGCCTAGTCCGCCTCGGCTTCCGCCTGCGTTTCATTGTCGGCTTCACTTTCGTCCCCGTTTTCGATCCAGCCACGCTCGCGATAGTAGCGCAGGGCTCCTTCGTGCAGCGGGGCCGAGAGCCCCTCCTTGATCATTCGTTCGGGCTCGAGTACCGAGTAGGCGGGATGGAAGGCGGTAAAGCGTTCGAAATTGTCGAACACGGCGGCCACCAGAGTATAAACATGATCCGCATCGGTGGCTTCACTTGCCACGACGGTAGCGCGGACGCCGAAAGTCTGCACTTCCGGCTGCTCGGCGTAGTAGAGACCCGCGGGTATTTCGGCCAGAGCGAAGTAGGGCGCATCATCCACCAGTGCTTGGACGAACTCTCCCTCGACGCCAATCACGGCAGCGTTGCATAGATCGACGGCCTGGCGAATGGTCAGATCCGGATGCCCCACGGTATAGACCATCGCGTCGATATTGCCATGACAAAGCTCCAGCGACTGCTGATCGGCGGGCAGCTCATTGACCAGAGCGAAATCGTCAAGCGTCCAGCCTCTGGCGGCCATCAGTTGCAGCATGGTGGCACGCTGCCCCGAGCCGGGGTTGCCGATGTTGACCGCGCGCTGCTCCAGGTCATCGAAACCCTGAATGCCGGCCTCCCGGCGCACCACCAGGGTGAAGGGTTCGCTGTGCACCGAGAACAGGGCGCGCAACGAATCGTCCGGGCCAGCCTCGGTGAAGCTTTCCCGTCCCTCGACGGCATAGTACTGCTGATCCGATTGGGCCAGTGCGATGGGGACTTCGCCCTGACGGATATCGCGTAGATTGGCTACCGAGCCTTCTGACGGGCGGGCATGACAAGGACCTTCAATCAGGCGACAGAACGCCTGGCCGGTGATGTGATAGACCCCGGTTGCGCTGGCCGTGCCAATGACGATCCCATCCTCTCCCGCCTGAGCCGGCAGCGACAATGTCAGGGCAGTCAGTAGGCTGGCGCCAAGGCTAGTCACCCCTGCGGTTGATGTCGTCACAGTTCCACAAGGTTTCATGAGGATCTCCCGGGGCGGCTCGCTTCGACGTTATTGTGTCTTTGTTGTGTCTGAATTGAGTCTAGCAGGCCGAAGGAGATAAACCTCGACTGGCTCGCTCGCTGCCAGTGGTTGACTGACTTGGAGTGGGGCGACGTCGAAGCGCTGCTTTCAATGAGAATGATAGTCGTTAATTATTCGAATGGTGCCGATCTTGCCGCTATCGTGCCGTCTGCTTGGCACAAACGGTCTGGGGGACTTCACATCGAATCCATACAGGACTAAAA
>ERZ869909.2802-NODE-2802-length-10893-cov-4.248243_pt1 | contig 10893 bp, 7 predicted proteins | sample MGYA00520892_ERZ869909 | MGnify/ENA primary metagenome ERZ869909 (study PRJEB32215, sample SAMEA104723947) | bioreactor metagenome | biome: bioreactor; feature: anaerobic bioreactor; material: water | place: China | collected 2015-03-12 ... | reverse complement strand
CGGTCTCCACGGCTGCGGCGTCCACGATTCCGTCCTCCGTGCCGCTGGTCGCGGTGGTGCGGCTCATGTCGTTCGCACCAGCCGTCGCCTCTGGTCCGCCGTTCGTCTTCTTCGTCATCTGGCTGTCCCCTCGCCCGGTCGTCCGGCTCCGGCTGCGCCGCCCCGCCCGCCAGGGTTGGCAGGTGGTCCGATCGTACGCTCGGCGCCTCGGCGTCGCCCGGCGTCCCGCCGCGCCTGCCGCGCCTCCGGCAGCTCCGCGCTGATCACGCCACGGATGTGTCCGGTGTCCGGTACGTTGTCGTCTTCCGCGTCGATGGTCCCTTCAACGCGCCCGTCTGCGACGAGGGTCAGCTCGATCCTGCCGGCGGACGCGTGGAGCACCGTGCCGTCGCGTCGTTGCAGCTCGACGGCCGCGACGCCGTCGCGTCCCGCCGACGAGCTCTCGATCGGGTACACCCCGGTCTGCAGGCCGTCCGGGAGGTAGACACGGCAGCGGTCGTCGACGGAGCGAAACTCGAGCCCGTGGATGGACCGTCGCACGAGCACGGCGTTGCAGGTGCTGCGCACGGCCTCGATCGCGGGCCGCTCCGCGCCGCTGGTGGCGGTGACGGTCGGTGCGTCCCGGCAAGCGGTCGCCGCGAGCAGGAGCAGGGCGCAGCTCGCGAGCGTGGCCCTCACCCGTCGTTCCGCTTCCAGCGGCGGGCGTCACCCAGCACCTCGTCGCGGTCGACGCCGGACTCGGCCATCAGCTCGTCGATGCCGGCGATGCGCACCAGCTCGTCGCTCTCCCAGCCGTTGGGGAAGACCTGGGCGATCGGGTTGGCGTACATCGGGTGGCCCCAGACGGACGGCGCGAACCCGATCAGCCACATGACCTCGTCGAACGGGACCACCTCGTCGAGCCAGCGGCCCTGCTCCTTGATCTGGAGCACCTGCTGCTCCGCTTCCGGGTGACCGGTCTCGGCGAGGTGCACCGCGGCGATGGTCGTGGCCTCCTCGCCGATCTCCTCGTCGCGCAGGAAGCGGCGCATCTCCGCGATGACGCGCGTCGCGAGGTGGGGGTGGAGGACCGCGAGGCTGGACAGGGTGGCGTGGGCTGCCAGCCGCTTGTTGATGTCTGCGGGCGCGTGCTGGACGAGACGGACGAGGCCGCGCATGCTGGGCTCGCCGATCCGGGCGAGGGCCATCGCCGCGGCGCCCTCGAGCGACTCGTCGCTGGCCTCGATGAGCAGGCGCGTCAGGTCCGGGACGGCGTCGACGAGGCACAGCTCGCCGCAGAGCACGGCGAGGTGGCGCAGGACCGGATCGCGTCGGTCACCCTCCGCGAGCAGCGCGCCCAGGCGCTCGAGTACGACCTCGCCAGCGGCGGTGCCCCAGCTGCGCAGGTCTTCCATGACGGACAGCGCCGGGGTCTCGGCCCAGGTCTCCACGGTCTCCAGCGCAGCGGCGGCCCGCGCTCGTGCGGCCTGGTGGACCTGCTCCGGCGAGCCGTCAGCGGTGCACGTGACCAGCGGCACGAGGGACCGGAAGCCCGAGGGCAGCTCCGCACCGGTGCGCGCCCGCAGCCACAGCAGCAGCTCCTCGAGCTCGTTCGCCGCGGCGTCCTCGCGGAGCGTCTCGGCGTCGAACAGCAGGCGGAGCTCCTGCCCCTCCATCACCGGCTGCGCCCACTGCGCGAGCCGGTTGAGGTCGTGGACATGCGCGTCGAGCGGCAGCAGCAGGTCGTCGTCGTCCCAGCGCAGCGGGGCGAGCCCGCCGCTGCGCACGCCCACATCCACCGGCATGGGCAGCCACAGGTCCGCGTCCTCGTTGAGGACCGCCTCTGCGGCGTCCCAGACGGCGTCGAAGCCCCCGTCACGATCGCGGACCGTCCGGAACGCCTCCGTGTTGACCATGAAGAGCTGGCCGGAGCCATCGGGCTGCGTCGCGCCCAGCGGCTCGAACAGGTTCCCGAGCAGCCAGGAGCACATCGCGAGGATGTCGTCCCCTCGGGCCGGCGTCAGATCCTGCGTGCCGTCCGGCAGCGCGTCGCGCGGGAAGTCATCGGCGAACAGATGGAAGCGGCCGTACTGCCAGATGGTGCGGCGGTAGAGCGCGACCAGCAGCTGGGCCAGCCGCTCGACCGGGTACCAGTGGCCAGGGGGCAGGACGCTCAGCGCCATCAGCAGCTGGCTGCGCAGCTGCGTGAGCGCCTCCGTCCACACCTGATACTCGAACGACGGCTCGTCGCCGGGCGTGAGCCGCGCGCGCAGCCACGCGCAGATCCTGCCCGCGTCGCCCCCGAACGCGGCGATCATGCGCCGCGTGTAGATGTCCTCGAGGCTGCTGGACCAGATGCGCAGCACGTTCCGCGCGAAGGCGTCAGGGCCGCTCACGTCGAGGTGATAGGCCGCGAGCTCGCCGCTCTGCAGCGTGTCCGGATCGTAGACGAAGAACTCCGCCAGCAGCAGATCCATCGGATCGTGCTCGTCCGGACCCAGGTACAGCGCGCGCGCCAGCCGGTAACGCGCGCTGACGACCGAGTTCCCGCCGTAGCCGCGCGGGAACACATCGCGGAACGACGGCACCCCGTCCTGCTTGAGCAGCATCCAGGCGGCCGAGCACTGCTGGTTGAAGTGATCGCTGAGCAGCGGGGCCAGCTCGTAGCGCAGGTCGCGCGGGATCATCAGCATCTGCGTCCCGGCGAGCTCGACCTCGTGGACGAGGCCCAGCCGGACCAGGACCCGCTCTCCGGCCCCGCGGCCTTCCTCGAACTGGGTGGCCCGCTCCTCGACGGCAGCCCGCGGAACCGGCGCGTCGTGCTGGAAGAGCCAGAGCAGCAACGACGCGCTGGCAGGCTGCAGCGAGGCGTGGATCTCCTGCAGACGACTCGAGTCGAGCAGCTGCTCCGCGATCCGCACGGCCAGCTCCATCCCGTCCTCGATGTCCTCGTCGGATACGTCGTGCAGCTGGGCGAGTCCGTCGAGCTCCTCGTCGCCGAGCTGCAGCAGCAGCAGCGCGAGGTCCGCCTCTGCGATGCCGTCCTCGTCGAGCAGCGCTGCGCGGACCTCGAGCGGCACGATCCAGGCGTCGTCTAGGCCCTCCTCATGGGTCGGCAGCGCCAGCCCGGCCCGCATCAGGACCTGCAGCGGCTCCACGTCCTCTGCGTCCGTCGCGAAGAACGTGATCTCGTAGACCAGCTCGTCGAGCCGCTCGCGGAGCTCGGGATCCAGCCGGTCCGCCCGGGCGCGGATCCCCGACGGATCGGACAGGTGGGCCGTCAGGACCTCGTCGTCCATTCCCCCGTCGTCGCCCGCAGGATGCCCGGTCAGCGCGGCAACCAGCTGCGATCGCTCGTCTTCCGTGAGGCCCGCCACGATCGTGGCCAGGCGAAGGGTGCCAGGGTTGGGCATGATGATCGGCGACGTGGTGGGACCGGATGAACCCCCACCAGCGCACCGGGGCACGGCCTCGCCGAGCACCCGGACGCGCGCTCGGGCGGGGCTGGCGAGTCTAGGGCCACTGCTGTCGATTTCAAGCTGCAATGCCTCTGGCGTCCGCGGCCGTCCCTCCGCCGCCGTCGTGAGGGTACTGCCGTGAGGGTACTGCCGTGAGGGTACTGCCGTGAGGGTACCGCAGCTCCGCCCACGGCACCCTTCGTGTGCGCCCGGCGCTGCTCCCCTTCGCCGGCGCGCCGTCCTGTGCTACCGTGGCGGCACCCCACGGGAACGAGGAGGTGGCGCCATGGCCGGCCGCGAACGATCGAACGTAATCCCCCTCATGGCGCGCGCGCTCGCCGAGGAGCTGGCGCGGGACGCGACCGCGCTCGAGCGGCTCGAGGCGCTGATGTACGCCTGGCGTGACGCCGAGCGGGAAGCTGCAGCCTCGGGTGCACGCGCAGAGCTCGCTGCGGACCGGATCCGTGGCCTCGAGGGGGAGCTGGCCCGGACGAGGAGCGAGCTGGAGCTGAGCCGCGGCCTGTTGCGGCGGCTGGCGCTGCGCAGCCTCGAGGCCCAGCCCGTGGTTGCGGCACCTCCGACCGCGGCACCCGACAGCGCTGGTCTTGCGGCTGACGACTCGGCGGTGAAGGGCTCGGCGGCTGACGGCGTGGCGGCCGCTGGACGCGCTGCCCCGGACGCGCCGTCGCTTGACCTCGCGGTCGTCCGGACGCTCGACCTGCGCGGCGCAGACCTGGCCGGCCTTGACCTGCGCGGCGCTCGCCTCGACGGCGCTCGTCTCGACGGCGCCTCGCTGCGTGGAGCCAGGCTCCGCGAGGCTGACCTCCAGGGGGCGGATCTCCGCGAGGCAGACCTGCGCGGCGCTCGCACCCGCGGCGTCCGCCTGGCCCGCACCCGGCTCCGTCGTCGGTGAGCGACGATCCGCTCGTGCCCGCAGCGGCACCCACAGCGGCGCCCACAGCGGCACCCGCAGCGGCGCCCACAGCGGCGCCCACAGCGGCGCCCACAGCGGCGCCCACAGCCTGCGACCCGGTCCACGCCTGCGTCGTGGCGCTGCGCGCCGCGACGACCGTCACGCAGGCTGCGGAGCTGCTGCAGGCTGCCGTACGCGGCGGGGCCTCCGTCGACGCCCTCGCGCTGGCGTGGCAGCTGGATCTGGCGACCCGCGATGACCAGCGCCGCCGCCGCGGCGCCTTCTACACCCCCGCGTCGCTCGCCGCGACGCTCGTCGAACAGGCGCTGGAGCAGCTGCCTCACCCGCCTGGAGTCGGGAACGCGCCGCGGGTGCTGGAGCCGGCGTGCGGAGCGGGCGTGATGATCCTCTGCTGGATCGACGCCCTCGAGCGCAGGGGCGTCGCACCCGGCGACGTGGCCGCCGCTGTTCATGCGTGGGACAGCGACCCGGTCGCGGTCGCGCTGACCCGTCTCTCCGTCGAGCGGCGCTGGGGGCCTGAGGTCGCAGCGCTGCTCACGTTGTGCTGCGTCGACGCGCTCGCCCCGGATCCCTCGGAGGGCCGGAGTCTGCGCCCTGCGTTTGACGTGATCATTGGCAACCCGCCGTTCGGCAACGCGATCGGCCAGGCGACCGGCCGCGGCCAGGCAGAGCGGGAGGCGCATCAGCTGCGGTTCCCGCTGGCGGCGCGTGGCGCCTACGACAAGGCGTCGCTGTTCCTGGAGCTGGCTGACCAGCTGCTGGACGACGACGGCGTCCTCGCGCTGGTCCTGCCGCTCTCCCTGCTCGCCGGGCCCGCCGCGGCGGCGCTGCGGGCCGAGCTGCACGACCGCCGCGGGCTCCGCGCGGTGCTCCACGTCACCAGCGTGTCGGTGTTCGCGGAGGCCCAGGTTCATGTCGCTGCCGTGGTGATCGGTGGTGCGCGCCTGGCCGGCCCCGCCAGCACGAGTGACGCCGTTCGGGTCGTTCCCTGGCCCGACCCGCTCACAGGCGACGAGGCGCGCCGTCCCGCCAAGCGCATCGAGGCCGCACCCGGCGTCGTCTTCAGGCGGCTCGTCGACCCGGCGGCCTGGGGCTCCCTGCTGTCGCCGTGGCACGACGTCGCGTCGCTGGCGGTCCCGGGCCTGGTCCGGCTCGACGAGCGGCTCGACATCCGGGCCTCCGCCGCGGCCGCGGAGGCCTACGCGTGGCAGGCGTCCGTTCGCGAGCTCGTGCCCGCGGCCCATGGCGCCGCCTCGCCGCCCGCTTTCCGGCTGGTCGTCTCAGGCTCCATCGAGCCGATGCGCATCGACTGGGGTGCCCGCCCGACCCGATACCTGGGCGCCCGGTTCCAGCGCCCGGTGCTTGACGCGGCGTGCCTCTCCGCGACTCGGCTGCAGCAGGCGTCGTCCCCCAAGGCGCTCGTCGCGGGGCTGAGCGCGGTGATCGAGTGTGCGCCCGACGAGTCGGGTGCGTTCGTCGGCGCGGTGGCCACGCTCACCGTGATGCTGCGCGACCCCGCCGCGGAGGCCTCGCCCGCCCTGATCCGACGTGTCGCCGCGGTCCTCAACGGCGTGTGGGTCCGGGCGCAGTACCTCGCCATGTGGGGCGCGCTGCGGCTGGGCGGCGGCAGCGTCCAGGTGAGCCGCGACAAGCTCGGGCAGCTGCGCGCGCCCGCCGCCTGGTTCCTCGAGCCGTCGCAGGTCGCCGACGCCGGCGCTGCGGCGATCCCCGCCCTTCACGCCGCAGGACGAGTGCCCACGGAGGCGTTCCTCACCGAGCTCGTCGCGCGGGCCCTCGAGCTCGCCGCTGACCGTCCTGCTGCCGCCTGCATCGGCCTCCTCGACGGCATGCTGCGCGACGATCCCGTGGGCGCCGTGGAGTCGGGCCGCGCAGACGTCTGCCTGCTCGCCGCGGCGCCGGCGCTCACGCTCGCCATCCGCGCTCGCCTGCGCGAGAGGTCGGCTGGTCCACCCTGATCCCCCCGCGCGCAACGCCGCGTTGTGGCAGGGCTTGCCGTTTCGATGACGATCGCTCACCTTCGCCCGGCGGCCGCGGCGTTCGGCGCGCCTCCGTCGTGCGAGGCGTCCCCGCCCGTCGTCGCCCCGCCCCGCGTATCTCGCCCCGCGCACCTCGCCCCGCGCACCTCGCCCCGGATCCGCCCCCATGGCCCTGACCGATGCCCAGCTTGACGCCCTCCACGCCCGCGGCGTGATCGTGCACGCCCCGGCTGCCACCGTCGTCGAGGGCGTCCCGGCGGACCACTTCGAGCCTGGCGTCGAGCTGTTCCCGGGTGTCGTCATCCGCGGTGAGCGCTCGCGGTTCGGGCGCGGGACGAAGCTGGGCAGGGCGGGCGGCGGCTACTTCGAGGACGTGTGCACCGGGCGCGACGTCGACCTCTACGGCGGGTTCTACCAGGACTGTGTGCTGCTCGACGGGGTGACGATTCGCGGGCAGGCAGAGGTGCGCGGCGGGACGCTGCTCGAGGAGGGCTGCGAGGCGGCCCATCATGTGGGCTACAAGATGACCGTGATGCTGCCGTGGGTGGTGGCGGGGAGCCTCGTCAACGCCTGCGACGTGTTCGTCAGCGGTGGCACGTCCCGGCGCGACCACAGCGAGATCGGCAGCGCGCTCGCCGTCTACAACTTCACGCCGTGGGGGGACAAGTGGGGCTCGCTGCTGGGGGACGTGGCCCACGGGGTGCTGCTCCGGCAGCGCCCGATCTTCGTGGGCGGTCAGACGCAGATCGTCTCGCCGGTGTCCGTCGGGTTTGGCGCGGTGCTCGCGGCGGGCAGCGCCGTGCGGCGCGACGTGGGCCCCAACCGGCTCTACGGCGAGGCGGGTGTCGCCGTCGACCGCGCCTTCGACCCGGCCGAGCTGGGCGCGGTGCTGCCGCGCCTGCACACGACGGCCCGCCTCGTGGGCAACCTTGCGCTGCTGCGCTCGTGGTACCGGCTCGTGCGCCTGCCCTGCGTCGCCGGCGACGCCCACCTCGAGCACGTCTACACCGCCGCCGTGCGCCAGCTGTCTGCCGGCGTCGACGAGCGGGCGCGCCGCCTGCGCTCGTTCATGGCGCGCGTCCCCTCGTCGCTCGAGCGCCACGTCGCCCAGCTCGAGGCGCGCTCGACCGACCTGACCTTCGAGCAGCGCCACCGTCGCATCGAGGACCACCGCCGCGCGCTCGCGTTGTGGCCACGCGTCGACGCCCTGCTCGACGGCGCGCTGCGCGGCGACGATCCGGCCCCCGCTGGCGACGACCTCGCCTACCTGCAGAGCCTCGTGACCGCCTACCGCGCCGAGCCCGGCGACCCGTCCGCGCCTGGCCGGTTCGTCGCCTGGATCCGCGACGGCCTCAGCGACCGCACCGCCGCTGCCGCCAGCGCCATCCTCGCCCGCGCGCTCGAGCGCTGGCTGGCCCCCATCCTGGCCGGCCCCTCCGCCTCCGCGCCCTGAGCCCTCCCACCAGAAGCACCCCACGGAGCAGATCCATGAGAGCCATCGTCGTCGCCGATGACCGCCGCGGCAGCCTGAGCTGGGACGAGGTCCCCACCCCGCAGCCCGGCCCCGGCCAGGTCCGTATCCGCGTACGCGCCACGGCCATCAACCGCGCAGATCTCCTGCAGCGTCGCGGCCTCTACCCCGTGCCCCCCGGCGCGAGCGAGATCCTGGGCCTCGAGGCGGCGGGTCACATCGACCTGCTGGGCGAAGGCGTCGCGGGATGGCAGGTGGGCGACGCGGTCTGCGTCCTGCTCGAGGGGGGCGGCTACGCCGAGCACGTCGTGGTCGACGCGTCGATGCTCCTGCCGGTGCCCTCCGGTCTGACGGTCGAGCAGGCCGCGGCGCTGCCGGAGGTCTTCTACACGGCCTACCTGAACCTCTACATGGAGGGCCGCCTGGCGAACGGCGAGTCAGCCCTGATCCACGCAGGCGCGTCCGGCGTGGGCACCGCCGCGCTGCAGCTGTGCCGTGCGTTCGGCAACCCGGCCTACGCTACCGCCAGCGCAGACAAGCTCGACGCGTGCCGCCAATGGGGCGCGACGGAGGCCTTCGACCGAACGAACGACTCCTTCCGGGAGCGCATCCGCGAGCTGCGCGGGCGCGCCGGCGTCGACGTGATCCTCGACATGGTGGGCGGCGGCTACCTGGCGGACAACATCGACACCGTAGGCGTCGGTGGCCGGATCGTGCTGATCGGGCTGATGGGCGGGGCGAAGGACGAGATCCCGCTCAACCGGCTGCTGATGAAGCGGGTGAGCCTTATCGGGTCCGTGCTGCGCAGCCGCGGCCGGGCGGACAAGGAGGTCATCACGGCGGAGCTGCGGGAGCGGGTCTGGCCGCTGTTCGAGACCGGCGCGCTGCAGCCGGTGATCGAGACATCGTTCCCGATCGAGCAGGTGGAGCAGGCGCACGAGCTGATCGCGAGCAACACGACGGTGGGCAAGGTGCTGCTGACGATCGGCGACTGAGCAGCGCCGGCGCCGGCGTCGCATGGTCCGGACCACGCGGCGCGGCTGACGAGCCGGGTCGCCGGCCCAGGGTGGCAGCGAACGGTGCCCGCGCTCAGGCGGCGCGCGTCCGACGCATGCGGCGGAAGCCAAGCAGCACCAGCATGGCCGCCAGCAGCGCCGTGATCGACGGGTAGGGGCCGGCGCTCGACGAGCAGTCCTCGCAGTCGCCGAGGCCATCGAGGATGCCGCCGGTCTGCCACTTGCAGTCCGGGTCCTCCGCGCCGCAGTTGCGATCACAGCCGTCGAACGTGCCATAGCTGCCCGCGGAGCAGGTCCAGTCCTGGGGGACGACCTTGATGCAGTCCGTCGGGCATCCCTCGAGCTCGCCGGGCTCGCAGGTGTCGTTGCCGCAGACCGGGGCCGGGCAGTCCGCCGGGCAGCCGGTCTCGTTCCACGCGCAGTAGCCGTCACCGCAGACGGGCTCCGTCCCGCAGAGCTCCTCGTTGGTGCCGATCTCGCAGAACGCCTCGATGGCACGGAACGCGTAGGTGATGCCCTCACCCGCGCAGCCGTCCTGGGCACAGACCTTGACCCGGTTGCAGGAGCCGGCGGACTCGTAGTCGCGGTCGCCGTAGACCAGCAGACCAACCTGCTGGAGGGTGTCCGCGTTGAAGATCGGCGAGCCGGAGTTGCCGCCAAACGAGTCCGTGCTGGCGATGAAGTAGTTGAGGGTGTCCGCGCGGGCGTCGCGCACGATGCCGCCGTCGTCGATCTTGATCGGGATGCCGGACGGCGAGCCGATCATGATGACGCGCTGACCCACGGCGACCGGGGCCGCCGTCGTGGCGACCTCCGCGGGCGTGTGCCGCGGGGTGGCCGGACGGTCGAGCTGGACGATGGCGTAGTCGATGTAGTTCGCGCCACCCGTGCTCCCGCGGACGAGCTGCGTGATGATGTTGCGGCAGGCGTAGACGTCGTCCGGCTCGATCGTCGAGCGCTGCGTCGACGAGTCGTACGCGTAGTTGAAGACGAAGCGCAGGTCGTTGCACTGGTCCTGGCCACCGGTGACGCAGTGGCCCGCCGTGAGCACGAGGTCCGGCGCGATCAGGCTGCCGGAGCAGAAGGCGGACACGGGCTGGTCGCGGAAGCGCTCACCTTCGCAGAGGGAGTAGGCTGACCCCAGCGAGCCGCGGCTCATGAGCACGTCGCCCTCGTCCTCACGGTAGGCGAGCCGGTAGACGCTGGTGAGGGCCACGGCGGTGTTGCGGGCGAGCGCGCGGACGTCCGCGTCGGGGTGCGCGTGGATGTCGACGCGGTCGTCATCGCCGTAGACGACTGGCTGCGTGACCTGGCCAGGGGCCGCGGCGGCGTGCAGCGGCGCCAGGGTGCAGAGGGTCAGGAGCACGGAGGCGCGGCAGAGGGTCGGTGTCATGGTCGTACCGGGGGTGAGGCCAGGTGTTCGCTTTGGGGAGGCGCCGGTGTGGCCCGGGCCTGACGGGTGCCAGCCGGGCGGTGGCCGGGCGGTGGCCGGGCGACTCATGGAACGGGAGCTGGACTTCCTCCGGGAGTCGCTCCGGGATCCGGAACGCCCCTTCGTGTCGCTCATGGGGGGGGCGAAGATCTCGGGGAAGATCGATCTGATCGAAGCCATCCTCCCCCGGGTGGATGCGCTCCTGGTCGGTGGAGCCATGGCCAACACCTTCCTCCGGGCGCTGGGGCTCGAGACCGGCGATTCGCTCGTGGAGGAGGATCGGGTGGAGATGGCCGCCGAGCTCCTCGAGCGGGGCGCAGACCGGATCGTTCTTCCCGTGGACTGTGTCGTGGCGGGGGAGATCTCGGGAGATGCCACCACCCGGATCGTGGAGCGGGATGCCCTGGCCCCGGGGGACCGGGTGGCCGACGTGGGCCCCCGGACCCGGGCGCTTTTCGCCGGACACATCGAGTCCGCCCGGACCGTGGTCTGGAACGGACCCATGGGAGTCTTCGAGCTGGCCCCATTCGCCGACGGGACCTTCGAGGTGGCCAGGGCGGTGGCCCGCGCCACCGGCAACGGGGCTCTCACGGTGGTGGGCGGGGG
>ERZ869909.2801-NODE-2801-length-10893-cov-4.542992_pt1 | contig 10893 bp, 8 predicted proteins | sample MGYA00520892_ERZ869909 | MGnify/ENA primary metagenome ERZ869909 (study PRJEB32215, sample SAMEA104723947) | bioreactor metagenome | biome: bioreactor; feature: anaerobic bioreactor; material: water | place: China | collected 2015-03-12 ... | reverse complement strand
CGCTGCGGGCGAACCCACCGACGGCGACGGCGCCGAGACCGCCACCGCGGGCACATTCCCCGTCACCCCGGCGCCCAGCAGCAGGACCTGCTGCTCGAGCAGCTGCAGGCGCACCTCGAGCTGCTGGACGGCCTCAGCCGCGCGGCTGTCGCCGGGTCCCCCGGCGCGCTCATCGACGAGCGCCCGCAGCTCCGCGCGCAGCGCCTCGATGGCCGCGGCGTCGACGTGGCCTGCGCCTGCCGACGCGCCGGCAGCGCTGCCGGCGCCGCCGCCACTCGCACCGCCACCGCCCGCGCCGTCCGTCTCCGGAGCCGCCATCGCCGGCGCGTCACGCCGGATCAGGTCCACCCTCATCCGCCGCGCGCGTGCCTGCGCCTGCTGGCTCTCCCGTCGCGCCGTTCCCATGCGTCGTCTCCTCGATCATCCCTTCGCCCCGCGGCTCCCGCGTCGGCAACACGCCCGGCTAACCCAGCACCACAAGGCTGTCAAATCAGGCATCCGGCGCGCTCCCGCATTCCCGCGACCTGACGATCCACCCCGCGCGACCCGCCGCCAGACGCCCCTTGCCGACGCCCCGACCGGACGCTAAGCGCCTGCAGCAGGCACGCGCGTACCCAGCACCGTCGAGGCAGCCATGACACGCACCTACCACACCGTCGAGCAGGCCAACGCGATGCTCCCCACCCTCCGGGGCGCCTTCGCGACCGTCTTCCAGCTCCACATCTACGTGAAGGTGCTGTTCGCCCTCCTCGACCAGGACTCGTTCGCCCCTGACTCCGACGAGTTCGAGCTCAACCCCCGCGGCGCCACCCCGGAGGTCACCCGCCGGCTCGCCCGCCTCCGCGCGCTGCTCGACGCGCTGCGCGACCAGATCGACGAGATCCAGGACCTGGGCTGCGTCATCAAGGACCTCGAGACCGGCACCGTGGGCTGGTACGCCACCGACGACGAGTACGGCGACGTCTTCCTGAGCTGGCGCATGGGCGAGCCGAACGTGTCGTTCTGGCACGAGGTCAACACCGGACACATCGCCCGCCGGCCGATCGCCGAGCTCGGCACCCCACGCGCCGCCCATCGGTCGTGACCGGCGGACCGGGTGACGCGATGAGCGCCAGCCCACACCCTGCAGACCCGCACCCTGCAGACCCGCACGGCCCGGACCCGCGCCCTGCAGACCCGCCGATCGCCCTGCGCACCCGCGTCGCCGCGACCGCCGCCGGCGTGCTCATCTCGACCGCCCTCGCCGGCGCGCTGGTCATCGCCGGCCTCAAGGCGGGCATCACCCCCGGCGTGAGCCCGCTCGTGCTGCTGATCGCCTGGGGGATCTGGCGCGACGCCACGCGGCGCCCGGACGGCCCCGCCCGCCTGAACCTGATCCAGGTCTCCGGCTCTGCCGGCATGGCGGTGACGGCCGGCGTGATCTTCACGGCGCCGCTCTGGCCGATCCTCCAGCTCCAGCGCGGCGCCCCGGCCCCCGGCGTCGACGTCGCCTCGCTGACGGTGACGGCGCTCGCCGGCGCGCTGATCGGGTTCAGCCTGTTCAGCCTGCTCGCCCGCCCGCTGCTCCAGAACCCCGCGCTGCCTGCGCCGGAGGCCCGGGCGTGCACGACGCTGATCGACGCCGCGACGTGCGGCCCCCCGAACGCCGCGCCGGGCATCGCCGCCAACGCCACGCCCGACGACACGCCCGGCCCCGACGCCACACCGAGCGACGTCCCGGGCGCCGAGCCCGGCACCAACGCGCCCGCCACCCTGGACGCCACGCCGGGCGCCGCCCCACCCCGCCTGCGCGGCTCCCTGGGCCTGGGTGCGCTGCTGGGCGCCGTCGCCCCGCTGCTCGCCCGCGCGGGCGTCGCGACGGAGCACATCACGCTGTGGCAGCTCGAGCAGGCGGGGCGCCGCTTCACGGTCGAGGTGCCGTTCCTGCCCATCTACATGGGCATCGGCGGCCTGCTGTCGCTGAGCACGGCGCTGCTGGTCTTCGCCGGTTCGCTGGCCCGTCTGGCGGGAGATCTGCTGGTCACGGGCGCCGGCGCGGACCCGGCGCTCGCGGCGCTCTGGCCCGAGAGCACGATGCGCTGGGCCGGCGGCGGCGCGATGACGGTCGCGGTGATCTGGTCGCTGGTGCGCCTGATGCCGGGCGTCTGGCGGGCGGGTCCTGCGGGTGGCGAGGCAGGTCAGCGGCCACGGGCCCACGCCGACGCGCTGTTGGTCCTCGAGCGTCGCGATCGCCTGGGGTTGGTGCTCGCGCTCGTCGCCGGCGTCGCGCTGCTGGTGGGCTGGCTGCTGGCCCGCGAGGGCGTGAGCGGGTGGTCGCTGTCGATGGCCGGCGTGATCGTCCTGCTGGGCGCGGTGATGGTGATGCTGGGCGCGCTGCTCTCGCTGCAGATCGGCAGCAGCGCGTCGCCGGTCTCGGGCACGGTCTTCGTCACCACGCTGGTGCTCGCGCTGGTGACGCTGGCGTGGGGTCGCGGCGGAGGCGTCGGGGCGGTCGAGACGCTGACGGGGCTCATGGTCGCGGCCTGTGTGGCGGTGTGCGCAGCGAACGACTCGAGCCAGGACTACAAGACGATGTTGTGGACCGGGGTGCGCTGGCGCCTCGGGCTGTGGGGTCAGCTGCTGGGCCTGGTCGCCGGAGCGCTGGTGGTGCCGTGGATGGTCGCGCTGGCGCACGCGTCGCACGGGCTGGGCTCTGCGGCGCTGCCCGCGCCGCAGGCGACGATGTTCGCGACGCTGGTCGACGGGCTGCTGGTGCAGTCGTCCGTGCCGTGGCGGCCTATCGCCGCCGGCGCGGCGGTGGGCGTCGCGCTCGTGGCGCTGGAGCAGCTGGCGGGTCGGCGCGGGCTGCAGCTGCCGGCGATGGCGTTCGCCGTGGGGCTGTACCTGCCGGCGTACCTGGGCGTGGGCATGGTGCTGGGGGCTGCGGCCCGCTGGTTCGGCGAGCGCGGGCGCCCGCAGCGGCGGGAGTCCGTGCTCTACGCCGCGGGGCTGATCACCGGGTCCGCCGCCTTCGACCTGCTGCTGGGCGTCGCGCTGGTCGCCGGGTTCAACGTCGCGGCGCTGACGATCGTGACCCTGCCACCGGCGCTGATGGCCGCGACGTCCGCCGCCGGCGTGCTCGCGTTGATGGCCCTGATGGTCCGCAACAGCCGCTGAGGGGCGATCACACGCCGCCGCGGCGGGCGATCGCCGGCAGGCACGACGCGGGGCGATCACACGCCGCCGCGGCGGGCGATCGCCGGCAGGCACGACGCGGGGCGATCACACGCCGCCGCGACGGGCGATCGCCGTCAGCGCGCCGCTGGATCGTCGTCCGGCGGGCGCCAGCCCACCGGCGAGACGGCGGGCAGGTCGAAGGCTCGGCGCGACATCGCCACGTAGTTGAGCCCGATCTCCACCTGGCTCCCGCTCGTGACCCGGCGGCCGCTCGCGTCCAGCCGCGCGTTCATCGTCGCCTTCGAGCCCGACGCGCAGACGGTCTTGATCTCGTGGAGCTCCTCGGCCCACGCCAGCAGATAGCGGCTGCCCTCGAACGGCTCGCCGCGAAAGTCCGTGCGCAGGCCGTACGCCAGGACCGGGACACCCAGCCGGTCGACGACGGCCGTGAGCTGCAGCACCTGCTGCGCGGTGAGAAACTGCGCCTCGTCCAGCAGCAGGCAGTGGAGCCGACCGTGGCTCGCGACGTCCTCGCGGACCACGTCGTACAGATCCGTCGCTGCGCGGAAGGTCCGCGCGTCCCGCCTCAACCCGATGCGCGAGGCGACCGTGCCCACGCCGGCGCGGTCGTCGAGCTCGGGGAGCATCACGAGGACGCGCATGCCGCGCTCCTCGTAGTTGTGTGCCGACTGGAGCAGCGTCGTGCTCTTCCCGGCGTTCATCGCGGAGTAGTAGAAGTACAGCTTGGCCATCAGCCTGGGGGCGCGTCGGGAGCACGGGGCGGTTCCGGAGCCCGCGACGGGGCCCCCGGCGGTGCTACCAGATCCGCGAGGCTGTAGTCATCCAGGGTCTGCAGGAAGCGCTCCGCCGCCAGGCTGAGCGCGCCGCTCAGGCGACACCCCGGCATCAGCGTGCACGTCGCGCGCTCCCCCTGCATGCAGCCGACGAGCTCGACACGCTCCAGGGCACGCACCACCTCGCCGACGTTGATGTCCTCCGGAGCCCGCGCCAGGGTCACCCCCCCCGTGCGGCCACGGTAGCTCGTCAGGTACCCCCGCTGGACGAGCTCGTGCGCCGCCTTGCGCACGTGCTCCTCCGAGATGTCGTGGAACGCCGCGATGGCGCGCAGCGGCACGGGCGTCTGCCCGGTACCGCTGAGGAACATCAGCACGCGGAGCGCGTAGTCGGTGTAGACGGTCATGCGCATGGGTTCAGCTCTTGACGCGCGGTGGAGAGGACGTAAAACCTGTACGTGCGAAGCATGATTCCAGGACACTCAGGGAGCGACGTCCATGCTGGACATCAGCCAGGCAGACATCGAGCGGGTGGTCCCGCCGTTCTACGAGCGGGTGCGACGGGACGCAGACCTTGGCCCGGTCTTCGCGGCGCACGTCGGGAATTGGCCTGCTCACCACGACCTGATCGCCCGTTTTTGGCGTCGGGTGCTGTGTGGCGAGGCAGTCTATAGTGGTTCTCCGCCTCGTGCGCACCGTGCGGTATCCGAATTGCGTCCTCTTCATTTCGTGAAGTGGCTGTCGTTGTTCCGTGAGACGCTCCGGGAGGAGCTCCCGGAGTCGCGTGCCCGTCAGTGGGATGCACACGTGCACCGAATGGCGCAGGGTCTGGCGTCGGGGCTGTTCATCGACCGCCCGGAGCACCACGCGGAGCTGGTCGAGGCGCTGGAGGTGATCCGCTCGTGCACGTGGGATGGCGGGTGTTCGTGCGGAGGCCACACCTCGGCGTGACCGATCGGCTCGCCCTCCCGGCGTCGCGGCTCGCCCTCGCGGCGTCGCGGCTCGCCCTCCCGGCGTCGCGGCTCGCCCTCGCGGCGTCACGTTGCGGCAGGGCGCGGCGTGAGGCGGCATCGGGGCTTGTGCTGCTGGCGGCGGGTGCCTAGGGGGTCGGCCTGTTCGAGCCTGTTCGATGGAAGCAGCGCGTCCGGCGCGCCTCATCGGGCGGCTCGTGGAATGCTGGGCATGAAGCGCTCACGGATGGTGCATGAAGGCAGATCTTGGCAGGACGCCCCGGGTACGCCCGGGTGATGGTCGGTTGGTGTCCCGCGCGGCCGAGCCGGCGCTCCGGCTCCGGGCGGCGCTCATGGCGCTGCTTGTGGTGGGCGGTCTGGCGTCCGGCCCTGTCGGCTGTGGCGGTGGTGAGGACGAGTCGGCCGGCGGGCCGCCGCCGCCACGTCCGGCCCGGGTCGAGGTCGTGACGCTCGAGCCGGCGCCGCTCACCGTGACCCGTCGCTACCTGGGCGAGGTGCGCCCGGCGGATCGCGCGACGCTCTCCGCCGGCGCGTCCGGTGAGGTGATCATGCTCGAGGTGCGCGAGGGCGCCCGGGTCGACGCGGGCCAGGTGCTGGTCGAGATCGACAGCACGATGGCGCGCGCCCAGCTGCGGGAGTCCCGCGCGGTGCTGACGCGCCTGCGCGTCGAGCGCGATCAGGCGGATCGCGACGCGGAGCGCGCGCGCCGGCTGGCGGAGCGCAGCGTGACCGCGGCCGCAGAGGTCGAGCGACTCGAGGCCGTGATGGCCTCGCTTGGCGCCCAGGTGCAGAGCGCCAGCGCCTCCGTGCGCGCGCTGCAGAGCCAGGTGGACGACCGGCAGGTCGTGGCGCCGTTCTCGGGCCAGGTGCTGACGCGCCACGTGGACGTCGGTGACTGGGTGCAGGCCGGGACCCCGGTGCTGGCGCTGGCCTCCGCGGACCAGACGGAGGTGCTCGTGCGCGTACCGGACGTGCTGCTCGACGAGCTGGGTGACGTGAACGAGGTCCAGCTGCGGCTGGGCGGCCGAGAGGGCACGGCGCGCATCGTCGGCGTCGTCGGCGTGCTCGACGCCGCGACGCGGACCGCGCTGCTGCGCCTCGCGCCGGACGCGGACGCGGACTGGCTGCGCGCCGGCGGCACCGTCGACGTCGTGTTCAGCTACCCGGCACGCGAGGACGGCATCGTCGTACCCACGGACGCCATCGTCTACGGCGTCGCCGCCCCGCGCATCATCCGGGTCCAGGACGGCGCCGCAGAGTCGCTCAACGTCCAGGTCGTCCACACGGCTGACGACCGGGCGCTGATCCGCTCCGGGGAGCTGAGCTACGGAGACCGCGTCGTCGTGCGCGGCAACGAGCGACTGCGCCCCGGCCAGCCGCTCGAGGTGGTCGACCATGAATGACGGCAAGCCACCACAGCAGGACGAACCGGCGCAACACGAGGAGCCGCAGGTACCGGCACGGCAGGAACCGACGCAGCCCGTGGCGCGCCCGAACCAGGACGAGCCCTCCGGCCTGCTGAACACCGCCATCCAGCGACCGGTCACCGTCATCGCGTGCATGATCCTCGTCGCCTTCTTCGGCTTCCTCGCCGTCCAGCAGCTGCCCATACAGCTGACGCCGGACATCGAGCGCCCGACGATCACCGTGCGCACCGTCTGGCCGGGCGCGGCGCCGGTCGAGGTCGAGACCGACATCATCGAGCGCCAGGAGCGCGTCCTGCGCAACGTCCAGGGCCTCACCCGCATGGAGTCCAGCTCCCGGACGAACCTCGGCGAGATCACGCTCGAGTTCGAGGTCGGCACGAACATCGACGAGGCCGTCGTTCGCGTCTCCAACCAGCTCACCCAGGTGCCCGGCTACCCGGAGAACGTCGACAACCCCGTCGTCCAGACCGCGAACGCCACCGGTCCGCCGCTCGCAGTCATCATCGCCTCGCGCGTCGACGGTGGCTCGATGGGCCCGTACCGCACGTGGATGGAGGAGACGATCCTCCCGCAGTTCGAGCGCATCCGCGGGGTCGCCGGCTCGTTCATGCGCGGCGGGCAGGTGGACGAGGTCCACATCGACTTCCAGCCGGAGGCGCTCGCGGCGCGTGGCATCACCGTCGGGCAGCTCGCCGCGCGCGTGCAGTCCGAGCTGTCGAACGTCTCCGCCGGGGACATCCAGGTGGGCAAGCGTCGCCTGCTCGTGCGCACGATGCTCGCCGCAGAGGTCGCTGACCAGATGGGCCGCACCGTGCTTGCCGCGGCGCCGGACGGGACCCCGATCCGGGTGCAGGACGTCGCCACCGTGTCGCGATCGCTGCGCAAGCCCGAGGACGTCGCGCTGATCAACGACCGGCCCGGTATCGCGATGCTGTTCTTCCGCGAGTCCGGCACGAACGTGCTCGACGTGACGGACCAGATCCGCGAGCTCGTCGATCGGCTCGACGAGGAGGTCTTCCAGCCGGAGGGGCTGCGCCTGCAGCTGATCAGCGAGCAGTCCGGCTACATCCGGGACTCGCTCCGTCAGGTTCGCAACAACCTGCTGCTTGGCGCAGGCTTCGCGATCATCGTCCTGCTGGTCTTCCTGCGCAGCTTCGGGGCCTCGGCCATCATCAGCCTCGCGATCCCGCTGTGCGCGCTGGGCACGGCGCTGGGCATGGGTCTGCTGGGGCGCTCGATCAATGTCGTGTCTCTGGCGGGCGTGACGTTCGCGATCGGGATGGTCGTTGATGCGTCGATCGTCGCGCTGGAGAACATCGACACGTGGCGGGGGCGTGAGCCGGACGGTCGCCGCAGCTCGTTCTTCGCGATCCGCGAGGTCTGGGGTGCGCTGCTGGCGTCGACGGCGACGACGGTCGTCGTCTTCGTGCCGATCATCGCCTGGCAGGGTGAGGTGGGCGAGATCCTGCGGGACATCGCGTACTCGATCTCGATCGCGGTGACGCTGTCGTTCCTCGTGTCCGTCCTGGTGATCCCGAGCCTCGCGTCGTGGCTGCTGGGCCGTCGCCGCGGCGTCGCTCCGGCTGACGCGGCCGCGGCGGCTGCGGAGGGTGTGGCGGTCCCGCGCACGCTGGGCCAGCGCGTCATCGACGGCGTCGCCGGTCAGGCGCGCTGGTTGTCCGCCAGCGCCTGGCGTGCCCTGCTCGTCGTCGTCGCCGCCTGCGCGCTCGCCACCTTCGTCGCCACCGCCCTGCTCCCCAAGATGGACTACCTGCCGGCAGGCAACCGGAACCTCGTCTTTGGCATCCTGCTGCCGCCGCCCGGCTACTCCGTCGAAGAGGTCGACAAGATCGGGCGCTACATCCAGGACCGCATGGTCTACCACCAGGGTGAGGCGCGTGACGGCATGGTCGCCATCGACCGCGCCTTCTTCGTGGGTGACCCGTCCCAGATCTTCGCCGGCGGCGTCGCTGTCCACAACGACGACGTCGTGCAGATGCGCGACTTCATGCGCGGGCTCTACACGACCGTGCCCGGCAACATCGCCTTCGCCAGCCAGGCGTCGCTGTTCGGCTCCGGGATCGCCAACGGGCGTGCCGTGGAGGTCGAGCTCTCCGGGCAGGACCTCACCACGCTCGTCGGGCTGGGCGGCCAGCTCTTCGGCCAGATCATGCAGGGCATACCCGGCGCACAGATCCGCCCGGTGCCGCTGCTCGACCTGGGCGCCCCGGAGCTGCGCGTCGTCCCGCGCCGCGACCAGACCGCAGGCTTCGCCCCCACCGGCGCAGAGCTCGCGCTGACGACCAGCGCCTACGTTGACGGCGCCATCATCGGGGAGTGGGGCGAGGAAGGCTCCACGAAGATCGACGTCGTCATCCGCGCCGTCAGTGAACGTGGCGGCTACGCGGTCACGAACCAGGAGGAGCTCGAGAGCGCGCCCGTCGCCCTCGCCAACGGGTCCGTCGTCCCGTTCGGCGTGCTGGCGCGCATCGAGACGGCGCTGGGCCCCACCGTCATCCAGCGCCTCGAGCGCCGCCGCGCGGTCATCCTGCAGGTCACTCCGCCGGACGACTACCCGCTCGAACAGGCGATCGAGGTCATCCGCGACCGGATCATCGCCGGCATGATCGAGAGCAGCACGATCCCCAGCGGCGTCGACGTCACGATCGGCGGCACGGCCGGCAAGCTCGAGGTGGCCCAGAAGCAGTTCGCAGGCATCCTGCTCGTTGCGCTCATCATCTCGTTCCTGCTGCTGGCGGCGCTGTTCGAGGACTTCATCGCTCCGGTCGTCGTCCTGATCGTCATCCCGCTCGCCGCAGCGGGCGGCATCATCGCGCTGCGGCTCGTGGACGTGTTCCTCGCCCCGCAGCCGCTGGATCTGATCAGCGCGATCGGGTTCCTGATCCTGATCGGCGTCGTCGTGAACAACGCGATCCTGATCGTCGACGGCGCGCTGGCCCGGCTGCGGGCTGGCGAGGATCTGGACACGTCGGTCGCCGAGGCGGTTCGCGGGCGTGTCCGCCCGATCTTCATGAGCACGATGACGTCGCTCGCCGGCCTGGCGCCGATGGTGTTCATCACCGGCGAGGGCTCGGAGCTGTACCGCGGCGTCGGCGCGATCGTCCTGGGTGGCCTCGCGCTGTCGACGGTCCTGGCCCTCTACGTCGTGCCGGCCTTCTTCGCGTTCATCTGGCGCATCCGGTTCCGGCTGCGCGGCGACGCCGCGACGAGCTGAACCGGGCGGCCACCCGCTGCCGCGCCCCGGTCCGGGAGGCGCGGCAGCGGGCACACGCGCCGCTAGCGACTGCAGTCGTAGGTGCCGACGCCGCCAGGCTGCGTCCGCCACGCCGCGCAGGCGTCTGCTTCCGCGCAGCGCCCGATGAGGATCGGCTCGTCAGCGATCAGCGAGTCGCCCATCCAGCTCAGGTGCAGCGCGCGCGCCCACGACGGCGCGTTGGCACGCCATGCACACACCTCCCCTGCCGCACAGTCGGAGCGCGACTCGCACGGCGCGGGGCTGCACAGCCCGATCGGGCGTTCTTCGCTCAGCATGGCGCACGCGACCGGCTCGCCGCCCTGATCAGGGCAGGCGCAGTTCGACGCGCAGGTCCCCGGGGCGAGCTCGTCGCAGTCCTGGGCGGCGGGCACCCCCGTCACGGCGCTCGTCAGATCCGGGTACAGGCAGGCGCGATCCCACGGGTCGGTCTGCTCGGCGAGCAGCTCGAGGCACCGCTCGGGCGCCAGGCACACAAGCCGCATGCCCACGGCCAGCTCGTCCCGGTCGGGATCCGTCGTGAGCCCGCCGGAGCAGACCAGCCCGGGCGCGCACCCATGCGGTGAGCACAGCCGACCGGGGCCGGTGATCAGCTCCTCGTCGCAGCGCACCGGCCCTCCGTCGTGGGACGGGATGCCGCCCACGAGCCCCACGTGCGGCATGAACCAGCGGTGGGGGCAGAAGGCCAGCCCGTCGAAGACGTCAGGGCACTGGGAGAAGACGGTGCCGTCCTCGTCCTCGAAGTAGTTGCAGGCCCCGTAGAGGCGCGCGCTCAGCACGATCTGCTCCTCGATGAAGGCGGCGTAGTGGGCGAGCTCCTGGGCATCCTCGGGGTCATCCGAGTCGAGCTCGTCGAGGCCCAGGAGATGGCGCCACCAGGCGCGGTAGCCGTCGTGGCGTGCGGTGACGTCGGGGTCGTCCGGGTCGAAGCACAGCGACCCGCTGCAGGGGATCGGTTCGAAGTCGGGCAGCTCCGGCCAGTCGTCGAGCCAGGGCGGCGGGAGCGGGCCTGTGTCTTCGCTCGTGTCTTCGCTCGTGTCTTCGCTCGTGTCTTCGCCGGTATCGTCGGCACCGTCAGGCCGGTTCGTGTCGTCATCAGGCGCCACGTCACGGACGTCGTTGTCCGCAGGGTCGTTCGCGGTGTCGCCGCAGCCGCTCGCGAGCGCCGCGACGGCGGTCAGGAGGATCGCCCGGATCAGGATCCATCGTGTCATCGGTGCACGGCTCCCCGGCGCGTCGCGCCGTCGTCGTGGTGAGGTCATGGCTCGAGC
>ERZ869909.2800-NODE-2800-length-10894-cov-34.007488_pt1 | contig 10894 bp, 7 predicted proteins | sample MGYA00520892_ERZ869909 | MGnify/ENA primary metagenome ERZ869909 (study PRJEB32215, sample SAMEA104723947) | bioreactor metagenome | biome: bioreactor; feature: anaerobic bioreactor; material: water | place: China | collected 2015-03-12 ... | reverse complement strand
CGCGACAGCCGCACGTCCTTCGAGGCGATCCAGAAGCTCGAAGCGCCGACCTTCGAGCAGATCTTCAAGAACGAGGCCTTGCGCCGCGAGTTCGAGAACCTGACCCGCAAGCTCGACGCACCCTCGAGCTGAGCGGCGGAGCGCCAAGTCCCCCACGCTCTCCGGCGAGCGGAATTTGCTTATCGTCAATTCGTCGTTCGCCCCGCGCCACAGCACCTTTACGTTCGTAGTGTCACGGAGCCTTCATGCGCCGCGCGTCCAGCATGTGCGGCACGGGGTTTTGCGCGCTCCGACGAACGATCGGAACGTGGAGCACCATGGCGCAGCATCACATCGACATCGCCATCCATCTCGGCGCGGCGTGGACCGCCGGAAGCCTCATCGGCCTCGAACGCAGCTTCCACGGCCGGCCCGCAGGCTTCCGTACGCACGCGCTCGTCTGCCTGTCGTCGGGTCTCCTCATGCTGGTCACGGCCTACCAGTGGGACTGGCTCGGCAAAGTGCCGCTCGACACGGTGCGCACCGATCCGACGCGCATCGCGCAAGGCATCATGACCGGCATCGGCTTTCTCGGCGCCGGCGTGATCTTCAAGGAAGGCCTCACCGTGCGCGGCCTCACGACCGCGGCTTCGATCTGGATGACGGCGGCCATCGGCATCCTGTTCGGGGTCGGCTTCTTCTACCCTGCCGCGCTCGCAACCCTCGCGACCCTCGGAACGCTCGCCATCTTCCGGCGCATCGAAGGCTGGCTGCCGAGCCAGTCGTTCGGCCAGCTCGTGCTGCGCTTTGCCGAAAACGGCGTGCCGCCCGAAAGTGAGGTGCGCCAGCTGATCACGAGCGAGAGCTTCTCGATTGCCAACATGGCCTATCGGCTGGACCGCGCAGCGGGCTTCTTCGAGTACCGGATGACGATCCGCACCCAGAGCGGCATGGCGCTCGAAAAGCTCGCCGACATCCTGCGCGCACGCACCGACATTCTCGAGTTCCGCATCTCGCCGAGCGGAGACTAGACTATGATCGTTTCAGGCCTTATCAGCCTGAAACGTGAATCATCGGTCTCACTAAGGATCGGGCGATAAAGATCGCGGAAACCTCAAAGCAGAATGAGAGACGCGAGGCCGAGGAACGCGAAGAAGCCCACGACGTCGGTGATCATCGAGACAAAGACGCCGGACGCGGGCGCGGGATCGAGCTTCAGCCTGTCGAGCGCGAGCGGGATCAGGATCCCGGCAAGCCCCGCGGCGAGCAGGTTGACGACCATCGCCGCCGCGATCACGCCGCCCAGCATCCCCGAGCCGAACCACAGGAACACGATGCCGGCGATGATCGTCGACAGGACGATGCCGTTGATGAGCGCGACCAGCGTTTCGCGCGTGATGATGCGCGGCGCGTTCGCGGCACCGAGCTTGCTCGTCGCGAGCGCGCGCACGGTCACCGTCATCGTCTGCGTCCCGGCGTTGCCGCCGATGGACGCCACGACAGGCATCAGAACGGCCAGCGCAACCATCTGCTCGATGGTGGCGTCGAACTGCTGGATCACGAGCGAGCCCAGCACCGCCGTGCCGAGGTTGACGATCAGCCACGGGATGCGGCTGCGCGCCGTCGATGCGACCGTGTCGCCGATGCTCTCGTCGCCGACGCCGCCGAGCGCGAGCATGTCCTCGTCGGCCTCTTCCTGGATCACCTCGACCACGTCGTCGACCGTGATCACGCCCACGAGCTTGTTGTTCTGGTCCACGACGGGCGCCGCCATCAGGTCGTAGCGTTCGAATTGGCGCGCCACCTCTCCCTGGTCGTCGGTCGCCTTCACGAGATGGATGTCCGTTTCCATGATCTCGGAGACGAGAATCTCGCGCTTGCTGCGGATCACGCGCGAGAGATCGACGCTGCCGAGCACCCGGAACGCCGGATCGACGACGAAGATCTCGGAGAAGGTGTCCGGCAGGTCGTCGGTCTCCCGCGCGTGCTCGATCACCTGCTCGACGGTCCAGTAGGGCGCAACCGCGACGAAGTCGCTCTGCATGAGGCGCCCGGCCGAGTAGTCGGGGAATTCGAGCTGGCGCTCGAGGATGGCGCGCTCGCCGCGCGGGAGCTGCGCGAGAATTTCCTCGCGGTCTTCCTCCTCGAGGTTTTCGATCAGGTAGGCGGCGTCGTCCGTGTCGAGCTCGGTGACGGCCTTGGCGAGCAGCTCGTTCGGCAGCGCCTCCGAGAGCTGGTCGCGCACCGTCTCGTCGATCTCCGAGAGCACCTCGAAATCGAACGCCGACCCCAGCGCCTGGATGAGAGCGATGCGGTTCTCGGGCGTGAGCAGCTCGATGACGTCCGCAAGGTCGCGCGTGCGCAGGTCCTTGACGAGTTCGGCCGCGCGCGCGCTCTCGCCCTCCTGCATGGCGAGCGTGACATCGCGCACCAGCTCGTCGGCGCTCAGCGCCTCGGGGGCCGGAGTGACCTGCTCTTCTACGCCCGCCATCGATGCTCCATGGCCCCGCGGGCCACCATGAAAAAGCCCCTCATGGGCCTGCCTGAAAGACGCCGTGATAGTCCTGCATCACGGCGCGCCTCGTGAAAAACCGCAATCGCCTAGCATAGCCGTCACATCGGCGACACTGCGAACCGCCAAAAAAGGTGCCGATCTTGAGCCCGGTTGCCAAATCGCTACAAACTCTTCTACGAACCATGGGGCGGGACGACCGGCGGACCGGGCTGAAGGAGAGACGGACGATGAGCGCCGGCCGTGCGACATGGCTCATGGCGATTGGGATCGGGCTGGCCGCGTTGGCCGGCATGGATCTCCGTCCCGAGCGCGCCCTGGCCCAAGATGCCAGCCAAGATACCAGACCGGCCGAAGGTCCCGAGATCCGGGAGGCGGCGGCCGAGCCGCCCGCCATGATGACCGTCGGCGCCACCAGTCTGCGCCCCACCATAGCGCCGGAATGCGCCAACCGGACCGATGTTCTGGGCGTCTCGCGCGTCGTCGAGATCGACACCAGCCGCGGACCCCACTTCGGCGAGCAGTACCGGGGCCTCGAGGACGACTTCCTGAACTTCGGCGAGGTCGTCATCACCTTCGACGACGGCCCGATGCGCCGGCACACGATCCCCGTCCTCGATGCGCTCGACGAGCAGTGCACCAAGGCCACGTTCTTCTCCGTCGGCCGCATGGCCGTCTCGGATCCTTCGACCCTGCAGGAGGTCCAGAACCGCGGCCACACCATCGGCACCCACACCTGGTCGCACAAGAACCTTGCGAGCCTCGGCGCCGACGGCATGAAGCGTGAGATCGAGCTCGGCATCTCCGCCGTGGCAGCGGCCGTGGACGGGCCGATCGCGCCCTTCTTCCGCTTCCCCTACCTCGGCCACAGCAAAGCCTCGCGCGCCTATCTGGAGAGCCGCGGGGTGGGCGTCTTTGGTATTCACGTGGATTCCCAGGATTTCCGCACCCGCAACGCGGCCGTGATGCAGAAGACTCTGCTGAGCCGGCTCGAGCGCAACGGAAAGGGAATACTACTGTTTCATGACATTCAGGTGTCGACCGCCCGCGGCATCCGGGAGGTTCTCGCCGAGCTGAAGACCCGCGGCTTCCGCGTCGTCCACATCGTGCCGAAAGAGCCTGCGACCACGCTCCCCGAGTTCGACGCCATCGCGGCGAAATCGATCAAGGGCCGCAAGGGCGTGACCGCCAAGGCGCCTCTTGCCGACCGCGCCGTGACCTGGCCCGTCGCGGGCGACGAGGCCTCGCCGCCCGCCGGTCAACGGCCGGCGCCGCCTCCGCCGCAGGCCGAACGCAAGCAGCAGCCGGCGGTCAAGGATTGGGCCAATCCGGACAACGACCCCTGGCAGCTCCGCTCGATGGGCCACTAGGGTCCACGCCGAGAGCGGGACCTGAGCGTGCGCGTCCGTTACCGGTTCGTCCCAGACGGGGACACAACGAAGGGGAGCGTGCCCATGCGCCGCATCACCGCCGAGATCATCGTCGCGCTCGCCGCCGTAGCGACATGGGGCACGCCCGCAAGCGCCGACACGTGCAAGGACCCCGCGAAAGCCTTGGGTGTCTCGCGCATTGTCGAGATCGACACGACGAACGGCCCGATGTTCGGCTCCGCAACGAAACGCGACAAGGAAGAGAACTTCCTCGCCGACGACGAGGTGGTCCTGACTTTCGACGACGGCCCCGTGCCGAGAGTGACGGGCCCCATCCTGGACATCCTCGACGAGTTCTGCACGAAAGCCACATTCTTCCCGGTCGGCCGCATGGCCTTCTCCTATCCGGCCACGCTCAAGGAGGTGGTCGCCCGCGGCCATACGGTGGGCGGGCACACATGGTCGCATCCCAACAACCTCACCCGGCTTTCGGCCGAGAAAGCCATCGACCAGATCGAGCGCGGCTTCGCGGCCCTCGCGCTCGCGGCTTCCACGGACATCGCGCCGTTCTTTCGCTTTCCCGGACTGAACGACAGCGACGAGTTGCTGGATTACCTGGCGAGCCGCAACATCGCGAGCTTCACCGTCGACGTGATCTCGAACGACAGCTACATCAGCAATCCCCGCGCCATCGCGGAGCGCACGCTCCGGCTCACGAGCGCCCGCAAAGGCGGCAGCATCCTGCTTTTCCACGATCTGAAGCGCCCGACGGCCCGCGCCCTGCCGGCAATCCTGGCCGGCCTGAAGGCGCGTGGCCTCAAGGTCGTCCATCTCGTGCCCAAGACCTCCATGACGCCGCTCGCAACGCTCGATGCCGAATTACAGCCCGTGCTCGCCAAGGCAAGACCCGGCGCGCTGAAACCGATCCATGGTCCGCCTGCCGAGGCCCGCACCCGCGAAGGCGGCCGGCCGTTGGTCACGACGCTCGCGCCCGAGCCGCGCGCCCGTGGGCACGAGACGCAGGCGGCCGTGGAAGACATGCGAACGGCCGGCGAGCCCTGAGCGGGGCGGCCCGGCCCTCCAGGCTCCAAACGGTGAGCATCGCGCGGCCGCACCTGAGGGAGCCTGTAGCTCCCGCCATATTTCGGGCGTAAACTCGCGGCCCGGAGCCCGGCCGCGCCCTCGCAAAAAATTTCGACGGGTTGAACGGGGCTCCAACGTTAGCAGACGTACGCCGCAGTATGGCCGGCCCGAGAGGAGCCCACGAACCACGCGTTCCGTCGGAGGTTCCGGTCGGAGCGTGGTGGATCCTCGCCGGCGACGATCCGAAACGTGACAGCCTGCGACCACCGGGATAGGGTGCCGACAATGTTGAAAGTCTTGTTGGTGGTCAGTGCCTTGCTGATTGTGTCGGCGGGCGCCGCGTTGCATTGGTCGGGCGAGAGTCCGTCAGCGCTCGCCGGGCGCCTGAGCCAGCTCGTCTCGAACTCCGCCGCAGCGCCGCAAACACCGAACGCCCCGCAGGCCGAGGCCCGCCCGCCCGACGGCGTCGCGGTCGAAACGGCCATCGCCAAGGCCACCACCTCGACCGAGGACCTGCGCGCCATCGGCACGCTCCAGTCGGACGAATCGGTCCAGATCAGCCCCGAGATCGCCGGCCGCGTCACGGACATCCCCCTCTCCGAGGGCAAGCCCGTCGCGGCCGGAGACATCCTCGTCAAACTCGACGACGCACTCGCCCGCGCCGAGGTGGCCGACGCGCAGGCGCGCTACGAGCTCGCCGTCAGCAACCTGCGACGCGCCGACCGCCTCGCCGAATCCGGCAATGTCACCGAACGCGCGCGCGACGAAGCGAAGACCAACGCCGAGACGACGCGCGCCGCCCTCGAGCTCTCGAAGGTCCGCCTCGACAAGCACACGATCCGCGCACCCTTCAGCGGCGTCGCCGGCATCCGCCGCGTATCTCCGGGCGCCTACGTCGCAGCCGGACACCCGATCGTCAACCTGGAGAAGATCGACACGCTCAAGATCGACTTCAAGCTGCCCGAGCTCTTCCTCTCTCAGATCAGCACCGGCCAGAAGATCAAGATCACCGTCGACGCGTTCCAGGAGCGCACGTTCGAAGGCGCGATCTACGTGATCGACCCCCACCTGGACGTGAACGGACGCGCGTTGAGCATCCGCGCGCGCCTTGCAAATCCCGACCTTGTTCTCCGCCCGGGCCTGTTTGCCCGGATCTTCATCGAAGGCCAGATCAAGCGCGACGTGGTCGTCGTGCCCGAAAGCGCCATCGTTCCCCGCGGCCAGGACAAGTTCGTCTATCGCGTCGAAAACGGAGAAGCGCGCGAAACCAAGGTCACGCTCGGCGGCCGCAAGGACGGCAAGGTCGAAGTGCTCGAAGGCCTGCTCGCGGAACAGATCGTCGTCGTGGCCGGCCAGCAGAAGCTCAGGGACGGGGCTGCGGTTGAGATCGTGACCGGCTCGCGCGAGCCGCGCGCGCGGGGCACCTGATGGGGCTGTTCGAGCTCTGCATTCGCCGCCCGGTGTTTGCAACAGTCCTGAGCCTCGTCGTCGTCCTGATCGGCTTCGTCTCCTACTCGCGCCTCACGGTGCGCGAATACCCGAACGTCGACGAGCCCGTGGTCTCGGTGCAGACGCGCTATCCGGGCGCCTCGGCGAAGATCGTCGAATCCCAGGTGACGCAGATCCTCGAAGGCTCCATCGCGGGCATCCCGGGCATCGATGTCATCGATTCCTTCAGCCGCTCCGAGGAAAGCCGCATCAGCGTGCGCTTCCGCCCCGAGATCGACCAGGACGTCGCGGCGAGCGACGTGCGCGATCGCGTTTCCCGCGTCCGCGGGCGCCTTCCGGACGAGATCGACGAGCCCGTCATCGCCAAGGTGGAAGCGGACGCCCAGCCGATCATGCTCCTGGTGTTCAACTCGCCCGTTCTGAACCCGCTGCAGATCACCGACTACATCGACCGCTTCGTCATCGACCAGTTCAAGAACCTCAACGGGGTCGCCGACGTCACGATCTACGGCGAGCGGCGATATGCCATGCGCATCTGGATCGATCGCGAGCGACTGGCCGCATTTGCCTTGACCGTGCAGGACATCGAGAACGCGCTGCGCGCCCAGAACGTCGAGCTGCCGTCGGGGCGGATCGAGAGCGCCAACCGCGAGTTCAGCGTGTTGTCCCGCACGGGCCTCGTGACGCCGGAGGAATTCCGCAACATCGTCATCAAGGTCTCGGGCAATCACCAGGTGAAACTGGGCGAGGTCGCGCGCGTCGAGCTCGGCGCCTTCGACGAGCGGCGCGAAAGCCGCTTCGAGGGCGGCGCCGCGATCGCGGTCGGCGTGATCAAGCAGGCCGTATCGAACCCGCTCGACGTCTCCAAGGCCGTCCGCGACCTGCTGCCCCGGATCAACGAGACGATGCCGGACGGCATGAGGGCCCACGTCGCCAACGACGATGCCATCTTCATCGAGCGGTCGATCCAGGCTGTTTACATCACCATCGCGGAGGCCATCGTGCTGGTCGTGATCGTGATCATCTTCTTCCTGCGCTCGCCCCGCGCGTCCCTGATTCCGATCGTCACCATCCCGATCTCCCTGATCGGGACGTTTACGCTGATGTTCGCGTTCGGCTTCAGCGTGAACACGCTGACCCTGCTCGCCATGGTGCTTGCGATCGGTCTCGTGGTCGACGACGCCATTGTCGTGCTCGAAAACATCTACCGTCACATCGAAGACGGCATGAAGCCGATCGAAGCCGCCATCAAAGGCACGCGTGAGATCGGGTTTGCCGTCATCGCCATGACGCTGACGCTCGCCGCCGTCTACGCGCCGATCGCATTCGCGCCCGGCAAGACGGGCCGCCTGTTCCTCGAGTTCGCGCTCACGCTCGCCGGCGCCGTGATCATCTCCGGCTTCGTCGCGCTGACGCTGACGCCGATGATGTGCTCGCGCCTCCTGAAGCATCAGGAGAAGCCCGGACGCGTGTTCATGATCATCGAGCGTTTCCTGAATGGCCTGGAAAGCGGCTATCGCCGGCTGCTCGAAGCGACTCTCGCGCACCGCAGCGTCGTCATCCTGCTTGCCGTCGCCGCGGCAGGCTCGTGCGCCTACTTCTTCGCCAACCTCAAGTCCGAGCTCGCCCCCGTCGAGGACCGCGGCGTGATCCGCGTGCGCGGCACCGGCCCCGAAGGCGCGACGCTCGCCTACACGAGCCGCTACAGCTCCGAGGCCGACGCGATCCTGGCCGCTGTTCCCGAGATCCGCTCGCGCCTCGTCATCGACGGCAACCCCGAGGTGTCCGGCTTCCTGATTTTCGCACCCCTCAAGGATTGGAGCGAGCGCCAGCGCTCCCAGCAGGAGATCACGCGCGAGATCAGCCCGAAGGTCCGCCGCATCGCCGGCGTGCTGGCCGCCGTGCCCAATCCGAACGCCTTCGGCCAGCGCGGATCGAGCAAGCCCGTCGAGTTCGTCCTGCAGTCGTCCGCGAGCTACGAGGAGCTCGACGAGATGGCGAAAAAGGTCCTCGACAGGCTGGAAACCTACCCGGGTCTCGAAAGCCTCGATACGGACCTCAAGCTGAACACGCCCGAGTTCCGCATCGAGATGGACCGCGCCAAGGTGTCGGACTTGCGCCTCGACGTGAACGTCGTCGGGCGCACGCTCGAAACGCTGCTCGGCGGACGGCAGGTGACGCGCTTCGAGATGAACGGCGAGCAGTATGACGTCATGGTCCAGCTCGACATCCCCGACCGCTCGACGCCCGCCGCGCTCGACACGATCTTCCTGCGCTCGCCGACCGGCGAGATGATTCAGCTCTCCAACATCGTGAGAGTTGTTGAGGACATCGCGCCCAAGGAGCTCAGGCGGTTCAACCAGCTTCGCTCCGTCACGATCTCCGCGAGCATCTCGCCGGGCTACGCGTTGGGCGAGGTGCTCGATCACATCGAGCGCGTCGTGGACGAGGTCCTGCCCGCAACGACCCAGACCGACGTCAACGGCCAGAGCCGCGACTACCGCGCATCGAGCCAGAGCCTTGCCATGGTCTTCGTCATGGCGCTGGCCTTCATCTACCTGGTGCTCGCGGCACAGTTCGAAAGCTACCGTGACCCGCTGATCATCCTGGTGACGGTTCCGCTCTCCATGGCGGGTGCGCTCGGCGCGCTCTACTACGTCGGCGGATCGCTCAACGTCTATTCGCAGATCGGCCTGGTGACGCTGGTCGGCCTCATCACCAAGCACGGCATCCTGATCGTCGAGTTCACCAACCAGCTGGCGGCGCGGGGCATGCGCCGCGTCGAGGCCGTCGTGGAGGCGTCCACGCTGCGCCTGCGCCCGATCCTGATGACGACCGGCGCCATGGTCCTCGGCGCCGTGCCCCTCGCGCTCGCAGACGGCGCAGGCGCGGAAAGCCGCCAGCAGATCGGCTGGGTGATCGTGGGCGGACTGAGCCTCGGCACGCTGCTGACGCTGTTCGTCGTGCCGACCGTGCTGAGCTTCGTGGGCGAGCCCAAGCCTGCCGAGGACGCGCCCGCAGCGGAGCCCACAGCCTCACCGGCGGAGTGAGCAGGCCCCCCTCCGCCGTCGCCCTGCACTCATTCGAAAATTAGCACCAGCGCCGCGCGGCACCTTCGGCGTCGAGCACATGGCCCGTCACGCTGCGGGCCTTGCGGCTCGCAAGGTCGAGCGCAACGGACGCGAGATCCGCATCCGACGCGGCCACGTCCCCGCTCATCACCGCCACCGAGGAAGGCGGCGCGATCGCGTTGACGCGGATGCCGGCCTCCGCCCAGTCCTCGGCGAGGCCGCGCGTCATGTCCGCAAGGCGCGCGCGCAGCACGTCCGTGAACATCATCGCCCGGCCGCTGCGGGAGGCGCCGATCCGCACGACGTTGAGGATCGTCCCCTCGGTCCACACGAGCCGCATCCGGTTGGCCGCATACTCCGTGAGCAGGAACGGCAGCCGCAGCGTCTCGGCGACCAGTCCTTCGACGTCTTCCATCGTCTCGAGAGCGGCAATCGCCTCCGCGTCGACCGACACCAGGTTGACGACGACATCGAGCCCGCCGAAATCCTGCACCGCAGCCTGCACCAGGCGCCGCGCATCCTCGTCGCTCGCGAGCGGATCGTTGAACAGGAGGATCTCCGCCGCGTTCTCCGAAAGCACGGCGCCAAGCTCGGTCATGGCGGGGCCGTCGTCGGGCGACTGGACCACGAGACGCGCGCCGTGATCGGCGAAAGTGCGGGCAATATCAAAGCCTGAAGACGGAGTCAGGCCGGAGATGAGAACGCGAGAACCCGTGATTTCGGGCGTGGCAACAGACTCGGCGCAGCGCGCAATCACACTCATCAACATCGGGTCGTGGTCTCCTTCGTACGCCGGACGGAAGCGAAGCGGCCCGGTCGCGACGATACCACGCCGATTCGCCTAACGACATCTAAACGGCGCCCCGATTCGGGTTGCCTCTGGGCTCGACAATGGCGCCATTGCGGCCCTCCCCAGGGGACGGTTTTCCGCGCCCGCGGGCCGTTCCGATGCATTCGCGCCACGCTTGTCCCTAAGCCGTCCCCCGGCCTCACGAAATGCTGGTGATACCCGCGCCCCGGTACATTGCCTTAGGGCCACAAGGCCGCGACTCTGAACCCAGCGATTCGCGCGCGACGGAGTCGGGTGACGTGCGCTGAGACAGTGGCGGAGCGCAAAGCGTAGCGGGCGCAAAGAGTAGCGGAGAAGACGGGATCATGATGCGAAATCAGACAGGCTCACAGACGGTGCTGGTCGTGGCCATGGGGCTGGTCACAACCGCCGCCGCCGTCGCGCTCTACCAGCACATCGGCGTGCCTGGCCCGGTGGCCACGACGGCCGCGCTCGCGATCTTTCTGCTTCTGGTCACGGGCCATGTTCTGGCCTGGCGGCGCGAGCAGCGCGTGCGCGACGCGGCGCCGGCCCGCGACCGCCGGGAGCAGGAACTGCGCCGGGTGAAGGACGGCGCCCGGCCCGCTCAGGGGCCCGCGCC
>ERZ869909.2799-NODE-2799-length-10898-cov-3.762129_pt1 | contig 10898 bp, 9 predicted proteins | sample MGYA00520892_ERZ869909 | MGnify/ENA primary metagenome ERZ869909 (study PRJEB32215, sample SAMEA104723947) | bioreactor metagenome | biome: bioreactor; feature: anaerobic bioreactor; material: water | place: China | collected 2015-03-12 ... | reverse complement strand
GGTTTCCGCCGCGATCCCGTCGCGTGCAAACGGGAAGTCGCAGGGCGTGATCACGGCGCTCTGGGCGTAGGAGATATCCATGTTCTCCACGTCCGGCAGATTGCCGACATTGCCTGCTGTGACTACGAAAAACTGGTTTTCGATGGCTCTGGCATGCGCGCAATATCGCACCCGCAAATGGCCGGTGCGGTCATCAGTGGCATAGGGCACGAAGAGGATGCGTGCGCCCTCGTCCGCGAGGCGGCGGGCCAGCTCGGGAAATTCGCTGTCATAACAGATGAGTACGCCAATCGGGCCGCAGTCTGTGGGGATGGCGTGGACGAAATCTCCGCCCTTGATATTCCACCAGAAACGCTCGTTCGGCGTCGGGTGGATCTTCTCCTGCGCATGGACAGATCCGTCGCGCAGGAAGACGTAGGCGACGTTCTGGATCTCGCCATCTTCCGTCTCGGTCGGGTGCGATCCGCCGACGATATTGATGTTGTAGCGTACCGCCAGCTGGCTCATGAATTCCAGAAAGCGGGGCGTGTGGCGCGACAGGGCCGCAATCGATTCAGACGGCGAAAGCCTTTTCTTTTCAAGCTGTAGCAGCGCCACGGTGAACATTTCGGGGAAGACGCAGAAATCGGCTCGGTAGTCGGAACACACGTCCACGAAATATTCCACGTTGCGCTCGAACTCCTTCACACTGTCCACCGCGCGCGCCATGAACTGGATGGCGGCCACGCGCACGGTCTGCGGGTCGGGGCGGCGTCCGCCGGAAGGGGCTTCGACGAATTTGGGATTGCGCCACACCATGAGCGAGGCATGGCCAAGGGAGTCGGTGTCTTCCGGGTAGTAGTTTTTCAACACGCCCACCGGCTCAAAGCCCATGCGCATCTGGAAGTTGGAGACAGAATCCTTCACCTCGCGCGCCTCGATGGCAGCAAGATATTCTTCCGGCGTCGGGTATTGCTTGCGGCGGCGCTTATAGCCCGGCAGGCGGCCACCAAAGACGACGCCCTTCAGCCCCCAGGCCTGACAGAGCTGTTTTCGGGCATTGTAGAGGCGCTGGCCGATGCGCAGGCGGCGGCGCGTCGGATCAACCGCGACCTCCATGCCGTACAGCCATTCGCCGTCCTCATCGTGGCGCGCAGCATAGCCATTGCCGGTGATCTCCGCCCAGCTGTGCGGGCGCATGGCAAGCTCTTCGGTGGTGATGAAGGTCGCGCACCAGCCGACCACATCACCTTCATATTCCACGATAAACTGGCCTTCCGGGAAGGCCTGTATCTGGCCGCGTATCATGCCGGGCAGATCTGGCGGCAGGGAGGGATAGGCCCTGTCCTGCAGCTCCAGAATGGCAGGCACGTCGTCAAGCGTGGCGTTGCGCACGTTCAGCTTGGCGCTGCGGTGTTGTTCGGTCATGAAAAATGGGGTCCGTAAAGGTCTGTCCGGCGATCGCGGAAAAAGCCCCAGGCCGCACGGTGGCGGTCCAGGTATGGGCGGTCAAAACTGGCGGTCAGCACGCCGGTTTCGGCGCGGTCCAGCTCGGCCACGACCTCGCCAGTGTGGTCGCAGATAAAGCTGGTGCCGTAGAAAATCTGGCCATTCTCATTGCCCACACGGTTGGCAGCCCCCACCGGCATGACGTTGGAGACCGCATGGCCCTGCATGGCGCGGCGCCAGCGGGCGGCTGTATCAAGGCTGTCATCATGGGGTTCAGAGCCGATGGCCGTCGGGTAAAGCAGCACCTCGGCGCCAAGCAGCGCCATGGCGCGCGCGGTCTCCGGGAACCACTGGTCCCAGCAAATGCCCACGCCCACGCGGCCGAACCTCGTGTTCCACACCTTGAAGCCGGTATCGCCGGGGCGGAAATAATATTTCTCCTGATAGCCGGGGCCGTCAGGAATATGGCTCTTGCGATAGACACCAAGCGCCTTGCCGTCCGCGTCCAGCATGACGATGGAGTTGTAATAGCGCGGGCCCTCACGCTCGAAGATCGAGACAGGGATAGCCACGCCGAGCTCTGCTGCGACCGGCTGCAGGGCCGTCACGCACGGATGCTCCATCGCCGGATAAGCGGTTGAAAACCAGTGCTCTTCCTGGCTGGTACAGAAATACGGGCCCTGATAGAGCTCCGGCGGCAGGATCACCTGCGCGCCCTTTGCGGCGGCTTCGCGCACCAGCGCTTCGACGGTGCGGATGTTGTCAGCCATGTCTTGCCCGAACGCGCCTTGCAGCACGCCGAGCGTTATCGTTCCTGTCGTCAAGACTAGTCCTCGTTGAGCTGGTCCAGCCAGTCACCCGGCCCGTCTCCGGTGCGAAGGTCCATCACGGTCGGCCATAGCCGCCAGGGAGCGCTCGCGTCGGCATTCCACAGCGCTATGTAGGCAAAACCGGTCGCCGGTTCCATGACTATCTGCGCCCCATAGCCGGAGAGATAGCCCGAATGGGCGATCAGCGTGCGGTCGCCCCAGCGATATATCCGCCAGCCAAGGCCATAATGGGTTTCCTGCACGCGGCCCGGAAAGCGCCGGTTCAGCATCGTTGACCGGCCGTTTTCGTCTGCATCCTCACGCAACAGGCCGCGAAGGGCGGGAGAGGCGTCGAACACCCCGTCAACATCGCCCGTGGCGTAATCGCGTGCGTCATCGCTTGTCGGCTGCACAACGAGAATGGGCGCGGGCGAATTGGCCACGTTCGCGCCAATGACGGCGGTCAAAAGCGAAGTGTAGCCAATGCGCGCCGATTTCAGGATCGTGACGCGGCTGATTTCGGGATCGTCCAGCGCCTCGCAGATTCCGCGCTGATACGCCCATAAGCGCATGCGGCCGGGCGTGGCGCTGACGGTCGAGGGCAAGAAGATATTGCTTTCAATCCAGTCAGCGAGCGCCAGGGCGGGCGGCGGGCGCAAGGCGTCGAGGGCTGCTTTCCGGCAAAGCTCAATCGTTGCCATCGGCCAGCCTTTCCAGTGCCGCGCGGATTTCAGCTTCAATTTCGGAAATGTCATGGCCCGTCAGGGCAGGCAGGCGCGTCCCGATGCGTGAGGGAACGGCCAGCATGCCCGCGCGTACATCGCGAAGGATCGCCGCCCATGCGTGCGTGACTTCATCGGCTGATACCAGCTCGCTACGGGCCTTGGCGTTCTGCAGTTCGACCTTTTCTGCTTGAGCGCGGGCAAGGCGGACGCGTTCGGCCTTGTGTTCGGGGTCATCCTTCGACCGCCCGCGCGCACATTTTGCCCGCAAGCTTTCGGTATAGCCGCGCACGCTGGCGCGAAATTCGAACCGGCCCCGGCCTGCCTTTCTGATCACACCGTCATAAGCGAGATTTCGCAACTGACGGGCGGTAATCCCGAAAAGGTCCGCCAGTTCAGCTTCCGAAATGCTGTCTATCGCATCTGGCGCGGCGGGCGGCTCGCCTATCAGGTCGAGAATGAGCGGATCGCATATATCGGAATTCGCCATTTCAAATTCCCTTCAGCGAGCCATAGGCCGGGGTCTGCGTCCCCCGCGGCGGCCACCCCATGGGAAGGACCCGCCCGAAAGCTTGCGACAAGTGCGACAGGCAAACCCCATGAGACTCACGCACACACGCGCGCGCACGTGAGTAATAACCAGCGGGCTTGTCGCACTTGTCGCAACGCCAGCAAAAACAATGGGATAGATGGATCATTCCACCGGCTCCGGGGCGAAGCCGTCGCAAATGCGCAGCCCGGCATAACCGCGCCCGCGAATGCCTTTGGTGTCCTTTATGGCCCTGAAGCCATGTTGTGCCATCCGCTCCGGGAAAGCCCGCCGCAACGAGCCGGGGTCTTCGCCAGCCTGACGCGCGAACAAACTCCATGACGTGAAAAGCGCCGCCGCAGTTGCCGCGGCTTCCGGATCGCGTTCGCACGAGTCTTCAAGCCAAGCCGCGAAAACGTCCTGTTGTTCGAAATAGGCGTCCGTGGCGTCTGTGATCACGCCGGGCCGGATCAACCCGTTCGCCTGCCAGTCGAGACAACCCGCAATCGCCCATGACAGGATTCCCGGCCATTCGCTGCGCAGAGCATCGGGAAGCATCGGATCAACCTTTGCAGGCGGATGCACGAACGGCAGGACGTTGAAGCGCCGCCGCATGGCAGAGTCCACGTTCTCGATTGCAGGCGCGTGATTGCCGACAATGGTCAGCTTGAATTGCGGCCGGAATTCAAAATCATCCTGCCGCATGAAACGCGCGGTGATCACGTCGCCGCCCGTCAGCGCCTTGATCCTTTGTTGCGCCCATGCGCGGCCCTGTTCGGTTTCGCTCGCCCGCGCCATGCGAGCGCCGCGAAGGCGTGCCAGCTCTGTCGAGTGCCGGTCGAACTTCGACGCGCTCAGGGTTTCCGCCTGCACGTTGACGCAATAGTCGCCCATGAGATCGCCAAGCGTATTGATCGCCGTCGATTTGCCCGAACCGCCCGGCCCATGCACAAAAAGCAGGGCTTGTTCGCGTGTATCGCCGGTCAGCGTGTAGCCTGCCCATTGCTGCAGGAAGCGGATCGCCCCGGCATCATGTCCGGTGGCCTCGCGCAAGAACGCCAACCAGCGCGGGCAGTCGCGCACGCCGTCAAACCGCGTAAGCGGAATCGGCGTCACCGCCGTTTGCCGCGTAATATGATCATCCGGGCGGGCCGCATGCAATTCGCCGGTGCGAAGGTTCACCGTGCCGCCTGGCGTGCCAAGCTGCCATGCGTCCGTATCCCAATGTTCAGCGGTCACGGCGAAGACGCGCGAGGCTTGGGCAAAGCGTTCAACCGCGGCGGCGCTCGCCGCCTTCGACATGGCTTTAGCGGCGAACGCTTTTGGATCGGCGCGCGCCATGGCCCGGCAGGTTTCGCGCGCCCATGTGAAGGCGAGTTTCGTTTCTTCGCGCTGCCAGTGGCTTCCCGTCCATTCAAACCATTTGCCCGCGCTGTGATCAAAGCGCAGCCGGCTTCTGAAGCGCGCTTCGAACGCCAGCGCGACTCCGTCTTCGGATACCGGAAAGCCGTCCAGCGTTTCTTCGGGAAGGTCGAGGGCGGGCAGGTCTTCGAAAAGGTCTTCCCATCGCACGCGATAGGCTGACGCACGTTCCCATGCCCGGCTAACCTGCCGTGCGTCCTTTGCCCATTCGGCAAGGTCCGGATCAGAGGCGAGCGCCTTTTCCCAATCGCCGCGGGCCAACCCTTCGCGGTGGCACTTCACGGCAAGACGGAAAGCCTCACCGGAGCGGGACTCGTCGCGTTCGCTGCCGTCAGGTGCAGCGGCGTCAGCGCCCATGAAACGGGGGCCAGCGTCTTCGACAAGCCATACAAGCGTGTCGCGGTCGACCGCCTTCAGCTCTGCCGGGCTGTTTTCCAGCCGCTTGCCGGTCACGGCGTAATACCGGCTGGCAAGGTCTAGGGCGATTTCGCAATGCGTGCCGCGCGAGAATGCGGCGCGTGTTTTCGCCGTAACGTCCCGATCGCCGGGCGCGTATCTGAAAAACACCTTCACACCGCGCCCGCTTGGCGACACTTCGGCATAGGACGCAAAACGCCCGATCACTTCTTCTGCCCACGGCTCAAGGGTGCCGGTTTCGGGATCGAGGCAGGAATCGAGGTCAACGCCGCCGAAGGCTTGCCCGTCCAGCTCACCCAGCATGAAGCCCAGCCCGCCGCCAATCTGCCCGGCGCGTTGAAACGCTTTGTCATGGTCTGCCCAGGTCGACGGATCGTTTGACTTGGCAAACCCGCCATGGGGCGAAAACGGAACTTTCACCGGCTTGCCGTTGCGGCGTTCTTCGCGCCACGCCACCCAGCGGGGGAGCGGTGCGAGATCATCAAGGCAGACCGGCGAAAACTCGCCTGAAATGGCTTGTTCTTCTTGTGTGAAAAGGTCGCCGGTGCTATGTATCGGGTGCAAAGGTTTTTCAGAGCCGTTCCCGGTGCCAGCCGGGGCGGCTCTTTCTTTTTCCGGTGGCCCTCCGGGCGGCTCGCCTATCAGGTCGAGAATGAGCGGATCGGTCGAAATATCCCGCTTTTGTGGGACACTGCCGGGTGCAAGCTCTTGATTTCCTATGAGCCGAAAAGCCGTGGCGGGACTATCTAGGGCATTGTTTTTACTTGTTTTTGACACCCCGGCCCGGGGAGCCATCGCAGCGAGTTTCCCTACAGATCAGCGCATGATGTCATCTGGCTGTTCCCCCGCTGCGAACAGCGCAGGCGGTATCCTGTACGCGAAGAAATAGTCTGCATCGCCGGGGCCAGGCTGCCATCCGGCAAGCGTGCCATTGCGCATATGCCCATGACAGGGATCATGTCTGTGCGCGCGCCGCAGATAAGGCCCCGCTGCGCGCAGAACGCCGGCGGAAACACTTGAGGGAAAGTGGAGGCGCAATTTCGAGGCTCCGGCCCGCCGGGCAATCTCAACCAGATGGCGCAGCAGGGCCTGTTGCGCCCTGACGCCGGCCTGGCACGCAGAACCCGCCCAGTCGACGATCTCGGCATGGTCCAGCCGCTCCGGCGATGGTTTGGTGAGCAGCAGGCCCGCCAGCGCCAACACCCGTCCGCCCGACCTGGCGATGACATAGCTCATGCCGCCGCGCCGGTCAGGGTCAGACAGGCGATAGCGCAGCGATACAGAATCAATCTGCCGGACCAGAACATCGTCCGCCGTGATCGCCGCGAGTTCGTCATCGCCCACATCGTCCAGCGAGACAAACATGATGCCGCCGCGCCTTCCCTCGACGGGGAAAGCAAAGCCGGGATGACAATCAAAACGCTCTGCCTGTCCGGCAGACGGCAGGAGGGCGCGCACAGCACGCGAGGGGCGCAATATCCACTCGGCCCATTCGCGCCCCGAGGGCCCCAGCCAGGGCAACGCTCCGACCCGAGGAAGCAGCGGAGCAGAAAGAGCGTTATTGTTCAGCGTGACAAAGGCATCAACGTCCGGCTGAGCCATGCCGTGACGAATAAGCTTGAGACCGGACTGGCGTCCTCTGACCGGATCGGTAATCACAGTATGTCCGGTGGCAATGGCGTAGCGCGCAGAACCGCAGCGATAGCGATTGACGAAATTGCCGAGGAATCCGGTGACGCTGCCCGCCTTTTCATAAACCCAGCCGGACGGGATATCGCCCTGCTGCGGATTGCCAAACAGCACCCAGCGCCAACCTTCTGCCGAGCGGGCGGGAAAACCACATGAATTCACCAGCCGGACAATGTCGGGAAGGTCCTCTTGCGTGACCGCTCTGATTGCCGTTGCCGCTGTCATGGCCTGTTCCCTTCGCGCAAATGAATTAAGGGGCGTTGAATGAGAAATGGTTTACATCACGAGAGGAACCTCACCCGGCGCGCAGCGTTATGGAGCAGCATGACCCCGAACACAGAGACTGCCATCCGGCCGGCGAACGTCAGACAGATCACGCGCGCATGCGTGGTGCTCAACCCCAATGGCGGAAGCGTGCCTGCCGACGGACATCATATGCTGGAGGCGCTGCTGGCAGACCTTGGCGTGTCGGCCAGCTTTGAGGTCATCGACCATGATTGCGAGGCGGCGTGCCAGCGCGCGCTCGAACAGGAAGCAGACACGATAATCGTCTGGGGCGGAGACGGCACAGCAGCGTGTGCACTCAACACGCTTGGCCCGGATGATCCGCCCATACTGCCACTGCCCGGCGGCACGATGAACATGCTGCACAAACTCGTGCACGGTGGCGATATGGACGCCGGCACGTGTCTCAGGTCGGTGCTGGAAAACCCGGTCGAGATGGATATCGCCGCTGGCGAAGTGCTGGAGCACCGCTTTTATGTCGGTGCACTGCTAGGCGGGCTGACGCGCCTTGCTGCCCCCCGCGAGGCGCTTCGCAAGGCTGACATTTTTCAGGCCGTCACCGAGTTGGGCGAGGCCAATGCCTTTGGGCTGGATACGCCCATGCGCTGCATTGCCGACACGGGCAACCAGCATGACGCGCAGGCCCTGGGAATATTCCTGTCAGAGAATCCGGGCCGACCAGGCTTTGACGTGCTTGCGACGGCGCCCGAGGGGTTGCTTGATCTTGCCTATACCGGCCTTACCGGCCTGCTGGCCGACTGGCGCCACGCATGGGGTGTTGAACGCGACTTTGCATCCCGGGTGGATGTCGAGGCCCTTGAATCCACAGGAATTGAGGCCACACTGGACGGTGAACCCGTGACCCTGCCGCGAAACGCCCGTTTTGTGCTGGTCCGGAAAGCAGCAAGGGTGCTGACAGCTCGCAAGGCATGATACGTCTATTCCAATTGGCCGACCTTCACTTCGGCACCGAGGACCCCGGCGCCATGAATGCTGCAGTGGGGATTATCGCGGACAGTGCGCCCGCTGCCCTGATGATCTGCGGCGACCTCACCCAGCGCGGGAAGCGCTCCGAGTTTGAGGCCGCACGCAACTGGCTGGACCAGTTCGAGGTTCCTCAGCTTGTCGTGCCCGGCAATCATGACACGCCTCTCTTGAATGCGGTCTCACGCGTGTCTCGGCCGTTTTCGCGGTTTGCCCGCTATTTCTCTGACCGCAGCGCTTCTCTCGACATTGGCCCATGGCGGGCGGCGGGGCTGAATTCGGCGCGGGGGTGGCAGGCGCGCTCCAATTGGGCTGAAGGCTCGATCAGTTCCACCCAGCTGAGAATCGCGCTGAATGAAATCGGCGAGCAGCCGGGCATACTGGTATGCCACCATCCCTTCAAACCGCCTGTCACCGCCCCCCTGCACACCCGAACTGCCCGTGGAATCAAGGCAAGCGCAATGGTTGCGCCCAGCCCGGTTCGGCTGGTCCTGTCAGGTCACGTGCACGGCGCATCGGCGGATCTGCACAGCTATTCACAAGGCTCGTACCTGTCGCTGACAGCCGGAACGCTGTCCACGCGGCTGCGTGAGGGCCAGCCCTCATTCAGCGAAATCATCCTGTCAGGCGATGAGATCGACGTTATCGCACACCGCTTTGACGGCAAGCGGTTTCGCGCTGAAACACTTGGCCAGTTTAAAACCGGGCCTGATGGCAGGATCACCGCAACGGGTTGAAGCTTAACCGGCTATCAACTTTTTCAGCCAGGCCAGCGGGCCGGGCGCGGCCGGCTCACCGGCTGCCCCCTCCTGGCGTTGAGCCAGCAGAAAGGCATCGGCTTCGGTGAGCGTTTCAAACAGACCGACTATACGTCCCGCGCGCCGCAGTTCTTCAGTGAACACCTCGATGAAGCGCGCGTCATTGCTATGGCTGGGGCGGACAATGGCTATGGCAAGGGTTGGCGGCGTCTCGCGGGCAAACATACGGGCAAGCTCAGGGGCTTCCGAATGGGAGATGAGTATCTCGGCCCCGCTCATGTTCATCAGAACTTCGCGTGCGCCCTCGTCCTCGACCAGAGCCGCGTAGAGCGCGAACGATTCCATGGCATCCTGCCAGTCGACGCTGCCCACCCGCTCGGAGGTAATACGCCAATTCCGAGTCTCCACAGAGCGTCCCACGCGCGATCCCTCTCAGTCACTAAATCGCGGCGACCATAGGAAAAAGGCGTTTACAGGAACTGAACCGGCCGGGAATGGCGGTCTGGCAACTACAGTGCGCGCTCGCGAGCTGCGGTGGCGTCACGCACTTTGCGGGCCGCATCGACGGCCTTGATCTGGCGGTCCCACATCGTCGCATACTTGCCGCCCAGAGCCACCAGCTCGTCGTGCGTTCCCTGCTCGGCAATGCCGCCTTCGTGCAGGACATAGATCTTGTCTGCCCGGGCTATTGTAGAGAGCCGATGCGCAACAGAGATGACCGTGCGCCCCTTCATCACTTCATTGAGGGCTTCCTGCACGTCTCCCTCGGTCTCGGAATCCAGCGCAGATGTAGCCTCGTCAAGGATCAGAATGGGCGGGTCTTTCAGAATTGCCCGCGCCACGCCGACACGCTGCTTTTCGCCGCCTGACAGCTTTAGGCCACGTTCGCCGACACGCGTCTCCAGGCCTTCTTCGAGGTCTTCGACGAACTGCCGCAGCCGCGCCCGGTCAATCGCGTCCCATAACTGCTCTTCAGTCGCATCGGGGCGGCCGTAGAGCAGGTTCTGGCGCAGCGTGTCATTGAACAGCACGACATCCTGAGGGACGAGCCCCATCGCGTTTCGCAAGCTTTCCTGCGTCACATGCGCGATGTCTTGCCCGTCGATCAGCACACGGCCCTTATCGGGATCAAAAAAGCGCAAGAGCAGGCGCAGCGTGGTGGACTTGCCCGAACCCGATGGGCCGGCAATGCCGACGAACGTGCCGCCCTTCACCTCGAAACTCAGATTGGCGACCGAGCGGGAGCGTCCCTCATGGGCAAACGACACATTCTCGAACACCATGCCGCCATCGGTGACAACAAGTTCAGCTGCGCCAGGCCGGTCCTGTACATCTGGCACCAGTGTCAGCGTCTGGAACAGCTTTTCCAGATCAACGGCCGCCTGGCGTATCTGGCGATATGCAAAGCCCAGAATGTTAAGCGGCTGATAGACGCTCATCAGCATCAGTGTCAGCGCGGCCACATCGCCCACCTGTAACCGGCCCTCGAGCGCCAGCAGCGCGCCCATCAGCATGACGGCCAGCAGGCCGCCATTCATGATCGCGCTTTGCACGATATTGAGCGTGTTCAGGCTCTGGTCGGACTTGGCCGCCGCCTTGGCGTAACGGCCCTTGGCATCGTTGTAGCGCTCGGCCTCGCGGCGCTCGGCAGCAAACGCCTTCACGGTCTCGAAATTGGCGAGAATATCGACCGCGCGGGCGTTTACCTCGCTGTCGGCCTCGTTCATCTGGCGGCGCAGTTTCACCCGCCATTCGGTGAGGAACCACGTCACAAGCGCATAGGCGACCACCGCTACGACGATAATGACAGCGAATATCCAGCCATAGAGCAGCGCCGCGACGGTGGCAGCCAGGA
>ERZ869909.2798-NODE-2798-length-10903-cov-6.722335_pt1 | contig 10903 bp, 14 predicted proteins | sample MGYA00520892_ERZ869909 | MGnify/ENA primary metagenome ERZ869909 (study PRJEB32215, sample SAMEA104723947) | bioreactor metagenome | biome: bioreactor; feature: anaerobic bioreactor; material: water | place: China | collected 2015-03-12 ... | reverse complement strand
ATACCGAGCTGCTGGCGGACCTGGAGGGCCTGCAGCCTGGTCGATTCCGCGTTCATATCGGCGTCCACGAGCTGCCCGACACCGGTATCGATGGCATCCATCAGGGCTTGCGCAAAGTCTTTCTGGATGTCGATACGGGTCTTCACCGCACCGAGCGAGCTGGCCGCCTCCGTCATCTTCTCGATGGCAGCGTCCACGCCCTCGATCATCGCCACGAGATCGGCGAGGTCGTCCTCATTGTCTTCGAGTTCGCTGATGTCGAGATCGAGGACCGTCACCGTCCCAGTTCCGGTGGCGAGCGCGATATCCGAATCGAGGATACCGCCGGCAGAGGCGCCCGTGCCGGTATCGACGAGGCGCATGGCCTCCAGATCGACCGTGATGGTGCCGATGGAGATGCTGCCGTCAGAAGCGCGCGAGAAGGACGACACGATCGTGCGGTTCTCGTCAGCCGGATCATCGCTGCTGCTCTCGAGCCAGTTCTGGCCGTTAAACGTCGCCCCCTCGACGACAGCCTTGAGCGAGTCCTGAAGTTCCGAGATTTCCTTCTGGATCTTCGTGCGGTCCACGCCCGGCGTCCGGGCGACCATCAGCTTATCCTTGATCTCGCCGGCGATCTTGATGGCAGTCTCGATGCCCTTGGCGGCGATTTCCGCCGTGGCAGAGCCAAGCCCGAGCGCGTCGGCCACGGTCGAGATCGAGGAGCGGTCACCACGCATCGTGGTCGCGATGGACCAGTAGGCCGCGTTGTCGGAAGCATCCGCAACACGGAAACCCGTCGAGACGCGGTTCTGCGTCGTAAGAAGCTGCTTGTTGGTGGCGTTGAGGCTCTGCAACGCGGTCATTGCCGCGATGTTCGTGTTGATACTATTGCCCATCTCAGTTTTCCTTCCGACCCGTCTGTCCCGCTCCAAGTCGGGCTATGGGAATGGAAATTAGGGCAGGTTGCTTACCGAACTGTTAATGGGTGCCCCAAAAAGCGCCGTCCGTTCCAAAATGGCTCAAAGGGCGTTGCATCCGGGGTGGCCCGACCCCGGAAGACAGAAAGGCCGCGTCCCTGAGGGCGCGGCCTTTCCGAGAAGGGATAGAATTCGGCTGAACCGAACTTACCTGAAGAGCGACAGGATCGACTGGGCGCTCTGGTTGGCGATGCCGAGAGCCTGGATGCCGAGCTGCTGGCGAACCTGCAGCGCCTGAAGCCGCGTCGATTCTTCGTTCATGTCCGCATCGACGAGCTGGCCGACACCCTTGTCGATCGCCGCCATGAGGCTGTTGGCGAAATCCTTCTGGATATCGATGCGCGTCTTCACGGCACCGAGCGTGCTCGCCGCGCTGGTCATCTTCTCGATGGCCGCGTCGACACCCGAGATCAGCGCCTCGATGTTATTGAGGCCGTCCTCGTCATCTTCCAGTTCAGAGATATCGAGATCGAGCACGGTCATGGTTGTGCTGCCGCTGCCGGTGAGCGCGATCTCGGCATCAAGGATACCGCCGGCAGACGCACCCGTCGATGTGTCGACGAGACGGGCCGCTTCGAGATCGACCGAGATCGTGCCGATCGAGATCTTGCCGTCCGAGCCACGCGAGAAGGACGAGACGATCGTGCGGTCATCTCCATCTTCGCTGCTGGTCTGGAGCCAGTTCTGGCCGTTGAAGCTTGCACCCTCGACCACGGCTTCGAGCGAAGCCTGCAGCTCCTTGATCTCGCTCTGGATCTTGGTGCGGTCGATGCCCGGCGTCCGGGCGGCGAGCAGCTTGTCCTTGATCTCGCCGGCGATCTTGATGGCGGTCTCGATGCCCTTGGCGGCGATTTCGGCCGTGGCGGAGCCGAGGCCGAGCGCGTCGGACACCGTCGAGATCGACTGACGGTCGTTGCGCATCGTGGTCGCGATCGACCAGTAGGCGGCGTTGTCGGAGGCGCTGGCTACGCGCAGACCGGTCGAGATGCGGTTCTGCGTCTGAAGCATTTCGGAGTTTGTCGACCGGAGGGTCTGCAACGCGGTCATTGCCGCGATGTTCGTGTTGAGGCTACTCATATCGCTACTACCTTTACACTACGCTACGCATTCAGGCCGTAACGACGGCCAATCATTTCTCGCGGCGGTGTGCCAAGGATGTCCCCCTAACCCAGCTGCCACATACTTCAGCATAGCGACGAGATATTGCGCGCCGGTTAATAAGGGGGCGTCTCCTTCCGGGCGGATTAGTTGAAGATACCTCTGTCAGGGGAACGACCGGACGAGCCCCCCGACCAACAGGTTCCACCCATCGATCAGCACAAAGAACAGTATCTTGAACGGCAAGCTCATGACGGTTGGCGGCAGCATCATCATGCCCATGGACATGGTGAGGGTCGCCACGAGCAGGTCGATGACGAGAAACGGCAGCACGACGAGAAAGCCCATCTCGAACCCCCGCCTGAGCTCGGAGATCATGAAAGCCGGGATCAGCACCCGGAGCTCGACCTCGGCATCCGGATCGCGCGGACCGAAACGCTCCTCGGCAAGATCTTGAAAGAGTTCGAGATCTCGCGGCCTGACGTTGGCCGTCATGAACTCGCGCAGCGGCTGCGTGATCTGAGTGTAGGCCTCCTCCTCGCTGATCTGGTTTTCCATGAACGGCTTAAGGCCGTTCTGCCAGGCCCGGTCGAATGTCGGCGCCATCACATAGAACGTGAGAAACAGGGCAAGGCTTACCAGGACCATGTTGGCAGGGGTCGTCTGCAGGCCGATGCCGGAGCGCAGAAGCGACAGCACGATCACAAAACGCGTGAAGCACGTCACCATGACGAGCAGACCCGGCGCCACCGAGAGGACGGTGATCAAAAGGACGATCTGCACCATCCGCCCGGTGGTGCTTTGCTCGTCGGACGGGATCAGGCTCTCGAGGTTCAGCCCCTGCGCGAGCGCAACGCCAGGAAGCAGGATGAAGACCAAAGCGAGGAGGGCGCGAAGCGTCATTCCACGACCACTCCATGGATGATGATATCCTTGATGCGGCGGGGATCGCGGATAGCTGCGCGGTCCTTGAAGTCCTCACGCAGGTTCTGGAAGCCGCTCGCCCCCTGGAACTGGGCCAGCGTCGTCGTTCTGAGATAGGCGAGGATGTCCTCGGCAAGCTGGGCGGCCAAAATATCCGAGCCCCCCTCTGTATCGTCCACCAGGATCGACGCCTCGACGCGCATCCACGCGTTTTCAGGCTCGGATAGGTTGGCCACGATCGGCGCAAGCGCCACGAGCCGCGCCGTCGGAGATGCAGGAGGGGCCGCCGGTGCCGTCACTCCGGCCGACGCCTCGACCTTCTCCTGCGTCTTCACGACGGCCCGTGCCTTCAGTTGGGCATCGACATAGAAGCCGAAGCCCGCTCCGCACGCGAGCGCGAGCAAGGTCACGATGATGAGCTCAACGAGCCCACCGCCCTTTCTCTCGCTCTTCGTGTCCTTCTTGGCCAACGGGGTCGTTCCGCTCTCGAATGAAAGTGCGATTAGAACGGCGTCAGTAGATCGAAGAGCTGCTGGCCCACGGCCGGCTGCTGGACCTCCGTGATCCGCCCTCGCCCGCCGTAAGAGATCCGCGCCTCCGCGACCTTCTCATAGGCGACGGTGTTGTCCGTGGAGATGTCGCGCGGTCTCACGATCCCAGCCACGCTGAGCTCTCGCACCTCGAAGTTGACGCGAACCTCCTGGCTTCCGCTGATGATGAGATTGCCGTTGGGCAGCACGCCCGTGACGACGGCGGCGACCAGGAGCTTGATGTCCTCGGAGCGATTGATGCGCCCCTTGCTGTCGGTCGACGTTCCGGCATCGACCTGCGCATCGAGCGACAGATCACCCGACACCGCGGTGCCCCCCGACGTCGCCGCATCGTAAACCAGATTCGGCCTCAGCTTGGCCTTGGAGTCGCGCGAGCGTTTCGAATTGTTGTCGATGCTCGCCTTGTCCTTGATCGAGATCCTCACCGTCACGACATCGCCGATCTTGCGCGCACGCGGATCGCGGAACAGATCCGCGCTCGCATCCTGCCAGATGGAGTTTCCGGGACGATACGCGGGGCGCGGCGCAGGCTCCGCCGGGAGCGGCATACGGTTCGCGAGCAAGCCCGATCCGACGGCACTCAGCGCGGGCTCACGCCCGATATCGGCCGGATCGACGGCGCACGCGCCGGAAAGCATGGCGAGCGTGAGCGCGACGAGAGCCGGCACTTGCGAAAGCGTCGGCTTCGGCCGGTAGCTGGAACGTATGATGGCTTGCCTCGTCATGATTCGGGCCGTCCTCGCGGCGTAGCGGCGTTTCCGGGTGTCGCGGCGCCATCGCGTGCTGTGGGTGCCCCGCCGCGTGCGGCAGAGCCCCGCCGCGCGGCAGGTCTCGTCCGCGCAGCGCCCGAAATGACGCTTGCGATCCTCGCCGCCTGCATCGGTTCCATCTCACCCATGATCTGGCTCGCGACCTTGGTTTCGAGCTTCGTCACCACAGCCGCCGCCGTCTCCTCGTCGATCGCCGCCAACTGTGCCGCCGCCGCGTCGGCGCGCATGCGCGAATAAAACCCCACCAGCTTTTCGTGGGCCTTACGCGCGAACTCGTCCCGCCGCTCGAGCCACGTTTTGTATTCCTCGGTCTTGGCCGCGAGTTGCTCCGCCCGCTTGTTGAGCTCGGCCTCCATCTCCTGGATCTTCTTGGCCTGCCAGGCGAAACGTGCGTCTGCGGCCGTATCGGCCGTGTTGAAGCAATATTGCTCGGCCGCCGTGGCGTTGGGCGGCAGCGCATCGAGTGGCCCGGGCCTGCCCAGAGGCACGGGCGCTTCGTCGGACGCGGCATCAGATGCTGCCTCGGATGCTTCCGGATCGTCCGTCTCGATCGGAACCGCCGCCGTCGTCATCACACCGCCCCTCGCCGGCCGGATCGGAGACAAGCCATCGGCAACAGGCGCACCCGAGCTCTGCCCTTCTCCGGCGATCGCGGGCTTCGGCTCAATGCTGGCGCGCGGCTGCGCAGGCCGCCGCTCCGGAAGGGCTCCCGTCACCAGAGGCGACCACGCGCCTTGCGGAAGCGGATCGTTGGCGGCCGCAGAAGGGGCCTGCGGGCGAGGCGGAAACCGACGTGGATCGACCATCACCGGGAGCTGTTGATGAGGCCCCGCTCCCGGCGCGACGTGCGGCCCTGGCAGAGACCCGCCAGGCACCGTCGCAACGACGGGCTCCCAGCTTCTCTGCGCAGCGGCGGGAGGCACGATGCCGAGAGCAAAGCCCAGCACGCCCAAGAGCAGCCCGAGCGCGAGCAAGTGGCCCGCCCTCTTTACGCCGCTCTGGTTACGGTGCTCCGCCCATCGCCCCGTCATTGCACCACAAGCTCCGCTTGAAGCGCACCCGACGTCTTGATGGCCTGCAGAATGGCGATGATGCCTGTGGGACGAAGGCCCATGATATTGAGCCCCCGCACCAGCGTTTCGAGATTGGTGCCCCCCATGATGGCGAGATTCGCGCCTTCCTGGTTCACGGTCACAAAGCTTTCCGGCACCACCACCGTCTCGCCCTCGGAGAACGGCTCGGGCTGCGAAACTTGCGCCCCTTCCGTGATGCGCACCGTGAGGCTTCCATGCGAAACGGCGACCGTCGCGATCTGGACGTCACGCCCGATGACGACGGTCCCCGTTCTCTCATCGATGACCACACGAGCCGGACCGTCCGCTTGCGTAACGAGCTCGCCGACCTCGGCCAGAAACCGCGCCGCGCTCACGTTGTTCGGCCGCGTCAGCACCACGCTCCTGAGATCCTGCTCGCGCGCCGACGGCCGCCCATAACGCGCCTTGGTGAAGTCGTTGATCACATCCGCGATGCGTACAGCGGTGGTGAAATCGGGATTGCGCAGCTCGAGGACCAGCGTCTCCTCATCGTCGAGCGACCCCGCAACCTCGCGCTCGACGAGTGCGCCATTCGGAATACGCCCCGTCGTCGGCACATTCTGACTGAGCGTCTCTGCACGACCTTGCGCCTGGAAACCGCTCACCGCCACGGGCCCCTGCGCCACCGCGTAGATCGCGCCATCCGCGCCATTGAGCGGCGTCATGACGAGCGAACCTCCGGCCAGCGACGTCGCATCGCCGAGCGAAGACACCGTCACGTCGATTCTGGCCCCGCGTCCTGCGAACGGCGGCAGATCAGCCGTGACGAGAACAGCCGCGACGTTCCGCGTCCGCGCAGCCGAGTCGCGCACGTTGACGCCCATCTGGTCCAGCATCGACTCGAGCGATTGCGCGGTAAACGGCGCATTGCGCAAGCTGTCGCCCGAGCCGTTGAGGCCGACCACCAGACCGTAGCCGACGAGTTGGTTGGCACGCACGCCCTGAACGGCCGTGATGTCCTTGATCCGCGTCGTGGCGTCGGCAGTACCCGATCCGAAAACCGCGACGGCCGCCAGGAGAAATGAGATCATGGTGCGGATCATGGCAGCCCTACCCGCACCGTTCCGTCCGCCTGCACGACACCGCGGATCGTCGTCCCGCTGTCGGTGTTGCGCAGACTGATGACCTCGCCCGCAATACCTGCCTGAAGCGGCATCGCCGTCGCGGAGATGATGAGCGCGCCGGATTGGAAATAAACCACCGCCGGCCGCCCCTGGATCACCGCGTGCGGCTCCCGCACTGCCGTGGCTGCAATGGGCAGATGCGGCAGCAGCGTCTGGCGCGCAACTTTCCCGACGAGATCGCCCTGCGACCCGGCAAAACCACGACCGTCATACTCGGCTCCGAAGAACGGCCGATCCGACAGCATGTTTTCGGTGATGACGTCGCCCGGATAGATCGTGACGCGCGGCACCGGCAGCACATGCTCCTGCGGAAGCGTGTGCGTCGGCTCCATGTCGTCGTCGTACTCATCCTCGTAGGCACGCGACGGCCCGGCAACGACGGCGACACCGACAAGAACGGACGTCACGATCGCAAGCCAGCCCCGCATTCCTGAAAAGACGGGTCTCCGGACCTTCGCCATGATCGTCACCGCTCCCTTACACGCTTACCGCATGTTGTTGGCGACCGTGCCGTACATCGAATCGACCGTCTGGATGACCTTCGAGTTCATCTCGTAGGCCCGCTGGGCCGAGATGAGCTGCGTGATCTCCTTCACGGCATCGACGTTCGAATTCTCGAGATAGCCCTGATGGATCCGCCCGAAGCCCGGATCGCCCGGCACGCCCGTGACCGGATCGCCCGACGATTCGGTCTCCCGATAGAGGTTGCCGCCCAGCGGCTCCAGGCCCGCGTCGTTGACGAATGTCGCAAGCGTGAGCTGACCGATAAGCTGCGGCTCGATCTGCCCGTCGATCGTCACGTAGACCTCGCCCGTCTCGTTGACGATGATGTCGCGCGCATCCTGCGGAACGGTCATGGCGGGCTGCACTTCGTAACCGTCGAGCGTCACGATCTGGCCCTGGTCGTTCTTGTTGAACGCGCCGTCGCGCGTATAGAACGTCTCGCCGTCGGCGCCCGTGATCTGGAACCAGCCGCGGCCGTTGAGCGCAAGATCGAGCTTGTTCGTCGTCTGCGCGAGCGAGCCTTGCTGATGCAGATGGCGGATCGCCGCCGTCCGCACGCCGAGTCCCACATACGCGCCCTCGGGGAGGTTCGCCGCACCCCCGCGGGCAGGCGCACCCAGCGCGCGCTCCGCCTGATAGAGCAGATCGGTGAATTCCGCGCGCGTGCGCTTGTAGCCGGTCGTATTGATGTTCGCGATGTTGTTCGCGGTCACCTCGAGGTTCGTCTGCTGAGCGTTCATGCCCGTCGCAGCAATCGCAAGCGCTCTCATGGACGTGTCCTGACTTTCAATTCACGGCCTAGATGGCCATACGGCTGACTTCGAGATACGAGGCGACGACCTTGTCGCGAATGGCGATTGCGGTCTGCAATGTCTGCTCGGCATCCATGACGGCCTCGACCACCTGCTGAGCCGTGGCCTGGCCACGAACGCCTGCAACTGCGGTCTGCTCGCTCGCGCGCAACGTGCTGATGGCTTCGAGCGTCATTTGCCCGAGTACCGTGCCGAAATCGGTCGGGAGCGGCTCGGTCCGAACCGGCGCCGTTTGCGGGATGGGAGCGGGTGCAACAGGCGTAGGCTGGGCGAGACCATACTGGCTCCCCGTGCCGACGCTCGGAAATCGACCAATGCCGTCCAGCATCACGTGCTCCTGAGCAGATCGATGGTCATCGACATCATGGAGCGCGCCTGCTTCACGACCTGCAGGTTCGCTTCGTAGGAGCGGTTCGTCTCACGAATGTCCGCAAGCTCGACCAGCATGTCGACGTTCGGCAGCTTGACGTTGCCATTCACATCCGCCGCGGGATGCCCCGGATCGTATTCGACGCGGAACGGCTTGCGATCCACATCCACGCGATCGACCTTGACGAGCTTGGCCCCCATCGCTTCATCCATGGCGGCCTGAAAGCTGACGGTCTTGCGCATGTAGGGATCGGCGCCGGGCGTGTTTCCCGTCGACGACGCATTCGCGAGATTCTCCGAGACGATGAGCATCCGCCGCGACTGCGCCTCGAGACCCGAGGCCGCCACTTTGACGGCAACCCGAATAGGATCGATCATGGCTTACCCCTTGGTCGATGCCAGCAGCATGCGATGGAAGACCTTCATCACGCCGGTATTGCGCGAATAGGCGCCCGTCACTTCGCTCGCTTTGAAAAGCTGTTCTTCGAGGCTCACGCTGTTTCCGGAATGCACGACGTGCCACTCGGCCTCTTCCTGAGTCTGGGCGTCGCTGCCGGTGCCGCTCGCGGGGCTCAAATGGTTGGCCTGCGTTTTCTGCATCTTGAGGCCCGTCGCATTGAGGACGGCCTCGAACGGCTCGACGTCGAGCGCCTTGTAGCCGGGCGTGTTCACGTGCGCGATGTTCTGCGCGATCACCGACTGGCGCACGCTGAGCCAGCGGTTTTGCTGAGAGGCGATCGAGAAGAAATTTGTAACGTCCATGAGAGAGCGCCCCGCATTGAGCCACTCTCGGTTTTAGGTCTGCAATCTTGTCCGAACCTTATGAGCGGCCGGCGAACGAGGCTGAAACCCTCGATGGCTGAAAGTGTTAACGGCCTGCGGCCCGAAAGCCTCTACCCATGGGGAACAAGGCCGCTTCCCCTGAGGCCCGTGAACAGCGCCTCCACCGCAATGGCGGCGAGCAGGATGCCGAACACGCGCATGAGCACCCGTTGCGCGGTGACGCCGAGATAGCGGGATAGCTCGTGCGCGAGAAGAAGCAGCGCAAGCGTCAGCCCCATGACGACGCCAAGCGCCACGACGGTCATGGCAAGCGCGACCGTATCGCCTTGCGCGTTCGCGGCTAGCAGGATGCCGGCGCTCATCGCCCCAGGGCCGGCGAGCAGCGGCGTCGCCAGCGGAAACACCGCGAGATCGTCCTTGTGTTGCGCCTCCTCCCCCTCGGGGCGTGAGAGCTTGAACACGCTCGTGGGCCGGGCAAACACCATGTCGAGCGCCATCATGAGGAGGATGATTCCACCTGCCGTCTGCAGCGCGGGAATCGACACGCCGAGTTGCCGAAGCAGCGGCCCGCCCGCCAGCGTCGAGATCATGAGGATCAGGCTCGCAATCGCGGTGGCCCTGAGCGCAATCCGCCGCCGCTGCGCGACCGGAACACCCGACGTGAACGCCGCGAACAGCACCGCGGCTTCGATCGGCCCGATGGTCGCGAAAAACGTCGTAAAGCTTGTCAGCGCCGCACCGAGCATGAGCACACTCCGACCGCGCGAGAGCCACCCGCCGCGTCCGACAGGCATAGCAGGTCGCAGTGCGAATCCGAAAACGTGCGGGAATGCGTCCCGCCAGGGCGCGGACACCGCCGCTTGCAGCCGTCCTGTTAGCACCCTCCGAAAATTGCTGCTAACAGGCTGATACTTATAGACAATATTGATATTGTTCCGGCGTCGGGTTACCCTTTGGCCGTGAATCTTGCAAGCCTCGGAGTCAAACTTTGAGCAAGCCAGACAATGATTTTGTCCGCATGCTTGCGGGCTACAGCCTCACCACCGCAGAGATCATCTACCGCCTGCCCGACCACCCCGCGCTGATGCAAAGCTACATTTGGCAGGACTACGATCTTCACCCCCGCTTCCCGAAACTGAAGAGCTTCCTGGAGTTCTGGTCCCGCAACCTGGAAGGCAAGCTGCATCAGGTCCTCGTCGCGCACGCCGGCCTGGTCAAGCCTTGCGAGCTCCGTCTCGTCGGAAGCGAGCTTAAGCTGAACTGAGAGAACGGCGGGTACCGGCTCAGAGCCAGGCGTCGCCGTCGGCCGAGGCCCCAGCCCGAGATGCCGCCCGGCGCCCCTGCGAGCGCGGCGCGATGCGCGCATCCTCGATGGCCTCGATCAAACGCCGCGTATTCTTGTCGGGATTTTCCGAGCCGCCTTCGAACGAGACGTAGCTGATGTCCACGCCCGCGTGAAAGGCTTCGAGGACCAGCCGGAAGTAGGCGGACACGTTGAGGTGATGAAACTCCATGTCGAGCGAGATCGACGGCGCCCTGTCCCAAGGCAAATCGACCTCTCCCGAAAGACCGAAGGTAATCGTTCCGGGCTTGAAGAACATCTCCGTCGAGGAATTGACGATATTGCGGATGTTCCCGAACTGCTCGGTTCGGAGAAATGCGATGAAATCCGCCGGGTCCACGAGCCGCAGCTCCGACGCCACGTCCCTGAGGCCATCGGCAAGCGCCTTCTCGCGCTCGCGTGAATAATCTTTGCCCTGCTTCAGCATGGTGTCGATCCTCACATGGCCGGTCGGGCCGTCTGTCCTTTTTGGGCGAAGAACAGAATGATGCCGGCAACCGCCTTGTAGAACTCCGGTGGAATCATCTTATCCACCTCGACGCTTGCGTAGAGCGAGCGTGCCAGCATCCGATC
>ERZ869909.2797-NODE-2797-length-10910-cov-8.935013_pt1 | contig 10910 bp, 6 predicted proteins | sample MGYA00520892_ERZ869909 | MGnify/ENA primary metagenome ERZ869909 (study PRJEB32215, sample SAMEA104723947) | bioreactor metagenome | biome: bioreactor; feature: anaerobic bioreactor; material: water | place: China | collected 2015-03-12 ... | reverse complement strand
GATAGGTGACGGCAACTTCGGCGCCGAAGGCATGAAACGCCTTGGCGCAGCCCCATGCAATCGATTGGTCGTTGGCGCGCCGGTCCAGCGCCGACGCCGTGGACCAGGCCGCCGCCGCCGCCCGCACCGCCGAGCAGAACCTGGCGCTGGTCCAGCGCCAGCTCTCCGAGGCCGAGGGGCTGCTCGGCCTGGGGGCGGTCGCGCCCAGCGATGTCGACGCCCTGCGCGCCCAGCGCTCCCAGGCGGAGTCGGCCGTGCTGCAGGCGCGCGAGGCGGTGCGCCGCGCCGGCCGCGCGGACGACGAGGACCTCGCGCTGCTGTCGCTCCAGGTGCAGCAGGCGGAGGTGCAACTGCGGCAGGCGCGCGACGCGCTCGCCGAGACCACCGTGCGCGCGCCGTTCGCCGGCGACGTGGCCGAGGTGTTCACCGAGGTCGGTGAGTTCGTCGGCGCCGGCAGCCCCGTGGCGCGCCTGCTGGGCAACGGCCCGAAGATCGCGTCGTTCACCGTGCCTCCCGAGGACGCGCCGCTGCTGGAGCGGCTCGGGAGCGTGACGATCGACTACGCCGGCCAGACGTTCCCCGCCACCATCGTGCGGCTGGAGCGGCAGGCCCAGCAGGCCCGCCTCGTGACCGTGCTGGCCGAGGTCGGCGCCGAGGCGCCGCGCACGCCGCCCGGCGCGCTGGCCGAGGTGCGCTACGAGGTGACGCTCGGCGAGGGCCTGAGGGTCTCGTCCGCCGCGCTGTTCGCCGACGCGGGGCGCACCTACGTGTTCCAGGTGGCGGCCGACGGCGACGAGCGGCTGGCGGGCGTGGCGCGCCGCACCGAGGTGCGCGTGGTCGCGGAGAGCGGCAACGTGGCCGTCGTCGTCGGTGTCGTGGAGGGCGCGCTGCGCGAGGGGTCCCTGGTGATCGCCCCGCGACCGCTCGACGTGCGCGAGGGCACGCCCGTGCGGGTGATCGGCGAGTGACCCGAGCCCCGTGATCCGCCTCGTCGCCTTCTTCGTCGAGCGCTGGGTGTTCTCCCTGGCGATCTTCCTGGCCGTCGTCTTCTTCGGCCTCTCCGCCGGCACCCGCCTCGGCGTCGACCTCCTGCCCGAGTTCGAGTTCCCCATCGTGGCGGTCAACGTCACCTACCCCGGCGCCGGCTCGGCCGAGACCGCTCGCCAGCTCGCCGAGCCCATCGAGGACGCCATCGCGACGATCTCCGGCGTCACCGACATCAGTTCGTTCTCGGGCGAGGGCTTCTCGTTCGTGGTCGCGCAGTTCGTGTTCGGCACCTCGGTCGACCAGGCGGCGATCGACGTGAAGCAGGCGGTCGACCGGATCGGGCCCAGCCTGCCGGACGACGCCTCGACCCCGATCATCCAGAAGTTCGACCCCAACGACCAGCCGATCCTGACGATCGCGCTGTCGGCGCCGGGGGAGGACCTGCTCGAGGTGCGGGCCGTCGCGCGCGATCGCGTCGAGGCGCCCGTCCAGCAGGTGCCCGGCGTCGCGGCCGTGACGACGCTGGCCCCGGTCGAGCGCGAGATCCAGGTGCTGCTCGACCCGGCCCGCCTCTCCGCGCTGCGGCTGTCGCCCACCCAGGTGGCGGGCGCCATCCGCGCGGCGTCCGCCACCGTGCCCGCGGGCAGCCTGGAGGTCGGCGGCGAGCGCATCCTGCTCTCCGTGCGCAGCGAGCCCACGTCGGCCGACGACGTGGCGGGCCTGTTCGTGGACCCCGCCCGCGGCGTGCTGGTGAGCGACGTCGCCACGGTGCGCGACACCCTCGCCGATCCCGAGCGGTTCGTCCGGCTCAACGGCGAGAGCGCGGTGCTCCTCGAGGTACGCAAGGCGTCGGGCGCCAACTCGGTGGCCACCGCCCGCGGCGTCCGCGCGCTCCTCGACGGCCTGGAGCTCCCCGACGGCTACCGACTGCGGGTGATCGGCGACAGCACCGTGTTCGTCGAGAACTCCGTGTTCGACACCCTCACCGAGACGCTGCTCGCCGTGCTCGCAGTGGCCTTCATCGTCCTGCTGTTCGTGGGCCGCCTCGGTTCGACCTTCTCGGTCGTGCTGGCGATCCCCATTACGCTCACCGGCGCCGTCGTGGTGTTCGGCCTGCTCGGCTTCACCTTCAACGTGGTCACCCTGCTGGCGATCACCGTCGCGGTGGGGCTGGTGGTGGACGACTCGATCGTGATCGCCGAGAACATCGAGCGCTACCGGGCGCTCGGGTTGGGCCTCAAGGAGGCGGTCCTGCAGGGCGCCGGCGAGGTGGCCGTGGCGGTGCTCACCGCGACGCTGTCGCTGCTCGCCGTGTTCGTGCCGATCGCGTTCCTGCCGGGCGTGATCGGGCAGTTCTTCAGCCAGTTCGGCCTGTCGCTCGCCGCGACGATCGCGGTCAGTTACCTCGAGGCCATGTTCTTCCTGACCGTCCGCCTCGCGTACCTCCCCAACCCGCTGCCGCCGGCCTGGCGCGACCTGCCCGGCGCCCTGCGCTCGGTGCGGGCGGACCTGGCGTGGACCCGGCGCCTGCCGCGGCGAAAGCGGTACTGGCTGGCGGTCGCCGCGGGGGCCGCCGGCGTGCTCGCCGCCTCCCGCCTGGGCGCGCTCGGGCCGGGCGCGGAGGGCTGGTGGGGGGCGTCCCTGACCGCGGCCGGCAGCGCGGCGGTCCTCGCCGTGGGGCTCTTCCCGCTGCTGGGCGCGCTGCGCTACCTGGGGCGGGCGGCGTACCACGTCATCGGCCCCGTCTTCCGCAGCCTGCACGAGCTGACCGACGGCGCCGTGCGCCAGCTGCGCGAGGGCTACGCGGTCGCCCTCGGCTTCGTGCTGGATCGCGCCACGGCCACGCTGGTCGTCGCCGGCCTGCTGGTGGCCAGCATGGGCGTGGTGTTCCCCCTGATCAGCTTCAACTTCGTCTCGCCGGTCGACGCCGGCCAGGTCGCCGTGCGCCTCGACCTGCCGCCGGGAACGCCGCTCTCGCGCACCGACGACGCCGCCGCGCAAGCGGAGCGGGTCGTGCGCGACCATCCCGCCGTCCGCGACGCGATCACCACGGTCGGCACCGGCGGCGCCTTCGGCAACGCCAACGCGGTGCGCGCCACCGTGCGCCTCGAGCTGGAGCGCGGCCGCGGGCTGTCGTCGTTCGACGTCGCCGACGACCTGCGGCCCGCGATCGCGGCCGCGTTGGCCGCCTTCCCGGAGGCGCGCGTGGCGGTGGCCGCCGACGACGGCGGCGCGGTGCCGGTCGACCTCGGCCTCTCGCTGACGCTGGTGGGCGACGACCGCGAGCTGCTCGAGCTGCGCGACCGGGCGGCCCGCGACATCATGGCCGCCCACCCCTACCTGCGCAACGTCCGTTCGAGCCTCGAGGGGAGCGTGGCGGAACGCGTCTTCCTGATCTCCACCGCGGCGCTGGCGGGCACCGGCCTGACGACCAGCGAGATCGCCGCGACGCTGCGGGCGTACAACGTGGGGGTGCGCGCCGGCGACCTGCGCGAGGCGGGCGACGAGACGCCGATCGTCGTGCGGGTGAACCCGGCGGCCGTGGCCGACGAGCAGACCCTGCTGTCGCTGCCGATCTTCGCGCCCGCCCTGCAGACCTTCCTGCCGCTCGGCGTGCTGGGGCGCTTCGAGCTGCGGGCCGCGCCCGTGTCGATCAACCGCGCCAACCAGGCGTACGTCACCACGATCTCGTCGGACATCGCCGAGGGCTCGCCCGGTCAGTTCGCGGTGCGCCGGGAGATCGAGGAGGCCTTCGCGGCCGCCGGCGTCACCGACCGCCTGGTGCGCGTCACCACCGGCGTGGGGCCCGACCTGCTCGGCGACCTGGTCTTCTACGGCCCGATCGCCTTCGCGCTGGCCCTGCTGCTCAACTACCTGGTCATCGCCAGCCAGTTCAACAGCCTGCGGTACCCGTTGTACCTGCTACTGACGGTGCCGCTGGCGCTGGTGGGCGCGTTCTGGCTGTTCTTCCTGACGGGCACGCCATTGGACGTCATCAGCGTCCTGGGGGTCGTGATCCTGATCGGGCTGGTGACCAAGAACGCCATCCTCCTGCTCGACGTCGTGGTCGGTCGGCTGCAGGAGGGCGAGACGCTGCGGCAGGCGCTCGTGCGGGCGGGCCGGCTGCGCCTGCGGCCGATCCTGATGACCGCGCTCACGATCGTGGTGATCTCGGTGCCGCTGCTGCTGGGCCTGGGCGAAGGCAACGAGTTCCGCCGGCCCCTCGGTCTGGTGATCCTCGGTGGCGTGGTGTCGTCGACGTTCCTGACGCTCTTCGTGGTGCCGGCGGCGTTCTACCGCTTCGAACGCGCCCGCTACGCCGGGCGCTCGGTGGCGGGCGCACCCGCGGGCCGACCCGCGGGGGCCGCGCCCGAGCCGCCGCCCGCGTGAACCCGGCCCGAGCGGCACGAGCAACGCCCCCGACGCGTGTGCGGGGGCGTGGTCCAGACGCTGGCGAGGGTACCGGCTCGGCACCCAACGAGGATTCTACCCCATCCCGCGCCCGGCGAGCGATGAAGCGAACACCACACGGCGAGGCGCCCGGGCGCTAGCATGGCCTCGGAAGGAGGTACGTGATCGATCAACTCGAAGATCACCGCCTTTCGGGCAACGTCCGCCGCCACTAGAGGCTCCACCGGGTAACGCAGGCCGCTTCCGGCCCGACCCACCGAGCAGGAACAGGCGAGCGGACGTTGTCATGCCGTGATCCGGAGCCGATCGCGCCTCCCCGCCCCCCGACCCACCACCAGCGGCCCGCCCCGAGAAGGGGCGGGCCGCGACGCTTGCGCGGGGGGGCGGACGACGAGCGCCGCCGCGCCGGCTCAGAACAGCGAGGACCCGAGCAGCGGGGCGATCGTCAGGCTGACGATGGCCATGAGCTTGATCAGGATGTTGAGCGACGGACCGGAGGTGTCCTTGAGGGGGTCGCCCACGGTGTCGCCGACGACGGTGGCCGCGTGGTTCTCGGAGCCCTTGCCGCCGAAGTTGCCCTTCTCGATGTACTTCTTGGCGTTGTCCCAGGCGCCGCCCGAGTTCGCCATCTTGAGGGCCAGCAGCACGGTGGCCAGCAGGGCGCCGGACAGCGCGCCGCCGAGCACCACCGGCCCGAACGCGAAGCCGATCAGGACGGGCGTGCCGAGGGCGATCGCGCCGGGGAGGATCATCTTCTTGAGGGCGGCGGTAGTGGCGATGTCGACGCAGCTGGCGGGGTCGGGCTTGACGCCCGGCTTGCCTTCGAGCAGGCCGGGGATCTCGCGGAACTGCCGGCGGATCTCCTCGATCATCGCGAAGGCGGCGTCGCCCACGGCGTTCATGGTGATGGCGGCGACCAGGAAGGGGATCGTGCCACCGATGAGCATGCCCATGATCACCTTGGGGTCGCCCAGCGACAGCTCGAACTCCGGGAAGCGCACCATCATCGTCTGGATGTAGGCGGCGATGATCGTCAGCGCGGCCAGCGCGGCGGCGCCGATGGCGAAGCCCTTGCCGATCGCCGCGGTGGTGTTGCCGAGCTCGTCGAGCGAGTCGGTGATCTTGCGGGTCTCCTTGCCCATGCCGCCCATCTCGGCGATGCCGCCGGAGTTGTCGGCGATGGGGCCGAAGCCGTCGATGGCCATCGTGAAGCCGACGGTCGCGAGCATGCCGACCGCCGCGATGCCGACGCCGTACAGGCCGGCCAGCTGGCTGGCGATCAGGATGATGAGCGCGATGCCGACGACCGGGATGAACACGGACTGCAGGCCCAGCGAGTAGCCGGCGATGATGACCGTGGCCGTCCCCGTCTTCGAGGAGGCGGCGAGGTGCTTCACGGGCGGGCCGCCGGTGTAGTACTCGGTGACCAGGCCGATCAGGATGCCGCCGACGGAGCCGGCCACGACCGCCCACCACACGGCGTTGGTGACGTCGATCCAGTGCACCACGAAGTACGAGACGAGGATGAACAGGCCCGCCGCGACCCAGGTGCCGAGCCGCAGCGCCAGCGCCGGCGCCATCGACGAGACGACGCGCACGAAGAAGATGCCGGCGATCGAGCACAGCAGGCCGAAGGCGGCCAGGGCCAGCGGCAGGAACATGAGGCCGGCGGCCGACCCGTAGATGGCCGTGGACGCACCCAGGGTGGTGCCGATGGCGATCGTGGCGATGATCGAGCCGACGTTCGACTCGAAGATGTCCGAGCCCATGCCGGCGACGTCGCCGACGTTGTCGCCCACGTTGTCGGCGATCACGCCGGGGTTGCGCGGGTCGTCCTCGGGGATGCCGGCCTCGACCTTGCCGACCAGGTCGGCGCCGACGTCGGCGCTCTTGGTGAAGATGCCGCCGCCGACGCGGAAGAACAGCGCCACCGACGACGCCCCCACGCCGAAGCTCTGGATGATCACGGCCGTCTCGGGGTTCGCCCCGAAGATCAGGAACAGGAAGCCGAGACCCAGGAGACCCAGCGACGCCACCAACAGGCCCATGACGGACCCGCCGAAGAACGACACCGTGAGCGCCTGCGCGGCCCCCTTCGTGTGCGCCGCGGTGGCGGTGCGGACGTTGGCCTTGGTCGCCGAGCGCATGCCGAAGAAGCCGGCGAGGCCGGACGCCAGCGCGCCGACCGCGAACGCCAGCGCCGCCTGCCACCCGAGGCCGATCCACAGCAGGACGATCAGGACGACTCCGACGATCGCGAGGAGCTGCAGCTCCCGGCGCATGAAGGCCATGGCGCCGATGAAGATCTGCTCGGCGATGTCGGTGACCTTCGCGTCGCCGGCCGGGTACGCCACCACGACTCGGTAGATGGCGAACGCGACGCCCACGCCGATCGCGCCGATCAACAAGGGGAGCCAGTACGTGGCGGCTTCCATAGAACCTCCTGGGGGCGGTCGGCCGGACGCGACGCGGTGCGGACGACGCCCGCGCGGCGCCGACGGCCACCCGTGGAACTCCGGTTGCCAAGCATACCTTGGGGTCCTAGGGCCAGACGGCCCGCCTCGGGGCACGGCGGGCTACCGGCGGCCCCGCGCCCGTTCGGGTCAGGTCCGCAGCACCGTCGAGCCGCCCCGCGAGAGCCGCAGCGGCACCTCGCGCAGGTCGCCGAGCGCGGCGCGCACGGCGTCGTGCTGGCCGTCGGGGCAGCACACGAGCACGTAGCCGCTGATCTTGCCTCCGGGGAGTTGCGGCGCCGCGCCCGTCGCCCGGACGCGGGCCGTCACGTCGCGCACGTGGTCGTCGACGAAGTTGCCCGGCAGGCGCTCCTTCAGGCGCTGCTTCTCGCCGATGCACCAGGCGGCGCGCCGGAGGTCGCCCGCGACCAGCGCCCGCTCCAACTCGTCGGCCAGGGCCTTCAGGTCGTGCAGCACCGGCAGCGCCTCCTCCAGGTGGCTGCTGAGGAGGTCGAGCGACGGCTTGGTGCGCGCCTGCCGGCCGCTGGCGAACAACATGAGCGACGCCTCGAACGCCGTCCGCGCCGCGCCGGCCATGGCCACCTCGCGTGCGGCCACCCGCGGGCCGTCGTAGTCGAGGCGCAGCAGTCCGCCGCGGGCGCAGACGTTGGGGTCGTGGTAGCCGGACGCGCCCTGGAGCACCTCGACCTCGATGTGGGCGGCCTCGGCGCCGAGGGCGCCGCGGTCGGGCGCCTCGCCGCGCAGGGCGCGCAGCGCGTGCAGCAGCGTCACGGTCACGGCCCCGGACGTCCCGAGGCCGCTCTGGCCCGCGACGTCGACCCACACCGCGAGGCGCACGGGCGGGTGCGCCGCGTCGACCGACCGCAGCGCCTCGCGCACCAGGTCGTGGCGCAGGTCGTCGAGGCGCTCGGCGGTCTCCACTCGTCCCTCCGCCACCACCTCGAAGCGGCCGTCGAGGCTGGGGAGCAGCGTGACGTGCGCCGCCAGGTCGATCGTGGAGCTGACCGTGGTGCCGCCGAAGCGCGACGCGTAGGCCTTCAGGTCCGTGAGGCCCCCGCCGAGGGGGATGCGCAGGGGGGTGCGGGCGACGATCACGGCGCCCGTCCGGAGAACGCGCGCCCAGGCGCCGCGTCGAGCGCGTCGGTCGCGGCCCACACGTGGCGGACCACGTCGCGGACGTTGGCCTCCGGGGTCGGCAGCACGCCGCCCAGGTGGACCCAGGCGTCGGCGACGACGTAGCCGACCTCGGCCCCGGCGTCGAGGCTACGTTGGAGGTTCGGCAGCATCCGGTACTCCCCCTTCTCCGCCCGCACCTCGGTCATGCGACCGAGCACGGCCGGCGAGAGCTTCCACAGGCCCACGTCGAAGAGGTCGCCATCTCCGTCCCACACGCGGGCGACCCGATCGCCACGCACGGTGGCGCGCAGCCGGGGCGACTCGTCGGCATGCCCCGGGCCGAGCGTCACCACGTTCGGCGCCGGATGCCGCGCCACCTCGGCCACCAGGGCGGCGCTGGGGAACGCGTCGGCCTGCCACGCCAGGATCGGCGCGGACGGCCGCAGCGCCGTGGCGGCCAGGGCCAGGGCGTGGCCCGTGCCGAGCCGCTCCGCCTGTTCGACGTAGACGATCTCGAGCCCGTCGTACGCGTACCCGAAGTACCCCCGGACCTGCTCGCCCAGGTGGCCGACGACCAGCGCCAGGCGGTCGCGCCCCGCGGCGACCGCCCCGCTGGCGACGACCTGCCGCAGCGCGTGCTCGAGGAACGGCCGCAGGCCGACGGGGTACATGCACTTCTGCAGGTAGCCGCCGAGGCTACCGAAGCGGGTCCCGGCCCCCGCGGCGAGACAGATCAGGTCCATGGCGCGAAGCTAGCACCCGCAGGCGTCACGGCGCGACGGACCCGACGGCAGCCGCCGACGGGCCGAACTGCGCCTCGTGGAGCTGCCGGTAGGCACTGGCGCGCGCGAGCAGCTCCTGGTGGCGCCCCTGCTCGACGATCCGACCGTCGTCGACGACCACGATGCGGTCGGCGTCGTGGACGGTCGCCAGCCGGTGCGCGATGACGAGCGTGGTGCGGCCCTCGGCCAGCTCGGCCAGCGAGCGCTGGATGGCGCGCTCGGTCTCCGTGTCGAGCGCCGAGGTGGCCTCGTCGAGGATCAGGATCGGCGGGTTCTTGAGGAACATGCGGGCGATGGCGAGGCGCTGCTGCTGGCCGCCGGAGAGCTTGACGCCGCGCTCGCCGATGATCGTGTCGAGCCCGTCGGGCAGCGCCGCGACCATGTCGTCGAGCCGGGCCCGCCGGACGGCCTCGCGGATCTCGGCCTCCGTGGCGTCGAGCTTGCCGTAGGCGACGTTGTCGCGCAGGCTGCCGCCGAAGAGGAACACGTCCTGCTGCACGATGCCGATCTGCCGCCGCAGCGAGGCGAGGGTGAGGTCGCGGACGTCGGCGCCGTCCACGGTGATGCGGCCGCCGGTGACGTCGTAGAAGCGCGGCAGCAGCGAGCAGAGGCTGGTCTTCCCCGCGCCCGATGGCCCCACGAAGGCGACCGTCTCGCCCACGCGGATCGTGAGGTCGACGCCGCGCAGCACCTCGCGCCCGTCACCGTAGGCGAAGCGAACGCCCTCGTAGCGGATCTCGCCGCGCAGCGTGGGCGCCTCGACCGCGCCCGGCGCGTCGGCGATGTCGGGGCGGGTGTCGAGGAACTCGAGGTAGCGGCGGAACCCGGCCACGCCCTTCGGGTAGGTCTCGATGACCGAGTTGATCTTCTCGATCGGGCGGTAGAAGACGTTGACCAGCAGCAGGAACCCCACGAACCCACCGGCACTCAGCGCGCCGTTCATGACGAAGACCGACCCCGCCACCAGCACGACCACGTGGGTGAGGCGCATGCCGAGGTAGGAGAGCGAGATGCTCATCGCCATGTAGCGGTAGGCATCCAGCTTCGTCGAGCGGTACGCGGCGTTGTCGACGGCGAACAGGCGCCGCTCGTGCTCCTCGTTGGCGAAGGCCTGGACCACCCGGATGCCGCCCACGTTCTCCTCGATGCGGGCGTTGAAGGCGCCGACCCGCTGGAACAGCTGCCGCCAGGTCCGCGTCATGCGGCCGCCGTACCGCAGCGTCAGCCACACCGTCGGCGGCAGGACGCCGAGCGTGATGAGCGCCAACGGGACGTTGATCGCGAACATCAGGACGAGCGCGCCGATGAGCGTCATCAACGCGATGAACGCGTCCTCGGGACCGTGGTGGGCGACCTCGCCGATCTCCTCCAGGTCCTTGGTGAGCCGGCCGACGAGGTGGCCCGTCTTGTGGTCGTCGAAGTAGCCGAAGGAGAGTTTCTGGAGGTGGTCGAAGGCCTTCCGGCGCATGTCGGTCTCGATGTTGATCCCGAGCATGTGGCCCCAGTACGTGACGACGCTGATGAGGCCCGTGTTGACCAGGTAGACCGCCAGCAGGCCCACCGCGGCCCAGACGATCGCCGCCAGGTGCCCGCTCGGCAGGAGCCGGTCGACGAACAGGGTGACCGCTAACGGGAACGCCAACTCGAGCAGCCCCGAGACGACCGCGCTGGCGAAGTCGAGCCAGAACAGGCGACGGTAGGGGCGGTAGTACGCGAAGAAGCGGCGCAGCACGGCCGCTCATGCTACGCGATGGGCCGGACCCGCGCCGATCAGCCGCGCGCGATCGCCGTCAGCGCCGCGATGGCGGCCGCCACGCCGGCATCGGCCGTGGGCGTCAGGGTCTCGCCCAGCGAGAAGTCGCGCGCCGGCAGCGACAGCGTCGCCGCGCGCGGCGCGCGGTCGTGCAGCGCGACGCACCAGGCCAACAGGCCTTGTACGTCGAGCGCGTGGCCCAGGAGCTGGCCGGCGGCGCCGCCGCGCGGCGCCTCGACGGAGCGCCACACGGGCGCGTCGAGCGACGGGTCGGCGTCGGCGTCCACGAACAGCGCCAGGTCGGCCCCCGCCAGCTCGTCCGCGAGTTCGGGCGTGAGGCCGTGCACGGCGCGCACCGTCCAGGGCACGGCGCCCTCGAGCGCCCGC
>ERZ869909.2796-NODE-2796-length-10911-cov-5.636145_pt1 | contig 10911 bp, 14 predicted proteins | sample MGYA00520892_ERZ869909 | MGnify/ENA primary metagenome ERZ869909 (study PRJEB32215, sample SAMEA104723947) | bioreactor metagenome | biome: bioreactor; feature: anaerobic bioreactor; material: water | place: China | collected 2015-03-12 ... | reverse complement strand
TCGGGCGGCGGCGCGTGGGACAACGCCAAGAAGTCGTTCGAGGACGGCTTCACCGACAAGGACGGCGTCAAGCACCTGAAGGGCTCGGAGGCCCACAAGGCGTCCGTCACCGGCGACACGGTCGGCGATCCCTACAAGGACACGGCCGGCCCGGCGGTCAACCCGGCGATCAAGATCACCAACATCGTCGCCCTGCTGCTGCTCGCCGTCCTGGCGCACTGACGACCCGGTTCCATCCGGGAAGGAGAAAAAGGCCGCGGGATCGCTCCCGCGGCCTTTTTCCATGCAAGGGTCGCGCCAGCCCGTCGTGGCGCGGGCGCGGCAAAAAAAAGGCGGCCCTGGAGGCCGCCTTCCTGCTGGTCTCGCGCTTGGGTAAAGCCGGACCGCCTCGCTACTGGCCGAACGGGTTGGCCGGTGCTCCGCCGCCGCCCATCATGCCGGTTATCAGGCCGCTCAGGAACGAGGTTTCCCTGCCGGCCGTCGGCGTGGTGCGCGAGACGAAATCGAACAGCTTGCCGTCCTGCATGCCGTAATGGCCGAGGTTGGAGACGCGGCCGTCCGGGCCGAAATAGACGGCCAGCACCCGCTGGTCGGTGATGCGCGGGTTCATGAACGCCACGGGGCGGGTGCGCGTCTGCGAGATGTAGTAGAAGGCCTCGCTGTCGAAGGTCGCCGTCGTCGAGGGCGTGCCGAGCGAAAGCAGCACCTGCTCGCGGCTGGAGCCGACCGGCACGAGGTCCAGCGTCTCCTGATCGACCACGAAGCCGTGGGAGAGGGTCTCGCTGGGCTTCAGCGTCTCGGCCGCGTTGCATCCGGCAAGCATGAGCGCGACGCCGGCGACGGCCGCCATGACGCGGGCGGGCCGGGCGATGCTCGTCGTGAGATTATGCGAATGCAACGGCTGCTCCATCTTCTCCCGGTCGTGCCTGCGGCTTGCGCCGGACGGCAAAAGCGGTAAACCAGCTTGCGCGGCGATGCAACCGCGCCGCGGATCGAAACCTGCCGTTGGGAAGGCATATGCCATGTTCAAGTCCATCCTGAGCTTCGGCCGGCGTCCCAATCGGCATGTGACAGATGCGCTTTATGAGGCAATCGTGGCAGCGGCGCGGCAACCGCATTTCTATTCGCAATGGGAGGTGCCCGATACGCCGCTCGGCCGCTACGAGATGCTGTCGCTGCATATGTTCCTGGTCCTGGAGCGCACCAGCGGCAGGCAGGCCGCGCTCGGCGATCTGGCGCAGGACCTGACGGACGAGTTCTTCAAGGACGTCGACCACTCGCTGCGCGAGCTCGGCATCGGCGACATCAGCATGCCCAAGCGGATGAAGAAGCTGGCGAAGATGTTCTACGGCCGCGCCCAGGCCTATCGCGCCGCGGTCGCCGAAAAGGACGCCACAGCGCTGGCGTCGGCGCTGGCGCGCAACGTCCAGCCGCAGCGTCCGGACTGGCCGCACGCCGCCGCGCTCGCCGCCTATGTCGCACGCGCCTCCGCCGGGCTTGCCGCGCAGGAGGACGCGGCGCTGCTTGCCGGCCGCATCGCCTTTCCCGCCGCCGCCGATGCGGAGGCCGTTTCATGAGCCGGCATCCCGATGGCGACAGCCCCGTCTCCTTCGCCGTCCACGTCGCGCGGCTGCCGAAGGACGGAATGAGCGTCACGGTCGAGGCCGACGCGGCGCAGCGCGCGGCGCTTGCCGCCGCCCACGGTCTTCTTGCCGTCGACCGTTTCGTCGCCCCGCTGGAGGTCGTGGCCTGGAAGAAGGGCGGCGTCAGGGTGACGGGCCGGGTGGAGGCCGATATCGTCCAGCAATGCGTGGTCACGCTCGAGCCGGTCGCCGCGCGGGTGGACGAGGCGGTGGCGGCCACCTTCCTGCCCGAGGGCTCGCGTCTCGCCGTGCCTACCTATTCGGCCGAGGGCGAGATTCTTCTCGATGCCGAGGGCGACGACGGGCCGGAGCTTTTTTCCGGCGACACGATCGACGTCGGCCAGTTGGCGGAGGAATTCTTCGCGCTCGGCGTCGATCCCTACCCGCGCAAGGCGGGTGCCGCGCTCGACGACGCCCGCACGGACGAGGAAAGACGAGGGCCGCTCCACGACAAGCTTGCGGAACTGAAAAAGAAGCTCTGAATTCGCCCCGCCGGGCGGTGAATCCGGTTGTGCGGTCCGGTAAAACCGCTATTTTCGCCCGAATATTCCTTCCCCCAGCCGGGGTCCAAAAGAAATGACCGCCTCTTGATACGCATCGCCATCGACGCAATGGGTGGAGACCACGGACCGGAGATCACCGTCGCCGGTCTCGACAAGGTGGCCGAGCGCCGCCCGGACGCGCGTTTCATCCTTTTCGGCCGCGACGAGCGCGTGCGCCCGGTTCTCGACAAGTTTCCGCGCGTCGCCCAGGCCTCGCGCTTCGTGCATTGCGACGTCGCGGTGCGCATGGACGACAAGCCCAGCCAGGCGCTGCGCCAGGGCCGCTGGAAGTCGTCGATGTGGAAGGCGATCGAGGCGGTCAAGACCGACGACGCCGACGTCTGCGTGTCGGCCGGCAACACCGGCGCGCTGATGGCGATGTCGAAGTTCTGCCTGCGCACCATGGCCGCCGTCGAGCGCCCGGCCATCGCCGCCATCTGGCCGACGGTGCGGGGCGAGAGCATCGTGCTCGACGTCGGCGCGACCATCGGCGCGGACGCGCACCAGCTGATCGACTTCGCCATCCTGGGTTCGGCCATGGCGCGCGCCATCTTCGGCGTCGAGCGCCCCTCGGTCGGCCTGCTCAATGTCGGCGTCGAGGAGATCAAGGGCCAGGAAGAGGTCAAGGAGGCCGGGCGGCTGCTGCGCGAGGCCGGCCTGCGTTCGATGGACTATCGCGGCTTCGTCGAGGGCGACGACATCGGCAAGGGCGCGGTCGACGTCGTCGTCACCGAAGGCTTCGCCGGCAACATCGCGCTCAAGACCGCCGAAGGCACGGCACGGCAGATCGCCACCTATCTGCGCGAGGCGATGAGCCGCACGCTGATGTCGAAGATCGGCGCCGTCTTCGCCCGCGACGCCTTCGGCCATCTGCGCGAGAAGATGGACGTGCGACGCGCCAATGGCGGCGTTTTCCTCGGCCTGAACGGCATCGTGGTCAAGAGCCACGGCGGCGCCGACCCCGAAGGGTTCGCCGCTGCCGTCGAGCTCGGCTATGATATGGCGCGCAGCCGCCTGATGGACGGCATACGCAAGGATCTCGAGACCTTCCACGGCGGCCGGCACGGCAAGCTGGCCGCCCTGGGCGACGACGCGGCCGCAGAGGAACAGGACTAGGCGAATGATACGATCCGTCGTGCGCGGCGTGGGTACGGCCCTGCCGCGCCGCATCATGAAGAATGCGGAATTCGAGGCCCTCGTCGACACCTCCGACGAATGGATCGTCCAGCGCACGGGCATCCGCCAGCGCCATATCGCCAGCGAGGACGAGACCACGGCTTCGCTGGGGGAGGCGGCCGCGCGCGCCGCGCTCGCCCATGCCGGGCTGACGCCGGCCGACATCGACCTGATCGTGCTCGCCACCTCCACGCCCAACAACACCTTTCCCGCCACCGCCGTCGAGATCCAGGAGCGGCTGGGCATGCGCCACGGCTTCGCCTTCGACATGCAGGCGGTGTGCTCGGGCTTCGTCTACGCGGTCACGGCGGCCGACTCCCACATCCGGTCGGGTCTTGCCCGGCGCGTGCTGGTCATCGGCGCCGAGACCTTCTCGCGCATTCTCGACTGGAACGACCGCACCACCTGCGTCCTGTTCGGCGACGGCGCTGGGGCGATGGTGCTGGAGGGCGTGGAAAGCGCCGGCCTCGCCTCCGACAGCGGCATCCTCGCCGCCAGCCTGCGTTCCGACGGCAGCCACCGCGACAAGCTCTATGTCGACGGCGGCCCTTCGACGACGCAGACCGTGGGCCATTTGCGCATGGAAGGCCGCGAGGTGTTCAAGCACGCCGTCGGCATGATCACCGACGTGGTCGAGGCGGCGCTGGAGAAGGGCGGCGTCACCGCGCGGGAGCTCGACTGGTTCGTGCCCCACCAGGCCAACAAGCGCATCATCGACGCCTCCGCCAGGAAGCTCGGCATCGACGAGGACAAGGTCGTCGTCACCGTTCACCTGCACGGCAACACCTCGGCCGCCTCCGTGCCGCTGGCGCTGGGAACGGCCGTGGCCGACGGCCGCATCCGCCAGGGCGACCTCGTCCTGCTGGAGGCGATGGGCGGCGGCTTCACCTGGGGCGCGGTTCTCCTGCGCTGGTAAGGTCCGGTCAACCACGCGCCAAACTCTTCGCCGTTTGCCGAGCAGGTTCTTGACCTTGAGCGGGCAATTTCTTAACGTCGCGAAATATTGTGGATTTTTCATACAGTTCCTGACGATTGGACCGCTCGATGGGGGGAAAGACACTTACGCGCGCTGATCTGGCCGAAGCCGTCTATCGCAAGGTCGGTCTCTCGCGCACCGAGTCCGCCCAGCTCGTCGAGATGGTGCTCGACGAAATCTGCGAGGCCATCGTCCGCGGCGAAACCGTCAAGCTCTCCTCCTTCGCCACCTTCCAGATCCGCGACAAGAACGAGCGCGTCGGCCGCAACCCCAAGACCGGCGAGGAGGTGCCCATCCTTCCCCGCCGCGTCATGACCTTCAAGGCGTCCAACGTGCTCAAGCAGCGCATCCTGCGCTCGCATCAGAGCGCCAAGGCCAAGGCCAAGAAATAGCGCGGCCGCGCGCTTCAGCGGCCACGCCGGCCTTCGTTCGCGTAAAATCTTCGGGCAGCGGCGGCGTTCCGGCTTGAAAGCGCCCCCTTGCGGCGTTCATCCTGTGACGGCGATTCGCAAGGGCTCGGCCGTGAGGCCAAGCGGCTCCAGCCCCTGTTTCCATGCCAGACTGAAGGAACGCCGCAGCCGATGGACAAGAGCCCCGATGCCTTCCGCACCATCAGCGAGGTCGCCGAGCATCTCGACCTGCCGCAGCACGTCCTGCGCTTCTGGGAGACGCGCTTCGCCCAGATCAAGCCGCTGAAACGCGGCGGCGGCCGGCGCTACTACCGCCCGCAGGATGTCGATCTCATCAAGGGCATCCGCCACATGCTCTACGACCAGGGCTACACCATCAAGGGCGTGCAGAAGCTGCTGCGCGACAATGGCGTGCAGTTCCTCGTCGCCATCGGCAGCGGCGATCTCGCGGCGATCGAGGCCATCGCCCAGCGCCGCCAGGCCGAAGCCGAGGAGCAGGAGCCGCAACCGGCCGCATCGTCGCCCCGCGCCGACGACGAGATGCTGGTCGGCCAGCCCAGGGTCAGGCCCGGAAGGCGCTTCTTCGGCCTCGGCAAGCCCGAGGAGGAAGGCCCGGTCCAGTCCGGCGACCAGAGGCTTTCCCGCGACAACCGCGCCCTGTTGCAGGAGGCGCTGTTCGACCTTCTGGAGTGCAAGCGCCTGCTCGATCAGGTGCGATGACGACCGGAAACGAAAAATGCCGCCCCGAGAGGCGGCATTTTCGATTGTCGTGGCGTCGCCGGGACGGCGTCAGTTCAGCTTGGCCTTGACCTCGGCCAGCGTCGACTTGAACAGGGCGGCTTCCGCCCCGCCGCCGACCTTGTCGGCAAGCAGCCGGCCCGCCGCCTCGACGGCGATGTCGACTGCGCTGCCGCGCACCTCGGCGACGGCGTCGCGCTCGGCCTGGGCGATCTTCTGCTCGGCCAGCGTGGTGCGCCGCGCCACATAGTCCTCGGTCTTCTGCTTGGCCTCGGCCACCAGCGCATCGGCCTCGCGCTTGGCGGCGGCGACGATGTCCCCGGCCTCCTGCTCGGCTTCCTTGCGCTTGCGCTGGTACTCGGCGAGCAGCTGCTGCGCCTCGTCGCGCAGGCGGCGCGCTTCGTCGAGGTCGTGGCGGATGCGCTCGGCGCGGGCGTCGAGCGATTTGCCGATCAGGCCCGGCGCGCCGAAATAGACGACGATGGCGATGAAGAGGACGAGGCCGACGAGGGCCCAGAACGAAGCGTCCATGTCTACCCCCTTGCCGCTTTCACGGCCGCGGCGACTTCAGCCTTGGTGGCGTCGGTCCCGACGAGCTGGCGCACGATGGCGCTCGCCGTCTCCTCGGCGATCTGGCCGACGTCGCGCATGGCGGCGTCCTTGATGAGCGCGATGCGTGCCTCGGCCTCGGAAAGCTTGGTCTCGAGCGATGCCTCGACCTGCTTGCGCTCGGCTTCCGCCTTGGTCTTGGCGCCGTCGCGGGCCTCCTGGCCGATGACGTTGGCCTTGGCCCTGGCCTCGGCCAGTTCCTGCTCGTAGGCCGCGACCGCGGCGTCGGCCTCTTCCTTGAGGCGTGCCGCCTCGCCGAGATCCTGGGCGATGCGGTCGCTGCGCACCTCGAGGATGCCGCCGATGCGCGGCAGGACCACCTTCTTCAGGAAGAGGTAGAACAGGCCGAACGTGATCGCCAGCCACAGGAGCTGCGAGGGAAAGGTCGAGGAATCGAAAGGCGGAAAATTGCCGCCGGCATCGTGCTCGACGCCGACCTCGGAGTGCGTTTCCGGCGCGTCTTGCGCCTCGGCATCCGGTCCCGCTTCCGTCTCCTGCGCGTATGCAGGCGCCGTGAACATGGACTACCCCTGTCTAGAGAAAGGCCGGCCGCTGACGCGCGGCCGGCATGTACGGCTTGCGGATCAGACCGCGAACAGCAGCAGCAGCGCGATGAGCAGCGAGAAGATGCCCAGCGCTTCGGTCACGGCGAAGCCGAAGATCAGGCGGCCGAACTGGCCGTCGGCGGCCGACGGGTTGCGCAGGGCGCCGGCGAGGTAGTTGCCGAAAATGTGGCCCAGGCCGATGCCCGCGCCGCCCATGCCGAGGGTGGCGATGCCTGCGCCGATGTACTTCGCTGCTTCAGCTTCCATTGTAGAACTCCTTCGATGGAATATTCGATAGTCCGGGTTTCGTGTTTCAGGCGGGAACCCGCCGGTGAATGATGCGCGGCCCCGTCAGTGCGACGGATGCAGCGCGTCGTTGAGATACATGCAGGTCAGGATCGTGAAGACGTAGGCCTGGATGAACGACATCAGGAACTCGAGGCCGGTCAGCGCGATGACCATAAGGAGCGGCAGGACGGCGGTGCCGATGCCGAGCGGACCCAATGCGCCAAGCGAGACGATGAAGCCGGCGAACACCTTCAGCGCGATATGGCCAGCCAGCATGACGGCGAACAGACGCACCGAATGGCTGATCGGACGAGACAGGAACGAGACGAACTCGATCACCACGACCAAAGGCACCAGAATACCTGGCACGCCCTGCGGCACGAACAGGCCAAGGAATTTCAGCCCATGCTTCCAGAAGCCATAGATCACCACCGTGCTGAAGACCAGCATCGCAAGGGCGATGGTGACGATGATCTGGGCCGTCACCGTGAAGAAATACGGAAACATGCCAAGCATGTTGGCAACCAGGATGAACATGAACAGCGAGAACACCAGCGGGAAGAAGCGCATGCCGCCGGTTCCCGCCGCCTCGCGCAGCATGTTGGCGACGAATTCATAGGACGTTTCCGACACCGATTGCAGGCGGCTCGGCACCAGGCCGCGGCTCGCGGTCGTCAGGTAGAGGAACGCGCCGGCCGTCACCACCGTCGCCACCATGAACAGCGAGGAATTGGTGAAGGAGAGATCGAGCCCGCCGATCTCGATCGGAATCAATTTCGTGATGTGAAACTGGTGGATCGGATCGTTGGCCAACCTGGACCCCCTCGATGCGTCGCGCGCCGTGCGGCGCAGTTCAGTTACCGTCCCGCCGCTCGGTGTCGGCGCGAGAAATTCCAGCCTTCGGTTCGGCGACCAGCCCCGCGGAGCGCAGGACGTTGAGCACGCCGGCCGCGAAGCCGAGAAGCAGGAAGACGATCAGCCCCCAGGGCGAGGTTCCCGCCATCCGGTCGATCAGCCATCCCAGGCCGGCACCGACCGCGACGCCGGCGATGAACTCGCTCGACAGCTTGAGCGCCTGCCCGAAACCCGCCATGCCGTCCGTGCCGGGCCTGCCGCCATCGCCGCCGACCGCAGGCTTCGGCCGTCTTGCGGCCAGCGCCTCGTCCAGTTCGCGACTGCGGCGATCGAGATCGCCCCGATGCCCCCCGTCCGCTCGGCCCGCCATGTCCGGCGGGGTTTCGTCGGGCGAGGCTCCTCCGGGTTCCCCCGGCCTTTTTGAGCCGGCCATCGCAACCTCCTGCCCGGACAACCGCCTTGGCAACCGCCTTCGGCTCTCCGCTTCCAAAGTCGCGCGCAACATAGTGAGACCCCCCATCCCAGTCAAGCCGGGACGGGCGCGGCGGAAGGAACTTAATTTACCAAGTATTTCAATGAATTAGTTTTCGCAAACCTGCCGCCTGTGCAAAGGCGGCGGCGGATTTTTCCGAATCCCCGGCCAAAGGCGGGTCCAGGGCAGCCTAGCTCCAGCCGCCGCCATGCGTCCGGTAGAAGATGTGAAGGCCGATCTTCTTCATCTTTTCCATGCTGCGCGCCCAGCGCGGATTGACATAGGTGGCGTGGTAATGGGTCGAGGAGCCGACCTCGGGAATGAAGACCTTGCCGGCGGTGACGGCCATGCCGACTTCCTGGGCGACGCGGTAATGGTGCTGGCTGCGCACGCGCGGGCGCGTGCCGTCGCAGGCGAAGGAGAACTGGCAGCGGTTGCGCCAGCTCCGGTTCTGGTAGACCACGCCGCAGATGGTGGAAGGGTAGGTCGGGTTGCGCACGCGGTTGAGGATGACCTGGGCCACGGCGGCCTGTCCCTTCACGTCCTCGCCGCGCGCCTCGAAATAGATGCCCTCGGCCAGGCATTTCTGCTCGGCGGCGGAAAAGACGTGCTCGGGCAGCGGCCGGCTCATCCATGCGTGGTCGCCCTCGGCGACCGGGGGGATGAAGCGGCCGCCCGCCGCCTCCTCCCGCCCCAGCAGGCTGGCGAAGGGAGAGGCGCGGGCATAGTCGGGCGCGGCGGCCGGGGCATAGGCGGTCGCCAGGATGTCGGGCCGGTCGTTGTTGACCAGCGAGGCGAGGAAGGCGGGCACGCCCGGCGCGGCCTTCTCGTCCTCGCGCGCGTGGAAGGCGGCGGCGATCTCGATCTCCTTGCCCTTGATCTGCGGCTCGGCGAAGGCCATCGCGATCTCCGGCTCGGCTTCGGGCGTGGTCAGCATGCTGGTGCGTTCGAAGACGGAGCCGGCATTGAACGATTTCGGCGGCGCGGCGGGCACGATGTTGACGATGCGGCCGCGCTTGTCCGCCCGGTTGACGCGCGCCTCGTCGGGGGTTTCGCTTGTTGCGCCCTGGCCGCGCAGGGCAACCGCGCCGACCCCCGGCGCGACCATGCCGCCGCCGGCGACCGAGCCGGTCACGGTCTTGTCGAGAAACGGCATCTCGGCGCTGTGCAGCGAGCCCGCGACCGACTTCTCGACGAAGGCGTTCCACCGCGCCGAGGCGCGCTCGGTGCCGGAGACGAAGCTCGCCATGTCCTGAAAGGCGGCGGGCGTCGGCGATCCGAGGAGAATGCCGAGGCCGATGACGAGGGGAGCGGCGGAGGAACGCATGGACCAGGCGAGGTTTCGCCGGCACAGGGCAAGTCGACGCAGCACGAACACTCTCCAGAAACGCAACGCTGTCGGTTGAAGGGCGACAATGCGGCATTAACCTTGAGGGAGGGTTAACGGGCCGCCGGCCCGGGCGTCGATTTCATTGAAAAATGTTCAAAATGCGTCCTGCCGGGCCGTCCCTGGCGGGCGCGCGCAAGGCGTGCCCGGGGCGTGCGCGGGGCGTTGCACGGCCCGGGCAACCGGGCGGGGGCGACGCAATCGCGTTGGCCGGAACGCCCGTTGCCGTGGGGCGAAGCGGCGCGGGGCGCGCGCGCGATATCCGGCGGCCGTTCAGCGCCTGAAGGGGGCGAAGGACAGCCGGTGCAGGCGCGCGGCGGGGCCGTGGTCGACGATCGCGGCGCGGTGGCGCGCCGTCGCGTAGCCCATGTGAAGCTCGAAGCCGTAGCGGCCGTCGCATGCGCCCGCATGCGCCATCATGCGGTCGCGCATCACCTTGGCGACGATGGAGGCGGCGGCGATGGATTGCGAGCGCTGGTCGCCCTTGACCACGGCGCGCCCCGGGCAGGCGAGGCCGGGCGGCACGTCGCGCCCGTCGGCGAGCGCCAGGGCCGGCCGGATCGAAAGCCCGGCGAGCGCCCGGCGCATGGCTTCGAGGCTCGCCTTGCGGATGTCGCCGGCGTCGATGGCCGCCGCGCAGAGCGAGGCGAAGGAAACGGCGCGGGCGCGGGCGAGGATGTCGACGAACACGGCCTGCCTGGCCTGAGCGTCGAGACGCTTGGAATCGTCGAGCCCGGCGGGAATGTCGTCGGGGTCGAGGATCACGGCCGCCGCCGCCACCGGCCCGGCCAGCGGCCCGCGCCCGGCCTCGTCGGTTCCGGCGACCGGCCAAAGCCCGTCGCGCCGCGCGGCCTCTTCCAACGAGAAATCGGGCTTGAGCGGCAGGTCGAAAAGGAGGGGAGAATCGGGACGCGAGCGAAGCATGGTGCGGCGATGCTCGCATCGGTCCCGATTCTCCGCAAGCCTTCCCCGTTCTGTCCCGCCCCGGGGCGAGGGACGGGAGGCGGGGAAGGCGACCGTCCGGCTCATGGGGACAGGAAGGGCCGGACGGAACCGAAACGCATTCGGCAAGGGCGAGGGGAGGGCGAAGACCGCGCCCGCCTTCGCCGCGGGGTCGTCAAAGCAGCATCAACTGCTCGCCCGGGCCGCCCGGCGGCTTGAACAGGTCGCTGCGCAGCCGCCGCCTTTCGCCATTGAGGCCGAGCCGCTTGGCCGCGATCTCGAAGCGGCGGCCGATCTGCCAGGCATAGGGGCCGGTGCCCTTCATCCG
>ERZ869909.2795-NODE-2795-length-10911-cov-6.990031_pt1 | contig 10911 bp, 7 predicted proteins | sample MGYA00520892_ERZ869909 | MGnify/ENA primary metagenome ERZ869909 (study PRJEB32215, sample SAMEA104723947) | bioreactor metagenome | biome: bioreactor; feature: anaerobic bioreactor; material: water | place: China | collected 2015-03-12 ... | reverse complement strand
TCGTCTGGTGTGCGATGGCGGGCGCTGGACTGGCCCTCGGCGGCTGCGCGTCCTCGTCGGATGCCACCAGCATCCTCAACGCCGATCCGCCCGAGAAGATGTACGCCGACGCCGACGCGCTGATGAATCGCGGGCGCTTCCAGGACGCGGCCAAGAAGTTCGAGGATCTGGACCGCTCGCATCCCTATTCGCCGGAAGCACGCCGCGCGATGGTGCTCGCGGCCTATGCCTACTACAAGGCCGGCAAGGGCCCGGAGGCGATTGCGTCCGCCGAGCGCTATACCGTCATGCACCCCGGCACCAAGGATGCGCCGCTCGCCCATCACATCATCGCATCGTCCTACTTCGACGAGATCAAGACCGCGAACCGCGATCAGACCGCGACGCGCAAGGCGCTCGAGCAGTTGAAGATCCTGCAGTCGCGCTATCCCGACAGCACCTACGCGCGCCAGGCGGAGAACCGCATCCGCATCGCCGAGGACAGCCTCGCCGCCTCCGAGATGGAGGTCGGGCGCTATTACCAGGGCCAGAAGAACTTCGTGGCGGCCATCAACCGCTTCCGCACCGTGGTTTCCGACTACCAGACGACAGCGCACGTGGAAGAGGCGCTGATGCGTCTCACCGAATGCTACATGGCGCTCGGCGTGGTCAACGAGGCGCAGACGGCAGTGGCCGTGCTGGGTCACAACTTCCCGGAGTCGAAGTGGTATCGCGACGCGCACGCGCTGCTGACGCAGAGCGGCTACACGCCGAACGCGGATAGCGAATCCTGGATGACCAAGGCCTGGCGCGCCGTGCCGAAGTTCGGCCTCGGCGGCCCGGGCTGACGCTCGCCTTCTGAGCCGAAATCTCGCGCTCGTAAAACGCGGCGCCCCGTTTGCTTCCACGCGGTCCTCGGCTATTGATGCTGCCAATCGAGTTGTGACGCGTGGCGGCAATGTCCAAGAGCACGAGAAAGCCTGCACCCCGACCTGTCGAGGCGCTGAGCGAGAGCGAGGCCGAAGCCGAGCTCGCGCATCTCGCGGCCGAAATCGCACAGCACGATCGCCTTTACTACCAGTCCGACGCGCCCGAGATCTCGGACGCCGAGTACGACGCGCTACGCCAGCGCAACGACGCCATCGAGGCGCGTTTCCCCGCTCTCGTGCGCGCAGACAGTCCCTCGCATCGCGTCGGCGCTCCCGCGTCCGAAACCTTCGCCAAGGTCCGCCATCGCGTGCCGATGCTCTCGCTCGGCAATGCGTTCGACGACGACGAGGTGGCGGAGTTCGCAGGCCGAGTTCGTCGCTTCCTGTCCTTGAAGCCCGAGGAGGTGCTCGCCTTCACCGCCGAGCCGAAGATCGACGGTCTCTCGATCTCGATCCGTTACGAGAAGGGCCGCTTCGTCGAAGCCGCGACCCGCGGCGACGGCGCCGAAGGCGAAAACGTGACCGCGAACGTCCGCACCATCGGCGAGATCCCGGAGACGCTGAGCGGCACGGACATTCCCGCCATCGCGGAAATCCGTGGCGAGATCTACATGAGCCATGCAGACTTCGCAGCGCTCAATGCCGCGCAAGCCAAATCGGGTGGCAAGGTCTTTGCCAATCCGCGCAACGCCGCGGCCGGCTCGCTCCGCCAGCTCGATTCCGCGATCACGGCATCGCGTCCGCTCCGCTTCTTCGCCTACGCATGGGGCGAGATGTCGGAGATGCCATCAGACACGCAGAAGGGCATGGTCGAGACGTTCGCGCGCTGGGGCCTGCCCGTGAACCCGTTGATGCAGCTCTGCGAGAGCACCGAGGAGCTCAAGGCCTTTTATGCCGACATCGCGGAACGGCGCGCATCGCTCGGGTACGACATCGACGGCGTCGTCTACAAGGTGAACCGGCTCGATCTCCAGGCGCGCTTGGGCTTCGTCTCGCGCTCGCCGCGCTGGGCCATCGCGCACAAGTTCCCGGCGGAGCAGGCCGTCACCCAACTCCGCGACATCGAGATCCAGGTTGGCCGCACCGGCGCGTTGACACCCGTCGCGAAGCTCGAGCCCGTCACGGTCGGCGGTGTCGTTGTGTCGAACGCGACGCTGCATAACGAGGACGAGATCGCAAGGAAGGACATCCGCATCGGCGATACCGTCGTCGTGCAGCGCGCGGGCGACGTCATCCCGCAGATCGTACGCGTGATGGTCGAGAAGCGGCTGCCGGACGCAAAGCCCTTCGTATTTCCGAAGACCTGCCCGATCTGCGGCAGCCACGCCGTGCGCGAAGCCGACGAGAGTCCGGGCGCGGGTGGCGTCGTGCGCCGCTGCACGGGCGGGCTCATCTGCCCCGCGCAAGCGAAGGAGCGTCTCAAGCATTTCGTCTCGCGCCTCGCCTTCGACATCGAGGGCCTCGGCGAGGAGAAGATCGCGCTCTTTTTCGACGAGGGATTGATCCGCCGCCCGGCCGACATCTTCACCCTCGAAGCCCGCGACAAGGAGAGCGAGAGTCCGCTCGCGAAGCGCAAAGGCTTCGGCGCCAAGTCTGTCGAAAAGCTGTTCCGCGCCATCGATGCGCGCCGCGAGATGCCGCTCGATCGCGTGATCTTCGCGCTCGGCATCCGCTACGTGGGCGAGACCACGGCCAAGGATCTCGCCCGCGCGTATCAGACGTGGAAGGCGTTCCGCTCTGCCGTCGACGCCGCCGTCGCGGGCGGCAAGGAGAGCGAGGCCTACGCCGACATCGACGCCATCGAGGGCATCGGCCAGACCGTCGTCGGCGCGCTCGTCGATTTCTTCGCTGAGCCGCACAACGTCGAGGCCGTGGATGATCTCCTCACGCACGTCAGCGTGACGCCGTTCGTGCGCCAGGCGAGCATAGAGTCGCTCGTATCCGGCAAGACCGTCGTCTTCACCGGCAAGCTCGAGCGCATGGGCCGCAGCGAGGCCAAGGCCCAGGCCGAACGGCTCGGCGCCAAGGTGTCGGGTTCGGTATCGGCCAAGACCGACTATCTCGTCGCCGGTGCGGATGCCGGCTCGAAGCTCAAGAATGCCCAGGCGCTCGGCGTCGCGGTTCTCACCGAGGACGAATGGCTGGAGCTTATCGGCGCGTGACGGACGGGCAGCGACGACGACCGCCCTCTCCGCCCGTCATGTCCAGCGGATGCGATCAGCGTTTCCACTCATGGGTATCGACGTACCGGTGCCAGCCGGCGTCGCGGCTCGCGCGGGACGTTTCGGCCCGCTCGATGGTGCGGTTGCGGCGCAGGCGCGCAATCGTCTTGGGAGCATAGGTCGCGGCGACATCGAGCGCCCGTTCGCGCTCGTCGATGTAGCGCGCCCGCCTTGGCGACATCTTCGAGGTCGGCTTGGCGTGTGAGAGCGCCTGAGGCTTGGGCGCAGCATGGGATTTTACCGCGGCGGCTCGCGCATTGGCCGCTCTGGGCATCTTCGGCGTGGCCTTGGTCTGTTTGCGCATGCGCTTGAGGGCAGCGGGCTTCGTCTTGCCCCCATTCGAGGCCACGGCCTTCGCCGCGGGGCGGTCGGCGGTTTTAAGAACCGGCTTTGCATCGGCTGTGCGTGTGGGCAAATCCTCCACGGTTTGCGCCGCGGGCTTGGTTGAGGTCGCGGGATTGTGGGTGGCGGCCAACGCTGGCGATGCCGCCGCGCCGGCAATCAAGGTCGCGATCAAAAGAGAAGCTTTCGAAGACATGTCCGCCCCTTTCTGGTTCTCGGGTGACGCACGAGTGCTGCCCGGCATGGAGAAATGCGGACAGGCCTCACGGGGATTGAGCGGCGGAGGGCGCTGCCTTCTGCCGACATCCTGACCGTGACGAGGAATGACCAGAAGCGCTGTTCCCGTGGGAACAGGGAGGTGAAGGGGGGCGCAACGCGTCGAGTGACGCACGGAGCTGTCGCCGGCGACCGGGGTCAGCGGCCACCGTCGCCGGCGCGCGTTACCAAGCCCCGGCTCGGCGCGTCACTTGTACCAGGTGTTGTAAGGCCAGGGGACGTCGCGGAGATTGACGACGTAGGTCGGCGGGAGCTGCTGTCTGGCCCGAGGTGCCGCAGCCTCAGACGCGGTGTTGCGCCGTGCGGTCCGCTTCGTGGCGTGGGACGGACGCCTGACGCTTTTCGGCTCGTCCGGAGCGTTCGCCCGCTCTCGCGTCGGCCCCGCCGTCGCCGAGGTCTCGATGTCGCCGGATGCCGCAGGCGGCGTCGCCGGAGCCGCGGTCTGTGCGACCGTTTCGACAGCCGGAGACGAGGCGGTGGAAGGAGCGGCGGCCTTGGCCTTGGAGCCTTGCTCGCGGGCCATCTTCTGCGCAAGGGCTTCAGCCGCGGCCGTCTGGACGGCGAGTTTCTCCTCGCTGATCCGCTTGGCCTCGTTCACGGCGTCGACGGCGATCTGCTGGCGTTCCAGCTCCGCTCTCAGCGTTACGGTTTCTGCTTCGGCCTTGAGGCGCGCATGGCGCGCCTCGGCCAACTCGTCCTGAAGACGCTTCGCGGCAAGATCTGCTCGTTCCAGGTCTGCCTCTTCGCTCTGCCGTTGTGCGCTCGCTGATTTGAGCGCTTCGCGTTCGCGCTCGAGTTCCGCCCTGAGCGCGGCAACCTCCGCCTCGGCATCGCGACGCGCCTTCTGTGCCTCGGCCAGTGCTTTCTCGGCCTCGGCCTTTTCGGCGCGCGCTTTCTCAACTTGGGCCGCGGTGCCGTCGTGCGCAGGGCGCCCTGCGGTGGTCGCGTCGAGCCGTTGGCCGAGCTCGGCGACCTTTGCGTCCGCGGCGCGCTTCTCGGCCCTCACTTTCGCGAGCTCCGCATAGGCGGCTTCCGCCTCGGCCGTTTTCTCCTGCGCGAAGCGCTGGGCAAGATCCGCCTTGATGCTGTCTGCAAAGAGCCAGGTGCCGGCGCCTATCGCAAGCAGCAGCGTGGCAGCCATCGCCAGCGGCGCCCGGAGCCGGGCCGTCGAGGACGGCTTGGCGGCTGGCAGGTCGGTATCGGTAGCGACGACGGCAACCGGCGCGAGACCTTTGGCCGGATTGTAGGTTCCGAAGTTCCAGATGTGTCCTTGCGGATCGCGGCAGGAATAGCCGCGCCGGCCAAGTCCGTCGCTCTTGATCTCGAGGACGATCTCGGCGCCGGCATCGATGGCGCGCGCATAATGCTCGTCCGCGTCGTCGACGACGATATAGCAGCTCTGCGTCTCGACATCGCCCACCTCGTCCGGCTGGCGCATGAGCTTGTCGAGATCGGTGTCGCGCACGGCCCCCATCATCATCAGGCTGCCGCGATAGGTCATCTGTCCGTAGATGGCCGCGCCGTCGTTATCGGAGACGGCGATCTGCTTCTCGAAGCCGAAAGCCTGCTCGAGCCAGCTCATCGCCTCCGCGAGATCGCGGTAGCGCATGAGCGGCATGAGATTAGGAGCGGGCAGGGGGCTGCTCGCGTCGGTCATGGGGCGCGCTCCACGAAAATCGATGATGTCGTGTCGAACCGGCGCCGTACGCGAGGCGCACGATCGAGAGCGAATCTGCGGGCAATGCAGCGCTGGGCCGCGGCATGCCCGAATCACAACTCATAGATGATAATAGAAAATCGCCATGACGCATTGAGAAAAATAGAAAAAATGAGAGTGCTCAGGGCGAGTCTTTTGCGCTTGCGCTTTGTGGGGCCTTCCTGGCGGCTCTGCCTGCAACGTCATATGCCGGAGCCGCGTCGCCGGTCGTCTGCCCGCCAACTCAGATCGGCTTCGTCGCCGCGTCGAGCCAGGCGCGCGCGGGCCCTTCGACGAGCGGTCCGATCTCGGCAGCCACACGCGCGTGGTACGCATCGAGCCAGCGCACTTCGTCTGGTGTCAGCAACTCCTTGACGACAAGGCGACGGTCGATCGGCACGAGCGTCAACGTCTCGAAGCCCATCACGTCGCGCTCGCCACCTTTGGGGCGTTCGGGCTCGGTGACGAGCACGAGGTTCTCGATGCGGATGCCGTAAGCACCCTCTTTGTAATAGCCGGGCTCGTTCGAGATGATCATGCCGGGCTCGATCGCGGCGCTCCCCGCGCGCGAGATGGACTGCGGTCCCTCGTGCACCGAAAGGTAGCTGCCGATGCCGTGACCCGTGCCGTGATCGTAATCGAGCCCGTGCGCCCAGAGAGCGCGCCGTGCGAGCGGATCGAGGTCGAGCCCGCGCGTGCCCTTCGGAAAGCGCGCGGTTGCGATGGCGATATGCCCCTTGAGCACCAGCGTGAAGCGCTCGCGCATCTCGGCTGTGGGCTTGCCGATGGTGACGGTTCGCGTGATGTCGGTCGTGCCGTCGAGGTACTGCGCGCCGGAATCGATGAGAAAGAGCTCGCCGGTTCTGAGCTTGCGGTTCGTCGCTTCCGTCACGCGATAGTGCACGATGGCGCCGTTCGGGCCACTTCCCGAGATCGTATCGAACGAGATCTCCTTGAGCGCGCCGCCCGCCGCGCGCTGCGCTTCGAGCGCGGTCACGGCCTGGATCTCGTCGATGCGCTCGCCATCCGCGATGGCCCCGTCGAGCCAGGCGAGAAAGCGGACGATGGCCGCGCCGTCACGCAGGTGCGCCGCCCGCGCGCCCTTGATCTCGGCGGTGTTCTTGATGGCTTTCATTGCGACGCAGGGGTCGGACCCCCGCACCGCGCTGCGCCCGAGCGCACGCGCCAGCGCCCAGGCCGCGCGGTCATGATCGAGGCGCACTGCCTTGCCGGCCTTGCGCAGCGCCTGGAGGCGGCCGCTGAGCGCTTCGGGCGGCTGCGTCTTCACCACGCCGTCGAGGTGCTGGCGTGCTTCGCGCGTGAGCTTCTCCGGCGCGACGAAGAGTTCGGGCTTGCCCTGCGCCGGCACGATCGCGAACGCGAGCACGATCGGATTGTGCGGCACGTCCTGGCCGCGAATGTTGAACAGCCAGCAAACGGAGTCCGGGCTCGTCAGAACGAGGGCATCCTGTCCGTCGTCCTTGAGCGTCTTCTGCACGGCCGCGATCTTGGTCTCCGCCGTGCGGCCCGCATACTTCATGGGATGCGCCAGCACGGGCCCGAGCGGCGGCGCGGGCCGCGCCCGACCCCACAGCGTGTCGACGGGGTTGCGCCGCACCGGCTTGAACGTGATGCCCGAGGGTTTGAGCACTGCGCGAAGGCGTTCGATCTCCGAGACCGTATGCAGCCACGGGTCGAAGCCCACCACGTCGCCGCGCTTCAGCTTTTCCTTGAGCCATGGCGCGAGCGCCGTGCGCGCAATGCCCGGCAGATCGAAAAGCCCGCCGCCGCATTCGCTGCGCGCCTGCACAGTGTAGCGCCCGTCCACGAACAGCGCTGCCTGCCGTTGCGCGACCGCGGCCATCCCCGCGCTCCCCGTGAAGCCCGTGAGCCACGAGAGACGCTCGAACGCAGGCGCCACGTACTCGCTCTGGTGCGGATCGCCGCGCGGCAGGATGAACGCATCGAGACCGTTTTCGGCGAGAAGAGTGCGCAACCTCTTGATCCGCTCGGGAACGGCGGACGCATGAGAGGGCGCGGCGAACGTTTGAAACATGAGAGAGCCTTCGGAAGATCAGCCGCGTTTGACCAGCGTCAGCACGGACCAGCCATCGTAGCGCCGATGAGAGAGGAGTGCGAAGCCCTGCGCGTGATAGGCCGCTTGCACGGCCGAGGCTTCGCGGTTCAGAAGGCCGGACAGCACGACAATGCCGCCGGGCGTGTCTGCAACCCGGGCGACGTCGGGCGCGAGCTCGATCAGCGGTGCAGCCAGGATATTTGCCACGACGAGGTCGAACGGAGCCGCCTGGCGAACGGCGGGCGCATCCACGCCCGCGCCGCACACGAATTGGATCCGCTCGCTGGCCTTGTTCGTCTGCGCGTTCTCTTCCGCAACCTCCACCGAACGCGCATCGATGTCGATGCCGATGATGCGCGCCTTGCCCCACGCGCGCGCGGCGGCAATGGAGAGAATGCCCGAGCCGCAGCCGAGATCGAGGATGCGCCGGAAGCTGTGCGTGCGCGCGAGCTGGTCGAGCGCCAGCAGGCAGCCGTAGGTTGTGGCGTGATGCGCCGTGCCGAACGCCTCGCCCGCTTCGATCAGGATCGCGCCCGGCCCCTGCGGCACCCGGTCCGTGTCGTGCGCGCCGTGCACGGTGAAGCGGCCGGCGCGGACGGGCGGAAGCGCCGCTTGCGAAAGCGCCACCCAGTTGACGTCGGGAATGTCCGCGGGCTGGAACGGCGGCGAGGGCTCGCCGAGAAGCGTGGCGAGATCGGCTTCGAGCTCGGCCGGCATGCGCGGCTCTGAGAAATAGGCTTCGATCCGCCAGCCCCGCACGGTCGGTGCATCGTCCGCGTCTGCGGCGCCCGGCTCCTCGAACACGGTGAGCGCATCCGGCGGCGGAACGAGAAGATCCTGCAATGCGCCCGCGATCCGCATGGCGCGCGCTCGGTCGGCCACCTCGGCAGTCAGCTTATGAGAGGTCATGGTGTCTCGAGAGTAAGATTACGGGTTTTGGAACGTCTCGGCAGGAGCCGCTCCGTTCGTGAGCAGGCTCTCCTCCTCGTGCCCTTCGCGGTCGTGCGGGTCAATGTCCGGGAGGTGATCCAGGAACACGTCCCACTTCGCGTCGAGGTGAAGCGCGGCCTCCTTGGGACCGAGGGTGTGCAGCGTGCCGTCGGGATCCTCGGTCACGAGGCCGTCGGCGATGAGACGGCCGAGCGCGTCCTCGAGATCGAAATCGACCGAGACGCCGAAGCTGGCGGAGAGGTACTGCTCGATGGCCGCGTCGATGGCCGGCAGGTCGGCGTGGTTGGCGCGCTCCTTGGCGAGCACGCTGTAGAGCAGCATCTCCTCCTTCACGTCCTCCTCGGCGGCGCGGTCGGCGAGCTTGATCAGGACGCCCCGGTTGTCGGCCATCGAGTGGAAATAGAGGTTCTGCGCCATCACCACCATATAGCGCTGCTTCTGGTTGAGGAACTTCATGCCCTGGCGGAACGCGAGGCCGCCGAGCCCGAACACGGCGCCTGCCGCCGCAACGGGGTTCGAGGCCGCCACCGCGATCTTGCCGGCCGCCCCCATGAGGCCCATGCCGATGCCGCCGCCCGCCGTGACGCCGAGCCTGAGCTTGTCCATCAGCCGGAACTTCACGCGCGTATTGGGAAACACCATCTCGATGTCGGCGCGCGGAATGTTCTTGAACAGCTTGATGTAGATGTTCTCTTCGTTCACGTCCGCCGGCAGCATGGCGCGCAGGTTGCGCACGATCTGCTCGGCATCCTTGCGCGCGATGCGCTGCTCGCCCATCACCTCGCGCACCCTGACGTCGAACGGCTTGAGCTTGAACAGCAGGAACAGCCGCTGGAAGATCGGGACGTCGAACTCCTCTTTGCGCATGAACTTGCGAAGGCTGCGCCGCTGGTCGCGACGGTTCGAGGCGCCGCGGTAGTAGACGAGGCATTCCTCGAAGGCCGTGAAGTCCACTTCGAGATCGAGCCCGTAGTGGGTCTCCTTGGTAAGGATCAGCTCGACCTCGGCCGGATCGATGCGCTGGTAGTTCGCTTGCCGGAGGATTGCCTCCACGTCCGTGACGATCCGTTTTTGCAGCTCTTCGCGCTCGCCCGGAGCAAACGAGCGGGTGATCAGGAGGTCGCTGTCGGGGCTGAAGGTCTCGTAGCTTTGAAGCAGGCTGTAGAGAGCGGCGCTGTGCTGCTGGCGGCGCCAGTATTCGAGGTACCGGAAGAAGCGCCGCGCCGCCCGCGCCTGGCCGCCCGGCCACGCCCTTGGCGCGGCGAGGCGCTCGATCAGGGCATACGTGGTGACGGGGATGAAGGTCTCGCGCGGGCGCTCCGCGTCCGGATGCACGAGATCGAAGACGGGCATTGCTTGCGGCACGCCGATAGGACCGGATGCTGTCTCGGCGGCGCTTGGCATCGGCACCGCTTGCTGAGCCGCCATTCCCCACCCCTCCCGTACTGAAATCACACTCGAAAATGCATTTGTCCGCTTGGAATGCGGATATTCGGAGGAAACCCGAGACGGTAAGGGGAGATTGATAGGCCCTGAGGCTGTCCCGGTCCAGGGGGCGCACGTCCTGTTAACCGTGTGGGTATCGGAAGGGGATGCGGCGTGCTTCAAGCCCGATGATAGGGATGCCCCGCAAGGATCGTCTGGGCTCGGTAGAGCTGCTCTGCGAGGAGAATGCGGGCGAGCCCGTGCGGCAGCGTCATGGGGCCGAGCGAGAGCGTGAGGGCGGCCTTCTTGAGCACGTCGTCGCCGTGTCCGTCCGGGCCCCCGATCAGGAAGGCGACGCTCCGCTCGCCTCCGTCGCGCCGCTCGGCGAGCCATCGCGCGAAAGCTTCGCTGGAAAGTGCTTTGCCGCCCTCGTCGAGCGCGACGAGCACGCTGCTGTCTCCCGCCCGCTCCAGGAGCCGCTGCGCCTCGTCGGTGCGCCGTTGTCCGGTGCCGGCCGCACGCCCTTCCGGGAGCTCCGCAAGCGACAGCGGACCGAGGGCGAGGGCGCGCCCGGTTTCGTCGACCCGTTTGGCATAGGTGAGATAGAGCGCCCGCTCGGGACCGTCTTTGAGCCGTCCCACGGCGACAATGGCAAGGCGCATGGATCAACCCCGCTCCACGGCCATGTGGGAGCGCCCCAGAGCAGAGGTCGGGCGGAGGTTTCCCTCCGGCCGCTCAGTGCGACGTCGGCTCGCCCGGCCGCGCGGCAGACCACATCTTTTCGAGATTGTAGAAATCCCGAACCTCGTCGCGGAACACGTGGACGAGAATGTCGCCGGCATCGATCAGCACCCAGTCGCAGGTCTCGAGCCCCTCGACCCGAACGCCCTCGACGCCGTTTTCCTTGAGGTGTTTGCGAAGCTGCTCGGCAACCGCGCCCACGTGGCGGTCCGAGCGCCCGGTGGCGATCACCATATAGTCGCCCAGCGACGACTTGCCCTTGAGATCGATCGT
>ERZ869909.2794-NODE-2794-length-10923-cov-4.846487_pt1 | contig 10923 bp, 7 predicted proteins | sample MGYA00520892_ERZ869909 | MGnify/ENA primary metagenome ERZ869909 (study PRJEB32215, sample SAMEA104723947) | bioreactor metagenome | biome: bioreactor; feature: anaerobic bioreactor; material: water | place: China | collected 2015-03-12 ... | reverse complement strand
GTTCACTGGCCGGGCACGTGATCGAATGCGGCGCCCAGTGCACCGGCGGCAATTTCACCGACTGGGAACAGGTGCCCGATTATCACAACATGGGCTTCCCGGTGGCCGAGTGCCACGCCGACGGCAGCTTTGTGGTGTGCAAACCGGATAACACGGGTGGCCTGATCACCCCCGCCACCGTGGGCGAGCAGATCGTCTATGAGATCGGCGACCCGCGCGCCTACCTCTTGCCCGATGTGGTCTGTGATTTCACGGGTGTGAAGCTGGAGCAGGTGGGCGGCAACCAGGTCAAGGTCACTGGCGCCAGAGGCCGCCCCCCCACGGACCAGTACAAGGTCTCCGCCACCTTCCCCGACGGCCATCGCATCACCGCCAGCTTCATGATTGGCGGCATCGATGCCGCCCGCAAAGGGCAAGCGGTGGCCGACGCCATCCTGAAAAAGGTCAGCGGCCTGTTCCGGCAACTGGGCATGGACGATTTCCGCGACACCTCCGTGGAACTGCTGGGCACCGAAGCCACCTACGGCGCTCACGGTCGCCGCCAGGATACCCGCGAAGTCGTGGTCAAGATCGGCGCCCTGCATAACGACAAGAAAGCCCTCGGTATTTTTGGCCGCGAGATCGCCCAGGCGGCCACGGGCATGGCGCCGGGCCTCACGGGCATCGTCGGTGGCCGCCCCAAGCCATTCCCGCGCATCCGGCTGTTCTCCACCCTGGTAAACAAGGGCCAGGTGCCCTGCCAGGTGGATATTGATGGTCGACAGGTGCCGGTTTCTGTACCCGCTGGCGTGCCGTTCGACCCGACCGCCCTGCCCGCCGACCATGACTACGGCGCCGCATCCGGCGCCACCACCACGGTGCCCCTGGTCAAGCTGGCCTGGGCACGCAGCGGCGACAAGGGCAATCATGCCAATATCGGTGTTATCGCACGCCGGGCCGACTACCTGCCCTGGATCAACAGTGCCCTGACCGCCGAGGCCGTGGCCGACTACATGCGCCACACCCTGGACCCGCAGCACGGCAGCGTACAGCGCTGGGCCCTGCCCGGCTTCAACGCTTTCAACTTCCTGCTGAAAAACGCGCTGGGCGGCGGCGGCATTGCCTCCCTGCGCATTGATCCGCAGGGCAAGGCGTTCGCCCAGCAGTTGCTTGATTTTCCCGTCCCCGTTTCTGACGACATCGCCAACGAGGTGAATCACTGATGTCTTACCGTTCCGTATTTCGTCCCGATCTGTTCAAGGGCCGCAACGTCATCGTCACCGGCGGTGGCAGTGGCATCGGTCGTTGCACCGCCCATGAGCTGGCCAGCCTCGGCGCCCGCGTGGCGCTGGTGGGCCGCAAGGAAGACAAGCTGAAAACGGTGCAGGCGGAAATCATCGAGGATGGCGGCGATGCGCTATGGTTTACCTGCGATATTCGCGAAGAAGACAAGGTCAGGGAGACGGTGGCGGCAATCATCGCCGCCATGGGTCCGATTCACGGCCTGGTGAACAACGCCGGGGGTCAGTTCCCCTCGCCGCTGAACATGATCAACCAGAAAGGCTGGGAAACGGTGATCCGCACCAACCTCACCGGCGGCTTCCTGATGGCCCGCGAAGTGTTCAACCAGAGCATGGAAAAACATGGCGGCAGCATCGTCAACATCATTGCCGACATGTGGGGCGGCATGCCCGGCATGGGCCACTCGGGCGCCGCCCGGGCCGGCATGGATAACTTCACCAAGACCGCAGCCTACGAGTGGGGCCGTGCAGGGGTACGCGTGAATGCCGTGGCCCCCGGCTGGGTCGCGTCCAGCGGCATGGACACCTATCCCGAAGCCTTCAAGCAGGTGATTCGCACCCTGAAATCCGCCGTGCCGCTGAAACGCCTGGGCGAGGAAGCCGAAATTTCCGCCGCCATTGTCTTCCTGCTGTCTGACGCGGCGGGTTTCATCAGCGGCGACACCGTGCGTGTGGACGGCGCCGCCAGCCAGGGCAATATCGCCATCTCGCCACTGGTGGATCACAACAACAGTAAACCCTTCGATGGTTTCCATCGGGCCGTGCCCCCGGCCCTGTTCCAGGAGGACGACAATGCCGGTGATTGAAACCGAACTCGATGTCCATGGCGACGAGTTCGCCGCCAACCGCGATGCCATGCTCAAGGCCGTGGAAGAATTCCGCGCCATCGAGCAGAAGGTCGTCGACAAGGCGGAAACCCAACGCGAGAAATTCGGGAAAAAAGGCAAGCTGCTACCGCATGAGCGCGTGGCCCGTGTGCTTGATCCCGGCTCGCCGTTTCTGGCCCTGCTCGGTCTCGCCGGGTACATGATGCACGACGACAAGGACGGCACCGAAGCCGGCGGTGGCAGCATCGCCGGCATCGGTTACGTCAGTGGCACCCGGGTCCTGGTCAGCGCCAGCAATTCGGCCATCAAGGGCGGCACCATCACCCCGGCCGGATTGCGCAAAACCCTGCGGTTGCAGGAGATCGCCCGCGAGAACAAGCTGCCGATCATTGCCCTGTCCGAGTCCGGCGGTGCCAACCTGAATTATGCGGCGGAGGTTTTCGTCGAAGGCGCGCGCACCTTTGCCAACCAGGCACGCCTGTCTGCCATGGGTATCCCGCAGATCACCGTGGTACATGGTAATGCCACGGCGGGGGGCGCCTATCAGCCCGGGCTGTCCGATTACTGCATCATGGTGCGCAAGCAGGCCAAGATGTTTCTGGCCGGGCCGCCACTGCTGAAAGCCGCTACCGGCGAAGTGGCCACCGATGAAGAGCTGGGCGGCGCCGAGATGCATACCGGTGTCGCGGGCACCGCCGAATATCTGGCCGAAAATGATGCCGACGGCATCCGCCTGGCACGCGAGCTGATGGCCCGCATCGGCTGGCAGGATCAACTGCCTCCCGTGCCCGCCAAAACCTTCAAGCCACCGCGCTACGATGCCGAAGAACTGCTCGGCATCGTACCGAACGATGCACGCAAGCCCTACGACGTGCGTGAAATCATCGCCCGTATTGCAGATGACTCCGACTTTCTCGACTTCAAGAACGAGTGGGACAGCGCCACCGTCTGCGGCTGGGTCATGCTCGAAGGCTATCCCGTCGGCGTGATTGGCAACAACGGGCCGATCACCCATCAGGGCGCGGCCAAGGCCGCCCAGTTCATCCAGCTGTGCGACCAGAGCAATCGCCCGCTGCTGTTCCTGCACAACACCACCGGCTTTCTGGTGGGCACCGAACCGGAACAGGGCGGCATCATCAAGCACGGCTCCAAGATGATCCAGGCCGTGGCCAACGCCCGCGTACCCAAAGTCAGCATTGTCATCGGCGGCTCCTATGGCGCGGGCAATTACGCCATGTGTGGCCGCGGGCTGGACCCGCGCTTCATTTTTGCCTGGCCGAACAGCAAGGTCGCCGTGATGGGCGGCCAGCAGGCTGGCATGGTGCTGCGCATCGTGGCCGAACAGAAACAGCGCAGCATGGGCATGGAGCCCGACGAAAAAGTGCTGGAGATGCTCCAGCAAACCACCGCAATGAAACTGGACAGCCAGTCCACCGCCCTCTATGGCACCGCACACATGTGGGACGACGGCATCATTGACCCGCGCGACACGCGCAAGGTGATAGCCATGGTGCTCGATATCTGCCGCGAAGCGGCGCGTCGTCCCCTACACTCTAATACATTTGGCGTTGCTCGCCTCTGACCCGGAGAAATGACATGCAATTCACTCAGGAACATGAAGAAATGCGCCGCACCATGCGGAACTTCGTTGAAAACGAATTGAACCCGCATGTAGAAGAATGGGAAGCCGCAGGCGCCTTCCCGACCCACGAGATCTTCAAGAAGATGGGCAATCTTGGCCTGCTCGGCATCAACAAGCCGGAAGAATATGGCGGCCTGGGCCTGGATTATTCCTACAACCTGGCGGTGGCCGAAGAGCTGGGCCTGTGCGATTGCGGCGGTGTGCCGCTGTCTATCGGCGTACAAACCGATATGGCCACCCCGGCCCTGGCGCGGTTCGGCTCCGACGAACTGCGCCGCAATTATCTGGCTCCCGCCATTGCCGGTGACATGGTGGCCAGCATCGCCGTGAGCGAACCCCACGCTGGTTCCGATGTCGCCGCCATCAAGACCACCGCCGTGAAAGACGGCGACGACTACGTGATCAACGGCACCAAGATGTGGATCACCAACTCCCCCACCGCTGACTTCTTCTGTTTGCTGGCCAACACGTCTGACGGCAAGCCACACATGAACAAGTCGCTGATCGTGGTGCCCAAAGACGCCGGCGGTATCACCGTGGACAAGCCGCTGAACAAACTCGGCATGCGTTCGTCGCAAACCGCCCAGGTGTTTTTCGACAACGTGCGCGTACCGCAGCGCAACCTGATCGGTACCGAAGGCATGGGCTTCATGATGCAGATGATCCAGTTCCAGGAGGAACGTCTGTGGGGTGCGGTGTCCGGCCTGAAGGGTTACGACAAGCTGATCCAGCTGACCATCGACTACGCAAAAGACCGGCAGATTTTCGGCATGCCGCTGATCGACAACCAGAGCGTGCACTTCCGCCTGGCCGAACTGAAAACCGAAGTGGAACTGCTGCGCAGCCTGATCTGGCGCGCCTGCGAAGAATATATCAACGGCAAGGACGTGCTGCAGCTGGCCTCCATGGCCAAGCTGAAAGCCGGTCGTATGTCCCGTGAAGTGGCGGACGCGTGCATCCAGTACTGGGGCGGCAACGGCTTCATGTGGGACAACCCGGCATCACGTGCCTGGCGCGATGGTCGCCTGGGCTCCATCGGCGGCGGTGCCGACGAAGTCATGCTCGGCATTATCTGCAAGACCATGGACATCCTGCCGGGCAAGAAGAAGAAATAAGGAGTGCATCATGTCACTGCCGACCACCGAGACACTGGTGTTGCGTCAGGAAGGCCCCTTCCTGCATATCACGCTGAACCGGCCCGAATCACGTAATGCCATGAGCCTGACCATGGTCAACGAGCTGATGGCCGTATTCCAGGCCATTGCCGACCAGACCGCCATTCGCGCGGTGGTCCTCCGCGGCGCCAACGGCCACTTCTGTGCCGGTGGCGATATCAAGGACATGGCGGGCGCACGCGCCCGGGCCGCGTCCGGCGAGTCGAACGCTTTCCGCGATCTGAATCGCCGCTTCGGTGAGATGATCACTCTGGCCAATCAGCAGCCCCAAGTGGTTGTGGCCGTACTGGAAGGTGCCGTGCTGGGCGGCGGCTTTGGCCTGGCCTGTGTCTCCGACGTCGCCCTGGCCGCCGACAACGCCCAGTTTGGCCTGCCGGAAACCGGGCTGGGCGTGATCCCGGCGCAGATCGCGCCGTTTGTGGTCCAGCGCGTCGGCCTGACCCAGGCCCGGCGCCTGGCGCTGACCGGCGCCCGTTTCAACGGCAGCGAAGCCCAGCGACTGGGCATTGTCCACGAGAGCCTGCCCGCCTCCGAACTGGACACCCGCCTGGACGCGGTGCTGGCACAGATACGCCGCTGCGCCCCGCAAGCCAACCGCGCCACCAAAACGCTGGTGCTCAATACCCTGGCCCAACCGCTGGAGCAGGTGCTCGATGCCGCCGCTGCGGATTTCGCCGCCGCAGTGGCCAGCGAGGAAGGCGCCGAAGGCACCCTGGCCTTCGTCCAGAAACGGCTGCCCCACTGGGCAGAATGAGGCAGACGTCATGACATCCTTCTCGTTCGACAAGATCCTGATCGCCAATCGCGGTGAAATTGCCTGCCGGGTGATCCGCACTGCCCGTGACATGGGCTACCGCACCGTGGCGGTCTATTCCGAGGCCGACCGCGACGCCCTGCACGTGCAACTGGCCGACGAAGCCGTTTGTATCGGCCCGCCCACCGTCAGCCAGTCCTACCTGAATGTGGACGCCATCCTGGACGCCGCCCGGCGCACGGGCGCCAATGCGGTGCACCCCGGCTATGGCTTTCTGTCCGAAAACGCCGACTTCGCCCGTGCCTGCGAAGCGGAAAAGATCGTGTTTATCGGTCCGCCGGTGGACGCCATCCACCTGATGGGTTCCAAGCGGCTGTCCAAGATCGCCATGCAGGACGCTGGTGTACCCTGCATTCCCGGCTATGAAGGGGAAGCCCAGGACGACCGGACATTGCTGGCTGAGGCCGAGCGCATCGGTCTGCCGCTGATGATCAAGGCCTCCGCCGGCGGCGGCGGACGTGGCATGCGCGTGGTCACCGATGCCGCCGACATTGCCGAGCAACTGCGCAGTGCGCGCTCGGAAGCGAAGAACGCCTTCGGCAGCGACGAACTGATTCTGGAGCGCGCCGTCATGCGCCCCCGGCACGTGGAAATCCAGGTCTTCGGCGACCGCCACGGCAACGTGATTCATCTTGGTGAGCGTGATTGCTCGGTGCAACGCCGCCACCAGAAGGTGGTGGAAGAAGCCCCCTCCCCGGCGGTGGACAGCGCCTTGCGCGCCCGCATGGGCGAGGCGGCCGTGCAAGCCGCCAAAGCCTGCCAGTACATTGGCGCAGGCACCGTGGAATTCCTGCTCGAAGCCGACGGCCACTTCTACTTCCTGGAAATGAACACCCGCCTGCAGGTGGAGCACCCGGTTACCGAGCTGGTCACCGGCCAGGACCTGGTCGCCTGGCAGATCCGCGTTGCGCGCGGGGAGCCCCTGCCGCTGGCCCAGGAGCAGGTCACCCTGACCGGCCACGCCATCGAAGTGCGCCTGTACGCCGAAGACCCCGCTGCGGGCTTCCTGCCGCAAACCGGCCCGGTACTGCACTGGCAACCGGCCACGGGCGCCGGAGTACGCATCGACCACGGCCTGCGCCAGGGCGCTATCGTCGGCAGTCACTACGACCCCATGCTGGCCAAGATCATCGCCTGGGGGGATACCCGCGAAGACGCCCGCCGCCGCCTGATTCGCGCTGTGCAGGACACCCGACTGTTCGGGATACGCGATAACCGCCGCTTTCTGGCGGCCATCCTCGCGCACCCGGCCTTTGCCGCCGGTGAGGCCACCACCGCCTTTATTGGAGAGGACTTCGCCGATAACCCGGGTATGCACACCCATACCCCCGACAGCGCCCACTGGGCGTTGGCGGCGGCCCTGCTGTGCACTCATGAAAGCAGTACGCACTGGCGCAGCAGCGGCCCCGGCGAGCAACGGCTGATCCTGTCGCGGGGCGAAACCCGGCAGATCGTTGCCCTGCGCGCCGACGGCCATGCCGTCCTGGCGACCGTGGGCACAGCACAGCACCGCATTGATCTGGCCAATCCTGCGCGGCCGGTCATCGATGGCCTGCAGCGCGACCTGGCCAGCCTGCGCCACGACCACACCCTGTGGCTGGACGATCAGGGTACCGTGCTGACCTTCCGCGACGAGACCCATGCCGCGCCCGCTGCCGCCGCTGGCGCTGGCAGCGGCCAGATTCGCGCGCCCATGGACGGCGCCGTACTGGAGGTCCGCTGCCAGGACGGCGATCGCGTCAGCAAAGGTCAGGTTCTGGTGTTACTGGAGGCCATGAAAATAGAGCACAGTCTGAAGTCTGATGTCGACGGCACTGTGGAGCGTGTCACAGTGGGTAACGGAGATCAGGTCAAGGGTAAACAGATTCTGCTTTCCATTATCCCCGACGGCGCAGAGGGCTGAGTCCGCTTGCCCTGCGCGGGAACGGCGGGTAAGGTACCAGCCTTGTGCCTGTAACTGACTGATTATTGATTGCCCGCACCATCACCCCGGTGGCCTTGCGGGCCGGCAGCACGCCTTCGTGCTGTCTGATAACCGCTTTTCATACCAGACAACAAACGGAGAGATACATGAGCAACGCCGACGTCATTACGTTGCCCAAGCTGCTGAGCAAGTTGCCGATGGTTTTCGCCAACCTGCCCGGCATCGTCAAGGGGTCCAAGTACGGCAAGCTGTCCGATACCACCCGTCCGCTCGGCCTGGGCCTGGCTATCCAGACCGCCACAGAGATGAACCCCAACGGCGTCGCCCTGATGTATCAGGACACCCAACTGACCTACCGTCAGTTCAACGCCTGGGCCAACCGTATCGCTGACTACCTGTCCTCCATCGGTCTCAAGAAAGGCGACACCATCGCCGTGGACATAGAGAACCGCCCGGAGCTGCTGGCCACCGTGACCGGTGCCGCCAAGATCGGCGTCTGTTCTGCCCTGATCAACACCTCCCAGCGCGGCAAGGTGCTGGTGCACAGCTTCAACCTGGTGAAGCCGAAGGCTGCGGTGATCGGCGAAGAGCTGGTGGACGCCATCAACGAAGTGCGCGACCAGCTGGACCTCGCCAGCGACCGTTTCTACAGCTTTGCGGACCGTGACACCCTGGAAGACGTTGGCCAGGTGGCGGAAGGCTACAAGAACCTCGCTGAAGTCATCCGCGACTGCTCCTCCGAAAACCCGGAGCAGGCCAGCAAGATCTTCCTCAAAGACCCCCTGTTCTACATCTATACCTCCGGCACCACCGGTCTGCCCAAAGCCGTGGTGTTCAACAACGGTCGCTGGGAAAAAGCCTACGGCGCCTTCGGTTTTGCCGCCGTGCGCCTGACCAAGAATGACCGCATGTACTCCACCTTGCCATTCTACCACGCCACCGGCATGGTGATCAGCTGGGCGTCCTGTATTGCCCAGGGGGCCGGCCTGGTGCTGGCACGCAAGTTCTCCGCCAGCCGCTTCTGGGAAGATGTGCGCAAGTACGAGTGCACCGCCTTCGCCTATGTGGGTGAACTGTGCCGCTACCTGCACGAGCAGCCTGCCAAGCCGAACGACAAGGACAACAAGGTCCATGTCATCGTCGGCAATGGCCTGCGCCCGAGCATCTGGAAAGAGTTCAAGGCCCGCTTCGGCATCGAGCGCGTGGTTGAGCTGTACGCCTCTTCCGAGGGCAACGTCGCTTTTACCAACATCTTCAACTTCGACAACACCGTCGGCTTCTCCCCGGTGAGCTACGCCATCGTCAAGTACGACAAGGAGAAAGAAGAGCCGGTGCGCGGCAAGGACGGCTTCATGATCAAGGTCGGCAAGGGCGAGCCGGGCCTGCTGATCGGTGAAATCACCGACAAGACCCCGTTCGACGGCTACACCGACAAGGCCAAGACCGAGAAATCCATCCTGCGCAACGTGTTCAAGCAAGGTGATGCCTACTTCGACACCGGCGACATGATGCGTGATATCGGCTTCAGGCACGCCCAGTTCGTGGACCGCCTGGGGGATACCTTCCGCTGGAAAGGCGAGAATGTGTCCACCACGGAAGTCGAGCAGATCCTCGACGGCGCCAAAGGAGTGGTTGAGACCGTGGTCTACGGGGTCGAGATCCCGAACACCAACGGCCGTGCCGGCATGGCGGAAATCCGCCTGGATACGGAAGACTTCGAGAACTTCGACTACAAAGGCCTTTGCGCTTACCTGCAGCGCGAACTGCCCCCGTATGCCATTCCGGTATTCCTGCGCATTGCCAACCATCCGATGGAAACCACCGGCACCTTCAAGCACCAGAAGAACAAGCTGAAGGAAGAGAAGTACGACCTGAATGCCCACAGCGATCCGGTCTATGTGCTGCTGCCGGGCGAAAGCTGCTACCAGCGCCTGACCCCGGAAATCCAGCAGGGCATCGACGGCGGCAAATACCGCTTCTGATCCCTCCCGGGCAAGCAGAAAAGGCCTCTCCGGAGGCCTTTTTTGTGCCTGCAGCGCCACGCCATGCTTGTGAGATCCTGTGAATAAAACGGGTGTGCATGCCGCACCCGCCGATCCTGTGGACAGTTCTGTGAACAGTCTGGCGGGATTGTTACTGATGCTGTCACCGGCAGCGTCACTTTTGGTGACACATTAATGAGGCAGATTTAAACCCCATATTTTTCATTGCCTTAGGGCTTTTTTTGCACATCAGGCCTTAGCTCTGACAGCTAACTGCACGGCCTGCCTTTTGCGCTCCAGGACGGTGCAAAAAAGCCTCTGAGACCCCGTTCTGGCGCTCGTTCTTTTCCACAGATTCTGTGGATAACTTTGTTGATAACACATGACCAATTCCGTGGAACTACCATCAACAGGGGACTGCCCTCGCCTTGACGCTTTTTTGATCGCACGATGACATCAGACAGTTGCGCCCTTTCGGAAACCGGGTAATATCGGAGTCACATAACCAGAGACCTCAGATCAGAGGCCCGGAAATACACCAACAAGGCCTGTGCGCTACGACAGGTCATCGATACCGCCCCTCGGGCGGTATTTTTTTTGCGGGCGAAAAAAAAGGGCCTCAAGGGGATTGAGGCCCGGAAATACACCACTAAGGGGTTAGCGGTGTGCGCTACAACATCGTTACCCCTGATCCTTGCCCCGCTTTTTGTCTGCGGGCTCGGACCTGGACATTTCATCCAGTGCTGCGGTGAGTTCCTGGACTCGCCGCTGAAGCGCCTCTACTTCGCGCTTGTTGGGAATACCGAGGCGGGACAGGGCCTTGTTCAGCCGCTCGTCAAACGCCTTTTCCATCTTGTCCATAGTCTCACCGGTACGGTGCCGGACACGTTCCTTGATCTCTTCCACCCGTGACTCGGACTTGTCGCGGGTCTTGGTTTCAAGGTCGCGGCCAGTATCGACCAGGGCGTCAAAAAACTTGCCGCCCTCTTCCTCCGCCTTGGCGAAGGCACCCAGACCTGCCAACCAGATCTGGTGCGTATACTTGCGCAGATCAAGAGAACCACTGCTCAGCCGAATCGACTTCAGCTTGTCCTCTTTCGGTGCGTCATCATCCTGCTTGCGGTCAGACATCGGGGATCTCCGTGATGCAAATTCCACAAGCCAATGCAGTGCGGAAACGGTTCAAATGAACAAAAAAAAATCAAACGAATCAACAACAACAGACATCAGCGCAATTGAATACATCATTCAATATGGCGCCAGTATACGCCTATGGCCG
>ERZ869909.2793-NODE-2793-length-10933-cov-9.508198_pt1 | contig 10933 bp, 9 predicted proteins | sample MGYA00520892_ERZ869909 | MGnify/ENA primary metagenome ERZ869909 (study PRJEB32215, sample SAMEA104723947) | bioreactor metagenome | biome: bioreactor; feature: anaerobic bioreactor; material: water | place: China | collected 2015-03-12 ... | reverse complement strand
CGCCGGCGGGGACCACGGCGTCGGTGCCGCGGGCCGGACGGCGGCCGCGCGGCCCGGCGGACGGCCGTCCGTCCTTCAGCGCGACGATGCGCAGCCATGGCGCGTCGGTCGCCGACGCGGGATCCCCGGCCGCCGCGTCCGCGGCCCCGACGTCCGGGCCGGGATCGCGCCAGAAGTAGCCCTGACGCTCGAACTGGTAGCGCCGGGACGCCGGGTCGCCGGCCACCGACGGTTCGACGAACCCGTGCAGGACGGTCCGCGAGCTGGGGTTGAGGTGCGCCCGGAAGTCCCCCTCGGCGTCGGGATCCGCGACCGTGAAGAGGTCCTCCAGGACGTGGAAGGTGGCGGGCAGCGCACGTTCCGCGTCCACCCAGTGGATGGCCGCCCACACCTTCTCGCCGTCGGGGTTGCGGCCCAGCGTGCCTGGCACCACGGTCGCATGCACGCGGGTCGCCAGGCCGTCGGCGTCGGTCTCCACGCGGTCGCAGCGCACGACGACGGCGTGGCGTAGTCGAACCGCGCGCCCCGGGGCCATGCGTCGGTACCCGGCGGGAGGGTCGGCCGAGACGTCGTCCCGTTCGATCCACAGGCGTCGGCCGAGGGGCACCAGGCGCGAGACGTCCGCGGCGTCGCGGACCTGCGCGATCACGTCGTCGGGGAACGACGGGGCGTCCACCCCATCGATGCCGTCGAGCTCGCCCTGCGGGTCGGTGAGCAGCAGTTCGATCGGTCGCAGCACGGCCATGGCGCGGGGGGCCGTGAGGTTCAGCGCGTCGCGCACGGCGTGGTCCAGCAGCGCCGGGTCGGTGCGGCTGTTGGCCTTGGTGACCCCGACGGCATCGGCGAACGCGCGCACCGCGTCGGGCGGTACGCCGCGCCGCCGCAGACCCGCGAGCGTGGGCATGCGGGGGTCGTCCCAGCCGTCGACCACGCCATCGCGAACCAACGCGATGAGTTTGCGCTTGGAGAGCACCGTGCGGTCGAGTTGCAGGCGCGCGAACTCGTACTGACGTGGGCGCGGCTCGTCGAAGAGGCGGTCCACGAGCCAGTCGTAGACCGCGCGGTTGTTGTCGAACTCGAGGGTGCACAGGGAGTGGGTGATGCCCTCGATCGCGTCGGACAGCGGGTGCGCGAAGTCGTACAGGGGGTAGATGCACCATGCGTCGCCGGTCCGGTAGTGGTGCGCGTGCTTGATCCGGTACAGCACCGGGTCGCGCAGGATCATGTTGGGCGAGCCCAGGTCGATCTTGGCCCGGAGCACGTGGCTGCCGTCGGGGAAGGCGCCGGCCCGCATGCGGCGGAACAGCTCGAGGTTCTCGGCCGGTGGTCGATCGCGGTCGGGGCTGGGGGTGCCGGGCTCGGTCACGGTGCCGCGCGTCGCGCGGATCGTCGCCTCGTCGCGGCCGTCGACGTACGCGTCCCCGCGCTCGATCAGGCGCACGGCGAGGGCGTACAGCTCCTCGAAGTAGTCCGATGCGAAGCGCAGCTCGTCCCAATCGAAGCCGAGCCAGCGCACGTCGCGCTCGATGGCCGCCACGAAGGCCGGGTCCTCCGTGGTCGGGTTCGTGTCGTCCATGCGCAGGTTCACCCGGCCCCCGTAGTCGCGCGCCACCCCGAAGTCGAGGCAGATCGCCTTGGCATGGCCCACGTGAAGGAAGCCGTTCGGTTCGGGCGGGAAGCGGGTCACGACGGTGCGCAGGCGTCCCGAGCGCAGGTCGCGGTCGATGACCTCGGTGACGAAGTTGGGGGAGACCGTCCGGTCGTCGTCCGCGGGTACGCGCGACGCGCGCTCGAGTTCGGGTCTTGGTGCGTCGGTCACGAGACCTCCTGGCCCGCGAGGCTAGCATCCGCGGGCCGGGAACGTCAGCGCCCGCGTCCTGCGGCGACCGTTCGGCACAGCGGGCGACCGCTCAGCGCAACAGCAGGGTCACGAGCAGATAGGTGACCGGCACGGCGATCAGGGTGCTGTCGATGCGGTCCAGCACGCCGCCGTGCCCCGGCAGGAACACACCCGTGTCCTTCACCCCGGCCCAGCGCTTCACCAGCGACTCGAACAGGTCGCCGGCGAGCGCCGCCAGCGGGACCGCCACGCCGAACACGACCACGTGGGCGAGGTCGAGCCGGAAGTCGGTCCACAGGGGCAGCAGGGCCATGGTGGCGGCCACGACCACGAGGGCCAGCACCAACCCGCCGATCAAGCCCTCGAGGGTCTTCTTGGGGCTGATCCGGGGCGCCAGGAGCCGCCGTCCCCACAGCGAGCCGAACACGTACCCCCCGACGTCGGTGGCGATGATCGCCAGCATGGGGAACGCCAGGTACCACAGACCCCAGGTGCCGTCCGGCGTGTACCGCAGCGTGAGGATCAACCCGAACCCCCACGAGATCCACACGTAGCCGAACAGCGTGAAGACCAACGAGTGCAGCGAGCTGCGGTTCGACGTCACGATCTCGGCCACCAGCAGGTAGAGCGTGAAGCCCACCAGGAGGAGCTCCCGCCAGGGAACGTCGCCGAGCGGCGCCATCCACGGGTGGGCCGGCGGCAGCGACGCGGGCAGCGTGAGGGCGCTCGCCACCCACAGGCTCCGCCGGCGTACCGGCACGCCGCGCAGCGACAGCATCGACGCGTACTCCTGCACGGCGATGCCAGTCAGGATCAGGTACACCGGACCCAGCAGCGGCAACCCCACCCAGAGCACCACCAGGGTGGCCAGGAAGGCGATGAACGCCGAGGCGATGCGCGGGAGGTGCAAGGTGGACCCGGCCTCAGACGGCCAGGATGTCCTCTTCCTTCGCTTTGGTGCGCTCGTCGATCAGGGCGACGAACTCGTCGGTGAGCTTCTGGACCTCGTTCTCGCCCTGGTGCGCCTCGTCGTCCGAGAGGAGGTGCTCCTTGTGCATCTCGCGGAGCTCTTCGTTCGCGTCGCGCCGGATGTTGCGGATCGCGACCTTGGCCTCCTCGGCCATGTGCTTCACCGTCTTCACCAGGTCGCGGCGGCGCTCGTCGTTCAGCGGCGGGACCGTGATGAAGATCGTGTCGCCCTGGTTGTTGGGGTTGAAGCCGAGGTCGCTCTCGAGGATCGCCTTCTCGACGTTCTTGATCGCGCTCTTGTCGAAGGGCATGACCAGCAGCGTGCGGGGGTCGGGCGAACTGACGTTTGCCAGCTGCTGCAGCGGGGTCGTGGCGCCGTAGTAGTCGACCATGACGCGCTGGAGCATGGCCGGGTTGGCGCGTCCCGTGCGCACGACGCTGATGTTGCTCTCGTACGCGTCGAGCGACTTCTTCATCCGCTCGCGCGTCTCCTTGATGACGGTCTTCATGGCGGTCCTCCTGCGAGAGGCTGTGGGCCCGAGAGGCGTTGGGCCGCAGTCTACCGTGGCCGCCGTCGACCGCGCCGAGGCCGTTCGTCCACGACCGGGCCCCTCACCCGTCCGCCGGCTCGCGCGCCGGCTCGTCGGCGAAGCGCGTCTCGGCGTCGTTGGCGATGCGCGTGCCCACGAGCTCGCCGGCCAGGAGTCGCTGGAGGCTGCCGGGGGCGAAGATGTCGAACACGGTGATCGGCAGGTCGCGGCCCATGCACAGGCTGACGGCGGTGGCGTCCATCACCTTCAGGCCCAGTTGCAGCAGGTCCATCGTGGCGATCGAGCGGTAGCGGCGGGCCTGCGGGTTCCGCCGGGGATCGGCGTCGTACACGCCGTCTACGCCGTTCTTGGCCATGAGCACCGCGTCCGCGTCGATCTCCAGCGCGCGCAGCGCGGCCGTCGTGTCGGTGGTGAAGAAGGGGTTGCCGGTGCCGCCGCCGAAGATCACCACGCGGCCCTTCTCGAGGTGCCGCAGGGCACGGCGCCGGATGTACGGCTCCGCGATGGCCTGCATGGCGATCGCCGTCTGCACGCGGGTGTCGATCCCCTGCTTCTCGAGGGCGTCCTGCAGCGCCATGGCGTTCATGACGGTGGCCAGCATGCCGACGTAGTCGGCCTGGGCGGGGTCCATGGCGCCCCCGTGCTGGGCGCCGCGCCAGAAGTTGCCGCCGCCCACCACCAGCGCCAGTTGAACGCCGCGGCCGAGGGCCGCGGCGATCTCCATGGCGAGCGAGCGGGTGGCGTCCGGCGCGACGCCGAAGCCGCTCGGTCCGGCGAGGAACTCGCCCGAGAGCTTCAGCAGCGCGCGCCGCACGCTTACTCGCCGACCGCGATGCGGGCGAAGCGACCGACCTGGATGTTCTCGCCGATCGTGGCGATCGACTCCTTCACCAGCTGGTCGATCGTCTTCTTGTCGTCCTTCACGAACGGCTGGTCGAGCAGGCACGCCTCGGAGTAGAACTTCGAGAGCCGCCCTTCCACCATCTTCTCGATGATCGCCTCGGGCTTGCCTTCCTCGCGTGCCTGGGCGCGCAGGACGGCCCGCTCCGCCTCGACGACGTCCGCGGGGACCTCTTCACGGCGCACGTACTGCGGGTTCGCCATGGCGATGTGGATCGCCAGGTTCCGGGCGAGCTCCTGGAACCCCTCGTTGCGGGCCACGAAGTCGGTTTCGCAGTTCACCTCGACGAGCACGGCGATCTTGCCGTTGTGGTGGACGTACGAGCCGACCAGGCCCTCCTTGGCCGCGCGGTCCGCCTTCTTGCTGGCCTTGGCGATGCCGCGTTCGCGCAGCAGCGCCGCGGCCTTCTCCAGGTCGCCCCCGGTCTCGTCGAGGGTCTTCTTCACGTCCATCATGCCGGCGCCCGTCATGGCGCGCAGCTGCTTGATCAGGTCGGTCGAGACGCTCATGCTTCCTCCACCGGCTCGTCGCCCGCATCGCTGGCGTCGGCGACGGCCGCGAAGATCGCCTGCTCGGAGGCGGTCGTCGGCAGCGGCTTGGTGACGCGGCCGGCATCGGGTGCCGCGTCCACCGGGGTCGCGGCGGGCTCGTCCGCGCCGCCGCGGACCTCGACGATCACGTCGGCGAGCGTGGCGGTCACGAGCTGGATCGAGCGGATCGCGTCGTCGTTGCCCGGGATGATGAAGTCGAGGACGTCGGGGTCCGAGTCGGTGTCGGCCAGGGCGACGGCGGGCACGCCGAGCTTGTTGGCCTCCTTGACCGCGATCGCCTCCTTGGTCGGGTCGATCACGAACAGGGCGTCGGGCAGACGCGACATGTCGCGGATCCCGCCGAGGTAGCGCTGCAGCCGCTGCAGCTCCTTGCCCATGTCGATCTGCTCCTTCTTGGTGTAGCGCAGGATCGACTCGTCCTCGAACATGGACTCCAGCTCGCGCAGGCGATCCACGCGCGTGCGGATGGTCTTGAAGTTCGTCAGCAGCCCACCGAGCCAGCGTTCGTTGATGAAGGGCATGCCGCAGCGCTTCGCCTCGGCCGCCAGGATCTCCTGCGCCTGCTTCTTGGTGCCGACGAAGAGGATCGTGCCTCCGCGGCCGGCGAGGTCGCGCAGGAAGTTGAACGCCTTCTCCGACTCGACCAGCGTCTTCTGCAGGTCGATGATGAAGATGCCGTTGCGTTCGGCGAAGATGTAGCGCTTCATCTTCGGGTTCCAGCGCTTCGTCTCGTGGCCGAAGTGCACGCCGGCTTCGAGCAGTTGCTTCATGCCGAGGTAGGACATCGTTCCTCCAGGTCGGGACGTTGAGGGGAGAGTCCGCGACGGCTCGCGGCCGGCGACGACCCGCCGAGCGGCGGTCCGTGGCACGCGAGCGAGCCGGGCGCAGGTGGTCGGTGGGCGCGAACCCACCCGAGGGCGTCGGCGATCCGGCGGACCGTCGCGCCCAGGCCGCCGCGGACGTCCCGCTGCCGCGCGGCAAACCTCCCGAAGATAGCACGTTCCGGGTGAGCCGGTCCAGGCCGGGCCGGGCCGCGGTGCTCGCGCGGGCGGTACCTCAGCGCAGCGCGTTCAGCGCCGTGCGGGCCTCGTCGAACAGGGGATCGAGCTCCAGGGCCCGCTCGAACGCGCGGCGCGCGGCCTCGTTGTCGCCGGCGGCGTTGCGCGCGACGTACGCGCGGCCGAGGTGGTAGTGGGCGTCGGCCGACTCGGGCGGCAGGAGCGCCCCCTGCTGGGCACGCCGCACGGCCTCCTCGACGCGCCCCTGGCTGAGGTACGCGCGCGAGAGGTAGGTGTACAGCGGCGGCGCGAACACCGCACCGTCCAGCGTCAGGGCCTGCTCGAAGTGCGGGATCGAGCCCACCACGTCGTCGCACTCGAACAGCACGATCGCCAACTGGGACACGGCCGACAGCGAGCGCGGCGCGAGGCTGACGGCCTGCGCCAACTCGTACTCGGCGCCCGGGCAGTCGCCGAGGCGGAAGTTGACGTGGCCGAGGTTGTTGTGCGCGGACGCGCTGGCGGGGTCGAGGACCACGGCGCGCCGGAACGCCGTCTGCGCCAGTTCGAGGAGCCCGAGGTCGCGGTAGGCCTTGCCGAGGTTGACCTGGACCACCGAGCGCTCGCGTTCGCTGAGGCCACCGGCGGCCGCGAGCTCGACGGCGCGCTCGAGCGTGCGGCGGGCCTGCTCGAGGTCGCCGGCCTCGAAGTAGACGATGCCCTTGGTGTTCTGAACCGTCGCGTCGTTGGGCGCGAGGGCCTCGGCGCGCTGCAACACGTCGATGGCCTCCGCCAACCTGCCGCCGAACGTCACCGGGTCCGCGGCGTGCTGCGCCTGGTAGGTGAGCGCCAACTGCACGTAGGCCGGCACGTAGGCGGCGTCCGTCGCGATCGCCTGACGGTACGCCTCGACGGCGCTGCCGAAGGCGCCCTGGCAGGCGAGGGCGCGGCCCTTGCCGACGAGGGCCTCGACGTTGTCGGGGTCGCGCTTCAGGGCCTCTTGGTAGAAGTACTGCGACAGCGCGCAGTCACCCTGGGCGTAGTAGAAGCTGCCGTCGCGCAACCAGGTGGCGACGTCCTCGGTCGGTGCGGTCTGGGCCCAGGCGGCCGGGCTCCACAGCAGCGCGACCAGCGCCAGCAGACCCCAGCGAGCGAGGCCACGACCGGCGCGCGTGCGTCCGACCGGCGAGCGATGCGAGGTGGTGTTCAACGTGTCCTCCGGATGGGCGGGTGGGTCCGCGCGAGTCTAGCATCGCCCCGGCGGGACCGACGCCCGCGCACGTGCGTCCTGCTGGCATGATGTCGCCGACGGGTGAGAAGGGCGTGTGCAGCCCGCGTCCGCTCCTTCCCGGCGTCGCACCGCGCGGGGTCGGCGGCCGGACCGCGGGTGGCGCGACGCGCCGCCGACACCCTCCGAGGCGCGCGGGTGGGTAGAGTGAGTCCGCCCGCCGCTCGCCGTGTGCGACCGGCGCCGACCGTGTCCGCGGACGCCCGCCGCGACCCCGTGAAGGACCAGAGTGACCGAACCCACCCGCAGCACCGAACCCGCCGCCGCGCAGCGTCCGCGCGGACTCTCCACCCTTCGGCTCGTCGCGATCACGATCGCCGCCAACGCGCTGGTCATCGTGCAGGGCGCGTTCGTGCGCGCCACGGGGTCGGGGGCCGGCTGCGGCCGCCACTGGCCGCTGTGCAACGGCGAGATCGTGCCGCTGTCCGGCTCGGTGCACACCGCCATCGAGTTCACCCACCGCCTGCTGTCGCTCGGCGTGCTGATCCTGGGCGCCTGGTTGTTCCTCCGCGTCTGGCGGATCCGCCGCGAGCGCCCTGGCCTGTTCGCGTTCACCGTCGCGGCGACCGTGTTCCTGTTGATCGAGGCGGGGCTCGGGGCGCTGACGGTGCTGTGGGGGCTCACGGGCGACAACCAGTCGGTCGCGCGCGGCCTGATGGTGGCGACGCACCTGGTCAACTCCCTGCTCCTGGTCGGCTCGCTGGCCGGCGTGCTCCTGTACGCCCTGCCGAGCCCGCCCGCCTGGCCCTTGCGGATCCGCGGCCAGGGTCCGCTCGGCGCGGTGCTGGCGATCGGCCTGGTCGGCATGCTCTTCCTGATGTTCAGCGGTGGCATCGCCGCCATGGGCAACACCATGTTCCCGTCGGCTTCGCTGGCCGAGGGCCTGGCGGCCGATTTCGACCCGTCGTCGCATCCGCTGGTCCGCCTGCGCATCCTGCACCCGATCATCGGCATCACGGTGGGCATCTACCTCTTCCTCTCGCTCGGGACGGCGTGGTGGATCAAGCCCTCGCCCGCCGGCAAGGGTCTGGCCCAGGCGCTGCTCGGCGTGTACCTGGTGCAGTTGGCGGTGGGCACGCTGAACCTCGCGTTGCTGGCGCCGATCGTCCTGCAACTGCTGCACCTCGGCCTGGCCGTGGTGGCGTTCTTCCTGCTGGCGGCGTTGGCCGTCGTGCTGCTGGCGGCGCCCGACGCGAGACCCCTGCGGACGAGCGCCAGGTTCGTCGACGGCGCGACCTGGGAGCGTGCCTGACGTGGCGGCGGGCGGCCCCGCCGGCGTGCCGCGCGCGACCTGGCGCGACTACCTGACGCTCACCAAGCCGCGGGTGATCAGCCTGCTGCTGCTGACCACCGTCGGCGCGATGTTCATCGCGGCCGAAGGGTACCCGGGCACCTGGGCGCTCCTGGGGCTGCTCCTCGGCGGCTACATGTCCGCGGGCGCGGCCGGCGTCTACAACATGGTGTACGACCGCGACATCGACGGCCGCATGCGCCGCACCGCGCTCCGGCCCACGGTCACGAACGTCGTGCCGACCGGCCACGCGCTGTGGTTCGCCGTCATCCTGACGGTTCTCAGCTTCGCGGTGATCTGGGCGGCGAGCAACCTGCTGGCCGCGCTCCTGTCGTGGGCCGGTATCGCCTTCTACGTCGTGGTGTACACGATCTGGCTCAAGCGTTCGACGTGGCAGAACATCGTGATCGGCGGTGCCGCCGGCGCGGTCCCGCCCCTGGTCGGTTGGGCGGCCGTCACCGGCGACCTGTCGCTGTTCGCCTGGCTGCTGTTCGCCCTCGTCTTCGTATGGACGCCGGTGCACTTCTGGGCGCTCGCCCTGATGATCCAGCACGACTACGAGCAGGTGGGCGTACCCATGGCCCCGTCCGTGATCGGCGAGCGCGCCACCGTGCTGCAGATGGCGATGTACGCCTTGTTGACGATGGTCCTCACGGTGATCCCGTTCGCGCTGTCGGAACTGACCGTCGCGTACCTGATCGCCGCGTTGGCCCTCAACCTGGTGCTCGCCCTCAGGGTGGCGCGGCTCTTCGCCGTGGCGCGGCGCGGGGCGTCCATCGACAAGCGCACGGCCCTGCCGGTCTACAAGTACTCGATGCTCTACCTGGCGCTGCTGTTCCTGTCGATGGCCATCGACCGCGCGCTGTTCGTCTGAGCGTGGGACCCGGCGTCCGCGCGCTGCGTCGGCCCCGGTGGTGGATCGGTCACCTGCTGGTGCTCGGCGTGGTCGTGTCGTTCAGCCAGTTCGGGGTGTGGCAGCTGCGCCGTCACGAGCAGCGCAGCGCTGCGAACGAACGCATGGCCGTGCGGCTCGCGGCCGACCCGATACCGCTGGACGCGGCGCTGGCCGCCGCGGCGGCGGAGGCGGCGGCGGGCGCCAGCGGCGAGGAGGCGTTGCGCGACCGCCGCGCGGTGGCGGTCGGCGAGTTCGAGCCGGCCGACGAGGTCCTCCGGCGTCCGGTCAGCCGGGACGGTCGTCCGGGGTACCACGTGGTCACGCCGCTTCGCCTGGACGACGGGCGCCGCGTGTGGGTCGAGCGGGGCTGGGTCGGCGACGACGTGCGGCAGGTCCCGGTCGCGCGGGCGCCAGCGCCCGCGGGCCGGGTCGAGGTCGCGGGATGGTTGCGCGAGCCCGGCAGGCCGCCCGAAGGCTGGGCCGCCTGGCTCTCGCCCCGTGATCCGCCCTCGGGGCGCCTCGTGACCGTCGCCTACCTCGACCCGGTGCGCCTGGTCGGGCAGGTCGGCGGGCCGCTCGTCGAGGCGGTGCTGTGGATGGAGTCGTGGCGTCCGGTCGACGCGGTGCGTCCGGCGGAGGTCGCCGACTGGCCCCTGGCCATCGAGGCGCCGGCTCCGACGGCCGGGCCGCACCTGGGCTACGCGCTGCAGTGGTTCTCGTTCGCCGCCATCGCCGCGATCGGGTACCTGGCGCTGCTGCGCCGAGTGATCCGCGAGGCGCGGTCGGCCGCCGCCCCCGCCTCCGCCGCGGGCGGCGGCGGCCGCGGCATGAAGGTGGCGCGCTCGGAAGCCGAGCACGGCCACCGCAACACGGCGCTGGTGGAGTTCATGAAGAGTTTCGACAACATCGACGGCAAGGTCGCCGACGTGCTCGACGTCTACTACCACCACTGCGCGTTGCGCATGCACTGCGTCGACCTGGCGCGAAGCTTCCTGTACCTGGCCAACCGTGGGCACTGCGCCACGTCGAACTGCGACGTCATCACCGCCGAACGCGCCAAGCGCATCAACGCGTTGATGCTGACCTGCGGCACCTACGACGCGGCCGGGGACTTCGCCTTCCATGTCGGACTGCCGGCCAAGTCGGGCGTGGGTGGGGGGATCGTGGCGATCGTACCCAATGTCGCCGCGATCGCGGTGTGGTCGCCCGGGCTGGACTCGAAGGGCAACTCGCTCGCCGGCGGCATCGCGCTGGACCGGCTGACCGAGATCACGAACCGCCTCGATCGCCTGGAAGCCCGGTTGCTGCAGCCACCGTGGCCGCGTCGCACCGCCGGCCGGATCCTCCGGCGACTCGGGATACGGTGACCGGCGATGGAGACGATCCAGCTCTCGCTGCCTGCCCATCCGCGCCATGCCGCCACCGCGCGGGTGGTGGCGGCCACCGTGGCCGCCGATGCCGGATTCGATGTCGACGCGATCGATGAGCTCCGACTGGCCGTCAACGAGGCCGTCGCGCTGCTCACCGACACGATCACCGACACGATCACCGACACGATCACCGGCGAGATCTCCGGCGAGATCGACCGGCTCGAGATCACCTATCAGGTCCGTCCGGGACACGTGGAGGTGCGCCTGGCGCGACCGGGA
>ERZ869909.2792-NODE-2792-length-10936-cov-271.131780_pt1 | contig 10936 bp, 10 predicted proteins | sample MGYA00520892_ERZ869909 | MGnify/ENA primary metagenome ERZ869909 (study PRJEB32215, sample SAMEA104723947) | bioreactor metagenome | biome: bioreactor; feature: anaerobic bioreactor; material: water | place: China | collected 2015-03-12 ... | reverse complement strand
CGCCGCTGCCCAACAGGAAGGTCATGGGTGGGTCTCCTTGGCCGTCATGCCCTGGGTGCCGGGCCTGTTCTCGCCAGATCTGTTATCGACAGCGGTATCGCTGGACGAAGCGGCCAGACGCTGGCGCCGCCTCGCATAGAGCGCCACCAGCAGCAGCAAGGCGCCAGTAGTGGTCAGCCAGCCGGGAATCAGCGCCAGCCCCACCACCAGCCCGAGCCCCGCGACATCGAGCAGTCGATTGCCGGTGACGGCCACCCGCGACATCAGCGTGGCGAAGGCGAGCACGAACACCACGCCCTGGGAGCTGGCCAGCAGGATGTCGAAGGCGCCGCCGAAGCCGGCCAGGGCGGGATAGATCAGCAGCAGGAACGGAATCACGTAGATCGCCGCCGCCAGGCGCACCGCCTCCCCCGCCGCCGGCAGCCAGTTGGTGCCGGCGATGCCCGCCGCGACGAATACCGCCACGCACACCGGCGGCGTGATCACCGACAGGGTGGCGAAGTAGAACACGAACAGGTGGGCGATCAGCGGTTCGACGCCGATGCTGGTGAGCGCCGGTGCGAGCACCGAGGCCACCAGCACGTAGGCCGCCGTGGTGGGAATGCCCATGCCCAGGATCAGACACACGCCGCCGACGATGAAGGCCACCAGGAACAGCGACTGGCCGCCGACGTTGACGATCAGGCTGGCCAGGGTCACGCCGATGCCGGTCATGCCGATCATCGCCACCAGCATCTGCGCACCGGCCAGCAGCACGCCGATGATCACCATGCCCTTGCCGGCATCGATCAGCCCCGCGAGCAGCTTGCTGGCGATCTCGCGCAGCGGGGTGCGCGCCAGCAGCGCGAAGGGCACGAAGGTCAGTACCGTCATCAGGATGCCGTAGAAAGCCGCCATCTGGATCGAGCGCCCGGAGAGCACGCCGTAGAAGAGCCCGCCCAGCGCCGCCAGGATGGGAATGATCCGCTCCGGGCGCAGCACCTCGGGCCAGCTCGGCAGCTCCTCATCGGGCACTACCTGCAGGTTGCGTCGCCGCGCCACCAGATGGATGGTCAGGAATACGCCGAGATAGAACAGGATCGCCGGCAGCAGCGCGGCCAGCGCGATGCGCAGGTAACTCTCGCCGAGGATCTCGGCCATGATGAAGGCCGCCGCGCCGAGAATCGGCGGTGCGATCTGGCCGCCGGTGGAAGCCACCGCCTCCACCCCCGAGGCGAAAGGCGCCGGATACTTGAGCCGCTTCATCATGGGAATGGTGAAATTGCCGGTGGTGGCCACGTTGGCCACGGCGCTGCCGCTGACCATGCCGAACAGCCCCGAGGCCACGGTGGCCACCTTGGCGGCGCCGCCCGGCGAACGCCCGCTGATGCGCAGCGCCAGATCCATGAAGGTCTGACCGCCGCCGGTGTGCAGCAGCAGGCAGCCGAACAGCACGAAGGCGGCAATGGTGGTGGCGGCCACGCCGACCAGCATGCCCCACACGCCCAGATCGCCGAGATAGAGCGTCTCGGTGATGTAGTAGAGATCGAAGCCGCGGTGTCCCAGCGGCCCGGGAATGGCTGCGCCGAGCCAGGCATAGGCCAGCCCCGCCAGCACCAGCAGCGGGAAGATCACGCCGATGGCACGCCGCGACAGTTCCAGTACCGCCATCAGCAGCATGGCGGTGAACAGCATGTCCCGCGGCGTGGCCCAGGGCAGCTCGACGAGAATGCGCTCGTGGTTCATCACCACGTAGCCGCAGGCCAGCACCGTGCCGACGGCCAGCGTCAGGTCGCAGGCCAGCCCCAGCGGCCGCCAGCGTTTGCCGGCCCCCAGCGGATAGAGCGTCAGCCCCAGCAGGATCACCAGCGCAAGAAAGATACCCCGCTGAATCATGCTCTCGAACGGGCCGGTCGCCGAGGTGTAGAGGATCAGCCCGCCCAGCATGAGGGCCAGCAGCTTGGTCAGGTTCTCGCGCATGGCAATCGTCTCCCCTGGCCGTTACTCGACGGGCCGCAGCGCGTCGGGAATCTCCAGGCCCTGCTCCTCGAAGTAGCGGGCCGCCCCGGCATGCAGCGGCACGGTGCCCACTTCCAGCGTCATCTGCGCCAGGTCGGCGTCGCGTACCGCGGAGAAAGCGTTGGCCTGGGGCTCGGGGTTCTCCATCACCGCCTTGACGATCCGGTAGGCGGTCTCCTCGTCGAGATCCGGATGGGCATGCACGGCCACACCGAAGGCCCAGGTGGTGTAGGCCGGGATGCCCTCGCCGGCGCCCTCGGGCACGTCGACGATGGCCACGTCGGGCATCTCTTCACGCAGCGTGGCGGCCTGCTCGTCGGTGAGCGAGAGCACGCTGATCGGGGTGAATGTGGCGATGTCCATGCTCGAGCCGTCGAGGCGGTTGCCGACCCCGGACTTGGCCGAGCCCATCACCCGGCCATCTTTCATCGCGTCGACGATGTCGGTGGTGGAGCCGCGTACGTAGTTGGGCGAGATGCCGAGGGTACGCATCACTGCCTCGGTGGTCTTCTCGGTGGCCGAACCGGTGATGCCCGGATTGAAACGCACGCCTTCGAGATCCTCCAGGGTGGAAACGCCGGCATCCTGGCGCATCACCACGTTCTGCGGGGCGACGGTATAGACCCACAGCAGACGGCTGTCGACCGGGCGGCCATCGAAATCTTCCTGGCCGGCATAGGCGTGGTAGCCGGTATTGGTGGTGACCAGGCCCATGTCGATCTGATGGCGGCCCAGGCGGCGCAGGTTGTCGACGGTGGCGCCGGTTTCCGCCACCGAGGCGCTCACGCCCTCGACCTGGCTATTGATGATCTGGTTGACGGCGACGAAGTAGCCGTAGTGGCTCGACGAGCTGGAGGTCGAGCCGATCAGCAGGCGCTCGTTGGCTTGCGCCATGCCCGCAGTGAGAAAGGTAGTGCTAACGGCAGCGGCCAGCAGGGTCTTCAGCGTTGGCTTCATGAGTGGCTCCTTGGGCCCGGCTTGCGGGCTTGTTGTTGTCGTGTTGCACGTGGGTTTCCCCATGAAGCAGCTTGGATTGGGCTAACTATTTTGTATATTGAATTGTTTTTAAATTGTGTTTTACTTTCTAAATGAAACCCAGCATCAAGCAGCTGCGTGCCTTCGTTGCCGTGGCCCAATCGAGCAGCCTGGCCGAAGCCAGCGAGCGCATCCACCTCTCCCAGCCGGCGATCTCCATCGCCCTGCGCAAGCTGGAAGAGGCGGTAGGCGGCGCGCTGTTCTCACGCACCACGCGCCAACTGACCCTGACCCCGGAGGGCGAGGCCTTCCTGCCGGTGGCGGTGCGTCTGCTAAACGACTGGTCCGAGGCCTTCGAGGATCTCGAGGAGCGCTTCTCCAAGCAGCGCGGCAAGGTCACCGTGGCCGCCCTGCCCACCCTGGCGGCCGGCCTGTTGCCGGGCATCATCGCCGCCTTCCATGCCCGCTACCCGCGCATCAACTTGAGCCTGCACGACGTGCTGGCCGAGCAGGTCAGTCAGATGGTGCGCGAAGGGCGCGCCGACCTGGGCCTTTCCGTGGCGCCCCACGATACCGAGGAGCTGGCTTTCGAGCCGGTACTGATGGACCGCTACGTGGCGGTCTGCCCCAGCGGCCACCCGCTGCTGGAACAAGAGAGCGTGGCCTGGCGGCAGTTGGCCGGCCATCCGTTCATTGGCATCAACCGTCTCTCCAGTTCGCGCCAGGAGATCGACCGCATCATGGCCGAGGTGGGCGCGCCGCTCGAGATCCTCTGCGACGCCAGCCAGATCGCCACCGTGGGGCGCATGGTCGCCGCCGGGCTCGGCATCAGCGTGCTGCCACGGCTGAGCTTTCGTCAGATCGCCACCCAGGGCATCGACTACCGGCCGTTGACGACCCCCGAGGTCGAACGACCGCTGGGCATCGTCATGCGCCACCGTCACCCGCTTTCGGCCGCCGCCGCAGCGCTGCGCGCTCTGATTCAGGAGCAGGCCCGGGATTGACGCGGCTAGCTACTTCAGCAGGCACTATGCTGGGAAAGAACCCTGACCCAGCTCTGGAGCAGCAAGTGGCCGAACCCAACAGCGTAATCGCCTTCTATGACGAGCGAGTTCTCAACCACCAGCCCGACTCCGACGCACCTTTCCTACCCGGCCGCATGGATCGGAAAATTCGCGAGCTGCTTTCAGCGCTCAAGGTACCCTGGGTTTATCCGGAGCATGCCGGGAGGCTCAAGGCCATACATCAACTGCTGGAACTCGAACCGGTACCCGGCGTAACGTTCGAAGCAGGGAAGGAAGCCACCCGCGAGCAGTTGGGTCGCGTCCATACCAGCTCCTACCTGGATCATGTCTTTGAGCTGCGCGGAAAGAATGCCTGGCTCGATGTCGACACCACCGCCGTCTCTCCCGGCAGCGTCGATGCGGCGGAGGTCGCCGCCGGCACGACCGTCGCCGCAGTGGAAGCCGTCATGCAGGGACGCTGCCAGAGCGCCTTCGCCCTGGTACGCCCGCCGGGCCACCACGCCGAACCCGTTCGTGCCCGCGGCTTCTGTCTGTTCAACAACGTGGCGGTGGCTGCAGCCCATGCCAGAGCCGAGCTTGGCTGCGAGCGTGTGTTGATCGTCGACTGGGACGCCCATCATGCCAACGGCACTCAGGACATCTTCTGGGCCGACCCCGACGTCATGCTCTTCGATATTCACCGCAGCTCGCCCTTCTACCCCGGCACCGGCAATCTCGAAGATGTCGGCGTAGGTCTCGGTGAAGGCACGACCATCAATGTGCCCATGCCGGCAGGCGCAGGCGACCGAGCCTACCTCAGTGCCTTCGAGGATATCCTGATCCCTGCTGCGGACTGGTTCCAGCCTGACCTGATCCTGGTCTCTGCAGGCTTCGATCCCCACCCATTCGACCTCGCGCTCAACGTTTCCTACGAGGGATTTGCCGCCATGACGAGCATGCTGCAAACACTGGCCCAAAGGCACTGCGACGGCCGATTGGTCTTCGTGCTGGAAGGCGGATACCACTTGCTCTCACTGTCACGCGGGGTGAGGACGGTGCTGGCGGTCCTGGCCGGTGCTGAGGCCCCCGAACCCGGACTCATCGGCATTGCCGAGGTGAGGGCAGCGGCCGACTTCCATCGTCACGCTTTCATCGCTGAAGATCCCGACAAGCCATAATGCGCCTCGGCGACCAGACTCACCCAGCCCGCCAGGCAACACTCTTCGTCAACCCGACAACGTTGGTCATCAAGACGTCCAACGTGAAAAGTGGTCGAGTGGTACGGCGCCGGTATGGCTACACTGCTGGAGTCGGTAACCCTTTCCGTCGTGAAACAGCAGGAGAAAATGGATGAAGGATGGAATGAGCGCACGCGGCAGCTGCCTGTGCGGTGCCGTCAACGTGGCGGTGGCCGCCCATAAGCAAAACGTCGGCGCCTGCCACTGCAGCATGTGCCGCACCTGGGGCGGCGGACCGCTGCTGGCGTTGGAGTCGGTCAGCGACATCGAGATCGAAGGCGAGGAGAACGTCACCGTCTATCCCTCGTCGGACTGGGCGGAGCGAGGTTTCTGCAAGCGCTGCGGCACCCATCTCTTCTACCGGCTCAAGACCGGCGATCACTACGCCGTTCCGGTGGGTCTGGTGGATGGCGGCGAAGCCTGGACCTTCGACACCCAGATCTTCATCGACCAGAAACCCGAGTACTACCGTTTCGCCAACGAGACCCACGACATGACCGGCCAGGAAGTCTTCGATGCCTATCAGGGCAGTTGAAACTCGCTACATTCGGCAACGACCCTGATCCAGGAATTGCTCTACAGTATTCAGGCGATGCCAAGACCCCATCCCAAGACAAGGAGCTGCCCATGCCCATTTCGGTAGGCGACAAGATTCCTGACGTAACGATCAAGACCATCGGCCCCGATGGTCCCGAGGACATCTCCACCGGCGACATCTTCAGCGGCAAGCGCGTCGTGCTGTTCGGCGTACCCGGCGCCTTCACGCCGGGCTGTTCCAACACCCACATGCCCGGCTTCGTGATCAAGGCCGACAAGGTTTTGGAAAAAGCGGATACGCTGGCCTGCATGGCGGTCAACGACGCCTTCGTGATGCGCGCCTGGCAGAAGGATCAGAACGCCCAGGCGATTCTGATGCTGGCCGACGGCAATGCCGAGCTGACTCGCGCTCTGGGCATGGAAAAAGACGCCAGCGCTGCCTGCATGGGCATCCGCAGCCTGCGCTTCGCGCTAATCGCCGAGGACGGTGTCGTCAGCTACGTGGGCATCGATACCGAGCGTGGCGTGGTCGACAAGAGCAGTGTCGACACCATTCTCCAACACCTGCCAAGCTGAGCGCCCTAAAGCTTCCCTTCCATCCGCCGATAACCCTACCTAAATAAAGCCGAATACGGCAAAGTTTGTCACCAGGGTGGGGGGAAGCTGCATGGCCGAATCGATAGGCGACGTAGAACAACAGCCGGCGCAGGCACCGGCTCAGTCAGATCCCGAACCGACAACACTGCTGCTGATCATCGAAGACCCAGAGACACTATCGCAACTCTCCGAAATGGTGGAGCAGGAGGGCTTTCACGTCCTGCAAGCGGCAAGCACGAAGGACGCAGTGGCCACCCTGGAGCTCGAACCCGTCGATCTGGTGCTATGCGACGCGAGTACGTTCGGCCAGGATGGACACGCAGGGCTGGGGCTCATCCAGTCGCGTTGGCCGGACAGTATCCGCCTGCTCCTGATCGATGTTGCCACCGGCCTCGAAGAGGCACTCCGCACCATCGATGAAGGGCAGGTCTACGGTTGTATTCTCAAGCCTTGGGACGCGGACAGACTCCGTCGGCTGCTTCACCGGTCGCTGGAAGAACTCGGCGCCCAGCGCAAACGGCTGCAGCACGAGGCATCGCTACAGGTTCAGAACGAGAACTTGCTCGCACTCAACGACACGCTGGAACAACGCATCGAGGCAACCCAGCAAGAGCTCAAGCAAACATCCGACATGCTGGAGAAGGCGTACGATGAGCTGCTTCACATCCATGTGACGACAGCGCGCGTGATAGCCGACCTTCTCCATCAGCGACTGCCGCGTCATCTGCAGACGAACGACCAGGTCTCCGCCCTGATAACGGCGTTCTGCGAGACACACGCACTCGATCACACGCTGCAGCAAGACCTGGAGCTGGCGGCGGCCCTCTACAACATGGGCAAGCTCACCTGGGACGACCATTTGCTTGTCACACCCTCCGAGCAGCTGTCGGCCCAGGAGCGGACTACCTATCAGAATTATCCGGCCAGCAGCGAGAGTCACTTGATGGCGATGGCGCAACTGAAGCGAGCGGCCAAGATAGTGCGCCATCATCGCGAGCGCTGGAACGGCAGCGGGTTTCCCGATCGCCTCGAAGGCAATGACATTCCCTATGGTTCACGCCTGCTGGGGCTGGCCGTGGACTTCATCGAGCTGCAGCGCGGCATGGTCCTGCCGCGAGAGGTACCGCGCCCGCAAGCATTGGCACTGCTGCGCAAGTTTGCCGGACGCATCTACGATCCCGAACTGTGCCACGATTTCGTCAAGCTGTGTGTCGAAAAGGCGCCAGACCTGCAGACCGGTGGCAAGGCGGTCATTTCGCTGGAAACGAGTCAGGTAAAACCGGGCATGATCCTGGCCCAGGACATCTACTCCGCCAGCGGCATGCTGCTGTTGCACGAAGGCAAACGGCTCGACAAGCACCTCATGGAGAAGCTCAAGAACTTCGAGGAAATAGAAGGAAGAAACTATACGGTGCTGGTCTACCGTTCATAAGTACCTGGGCGCGACGACGCCCAGGTCGCCTAGCGCCCGCCCAGCACCTCGATGTCATCTCCCAGCACGTCGTTGATGTAGAGCGCCTGCAGCGTGACCACGGCAACCACCGCAAGGGGCGTCGAGAGAATCACGCCGGCCACACCGGCCACGGCCGCCCCGGCCAGCTGTACGATGACGGTGTAGGCAGGCGGCAGCCGCACCAGCCCCTTGGCGGCCAGCGGCATGACCAGGTTCGACTCCAGCGTTTCGACCACGAGATAGAGAATCAGGGCATACAGCGCCAACTGGGGCGATTCGAGAAAGGCGATGAGGATCGTCGGGATGGCGCCGATGATCGGCCCCAGGTAGGGAATGAAGGTGAACAGCCCCGCCACCAGGCCCAGGGCGCCGGCCATAGGCACACCGAGCAGAACCAACCCCAACGCCACGGAAACGCCCACGAACACCATCGAGATGAGCCGGCTCAGCAGCCACAGGCGCAGCGCCCTGCCCTGCATGCACAGCACTTGGGCCACTCGATCGCGTTTTGCAGGCGGACACATAAGCAGCACGTTGCCGATGTACTTGGCCGGGCTGAGCACCAGATAGAAGCCGATCAGCAGAATCAGGAAGAAGCTGGCAATGGCACCGAAGGTGGTGGCAAAGAAATTGGTGAAATAGTCGATGACGGGCTCGCCGATCAGCTGCGCCGGCTCCTCCACTTCCGCCATCGCCGTCTCGATGCCGGGCAGCTCACGGAAGTTGTTCAGGAACTGCTGAAACGCCTGGGGCAGTTCGGCCACCAGTTGCGGCAGCTGCTCACCGAGGCGTGGACCGATCAGCGCCCCCAACCCCACCATGGTCAGGCAGATCATGAGCAGCGCCAGCAACAGCGCCCAGGGTCGACTCAAGGGCAGATAGCGCTGACACAGCCGCACCGCACCGTCGATGGACACGGCAACCAGAATGCTGGCGAAGACCAGCAGCATCACATCGATGAGCTGACCGGCGAAGAACAGCAGCACCGCCACCAGGCTGGCGAGCCCGATGACGATCAGCGTACGCCGGGTGAACCGGGAAATCGTTTCGACGCCACTCTCCTTGTTGGCCATGTCTGCTCCTTGTCTACTGCGGCGGGATCCGCCCGCGCCATTCCGGGCGCCTGTGCCTAGCCTAGCAGATGCTTAGGACATGACCCGGTTACCAGGAACCTAGTCAGCTATGCTGCCTTTAGGGAGAAAACTCAGGGATAAGACCAGGGAGGTTCAGCGATGACTGCCGACGGCAAGCGTAAGCAGCAGGGCTATGACCGCCTCAAGCAGCACCAGGGCAAAGGCTATTCGGGGATGAAAGTCGGTCGCTCTCACAAGTGGTACTACGACCAGGGGGAGTGGCGCGAGCGTAAGATCACTCCCGATGAGTGGGAAATTTCCTATCAGACCACCAAGCGGCGGGCCGCTCGCGCTCCCGAGGAGTCGGGTGCCCCCATCGGTACGGAGTACAATTGGCTGATCGTATCCCACCAGCGCGTCGACAAGCTCGACGCCAACAGTTACATGACCTGCATGGAGGGCAAGAAATTCAAGGTGGCCCACAAACGGGCCAGTAACGCGGCCTGGAACGTCAGCGAGCGAACCCAGCGCAAGAAGGTGATCGAGTATCTCGAACAGATGATAGAGGAACTCAAGGCAGCCGACGCAGCCGAGCCGCTTCCCTTCAGCGTGGGCGAGCACGAACACGTGTATGGACTCAACCTGCGCACCAAGTCCGAACTGCTCGACATGGCGAAGGAGTACGGAATCGCCGGCACTTCCAAGATGAAGCGCGAGGAGTTGCTGGAAGCCGTGAAGGAGCGGATCGCGCAGGAGGGCAGCAGCAGTGGCGCTAATCGCAGCGCCGACAAGCGGCAGCCGGACGGCGATGCAATGGAGCTCGAAGCGAAAAGCAAGGGCGAGCTATATCGGTTGGCCAGCGAGCGAGGCATCGGCGGCCGCTCGAGCATGAACAAGACCCAGCTCGTGCATGCCCTCACCACTCGCCGCAAGCGCCCCGGCTCGGGCTCGCGAGCATAGCCGGTAAGATTAGCCCATAAGATTGGCTCGCGGGCTTGGCAAGAAGCTCAGCGCATACCTTGCTCGATAGCGGCTCCTGCCGGGCTGGTTGCCACCATTCGCACCACGCTGCCCACCACGATCAGGCAGGGCGAAGGCAGCGGCGACTCGGCAAGCTTGCCCGGCATGTCGACCAGGGTACCCACCAGCGAGGCCTGCTCGGGCAGGCTGGCGTTGGCCACCAGCATGATCGGCCAGTCGTCGGGCAGCCCGGCATGGCGCAGCCCATTGCAGATGGCATCGACCTTGGTCAGCCCCATGTAGAAGATCAGCGTCTCGTCCTGGCGCGCCAGAGTGGCCCAATCGGGCTCGCCGTCCTTGCGGCACAACTGGGCGGTGATGAAGCGCAGCTGCTGGGCGTGGGCGCGGTCGGTGAGCGGAATGCCCATGCCGGCCGCCGCCGCCGAGGCGGCGGTGATGCCCGGCACGATCTCGGCCTGTATACCGGCCTCGGCCAGTGCGGCCAGTTCCTCCCCCATGCGCCCGAACACGCCGGGGTCGCCGCCTTTGAGGCGCACCACGGATTTACCCTCCTGTGCCAGCTTCACCAGCAGCGCACCGATCTCGGCCTGGGGCACGCTGTGGTGGCCGCGCTCCTTACCCACGTAGTAGCGCTCACGGCCGGTGGGAATCAACGCCAGCACGTCGCCACCCACCAGGCGGTCGTAGACCACCGCATCGGCCTGCTGCAACAGACGCGCGGCCTTCAGCGTGAGCAGCTCGACGTCGCCGCTGCCCGCCCCCACCAGGTAGACACAGCCGGCGCGGCAATCGCCGTCCAAGGTCACGGTGGGTGCCGGCGTGGTGCGCGACCCGCCGAACGGCGAGCGCACGATATGGCCGAGGCCATGCAAGCGCGATAGTGCAGCCTGACCCAGCGTTTTCGGCAGCAGCGCCTTGAGCCAGGCCTCAGGCGACAGCAGGGTCTTCAATTGGCTCAGCGAGCGCATGGGCCTTCTCCTCTTCGATCAGCGATTTCAGCTCCGGAATGCAGCTTCCGCACTGGGTGCCACAGGCTAGCCGGGCGCCCAGCGCCTCGACGCTGTCGTCGCCTTCACGGAT
>ERZ869909.2791-NODE-2791-length-10939-cov-3.274443_pt1 | contig 10939 bp, 9 predicted proteins | sample MGYA00520892_ERZ869909 | MGnify/ENA primary metagenome ERZ869909 (study PRJEB32215, sample SAMEA104723947) | bioreactor metagenome | biome: bioreactor; feature: anaerobic bioreactor; material: water | place: China | collected 2015-03-12 ... | reverse complement strand
CATGCTGCACACGCAGCATGGGCCTTTTCTTTTGCGCCTGCCAGCCAGCCTTCCAACGGTGGAACCTGGACGGTGCCGCGCCTGGGGTGGCATCTGCTGCGGTATGCCGATATCTTCCGTGCGGTCCGCACAAAACAAGTACAAGCACGGGAGAGAGTCGCATGACGGATACGCATCACAGGAGCGCCCGGCGCCGGGCGTGGCTCGTGGCCTTGGCCGCGACCTTCGCACTGGCCGGTTGCTCGGGCTCGAGCAGCTCCAACGACGGTGGCGCAGGACAGACGCCGCCACCCCCGCCACCACCACCGCCACCACCGCCGCCCGCGGCCAGCATCGCCACGCTGTCCAGCGCACCGGACCAGGTCAGCGGCGGCGACGTCCTGCTGCGCATCGACATCGAGAGCGCGGCGCATGGGGACCTGAGCCTGTGGCTCAACGATGAAGAGATCGAGGCCGACGGCTTGAGCCCTGACGGCGACAGCCTCGTGGGCCTGGTCGGCGGCCTCGCCGAAGGCGAGAACCTCCTCGAGCTGCACCACGCCGCGCATGGCAAGCTCACCGAAATCACGCTGGTAAATCACCCGATCAGCGGCCCGATCTTCTCCGGCCCGCAACAATACCCCTTCGTTTGCAGCGTGGTGCAGCAGCTCGGCGTGCAGCCGCTGGTCGACGCGGCCGATCCACCCGGCTACCCGGTCCGGGACGAGGCCAACACCATCATCGGCTACAGCCGCGACTGCAGCGTCGAGCCGATCGTCACCTACTGGTATCGCAACACCAGCAACCAGTGGGTCGCCTGGCCGGAGGATGCGCAGGAGTTGCCTGCCGACATCGCGCAGGCCACTACGCTCGACGGCGACACGGTGCCGTTCATCGTCCGCCAGGAGCGCGGCACGATAAATCGCTTCATCTACAGCTACGCCGCGCTGACCTCGGTCGATGCAATTGGCGGCGATGAGATCGATGCCAGCCTGTGGAATGGCCGCCTGCTGTACCACTTCCAGGGTGGCGTCGCGATCGGCCACCAGCAGGGTTCGCTCGCGCAGGGCAGTGCCATGCGCGCCGACCAGCTGGCCCTGGGCTATGCCATCGCCTATTCCACCGGCAACCGCACGAACGTCCACTACAACCTGCAGGTGGGCGGCGAAACCGCGCTGATGGTCAAGGAGCATTTCGTCAAGCGCTATGGCGTGCCGCTCTACACCGTGGGCCTCGGCGCGTCCGGCGGCGCGATCCAGCAGTACGTCTACGCGCAGAACCATCCCGGGCTGCTCGACGCCGGCGTGCCGGTGCAGTCCTACCCGGACATGGTCACGCAGACCATCCACATCGGTGACTGCGAGTTGCTCGAGCACTACATGGACGTGACCGACGGCGCCAACGTCCGCTGGCACACCACCGAGAACCGCAGCCTTCTGGTCGGCCTGAACGCCACCGACGCGCGCCCCGACCCCTTCGCACCCATCAAGACCGCGCTCGGCCTCGGAACCGCACCCGGTTCCACCGAGTGCATCCCGGCCTGGCGCGGGCTGACGCCCCTGGCGCTGAACCCGCACTACGGCCAGGCACCGAACCAGCAGCAGATGGAGCCGCCCGGGGTCATGGATGACGTCCACTGGACCCACTACGACGACCTGCGCAACGTCTACGGCGTCGATGAGGAGGGCTGGGCGCGCGTGACCATGGACAACGTCGGCGTGCAGTACGGCCTGCGCGCCGTGGCCGAGGGCGAGATCACGCCCGAGGAGTTCCTGAAGCTCAATTCGCTGGTTGGCGGCTGGAAGCATCCACGCGACATGGTGCAGGAGGCGCTGTTTCCCTTCTTCACCACCGATCCTAGCGTCGTGATGGCGAACCCCGCCAACTTCGACCCCTGGAGCCGGCGCAACATGAACCTCAGCCCGGACCCGGCGACCGAACCGGCGCCACGCACCGCCGGCGACCTGGAGGGCATGCAAGGCATCTACGAGGCCGGCATCGTCTACGACGGCCAGCTGGACATCCCCGTCATCGACTGGCGGCCGTACCTCGAGCACGTGCTGGACATGCACAACGCGCACCAGTCCTTCGCCGTGCGCCAGCGCATCCGCGACCGCATGGGCCACTCGGACAACCAGGTGATCTGGTTCACCGACGCGCGCCCCACGGCCCAGACCGACCACCAGAACCTGGCGCTGGCGACGATCGACGAGTGGATGGCCAACATCCGCGCCAATCCAGAGCTGGGCGTGGCCGGCAACAAGCCGGAAAGCGCTGTCGATCGCTGCTTCGAGACCGACGGGACGCTGATTGCGGCCGGTGAGGACGTCTGGGGCGGCATCCTGGACGACGAGGCGGCCGGCGCATGCACTGCGGCGTTCCCGCTCTACACGACCTCGCGCATCGAGGCCGGCGGGCCGATCACCGGCAGCGTCTTCAAGTGCCAACTGCAGAGCGTGGAGCAGGCCATCGAGCGTGGCCTGTATGGCGTTTGGACGCCAACTGCGGAGCAGGTCGAGTCGCTCGAGCAAATCTTCCCGGACGGAGTGTGCGACTACACCCTGCCGGACGCCGGCCGGCCTGCAGACCTTTAGGCGGCGCCGGGGCCATAATAGGGGCGGTGGGCGTATCGGTGCCCGCCGCCCCTTTTTCATGCCATGGAGCGCAGCCGATGGACCGCTTCGCCCGCAAGGAGCTGAAACACGCCCCACCCACCCGGCCCGACGGTTCGTCACTGCACGAAAGCCCGTGGCGATGCGACGAGCGCAGCGAGGCCTTCGCCAACCCCTTTTTTTCCATCCACCGGGACCGGGTCTGGAACCGCCACGCCCAGCGCCACTTCGACTACGGCCTGGTCTCCTTCCGCAACCGTGCCGTCGGCATCCTGCCGCTGCAGGCGGACGGTGCCGTATGGCTGGTCGGCCAGCACCGTTACGCCACCGGCGAGTTCTCCTGGGAGTTGCCCATGGGCGGTGTGCCGCCGGAGATGCCCTTGCTCGACGGTGCCATGAAGGAATTGAAGGAGGAAACCGGACTCCAGGCCGCACACTGGGAACTTCTGCTGCCAAGGGTGCACCTTTCGAACTCGGTCACCGACGAGTTCGGCGCGGTCTTCCTGGCGCGCGAGCTGAGCGAGGGCGAGATGGCGCCAGAAGCCAGCGAGGAGCTGTGGGTCATCACCGCCCCGCTGGAGGACGCCGTGGCGGCCGCGCTCGACGGCCGGATCACCGACTCGCTCACCGTGGCCGGCCTGCTGGCCGTGGCGGCACGGGCCGGCGACTTCGGGCTGGCGCCGCCCGGCGGAGACGGGCCATGAACCGCATCCCCCTGCTCAAGACGGTGATGACGCCCTTTCCGTGGTGGGTGGACATCGACGAGCCCCTGCTCGTGGCCCGCGACCTGATGCGCAAGCACCGGGTGCGCCACCTGCCGGTGAAGGAACGTGGCAAGCTGGTCAGCGTCGTGACGGATCGCGACCTGAAGTTCGCCCTCGACCCGGAACTCGGCCTGCCGCCACGCGAGTCGTTGCGCGTGCGCGATGTGTGCGTCTACACGGCCTTCATCGTCGACATCGACAGCCGGCTCGAGGAGGTGCTCGACGTGATGGCCGAGCGCAAGATCGGCTCGGCGCTGGTCACGCGCGACGACCACCTGGTCGGTATCTTCACCTCGCCGGACGCCTTCCGCGTGCTGGCCCGGATGATCCGTGACCAGCGCGGCGAGGAGCTCGACCCGCAGATCGCCTGAGTGGCCGCCGCTACCAGCAGTCGTTGCCCAGCGTGCCCTGGGCCGTGCGCACCCCGGACTGGGTGAGCTCGAAGCGCGTGCACCGCGTGTCGCCTGCCTGGGGGCTGCCCGCCGCGGGTTCGGCGCGCAGGGTGAACTGGCCGGCGGCGAGCACCGGCGTGGTGATCACGTAATGCCCTTCCGGCGAAGCCGCCGGAATGTTGCAGTTGGCGTTGTTGTAGGCGTTGAACTGGGTGAAGCAGCGCTCCAGGCGCTGGGCGGCCTCCATCAGCCCGCCCGTCGCGTCCGCGCGCCGCGACTTGCGTACCTGTTCCGTGTAGGCCGGGTATGCGATGGCGGCGAGGATCGAGATGATGACCACGACGATCATCACCTCGATGAGCGTAAAGCCATCCATGGCCCGGGCCATTCCGGGCCGCCCCGGTGCTCCGTTGAACTTGAAGACGCTCATTTCAATTCTCCTGCGGCCAAGTTGACGACCCCTCGCGCCGCGCTAGCGCAACTGCTGCCAGGACTGGCGTCCACCCAGGCCCTCCTCGCCGAGGCCCTTCACGTACTCGCCCTCGCCGGTGTACAGGAACTCCGGGGGATCGCCGGACTGGTCCGCAGGCGTCAACAGCGTCGGCCGCTCGCCCTGGCCCCAGGCCACGCCGGACACCGGCGCGTCGCCGATCATGTCGCCCTCGTCGTAGGAACCGTCACGGTTGAGGTCGAATACGCTGTAGGGCACGCGCCCGCCCGCCACGAGGTCCAGGTCCATCAGGTAGCCGCGCCGTCCGGTACCACAGGGATCCTCGTCCGGGATGAGCGTGCTGAAGCGAACACGCCGCTGGGTCGGGCCGGAGGGGAAGGTCGCCTCGGTGATGACCCGCTCGCCTGCCTCCGGCAGGTCGACCAGCCAACCCTTGTGGATGGCCGGGTCGAAGTCGTTCTCCGACACGATCCTGACGCCGATGCTCTCGCTACCGACCGTGTAGGTCGTGCTGGTGATGGTCTGGGTCAGCAGGTCCGCGCGCGCCACACCGTTGACGCCAACCTTGCTGTCGAGGATGCCGTACAAGGTCTGGCCCTGGACGTTCTGGTCCGAGCCCCGGAAATAGCTGCCCGTGCCGAAGGCCACCACAACCTCGTTGTTGTTCACCGGGTTGAGCGCCACCACCGGCGAGGCGGTGATGGGCTGGGCGACGCCGCCCGAACTCCGGGCCGTGAACAGCACGCTGACGTTGCCGGCGTCGTTCCAGGTCGAGGGGTTGCCACCCATGTTGAAACGCCACAGGTTGCCGTGCAGGTCGCCCGCATAGACGCGGTTGACCCTGAGGTTGCTCACCGGCCAGTCGGTCGCCACGGGGGCGGCCAGACCGTTCGGATTCCCGCCGGTGCCCTCGCCGGTATCGATGGTCTGGATCAGGCTGCCGGTGTTCAGGTTCACGACGAACAGCATCGCGCGGTTGCTCTGGCTGTTGTAGCCATTGCCGAACACGGCCGCGAGATCGCCGTTGTTGAGCTGCACGATGGCCGGCGGACCGACGTTGTAGCCCAGCTCCGGATGGGAAAACTCCCACATCACGTTGCCCGGCCCGAAACTCGAGGGATTGGTGACGTCGAGTGCAAAGATCGTGCGGCCGCCGGCCCCCATGCTGCCTACCAGCACCGTCGCAGCCGTGCCGTACGGCGACAGATCGAGCACCGAAGGCGTGCCGTCGACGTAATAGCGATGGCTGTAGTCGGGATCCATCAGCTCGCTGAGCGACGCGTGCGTGTTGCCGCCCTCGGCGGTCAGCAGTGTGCTCGGAACGTAGGCGAACAGCTCCTCGCCGGTCTCGGCATCGAAGGCATGCAGCATGCCGTCGTTGGCGCCCACGTAGAGCACGCCCTCGTTGAACTTCGGGTTGGAGTTCACGATGTCGCCGAGCAGGCGCAGCGAGCCCGATTCGTTGCGGCTGCGGAACGCGCCGTTCTCGATGCCGCGCAGCCAGGCGACCCGCTCGCTGCCGAGGCCGTCGCTGGTGCCGCCGGGATTGCGATTGAGGGCCGCCTGCTGCGCCGGGCTCAGGTTGGCGAAAGTCAATGCCACCGCGACGCCCGTATCGCTGCGCCGGGTAATGATGTTGCGGGCCAGCGGGTTCTTCTGCGCCAGCCGGTACTCGGCATCCCAGACCAGCGAGCCGACGCTGCCGTCCGGGTTGACGGCGCGTGCATCCAGCCGCCCGGACCAGTCGCCGCTGCGGAAGCCGGCGGTGTACAAGAGGGTATCGGTCTGCAGCACGGCCGAGCTGGTCGCCGCCGAGGTTGCCGAGCTCTCGACCCGGGCGACGATGTCGGCCAAGACTTTCGCAAGTTCCGTTGCGAATGTCTCCGGATCCTGGGCGCTGAAGAATCCACCGCGCGCGTTTACAGCAGCGTGCAGCACATCGTCCGAACGCGCCAAGCACTCTGCACCAGTGCAATTGAGATTCCCGTAGTTTGGGTTGGGCCACACAATCGGCGTTCCTGACTCGATCGCAGCGAAGGCCGATGCAGGATCAATCGAACCAGAAACTCCAAGACCAACCCCATAAGTCACCATGTGCTGCCAGAAGGCCGGATTTCTTTCAGTGGTGGGCACCCGGTTGGGCAAGTCCGGCCGCAAGTCGCGTTTCCAGTAATACATTGCGACATCTGCCAGTGTATTGTTCAATGAGTCACGAAATGGATCGGTCGGCACGTAGCTGTAGTCAATTCCCCCAGGAGCGGGATTTGTGTTCACGGTGGAGTTAGAGGTCGATCCATCGTTGTTGTTCGCGCGTGCACCAGTCGCAGCGTTGGCCGCTTGCCCTGAGGCTGACCCGTCTGTCATCAAAATGGAGTAACTCTGCCTACAAGAAAGGTCCTGACCGCCTGGCGCGCCGGGTGTACTGCTCCACGGGCCCTGGGAATCTGTTCGTGAGAAATACTCCCCTGCTCCCTCCAGCGCCCGCCGAAGTGGCGTTCCTTGCGCGGGGATACTCAGGGAATACAGACGGCTGAAAAAAGCTACGCGACTTGCACCGGAAAACGTGCGCACTCCATCAATGACTGTACTCGTATTCACGCTGTCGATAACCGAGCTACCCCGATTAATCGCGCCAAACCCCACCCTGACTCCCTCGCCTTGGGCCGCAAACGCACGACCAATCCCTGCGCGAGACGCAAAAATGCGATTTCGATGATATGTATACCAGTTTGCGAAATTCTGGATTTCCTGTTCGTACGTGCAAATACCAGCCACACAATCGCTACGGCTCTCGCGACCTTCACCCGTGAACGGGGCATTTGCCGGCCGAATCTCTGTACGTTGGTAATTTGTCAAAGTCCAAATGGGACTGCCCGCATTACTGATCGCGGTGTTCAAATCCGGTATCGGAGGGCCAACATAAGTGGAGTACACAGCCGGAAAAAAAGTCCGCGTCTGGTTTACATGTGCGCTTGTACGGTCCGTAATCCACCACGCCGCTTGCGTGTTATCGACGGTGAGGTTGCGTGTGCCCAATGCCGGAAAGAGCGGGCGATTCGGCGCGGCGTGCGGCGGAGAGTCCGACATTGAGTTTCCACTCGCATCAACCCACGGCAGATAGGTCACGGCCGGACTGTAGTAAACCGTATTCACTAAAGCGGATCGGTAGACGTGTCCCATAATGCTTGTTGCAGCGAAAGAAGGAACACGTTGGGCGTCGTAGTCGCCTGCACCGTGCAATCCTGCCACACGCGGATACACCCACATTATGTGGTTCGCACAGCAACCAGCCTCGAACAGATTTGTGATCGCGTCCGGCATCGTCTCCCATTGCATCGAGCCTGAATCATCGATGATGAACAGGATATTCGGATCGACACTCGCAGTGACAAATAGAGGTGAGCTGGCGATGTCGATGCTGGCGTTTGCCGAACCTGCGGCAAGTACCGTTAAGGTGAATCCGACGAGCATGGCCTTAATGCGTAGCCGGAGCGATACGGCGGCCCTGGACATTCTCTGTTTGTTCATCTTGAAACTCCTCGACGCCCCGCGGGTCGCCAGGCCAGAAACCATGGCCGCCGTCGATGACTTCATTGCGGCGGCTCGAACGTGGATTGGAGTACCACCACGGCGGCGCCCGTGCCGCCCTCCGCGTGGGCGGTGACCGGATAAATGCGCCGGAAATCGGGCGGCAGCTGGATGCCCACCCGCCGCAGGGCCGGGGGACCGACGTGGAAAGCCGGATCATTCGCAAGCTGATCGTCGACGTTCACCGAGGCGGCCGACGGGATGGCGCCCGGGTTGCCGTCCCAGGTGGCCGGGTTGGGCAGTGGCGCCGCCAGGTTCGCCGTCTGCTGGTTCACCAGGTTGAGCAGCCACGCCTCTCCGGCCCGCAGCGCGGCTTCGGCAGACTGGAACGCCATGTTGCGGTCGCGCAGGTTGCCCGCCATGCGCTCCTGCAGGTTGCTCCCCTGCATGGCCGACAGCCCGAGCAGCGTCAGCACCAGCAGGAAGATCAGGGCAATCGCGAGCGCCGAGCCATGCTGGCCCCGGCGGCCGTGGAAACGATCATTCATTGCAGTCCTCATCGCCGGGCACTCAAGGCAGGCGGTTGCGCAGGCCGATGGTGGTGGTCAGGACCTGCCGGTAGCGGTTGTCACCGACCTCGACCGCCGCGCCGCGGAAGTCCACAGGCTGCGGGCCGGCGGTGACGTTGCCCTCGTCGCTGGCCAGCAGCAGGCTGATCCGGAGCGAGCGCACCCGGCTCCAGTTCGTCACCGCCCCGGCGGCGACGTAGACCTCGGGCGACCCGTCGTTGTTGAGATCCTCGCCGTAACGCACCCAGAGGTCCTCGACGCCCTCGATCAGGGGCTGGTCGCCCGCGGCGTCGCGCCGCCACAAGGCCGGACGATCGACACCGTCGCGCACGAAATACGACACCTCGCGGAAGCGGCTCACCACCGCGCCCTGCAGGAATGCCTTGGTCAGGTTGTCGTGGGCCTGCAGCGTGACCGGCGAGCCGGCGCCCACCGCCGTCAGGCGGAAGATGTCGACGTCATTGCAGTCGGCCACGCCCATGAGTTCGCCCGTCGTGAAACCGCCGGGATTGGCCGGGATGGTCAGCACGTCGCCGGGGCCGCCCATGTTGGCGCTCAGGCGCGCGACCGTCGGCTCGAGCATCCGCAGCGTCAGCACGTCGGTCCCGGGCGTGGCATTGAAGGGGTTGCCCGCCGGCACGGCTGCCAGCCCGCCTACGTAGTTGTTGCGCGAGTACTCCACCGTCAGCGGCGGGATGATGGTGGGCACCACGCTGGCGAGCGTCGTGCAGCCGGAATAGCCGGCCAGGCGCGCATCGCGCGTGATGTGGTCGACGGCGAAGCGCCCGTTCTCCTGCACCCGCGCCAGCGCATCCTGGAAGCGGTAGGTCTGGCGCGTGCCGACGAAGATCTGGATCACGCCGGCGATCAGGATCATGCTGACCACCATCGCCACCATGATCTCGACCAGTGTCAGGCCACGCTGGCGCCCGGGCTCATCGCGGGAAATCGTCATCCGGTTCATCACAGCTGCGTCTCGAAGCGGAAGCCCATCAGGTTGCCGGGACAGGCATCGGGGGCGCCGGCAATCGCCTCGCCGCGCGTGTCGTCCCAGCAGACGACGACGGTCAGCGCACCGCCGGCAGCGACCGTGACGCCGCCGGTACCGGCCGGCAGCATGGTCTGCAGCGCCGTGCGCCACTCCGCCAGGTCCGTGCTGGCCAGGTCGCCGGGCACCGGCGCTGCGTCCGCCGGGTCCAGGTTGTACGCACCCGAGTTCAAGGCCACCTGCCGGTTGGCGCGCACCCGGTCGGCCATGTCGTAGGCCAGGTTGGTCGCCTGGGAGCGCAGGTAGGCGCTGTTGTTGAACTGCAGGGACACGCCCTGCAGGCTGGCCAGGCCGATCAGGCCGATGGACAGCACCAGCACCGCCACCAGCACTTCGACCATGGTGAAGCCGGCCTGCGCGGGACGGTGCGGGAAGGCAGCAACGCGGATCTGGTTCATCGCGCGCATGTCAGCAATCCACCCGCACGACGCGGACCTGGCCGGCGGCGTTGATGAAAATGTCGCGTCCCTGGTCATGGCGGCAACCGCTGACGCGGTGCTCGAAGGTCCGTGCCGGCGGCGGAGGCAGGCTTGTGCCGTCCACGTCCCCCAGCGGACGGTAACGGACCCAGGTCGGGCCCTCGAAGTCGCCCCCCCCGGCCAGCGCACCCCACGCCCGCAGCACCGGGTCCTGGACCACTGGCGCAGCACCGTCGTTGGCCGCCAGGTCGACGAACACGATCCAGCCGGTGGCCCAGTCGGTGCTGTTGGCGCAGGTGGCTTGGTTGGTCGAGGGGCAGGCCGAGACGCGGGCGCCGCGCTTGACCGCCTCGCTGCGCGCGAGATTGAGGGCAGCGACCAGCTCGTTCGCCTGGGTGGCAGCGCGGTTGCCGCGCATCAGGTCGCCGAAGCCCGGTACCGCAAGGGACATGATGATCGCCGCCAGCAGCAGCGTGATCATCAACTCGACCAGCGTGAAGCCGTGGGATCGATTCATGAGCGTGATCCTAGTCAGGTGATTCGGGAAATGCCCGCATCCTCCGACGAGCGGCGCCCGACGGGGGATGAACGGTCGAATCGGGCCCCTGCGCCCGGTCGGCGAGTCGCCACAGTGCGCCGGGAGTTCGCTCAGGCGTCGGGGCGGATGGACTCCACCCCGCCCATCCACGGCCGCAGCGCGGCCGGCACCGATACCGAGCCGTCGGCCTGCTGGTAGTTCTCGAGGATCGCCACCAGCGCCCGGCCCGCCGCCACGCCGGACCCGTTCAGGGTGTGCACCAGCTCCGGCTTGCCGGTCTCCGGGTTGCGCCAGCGCGCCCGCATGCGCCGCGCCTGGTAATCGCCGCAGTTCGAGCACGACGAGATTTCCCGGTACTTCTGTTGCCCCGGCAGCCAGACTTCCAGGTCGAAGGTCTTGGTCGACGCCTGGCCCGTGTCACCGCCGCACAACAGCATCACCCGGTAGGGCAGCTCCAGGAGCTGCAGCACCCGCTCGGCGTGACCGGTGAGCTCCTCGAGCGCGGCCATGGAATCCTCCGGCCGGGTCACCTGCACCAGCTCGACCTTCTCGAACTGGTGCTGGCGGATCATGCCGCGCGTGTCCTTGCCGTAGCTGCCCGCCTCGGAGCGGAAACACGGCGTGTGGCCGGTGAAACGC
>ERZ869909.2790-NODE-2790-length-10940-cov-4.227561_pt1 | contig 10940 bp, 8 predicted proteins | sample MGYA00520892_ERZ869909 | MGnify/ENA primary metagenome ERZ869909 (study PRJEB32215, sample SAMEA104723947) | bioreactor metagenome | biome: bioreactor; feature: anaerobic bioreactor; material: water | place: China | collected 2015-03-12 ... | reverse complement strand
GACGATGCCGAACCACCCGATGTAGTCGCGCACGCTGGGGGGGAAGACGGCCAGAGGCAGCGCGAGGATGTGCGCCACCTTCAGCGCGACGGCCTGCAGACGGGCGGGCGCGGCAGTCGGTGTCTCGACGGACAGCGCGGATTCCGGGGGGATCGGGGCTTCCGGGGCTTCCGGGGGGGCCGCGGAAGCAGCCGCCTCGGGCTCGTCCGGGCGGGAGCGCGGCGGGGACGGAGCGACCTTGACATCGGCCTTCGGCTCTGGATCCGCCTCGGCTTGCTGCTCCTCGATGTGCCCGGCTTCGGGCTCCGTTTCGGGAAGCACCTCGGCCACATCGTTCTCGTCGAGCGCTGCGGCGAGTTCCTCCGGATCGCTCGGCAGCGCCACATCCCGCTGCTCGTCGACCGTCGCCGGCTGTGCGCCCGAGGCCAGCGCCTCATCGAGAGCCCGAAGATCGGAAGCATCAAGCTTCTCGTCCGGAGTGGCATCCGCCTGTGGGGCGGCGGCCTCCGGTTCCGCTTCCTGCTCCACGCCGTTGAGCGCATCGTTGAGATCGCGCATAAGTTGCGCTGCCGACGATTCGATGTCGTTTGAGGTTCTCTCCGCCGCCTCGATCGCGCTCGGTTGATCTTCCCCTTGTGGGTCGAGGTGATGGAGATCCCGCTCCAGGTCCGCCATCAGAGAGTCCAGACGATCATCGAGCGAGGCATCGCCGCTCGCACGCTCGGTCTCGGACTGGTTCGGGGTCTTGGACATACGGGATCGAGAGGGACATCCATCGGGCGGGGACGAGACGCCCTACGGTCATGATCGACCGTGCATCATGGCGACTCAAGGGAGAGCATGGCATCGTTCGAGGTCCAGCGTGGCGAGAAAGGCGTATGCACACGATCTTCGCGGAAGATTTCGGGACGACGGGCGGCGAGCCGGGGGCTCGATTTATCGTCGAAGGCGATGAGGCCGCCCACGCAGTCCGGGTGAAGCGGGTGGGCGTGGGCGAGGTCGTGCGGGTGCTGAACGGAGCGGGTCTGGTGGGGCTGGCCCGGGTCGAGGAGGCCCGGAAGGGCAGCGTGGCGCTGATTCTGGATGAGGTCTCGCGGGCCGAGCCGGTGGTGCCGGTCGTGCATGTCTGGAGCGCCACCCCAAAGGGGGGGCGGCTGGACCGGATGATCGACGGCCTGGCTCAGGTCGGAGCGGCCTCCTGGACAGCGCTGGAGACGGCTCGGGGCGTGGTGGACCCGCGCGAGACGAAGCTGGAGCGGATCGAGCGGCTGGCCGCGGAGGCGTCGAAGCAGTCCGGGCGGGCGTGGCGGCTCGACTGTCTCGGCAAGGGCACGCTGGAGCGGGCTCTGCGACGGGACGCATCGGATGTGGCGGTGGTGCTGGCGGATGGGGGCGGGGAGCCCTATCGGCGGTCGGGGTGCCGGGAGATCCGGCTGCTGATCGGTCCGGAGGGGGGCTGGACGGACGGGGAGCGGGCGATGGCGATCGAGGCGGGGGCGACGGTGTCGCGGTTCGGCGCGCATGTGATGCGTGTGGAGACGGCGGCGGTGGTCGGCGCGGGGTGTGTGCTGGCGATCGAGCAGAAATGATGGAAACGCTGCCGGGGCGGCCCGGTAGGTGCAAGTGGGGATGCTGTGGCGTGTTGAAGGAGGTCCGGATGTTGCGAGCGGCTGTCGGATGCGTGTGTGTGTGCGTGCTGCTGGGCGTGAGCGTCGAGCGTGCCGAGGCGTTGGACCGCGAGCAGCGCCACCGCGCGCAGGAGATGGCGGCGCGCGCGATCGAGTACCTGCGCACCCAACAGGACGAGGAGACCGGCGGATGGAGCGTCCCGCCGGAGGGTGTTCCGGTGTTGCCCGCGATCACCGGTCTTGTGGTGCGCGGCATGCTGATGGATCCGAAGATCGATGCGGACGATCCCGCGGTCGCGCGAGGTGTGGAGTATCTGCTCTCGTTCCGCAAGCCGGACGGCTCGATCCATGGTGGCGTGCTCGCGACCTACAACACGGCGATCGTGCTGACGGCGCTTGCGGATGTGCGCCGTCCCGAGGCGGCGGCGGCGATTGTTCCCGCCCAGAACTTCCTCAAGGGGATCCAGTGGTCGGAGGACTCGTTGGATCATCCCGAGACGGGCAAGGTGGGGCGCGATCACGCTTTCTACGGCGGGATCGGCTACGGACGCCACGGCAGGCCGGATCTCTCGAACACCGCGTTCGCCGTGGAAGCGTGGCGGGCGAGCGGGCTCTCGACGGATGATGAAGCGTTCCAGCGCGCCTTGGTCTTTCTCCAGCGCGTGCAGATGCACGGCGAGTTCAACGACATGGAATACGCAAGCGGATCGACGCAGGGCGGATTCATCTACTCGACGAGCATCAGCGCCGACGAGGTGGGCGTGGGGCAGTCGTTCGCGGGCACTATCGAGGAAGTGACCTTCGGCGGCCAGCGGGTGAGCCGTCTGCGGGCGTACGGCTCGATGACCTACGCCGGTTTCAAGTCGTATCTGTACGCGAACCTTGATCGAGACGATCCGCGCGTCCGCACCGCGCACGAGTGGATCGCGAAGAACTACACGCTCGCGGAGAATCCGGGCGTCGGCACGGACGGTTTGTACTACTACCTGCTGATGTTCTCTCGCGCGATGGATGCCTGGGGCGAATCGACGATCACGATGTTGTCCGCCGAGGGCGAGCCGATCGAGACGCGCGAATGGGCGAGCGATCTCGTCGAGCGGCTCTCGATGCTGCAGCGCGAAGATGGGTCGTTCGCGAGCGTGGACGATCGCTGGATGGAGGACAATCCGGTGCTTATCACGGCGTACTCGCTGCTGGCCCTGCAGCACGCGATGCGATGATTCGGGCCTCGGGGTGATTCCCGTGATATCGTGGAGAGTATTGCGGGGGTGCGTTTGCATGGTCAGCGAGGAGCGAGAGGAGATTGTGGATGACGACGGCGACACCGGCGAAGACAAAGGCGTACGAGGAACTCACCTCCCTGCTGCGTGATGCGGCGGTGCTGCACTCGATGCAGGCGACGCTGGCGTGGGATCAGGAAACCATGATGCCGCCGGGCGGAGCGCCGTTGCGTGCCGAGCAGCTCGAAACCCTCGCCGGGATGGTCCACTCGAAGAAGACCGACCCGCGGATCGGCGAGTTGATCGCGGCGTGCGAAGATGACCCCGAGGTCATGGGCGATGCTCGGCGGAGCGCGAATATCCGCGAGATCCGGCGCGACTACGAGCTTGCCACGAAGCTGCCGGGTTCGCTCGTCGGCGAGCTGGCGCGGGCCTCATCGCTCGGGATGGAGGCGTGGAAGGAAGCTCGATCCAAGAGCGACTTCAAGACCTTCCTGCCGTGGCTCGAAAAGACGGTGGAGTTGAATCGGCGCAAGGCGGAGTGCTACGGCGTGCCGTCGTGGGGCGCGGAGCTGTACGACGCGCTGATGGACGAGTACGAGCCCAAGATGACCGCGGCGCGGACGCAGGAGATCTTCCGTCCGCTGCGCGAGTTCACGGTGAAGCTCGTCGAGCGCGTGAAGGCGTCGAAGGCACCCGCCGGTGTCGATGAAGTCCACACCGCGATACCGATCGAGAAGCAGAAGGAGTTTTCGCGCCGCGTGCTCGAGGTGTTCGGCTTTGATTTCCGCTGCGGCCGGCTGGACGAATCGGCGCACCCGTTCTGCGAGGGCGCGGGCCCCGGGGATGTCCGGCTGACGAACCGCTACAGCGAGAAGGCGTGGCTCGATCAGTTGTCATCCGCATCGCACGAGGGCGGGCACGGGCTGTACGAGCAGGGGCTGCCGAAGGAGGAGTATTTCGGCCAGCCGCTGGGCGATGCGATCTCGCTGGGCATCCACGAGAGCCAGTCGCGCCTGTGGGAGAACCAGATCGCGCGTTCGCGCGGCTTCTGGGAGTGGGCCATCGGAGTTGCAAAGGATGTCATGGGCGCGCCGGTCGCGGGGATGAGCGCCGACCAGGTGTTCCGCGCTGCGAATGTGGTCGAGCCGAGCTTCATCCGCGTGGAAGCCGACGAGGTGACCTACAACCTGCACATCATGCTGCGCTTTGATCTGGAGCGGGCGATGATCGCTGGCGATCTCAGGCCCAAGGATCTTCCCGGCATCTGGAACGAGCGGATGAAGAAGGATCTCGGCCTGACGGTTCCGGACGATCGGCGCGGCTGTCTCCAGGATGTCCACTGGTCGATGGGTGCGATCGGGTATTTCGCGACCTACACCTTCGGGAATCTCTACTCGGCGCAGTTCTGGGAGGCGATGGCGCGGGCGATTCCCGATCGGGACGATCAGATCCGTCGCGGCGAGTTCGGCGCGATCCTCGCGTGGCTCCGCGAACACATCCACAGCGTCGGGCGTCAGTACAGCGCGGGCGAATTGTGCGAGCGCGTGACCGGCAAGCCGCTCGCGAGCGAGCCGCTGATGCGTCACCTCGAAGCAAAGGTGGAAGCGGTTTACGGCTGAGTCGGGTCGAGCCCGGTGTGTTCGAGCGCGAGCATGGCCGCGCCGAGAAGACCGGCGTTGTCCTGCAATGTTGTGGCTCGGACTTCGATGCGATCGGCGAGCGACTTCGGGAAGATGTGGCGTCGCATCGCGCCCGACACGCGCCGGAGGTACGCCTCGCCCATCGACTCCGTGAGCCCGCCGCCCAGCAATACGAGCGGCAGCGACAGAAGCGTGACCGCGTTGGCAATGCTCATGCCCAGCAGGTCTGCGCCGCGGTTGACGATGCCGACGACGAGTTCGTCGTTCTGCTCGTAGGCACGGGCGATGTGGGAGGCGGTGATGCCACGCTCGCTGTCTGCGGCGAGGTTGCTGATGCAGGATGTCTCGCCGCGCGCGAGCGCCTGTTCGATCTGGAGCGTGAGGAACTTCCGCGAGCAGTGCTGCTCCATCTTCTCCTGACCGGGCGGGAGATCGGGGAGGAGCGTGGTCTGTCCGATCTCGCCCGCGGTGCCCATGCCGCCGCGGAAGAGCGCGCCGTCGAGGATGATGCCGCCGCCGATCCCGGTGCCGACCCAGACGCCGAGGACATTGCGAGCGCGATTCCCCGCGCCGAAGGTGTTCTCGCCGAGCACCGCGACATTCACATCGTTGTCGACGAGGACGGGGACGGCGTCGAGGTGCTCCGAGAGGGCCTTGCTGATGTTGATGTCGTACCAGCCGAGATTGGGCGCTTCGAGGACGATCCCGGTTTCGGGATCGATCGCGCCGGGGGCGCCGATGCCGACCCCCGCGATCCGAGCGAGATCGAAGGACGCGCTCTCGGCGACCCGCCGGATGGTCGCGGCGATGCGGTTGATGACGGCGTCGGGGCCTTCCTGGGCGAGGGTTCTGGCTCCGTCGCGCTGCAGAATGGTCCCGTCCGGGCTGACAATGCCGACCTGCATGTGCGTGCCGCCGAGGTCGATGCCGATGACGAGGTCGCGTTGCATGATCAGAGCAGTGTACGGCGGCGGGGTGCGGCTTTTCCCCAAACAGGGTGCCGGGTTGCGTGACGCGTCGGAGTGGTCACACTTGGCGCGATGCACTGGATGTTCTGGATCGCGCTGTTTGTTCTGCTCTGGCTGCGTTTCGCGCTGCTCGTGCGGGACTTTCAGCGGCTGTCGCTCCGGGGCGGCGATGTCGAGACCGGAGCGTGGGTCTGGGTCTTCCGGCTCTACGCGCGGCTGGTGCAGAGAATGCGGGTGGAGGGGCGCGAGCACATCCCGACGCGGGAGTCCCTCGATGGGCGAGCGCTCATCGTCGCACCCAATCACACCGCGGGGGTCGATCCGGTCCTGGTGCAGGCGGCGATCGCGGGAGCGTTCGAGCCGCGTTGGATGATGGCCGAGGACATGCGGGCTCCGGGGTTACAGTGGTTCTGGGAGTACGGGCGGGTGATTTTCGTGGATCGATCGGTGCGGGATACGCGGTCGATACGCGAGGCGATGCGCCATCTGAAGCAGGGCGGGGTGCTCGGGGTGTTCCCGGAGGGGCACATCGAGCGTCCCCCTCGCCAGATCCTGCCATTCAAGGGTGGGATCGGGATGCTGGTGGCGCGGGCGGAGGCGCTGGTGCTGCCGGTGGTGATCGAGGGCACGCCGCAGTGCGATCCGGCGTGGGCATCGCTGTGGCGATTCGGGCGGGCGCGGGTGCGTTTTCTGCCGCTGATCGACTACCAGGAGCGGAGGGCGTCCAGTGACGAGATCGGCGAGGATCTCCGGGGCGTTTTCGCCGAGGCGACGGGCTGGCCGCTCAACGACCGGGTTCCGATCATCGGGGGCGGTCGCCGCATCCTCGTCGATGTCGATGGGCGGTACCGCGACGAGGATGGGCGCGTGCTCGACGACGAGGAAGCCATGGCGATCCGGGCATCGCTCAATGGTTCTGAGGCGTCCTGAGCGGGCGGGCTGGGATCCCAATACAGGTCGCGCCGTCCGGAATGTCGTTGGTCACCGCAGCGCCGGCTCCGATGGTGGCGCCATTCCCGATGCGGACGCCCGGCCGGGCGACCGCACCGATGCCGAAGAGCGTGTCCGCGCCGACACGGACGCCCCCGGCGAGCGCGGAGCGCGGGGCGATGTGCGCGTTGGACCCGATGGTGCAGTCGTGTTCGATGATCGCGCCCGAGTTGATGATTGCGTGGGAGCCGATCGTCGTGTTGGCGTTGATGATGCAGAGCGGCCCGATGAAGACGCCCCGCTCGATCGTCGCCTCGGGGGAGATGATGCACGAGGGATGGAAGAGCGGGGTCCAGTCGAGCGTCGATGGGGCGGCGTCGAGGATGCGTCGGCGCGCGCCGATGTCCCCCAACGCGAGGATGACCGGGCCGGGGGGACGGCTCGCCCCCGAGAGCAGGTCGTCGATGGAGCCCAGGCGCGTCGCGAGCGCGCCGATGGGTGGGGTCGGCTGGTCGTCGTAGTAGCCGAGGATGGCGCGTCCGGAAGCGATGGCGGCGTCGCGCATGACGAGGGCGTGTCCGCCGCCGCCGATGAGACAGATGGGATCGTGTCGCCTGGTCATCCATGCTCCTAGTGATGGGCTTCCGGGGGCTTCCGGGATCTTCGGGGGATCTTCCGGGGGCGGGGCGGCGTGGACACTCATACCATCGCCCGATGAGCACCACACCCGCCAACAACGATGCGCCATCGGGGATCATCTCCGAGCGTCCGACCCGCCTGGGTTGCGTGTCGTATCTGAACACGCTGCCACTGATCGAGGGGCTGGGCAAGCTGCGCGATGTCCGCCTGACGCTGACCGCGCCCAGTCGACTGATCGACCTGCTGGAGGGGGATGAGGCGGACCTGGCGCTGGTCTCGGTGATCGACTACCAGCGCTCCTCGACGGACTTGGTGATGATCCCCGTGGGGATGATCGGCTGCGACGGGCCGACGATGACGGTACGGCTGTTCTCGCGGGTGCCGGTGGAGCAGGTCCAGACCATCCATGCGGATGCGGACAGTCATACCTCGGTGACGCTGGCGCGGATTCTGGTCGCCCGGTTGTCGGGCGGGGGGCGCGTGCCGGATGTGGTGGAGTTCGATGTGGATGAGCACCGGGCGCGTCAGGTGGATGACGCGGAGCACGGGCGCGAGGCGGAGTGGCCCGAGGCGTTGCTCCTGATCGGGGACAAGGTGGTGACGGACTCGCCCCCGGCGATGCTGTATCCGCACCAGTTGGATCTCGGGCAGGCGTGGCAGGAGGTGACGGGTCTGCCGTTTGTGTACGCGGTGTGGATGTGCAGGGCGGAGCGGGCGGGCGACCCCGTCATCGCGACCGGGGCCTCGGTGCTGGATCGGCAGCGCCGCCACAACGCGACGCGGCTGGCGTGGATCGTGGCATCGCGCGCCCCCGTGCGCGGCTGGCCGCGGGATCTCGCGGAGGAGTACCTGACGCGTCGCCTGCGCTACGAGGTGACTGATGAGCACCGCGCCTCGGTGGAGCGATTCTTCGATGAGGCGTACGAGCTGGGACTGATCGAGCAGCGCCGGCCGGTGCGGTGGCTGGAACCGGCATAGGGAGACGGGAGAGATGCCCCGCCCAGCACGCCTCCGCGTTCCCGCGCTGGCACAATTCGTCGAGGGACAGCGGTACACGCCGTTGCGAGCGATCGAGCGGCAGGTGGAGCGGATCGAGGATCTCGCGCTGGAGCTGGAGCCGGGCCGGATGTACCCGGAGGACTGGGTCGTCGCGCGGATCACGGGTTTTCGTCCGAACATTGATGAGCCGCGGATGATCGTCGGCGAGGCGTTGCGAGCGGACCTCGGCGCGCTGGGTGCACGGCTGTCCGAGCAGGCGCACATGACCGTGGGGTCCGACGAGGCAGGGCGATTCCGGGGGTTCCTGAGCGTGGAAGCGCTGTGCGAGCGGTGGGGGGTCTCGCGCCGGACGATCGATCGCTATCACGAGCTCGGGCTGGTCCGGCGGAGGGTCCGGGTGCGGGGGGGACGGATACAGGTGCGCTTTGCGGTGCGCCATGTCGAGCGATTCGAGGCGATGCACGCCGATGTGATCGGGCGCGGGGCATCGTTCCGGCGGGTAGATGATCGGACGCGCGCGCGCATGGTGCATCTCGCGCAGGGATACATGCGTCGCCTGGGGTGGAGCCGCCAGCAGGCGATCGGACGCATCGCGGTGCGGCTGGGCGTGGCGCGAGAGACCGTGCGGCGTGCCTTGCAGCAGGCGTCCGATGTGCCCGAAGTTGTGCGCGATGGGGCGCTGAGTGAGCGGGAACGCCGGATGATGCTGCTCGCGGACGATCGATGGGTGTCTATCGGGAGGATCGCGGCACGGGTCGGCCGGTCGAGGGCGAGTGTGCATCGCATCCTGATTCAGGAGCGTTTGCGTCGGCTCGGTGAGGTCCGCCTGTGGGTCTTCGCGGAGTCGCCCGCCGCGTCATCGGGCGATGCACAGCGGCTGCTCGACGATGAGATCATCGCATCGCTGGGGCCGGTCGTGGTTCGGCGGGAGGTCGGCCCGTTTCTCGAAGAGGCACGCGCCATGCCGCCCGTGGATGCCCGGGAGGAGCGGGCGCTCTTCGATGCGTCCGTGGCGCTGCGGGCGCGGTGCGCGATCGCGCTGGAGGGCTTCAAAGAGGCCGGGGCGAGCGCCTCCGGGCTGGATGCGCTGGAGACCGATCTACGGCTCGCATCGAGGGTGCAGCAGCATGTCGTCCATCGCCATCTCGGCCTGATCGACCGGATGATCGTTGATCGGCTCGGCGCCGACTGGGTGCATACGCCGCAGGATCGTGTCGTCTCGGTGCATCGCGTGGCGATGCAGGCGGCGTGCGAGGCGGCGTTCCGCCATGACCCCGGCAGGGGGGGGCGCTTCGGCGCGCCCCTCGGACTGGCGGTGAACCGGGCGCTGGCCCGCCTCGGGTCGGGCGAGTCGGAATCCGAGGCCGCCGGGCGCACCCTGGCCCGACGCCAGTCTCCCATCGGCGAGGTTCTCGGCGACTGGACACGCTGGGCGACCGGGTGGAGTCGGTGGCTGGATCCCCCCGCCTGGCTCGTTCGCGCCATCGAGCGCACCGCCAAGGCGGAGATGGATCACACAGACTTGTGCATCACGGCGTACTACGGCCTCACCCCCGGACCCCCGGAAACCCCCGCCCCCGGAATCTCCCTCGGAAGCCCCGCCACCAGACCCCCGGAAACCCACGCCTCGGGAAGTCCCGGATCCCCCGCCACCCCTCGGACCATTGCTTCGATTGCTCGGGAGACGGGCGAGCGCCCCGGCGTGGTGCGCGGCAGGATCCGCCGTGGGCTGCGCGAGCGCAGGCGGGCGTGGATACAGGGCGGGGTGTAGTCTGGTCGATGACTCGGTTCCGCGTGTTCCGGGCAGGGGCCAAGGATGGCAGCGACCAGCAAGGCATCGCAGGGTGACGGCAGAACGGAGCGATGGCTGCGTCCCTCCGGGGGGAAGGATCTCGGGTTTGATTCGAGCGTCCGGCTGTTGCTGGCGCTGTTCCTGAACCTCCTGACGCTCCTGAAGCTCGGCTGGCACGAGCCGATTCTCGCCGAACCCGTGCTGTATGGGCTCCAGATCTTGGCGCTGGCGGGGTACGGCCTGTCGCTGCTGCTGAGCGTTCGCGCGGCGGGGGACGACAAGCAGCGCCGGGCGGCCCTGCTCTCGGTGACGCGTCCGGAGCAGATCGCGACGCTCATCGGGCTGGTGTTCTGCTGGTCGCCGGTGGTGCTACGGGTCGCGGTGGGCGTGATCCTGATCATTCACTTCGCGCGTCTTTTCACGCTGCTCGTGCAGACGCGGATCCCGACGGGGCTGGTGTTCCTGGGTTCGTTCGTGCTGTTGACGCTGGGAGCGACGGGCCTGCTGATGCTCCCGGCCTCGACGCCCACGGACCAACCCATCCGCTTCGTGGATGCGCTCTTCACCATCACCAGCGCGATCAGCCAGACCGGGCTGACCATGCGCCCGACGGGCGAGGGCTTCACGCGCTTCGGGCAGGTGGTGATCCTGATCGCGATCCAAGTCGGCGCGTTGGGCGTGATCGTTTTCGGTGCGTTGCTGGTGACCTTGCTCGGGTCATCGTTCGGGCTGCGTGCGACGCAGACGCTGGCGGAGGGCACCGAGCAGGGCTGGGCCGGGCAGTTGGCGATCCAGCGGCTGGTGACCTTCATCATCATATTCACGCACAGCATCGAGGCGGTCGGCGCGGCGTTGCTCTTCTTTTTCTGGCCCGAATCGTGGTTCGGCATGCCCAAGGACATGGTGACCACGGGCGACCGCCTGTACCACTCGGTCTTCTTCGCGATTTCGAGCTTCTGCAACGCCGGTTTCTCGACGACCAGCGATTCACTGATTTCCTTGCGTGGGTCTTGGACGACGCATGTTGTTGTCGGCGGATTGATCGCGATGGGAACGATCGGGTTCCCGGTGCTGGACAACCTCCGCGAAGTTCTGTGGAAACGCGTACGCGGGCATCGAAC
>ERZ869909.2789-NODE-2789-length-10941-cov-4.537003_pt1 | contig 10941 bp, 13 predicted proteins | sample MGYA00520892_ERZ869909 | MGnify/ENA primary metagenome ERZ869909 (study PRJEB32215, sample SAMEA104723947) | bioreactor metagenome | biome: bioreactor; feature: anaerobic bioreactor; material: water | place: China | collected 2015-03-12 ... | reverse complement strand
TTTCTTTTTCGTGTTAGTGATTGTTTGCTACTGATTGTCTGCTACTGATTGTCTACTACTGATAGCTGCCCACCGACCCCGACTATCCGCTTCGCAACTTTAGTGTTACTATAGTTTAATTCATTGACTCGCTTAGGTTTATAGTCACCACCATGCAGAACCGTCGTGGCAAACTAGCCACCTTTTTCACAATGTGCTACCAATACCTTTTCAAGCCAGCCCTGCTCGGCTTGATCGTGGCGGCTATTGTGCTGACGTTTATGCAGTTTCGTGACCAAAATCCAACACCTGCCGAGCCAGTCGCCAGCAGCGACCTGATCAGTTTTTCCAGCGCATTTGAAAACGCAGCCCCAGCGGTTGTGAATATTTACACCACCCAGTCTGTGCGCGAAGCTCGCTTCAGCGGTCGCCCAACCACGGTTATGCGCCTTGGCTCGGGTATTATTATGGACCCGCGCGGTTACATTTTAACGGCACTGCACGTAGTTCAAGACGTCGATGAAATTCAAGTTGCACTGCAAGACAGTCGGATTTTTGGCGCCCAGCTCGTTGGTAGTGACGCCCTCACCGACTTAGCCGTACTCCGTATCGACGCCGGTAACTTGCCCGTGATTCCAGTCAATCCAGATTACGTTGCTCGCCCCGGCGATGTCGTCTTAGCCATTGGTAACCCATATAACTTAGGACAAACTGTGACCCAAGGGATTGTTTCCGCGACCGGACGCATTAGCCTAGGGAGTGGTTATGCCGAGTTTATCCAGATGGACGCTGCAATTAATGAAGGCAATTCAGGCGGCGCGTTGGTCAACAGCCGGGGTGAGTTAGTGGGTATTGCTAGTGCGTCTTACCAATCGGAATTTAGTAGTCGCGGGTCGCAAGGTATCTATTTCGCTCTGTCCTACCAATTAGCCGAACGTATTATGCAGCAGCTGATTAGTGAAGGCGTGGTGACTCGCGGTTACCTCGGCATTACCGCTGGTCAGTACTATCGCGACGACTTCTCAACCCGAGGCTTACGCGTCGATGACGTCGACGAGCGCGGCCCTGCATGGCAAGCGGGTTTACGTCCTGGTGACTTCATTTATGAAATAGCTGGCCAGCAAGTAACCTCCGTCAACCAAGGCTTAGACCTAGTCGCTGAAGCACGGCCAGGAACACGGCTGTCGATTCGTTTTTATCGCGGCGAACAACAACTTGAAACCGAAGTTGTCATAGAGCAGTTACGTTAGAGCAGTTACGTTAGAGCAGTTACGTTAGGACAGTTACGCTAGCACGCCAAAAGCAATCGAGAACAACTCAAAAAAAACCAGCGACTAATCGCTGGTTTTTTGAATTCGGGTTGGACACATTTTTTCTCGTCGGATTTGCGCCCCTAATGCCGACAGCTTCTGCTCAATCGTCTCGTAACCACGGTCAATGTGGTAAACGCGTTCGACTTCCGTCGTACCTTCCGCCACTAAACCAGCAATCACTAGCGACGCTGATGCCCGCAAGTCTGTGCACATCACCTGCGCGCCGGTGAGTTTATCGACGCCCGTCGACACTGCGGTATTGCCTTCAAGCTCGATATTGGCACCCATACGGCGCAGTTCTGGAACGTGCATAAAACGATTCTCAAAAATTGTCTCACGTACACGTCCGGTGCCTTCAGCAATCGCATTCAAGGCAATAAACTGGGCTTGCATATCAGTTGGAAAGGCTGGATGCGGTGCGGTCACTAAACTCACAGCCCGCGGCCGTCCGCGACTGCTTAGTTTAATCCAGTCACTGCCTTTGGTAATTTCAGCGCCTGCTTCAGTCAGCTTTTTCAGCACTGCATCAAGAAAATCCGGATTGGTGTTAGTACAGGTAATTTCGCCTTGAGTCGTTAATGCGGCAACTAAAAACGTACCGGTTTCAATGCGGTCAGGCATGACGCGGTAGTCACCACCATGTAAGCGTTCGACGCCTTGAATTCGAATCGTATCGGTGCCGGCACCACTCACTTTAGCGCCCAAGCTATTTAAGAAATTGGCCAAGTCGACAACTTCTGGTTCTCGCGCCGCATTCTCGATAATGGTTTCGCCATCAGCTAACACTGCCGCCGCCATCAGGTTTTCCGTACCGGTTACACTCACGGTGTCGAGCAGAATATGGGCACCACGCAAACGGCCGCCCTGTTCAGCAGGTACATGCGCTTTAATGTAACCATTTTCGACCATGATCACGGCACCCATTTGCCGCATGCCTTCTATATGCAAGTTCACTGGCCGCGCACCAATGGCACAACCACCCGGCAACGACACTTCCGCATGGCCACATTTCGCCAACAACGGGCCTAAGACGAGAATTGACGCCCGCATGGTTTTCACCAACTCGTACGGCGCCACATGGCCGTGTTCCGCTGGTGGAGAAATAACATAGGTGTCATTGTTTTCACGAGTATGCGGAATGCCAAGCTCACCTAACAAGGCCAACGAAGTTTCCACATCCTGAAGGCGCGGGACATTACTAATGCGCACGGGGCTATCAGCGAGAATCGCCGCGAGGAGAATTGGTAACGCTGCATTCTTAGCACCCGAGATCCGCACTTCACCGTGTAAGCACGCACCACCAGTGACGACTAACTTTTCCATTTCTTTGCACTCTTTTCGGTCAGTATTTTTAAATTAACGCGTGAAACCAGCCTAACCCGGCATATTCAGGAGCTTTTCACGACGCCACTTTTCTGGCGTATAGGCTTTTATACTGAGCGCATGAATGGTGCCGTCGGCAATTTTCTCTTGCAGCGGCGCGTAGATCATTTGCTGCTGACGCACACGCGACATGTCGGCAAATACCTCACTGACAGCAATCACTTGGTAATGGCTGCCTTCGCCTTTGACATGCACTTCGTCAAGGTTCAATGCGTCTTGCAACAAGACTTCAATTTCTTTTGGATCCATGATGATTTCACTTTTATAAAATTCGAACGGTGCTTAACTTAAGGCTTAACTTAAGGCTTAACCAAGTATTTAAATAAGTGCTTAGCTTAGCGAAAGCAATGCCGTGACGCCACTGACCTCGGCGAACTGACGCAACTGAGTGTTTACATTGCGTAAAGCCAAGTCACGGTTTTGCTTATGGAGTTCAGCTTTCGCTTGAATTAACAGCGCTAGACCTGCGGAGTCGACTTTTTCGACCGCGCACAGGTCAATGTTCAAGGTGCCTTCGCTGCCAAGCCATTGCTGGCGGTCTCGCCATGCTTGGGCCACGTGGTCACGGTCAAGTTCACCACGAACCACCACGCCATCGGCTTGCACGTCAAACTGTAAACTATTCATGCGTGCCTCGCCTCCGAATTAATCGTTACCTTGGCTAAACAAGAACTGACCAATTAAGTTCTCGAGTACCATGGCAGAGTTGGTCATGAAAATTTGGTCGCCGTCTTCTAAGGTCATCACGCCATCGTCGATAAAACCGGGCTCAAGGCCGACATACTGCTCGCCGAGCAGTCCTGAAGTTAGAATCGAGGCGGTGCTGGTATCTGGGAAACCTTTGTACTGCACACTGATTTTCATTTCCACAACCGGCTCAAAATACTCGCTATCGAGAGTAATGCTGCTCACTCGGCCAACCACAACGCCACCAACTTTCACCGGCGAGCGCACTTTCAATCCACCAATGTTGTCGAATTTCGCATATAAGGTGTAAGTTTCACCGCGTAACGCACCGGTGGTATTGGCGACTTGCATCGCCAAAAAAACCAATGCCGCAATGGCTGCTGTGATAAATACACCGACTAGTAATTCAATTTTCCGCGCTTCCATAGATCACCCGAACATTACAGCTGTCAAAACAAAATCTAAACCGAGAACGGCCAACGAGCTATACACAACCGTTTGTGTCGTTGCAGCACTGATTCCCGGCGACGTTGGCTCTGCGGTATACCCTTTATAGAGGGCGATCCACGTCACCACAAAAGCAAATACTAAACTCTTAATAAAACCATTCATGACGTCGTGTTGCCATTCAACGCTGGCCTGCATCACCGACCAAAAAGCACCGTCGTCAACGCCAAGCCATTGCACACCGACCACGAAACCACCGTAAATACCGATGGCACTAAACATGAAGGCCAATAGTGGCATGCTTAAAAAACCAGCCCAGAAACGCGGCGCAATGACACGACGCAGAGGGTCTACTGCCATCATTTCTAAACTTGAAAGTTGTTCTGTTGCACGCATTAAGCCAATTTCAGCGGTCAGCGCCGAACCAGCGCGACCGGCGAACAAGAGCGCTGTTACTACCGGCCCCAGTTCTCGTAACAAGCTTAAAGCAACCATGGGCCCCAACGCTTGTTCAGCACCGAAATCAACCAGAATCGTGTAACCTTGTAAACCAAGTACCATGCCGATGAACAAGCCCGACACCAAAATAATCAGCATTGACTGAACACCAACCACATAGAGTTGGCGCATCAGTAACGGGAACATTTTCAGCGGTTGTGGTTTACCGACGAGCGCTTGGAACAGCATAATTGTGGCATTACCAATGCCACGAATGGTATTTAGCGTATTGCGCCCGAGTTCTTGAATTGCTTTCATCGGCGAACTCCTGACCCGAGTAAATCTTCGGCATAATCTGCAGCTGGGTAATGGAATGGCACTGGACCATCCGGCTCACCATGCAAAAACTGCAGAACTAACTCATTCCCTTCGCGCTCAAGCTGCTCAGGCGAGCCTTGAGCAACGATCTTCTTGTTCGCCATAATGCAAACATGGTCGGCAATGCTCATGACTTCATGAATATCGTGAGACACCACAATCGAGGTTAAACCGAGGGTGCTATTTAATGAGCGAATCAGCTTCACCAGCATGCCCATCGAAATCGGGTCTTGGCCAGCGAAAGGTTCGTCATACATAATCAGCTCAGGGTCGAGCGCGATTGACCGCGCCAGCGCTGCTCGCCGAGCCATACCACCGGACAACTCTGACGGGAATAAGTGCGCCGCACCGCGCAAACCCACCGAATCGAGCTTCATTTTAACCACGGTGGCAATAATGTTCTCAGGTAAGTCCGTATGCTCGCGCAAAGGGAACGCGACGTTATCAAAAACCGTCATTTCACTAAATAATGCACCGCTTTGAAACAGCATGCTCATGCGCTTACGCAGGTCAAATAAAGCGCTGCGACCAAGCTTATTCACTTGGTGGCCGGCAAAATGAACTTCACCACGGGTTGGCTTCAGCTGCCCACCGATCAGGCGTAACAGTGTGGTTTTACCACAGCCACTTGGCCCCATAATGGCGGTTACTTTACCTTCTGGCACAACTAAGTTCACGCCTTCATAGATTGGCGTGTCACCCCGGTTAAAATAAACGTCTTTTAATTCTACTAAATTTTTCACTACCGCCCTCGTTCATTCGGTATCTGAAAAGGTCGAGCATCTTAGCATTAATTCACGCCAGCCTGCTATGCAAAAAGGCCGTGATTGCCACGCCCAATGACAAACAAAGACAACTGCGAGTTGCGTGAGCTGTTGCATGATCCAAAGCCTGCATACAAAAATAGCCCCGAAGGGCTACTCATAGTCAACATCTATCGAAACGCAGAAACGCCCTATTTGGATTAACCAAACACACTGTCATCCGTGCTGTTTTTTGCACTCGGTGTCAGCATGGCCGTCACCTCAGCAATAAATGCGTCGGTTTGCTCGTCAGTTTCAATCAATAAACCAAACTGTTTCAGCAAGCGATGTCCCACGACGGCTTTCCATGCAACTCTGGCTTGCGCCGAACCGGCTTGTGCTTGGTCTAGGCGCTGCCACAATTCCACATTCCGTTGCCGCACTGGCTCTAGGAGCTCTGGGTTTGCGGCAACAGCCGCGACAATCGCGCTGTCAACCGCTAACATCTCTTGCGGTTCAGTAATTTCCGCTTCGACCATCGCTAGTAAGTCGCCGTCAGGCATGTCCACTAAATGGGGTTTTGCTTCTAATACTGCAGCAGTGCGCTCTTGGCGTTGACCAATGTAACGCTCTAACATCGCAATAATTAACGCTTCCTTACTTTCGAAATGATACAGCAGACCACCTTTACTAATTCCAGTTTGCTCGGTGAGTGCGTCAAATGTGAGCTGTGAGGCGCCGCGCTCGCGGACCAATACTTCTGCTTGCTTCAGAATAAACTCACGCTTGCTCGGACGGCCACCGCGAAACTGCTTTTTCGTGTCACTCATTTCCATCATCCTAAATCTTAATTCGAACCGACTAAAGGGTTTACTTTCAAACAATAGCAAAAACTCAAACCGACCAACAATGCACAAACTGTCGCACCCATCGGATTATCTCGCCAATCTGCCGCAGTTTTGCCAATCCCGTACCTATTCAAGAATTGCGGTGATATACTTTGACAAAATCACCTGCTTACACCAAGGACATGCGTATCATGAGTGCTACTGATATCCCTGCCGCAACGGACTTTATTGCTCAAGGCCGCCGGGTGCTCGCGATTGAATCCGCCGCTATCCAAGGGCTCTATCAGTCGCTCGACGACAGCTTTAAAGCTGCCTGTCAGGCAATTCTTCGCTGCCAAGGCCGTGTCGTTGTCACCGGCATGGGCAAGTCCGGACATATTGGCGGTAAAATCGCGGCGACTTTAGCGAGTACGGGAACACCAGCATTTTTTGTTCACCCCGGTGAAGCAAGTCATGGTGATTTAGGCATGATTACTGCACAAGATTTGGTCATTGCGATTTCTAATTCGGGTGAAACCCATGAAGTTGTCAGTATTCTGCCTGTCATTAAACGTTTAGGCGTGCCCTTGATTGCCATGACCGGTAAACCGGAGTCAACACTGGCGACACTCGCTGATGTGCACCTCAACGTCGCCGTTGCTGAAGAAGCCTGCCCACTTGGCCTCGCACCAACTGCCAGCACCACGGCCACGCTGGTCATGGGCGACGCCCTTGCTGTGGCATTACTCCATTCGCGTGGTTTCACCGCTGACGATTTTGCTTTGTCGCACCCAGGGGGCAGCCTTGGTAAACGCCTGTTATTGCGTGTGAGTGACATCATGCATACCGGTGACCGCATTCCTAAAGTGAGTGCCGATGCGATCATTACCGAAGCCCTACTCGAAATCTCCCGCAAAGGTCTTGGCATGACCACCATTGTCGATAGTGACGAACGGTTGCTCGGAATTTTTACCGACGGCGACTTGCGTCGAATTCTCGACCAACGTATTGATATTCACCAAACGCGGATTAGCGACACCATGACCCGCCATTGCACCACAACGACGCCTGAAACGCTCGCTGCTGAGGCACTGAAGGTCATGGAACAAAAGAAAATCAATGGCCTCATTGCCGTTAACAACCAACATCAAGTGGTCGGCGTGTTTAATATGCACGACCTCTTGCGCGCGGGGGTACTGTGATGAGCACACACACCGGTTATACGTCGACCCAAAGTGGCTACACGTCTACTTGGTATGGCGACATTCATAACGAGGTACTCGTCAAATTTGCCAACATTAAGTTACTCATCTGTGACGTGGACGGTGTTTTTTCTGACGGTCGTATTTACCTCGGAAACGACGGTGAAGAACTTAAAGCATTCCATACTCGTGACGGATTAGGCGTAAAAGCGTTGCTCACAGCGGGTATTCAGGTTGCCGTGATCACCGGTCGCGACTCGAATATCGTCGAAACACGCATGCGCGCCCTCGGCGTGCCCTTTATTTTTCAAGGCCAGCACGACAAAATGCAAGCCTTCGCCGACATTCAAGAAGCCTGCGGAGTCAGTGACCTAGAAACGGCCAGCGTGGGTGACGATCTCCCCGACTTACCTATGCTCAAAGCATCTGGTTTAGCCTTAACACCGTTTGACGGCCACCCGCTGTTGCAGCAGAACGCCGACTACGTGACCACACAACGCGGTGGTTTTGGGGCGGTGCGTGAAATTGCCGATCTGATTCTGCTAAGTCAAGGGCTCTTGCATCAGGTGCAGGAGAGCAGTACATGAACCGGCGTACGCTGATTCTGCTGATTATCCTCGCTTTAGTTAGCGGTGGCGTGTTGTGGTACTCGAGCGAGCGCGAAAGTACACAAGTAACTGACTATGACGACTTGCAACTAATTCCCGATTTTACTGCCTATGGTTTAGCAACCCGAGTGTTTGAAGCGGATGGCCGCTTAGCGCACCAAATTCGTGCCACGCGCATGGCCCACTATAGCGCCATTCGTTTGACCGAACTTGAAGAGCCGATTTACACCACCTTCTTGTCTGAACGCTCAGTGAATGTGCAAGAAACCGGCGCAGAATGGCAGATTAGCGCGCAATTTGGTCGCTTTTATGAAGATGAACGCTTGGAGTTAACCGACGATGTCGCCATCGTGAATCGCTCAGGAATCGGGTATATTCACGAAATTATTACCGATAACCTCGCGATCGACTTGCAATCGGGTATTATGCACACAGATGCCCCGGTCACGCTTCGCGGCCCGCAGTTTTATGTCCATGGCATTGGTATGCGCATTGACTTAGAAGCTCAGCAACTGGAAATTATTGAACATGTTGAAACCATTTATTATCCCCGTAACTCTAGCCGCTAGCCTTGTGTTAGTTCTGGCTTCCTTTACGAGCCAGGCTAAGCTGATGGCGCAGGAGACTGAGTCACGCTCGCAGCTGTCGCAGTTGCAACGTGACTTTGAAGAGCCCATTCAAATTCTTGCTGAGAATGACTTCCTTGACCTTGCCGCCAACGTCTATCGGGCCACCGGCAATGTGCGTATTAACCAAGGTACCCTGCGTATTACCGCGGATGAACTTGAGGTAACCGGCTTTGAAGAGCGCGACGGTGAAGTCGAGCTGTTTATTTTGCGCGGCACACCAGCAACCTACCAACAAGAAATTGAGCCCGGTGTTTTAGTTGAAGCGCAAGCACACCTGATTGAATACAATGCCACCGAACGTACGCTGACACTCAGCACGTTAGCGGAATTGCGCCAAGACGGTAGCTTGGTGCGCGCGAATCGCATTTCCTACAATATTGAACTGCAGCAAGTTATTTCCGAGAGTGGCGACGGCACCGAACAAGTCGAAACAATTTTGCGGCCACGTCAGCGTCAAAGTCAGAACCAAAACGGCAACGAGAACGGCAATTAACATGGCAACATTACGCGCAGAACACTTAGCGAAAGCATACAAAGGCCGCACTGTCGTTCGCGACGTCAGTATCGCCGTCAATGCAGGCCAAATCGTCGGCCTACTGGGTCCGAATGGCGCCGGTAAAACCACCACGTTTTATATGATCGTTGGACTAGTCAACAACGACAAAGGCCATATTCGCCTTGACGACGAAGACATTACCTTACTGCCCATGCACGCCCGCGCGCGCAAAGGTATTGGCTACTTGCCACAGGAAGCTTCGGTGTTTCGTAAGCTGACCGTGCGCGACAATATCATGGCCATTTTGGAAACCCGCAGTGACCTTACCCCCGCTCAACGCGAAGAAAAACTTGATGAGCTCGTCAATGAATTTCACATTGGCCACATCGTCAATAGCTTAGGTATGAGCTTGTCCGGTGGTGAACGTCGCCGCGTGGAAATTGCCCGGGCACTGGCCGCTGAGCCAAAATTTATTTTGCTCGACGAACCATTTGCCGGGGTAGACCCAATTTCCGTGCTCGATATTAAAAAGATTATTCAGCAACTCAGCGACCGCGGCATCGGTGTTTTGATCACCGACCACAATGTCCGGGAGACCCTCTCCGTGTGCGAAACAGCTTATATCGTGAGCCACGGTGAACTGATTGCAACGGGCAACGCACAAGAGATTCTCGCCAACGAAACAGTAAAAGAAGTGTATTTAGGCGACCAATTCTCCTTGTAATTTCCGCAAAAAGACCAATGATATAAGTAAGAGCACAATTTAATATTCGCTCACTTGGTCGTTAAGGAACCCAAATCGCATTCATGAAACAAGGTCTGCAGCTTAAGTTTAGTCAAAACCTCACAATGACTCCGCAATTGCAGCAAGCCATTCGGCTCCTGCAGTTGTCTTCTCTGGAGTTACAAACCGAGGTGCAAGAAGCGTTAGAAGCTAATCCGCTGCTAGAACTACCCGAGCCCGACGGTCAAGACGAACAAGCGCCTTGGGACGCTCGGATTTCTGCCGGCACCTCCTCAAGCGCCGGCCAAGCCAGCGAAGAAGACTACGTTTACCAAGGCGAAACCACCGAAAGCCTACAAGATTACCTGCGCTGGCAAATGCGGCTGTCACATTTCACGCCAACTGACGAGCTCATCGCTGAAGCGATTATCGATGCCATCGACGACAATGGCTATCTACAACAAACCCTCGAAGAAATTCACGCCGCCGTGGTCAGTCAGGACGACGACATTAGTTTTGACGAAGTGGCCGTGACACTGAAACGCATTCAACATTTTGATCCGGTTGGCGTCGGCGCTCGCGGCGTTGGCGAATGTCTGCTCATCCAACTCAACCAGCTACCTGCAGATACCCCCGCGTTAAGTGCCGCAAAACTCGTGGTGAACAAACACCTCGACCTCCTAGGCCGGCGTGATTACCGCACGCTTGCTCGCCGCACTCGGTTGTCTGAAGCCAAACTTAAAGATGTTCTTGAGCTGATTCAGAAACTAAATCCACGCCCAGGCGAATGCTTCGGTGAACGTGAATCCGATTATGTCATTCCCGATGTTTTAGTTAGCAAGCATAACGGTCGTTGGCGGGTGGCATTAAATCCCAATGCAGCACCAAAATTGCGGATTAACAGTGCTTATGCTGATCTACCGCAAAGCCACTGTACGCAAGCCGATTCACAATATATACGGCAGCATTTGCAAGACGCGCGCTGGCTGATTAAAAGTATTGAAAGCAGAAATGAAACTTTATTGAAGGTTGCCCATTGTATCGTGCAGCGACAACAGGCATTCTTTGAACATGGCCCAGAAGCAAT
>ERZ869909.2788-NODE-2788-length-10941-cov-8.475515_pt1 | contig 10941 bp, 10 predicted proteins | sample MGYA00520892_ERZ869909 | MGnify/ENA primary metagenome ERZ869909 (study PRJEB32215, sample SAMEA104723947) | bioreactor metagenome | biome: bioreactor; feature: anaerobic bioreactor; material: water | place: China | collected 2015-03-12 ... | reverse complement strand
GAGCCCGCTCGTCAGCTTTCCGATCACGGCGTCCTTATGGGCGCGAAGCTTTTCGAGGTCGATCCTCGGCGTGCCGAAGCCGATCCCATGCTCGCGAAACGCGTCCGCCTCCGAGATCAGCGACGCGACATGTAAAAGCGCCTTTGACGGAATGCAGCCGACATTGAGGCATACGCCCCCAAGCGTTCTGTCCCGTTCGATCAGCACGGTCTTGAGGCCGAGATCGGCAGCGCGGAAGGCAGCCGAATAGCCGCCAGGTCCGGCACCCAGCACGGCTACGTCGCAGGTGATGGAGTCGCTTTCACTCATGCCGCTCTCCCTCACAGCACCAACTGGCGTACGTCTTCCAGAATGATAGCAAGCCGACGCGTGAATCGGGCCGCCTCGGCTCCGTCGATCACGCGATGATCGTAGCTGAGCACCAGCGGCAGCATGAGGCGCGGGCGGAACTGCTCACCATCCCATTTCGGAGAAATCTCAGCGCGGACCACGCCGAGGATCGCCACCTCCGGCGCATTGATGATCGGCGTGAACGCGGTGCCGCCGATGCCGCCCAGGCTCGAAATGGAGAACGTTCCGCCCTGGATGTCTTGAGGCGCGATCTTGCCCTCGCGCATCCGCTCGGAGAGCGTGCCGATCTCTTGCGAAAGCTCGACGATGCCTTTGCGGTCCACATCCCGAATGACGGGAACGACGAGCCCGTCGGGCGTGTCGACGGCAATGCCGAGATGATAGTAGTGCTTCAGGATCAGGTTCTCTTTGTCGGGCGCGAGCGAAGCGTTGAACGCGGGAAATTCTTTGAGCGCCACGACGCAGGCCTTCATGATGAAGGCGAGCAGCGTCACCCGATAGCCTTTCTCCTTCGCTGCCGTATCGAGAGACTTCCGATAGTCTTCGAGATCGGTGATGTCGGCGTGGTCGGCGTGCGTAACGTGGGGAATGTTGAGCCAGGCGCGGTGGAGATGCGGACCTCCGAGGCGCTTGAGGCGCGACAGAGGCCGGTTCTCGACCGGGCCATATTTCGAAAAATCCTGGGGCGGGATCTCAGGGATTGCCGCGCCACCGCCGGCACTCCCGCCGAGCGCGCGCTTGACGTCCTCCTTGGTGATGCGCCCTTTCTCGCCTGTGCCCTTGAGCTTGGTAAGATCGATATCAAGTTCGCGTGCAAGGCGCCGGACCGAGGGGCTTGCGTGCACGCCGCCGAAGTCGGAGGCGAGCGGCAGAGGCACGCGCGTCCCACTTTCGCCGTCACCCCGCGGCTCGTGAGGCGGCGGAGCGGGCGCTTCACCTTCGGAATCGACGGAAGATGGGGACGATTTAGCTTCCGCCGTGTTCTTCTTTTTGTCGGTATCCGACACCGCATCCGCGTCGGCCTCGTCCGTCTTTGCCTTTGCGTTGTCCCCGGACGCTTTTCCCGACGCGAGCCGCACGATCGGCGAGCCCTCGCTCACTTTGTCGCCGACCTTCACGAGAACTTCCGCGATTTCGCCCTCCTCGGGCGCCGGAACCTCCATTGCCGCTTTGTCGCTTTCGAGCGTAATCAACGGATCGTCGCAGCGCACGGCATCGCCAGTCTTCACGTGCACCTCGATGATCGGCACGTCCTTGTAATCGCCGATGTCGGGAACTTTGACTTCGATAGCGGACATACGGGCTTCCTGCTGTTCAAGCGTGCGCGGGATCGGGCTTATCGGCGTCGATGCCGTAGCGGGCGAGCGCCTCGACCACTTTCGATGAGGGCAGCTTGTTATCGTCGGCCAGCGCCTTCAACGCCGCGACGACGACGAAATGGCGATCCACTTCGAAATGGTGGCGAAGCCGCTCGCGGGTATCGGAGCGCCCGAACCCGTCCGTGCCGAGCACCTGATACGGCCCCCGCACGAAGGGGCGGATCTGGTCGGCGAAAAGCTTCACGTAATCTGTCGAGGCAACGGTGGGGGCGTCGCCCCGCGACGCGAGGCATTGCGTGACATAGGGCACGCGCGGTGTCTCGGCCGGATGCAGCATGTTCCAGCGCTCCACTTCGAGCGCTTCCCGGCGAAGCTCGGTGAAGCTCGTTACGCTCCACACATCCGCCGCGATTCCGAAATGCTCTTCAAGAAGCTCCGCGCCCGCGATCACTTCGTTCAGGATCGATCCACTGCCCATAAGCTGCACGCGCGGGCGTGCGTTCGTCGCGGGCTCGTCCGAGGCGCGGAGCAAATACATGCCGCGCACGATGCCGTCTTCCGCGCCTTCCGGCATCACAGGTTGCGCGTAGTTCTCGTTCAGCGCGGTGATGTAGTAGAAAACGTCTTCCTGGTTCCCGAGCATCCGTTCGAGCCCCTTGTGCACGATCACCGCGAGCTCGTAGCCGAACGCGGGATCGTACGAGACACAGTTCGGGATCGTGGATGAGAGGATGTGGCTATGCCCATCCTGGTGCTGCAACCCTTCTCCGTTGAGGGTTGTGCGCCCGCTCGTGCCGCCGATCAGAAAGCCGCGCGCACGGCAGTCGCCTGCGGCCCACGCGAGATCGCCGATGCGCTGGAAGCCGAACATCGAATAGTAGATGAAGAACGGCACCATCGGCACGTTGGACGACGAGTAAGACGTGGCGGCCGCGATCCACGACGCCATGCCGCCCGCTTCGCTGATGCCTTCCTGCAGGATCTGCCCGTCCTTGTCCTCCTTGTAGAACATGAGCTGATCGGCATCTTCAGGCCGGTAGAGCTGCCCCACCTGGCTGTAGATGCCGAACGTGCGGAACATGCCCTCCATGCCGAAGGTGCGGCTCTCGTCGGGCACGATGGGTACGATGTGACGCCCAAGCGCCTTGTCGCGCAGAAGCTTGGTGAGAAGCTGCACGAACACCATCGTCGTCGAGATCTCGCGCTCGCCGGAACCTGCGAGCTGCGCGTCGAACAGCGAAAGCGGGGGCGGTGCAATATTGAACGAGGTCTTGGTGCGGCGCTGGGGCAGCGGCCCGCCGAGCGCAGTGCGCCGTTCCTTGAGATAAGCAAGCTCCGGACTGCCATCTGCGAACTTGAGAAACGGCAGCCCCTCCACCTCGTCGTCTACAACCGTCACCTTGAAGCGGTCGCGGAACGCCCGCAACGCGTCGAGCCCCATCTTCTTCTGCTGGTGCGCGATCATCTGCCCTTCGCCGGCCGCACCCATGCCGTAGCCCTTCACCGTCTTGGCGAGGATCACGGTCGGCTGGCCCATATGCGCGACGGCGTCCGCATAAGCCGCATAGACCTTGTTCGGATCGTGCCCGCCGCGCGTCAGCGACCAAATCTGCTCATCCGTCCAATCGGCAACGAGAGCAGCCGTCTCGGGATAGCGGCCGAAGAAGTTCTTGCGGATGTACGCGCCGTCCTTGGACTTGAAGTCCTGATATGCGCCGTCGGTGCACTCTTCCATGAGCTGGCGCAGGCGCCCTGATGTATCGCGCGCCAGCAGCGGGTCCCAGTTCGATCCCCACACCACCTTGATCACGTTCCAGCCCGCACCGCGGAACACGCCTTCAAGTTCCTGGATGATCTTGCCGTTGCCACGCACGGGCCCGTCGAGCCGCTGCAGGTTGCAGTTGATGACGAAGATCAGGTTGTCGAGCTTCTCGCGCCCGCCGAGTGAAATCGCGCCGAGGCTCTCCGGCTCGTCCATCTCGCCGTCGCCGCAGAACACCCACACGTGCCTGTTGGACGTATCCGCGAGGCCGCGGTCGTGAAGGTATTTCAGGAAGCGCGCCTGATAGATCGCCATGATCGGCCCGAGGCCCATCGAGACGGTGGGGAACTGCCAGAACTCCGGCATCAGCCACGGATGCGGATAGGAAGGAAGGCCATGCCCGCCGGTCTCGCGGCGGAAGTTGGCAAGCTGGTCTTCTGTCAGGCGGCCTTCGAGGTAGGCGCGCGCATAAATGCCGGGCGAGGAATGTCCCTGCACGAATACGAGATCGCCGCCGTGCTCGGCGGAGGGTGCGTGCCAGAAGTGGGTAAAGCCTGTGTCGTAAAGCGTTGCGGCCGATTGGAAGCTCGCGATGTGTCCGCCGAGCCCGGCATGGTCTTTGTTCGCCCGCACGACCATCGCGAGCGCGTTCCAGCGGATCGCCGAACGGATACGTCCTTCGATCTCGCGATCTCCGGGATGCGGGGCCTGCTTATGCGGCGGAATGGTGTTGATGTAGGCAGTGTTGGCCGCGAACGGCACGGCCGCGCCCTGCCGCCTTGCCATGTCGACGGCGCGCCCGAGCAGATGATCGGCGCGCGCGCTGCCTTCGAACGCCATGACAGACGAAACCGCGTCCATCCATTCGCGGGCTTCCGCGTCGTCCGGCTCGCTGCCATCGTGGATCTCGAGAACGGTCCTGGTCATGAGGGCTCCGCTGTCTCAGATTCGCGCGTAGGCGGATCATACACTGCCCGACGCGGATAAGGGTCTGAGATTCGACATGGGAGCTGTGTCGCGCGTGTGAAAGGGCACGAGGCGTGAACGCAGATCGGGGCCGCCGGTTGCGCCCCTCTACGGCCGTTCCATCTGAAATGCGCCCCGCGTGTCGAGATACCAGTCACGCCCGTGCATGCGCCCGATCAGGTCGAGCTTCTCGGTCGCGATGTAATGGCGCGAGGCATCGAGGATGAAGGCATCGTCCACGTGCGCATGCACGATTTCGCCGATCGCGATAAGCTGGTTCGGCGTTGGCTCCAGCGGCGTATGCAACCTGCACTCGAACGCGACCGGGCTTGCCGCGATCCTGGGCGGTGCAATCTTCATGGACGGCCGTGTGTCGAGCCCGGCGACGGCCAGCTCGTCCACGTCGGGAGCGACGCCTTGAGACGTCGCGTTCATCGCCTCCTGCGCCGCGCGCGGCACGAGGTTCACCACGAACGCGCGCGTATCCAGGATATTGCGCGCCGTGTCTTTCATCGTGCCGTCCTTGTCGGCCTGAATTCCGACGGCAAGCAGCGGCGGATCTTTGCTCAGCGCGTTGAAGAAGCTGAATGGGGCCGCATTGCGCACGCCGCCGAGCGAGAGGGTCGTGACCCACGCGATGGGACGCGGCACGACCGTAGAAGCGAGAAGCTTGTAACGGTCATCCGGCGCCAATGTTTGAAAGTCGAAGTCCATCGCGTGGGCCTTGTCGGTTGTCGGCGTCTCGTGCGCCAGTTAAGTGCGGTCGGGAATCTCCGCCAGGATGCGCTGAACATGCGCGATCTCGTCGTCGACGATGGTATGCGCCATGCCCGGATAGATGCGTGTCGTCACGTCGCCGCCGAGCGCGGTGAGCGCATCGGCGGATTCGTGCACCCGCGTTTCCGGAATATGCGCATCCACGTCGCTGCAGCCGAGAAACACCGGCGTGCCTGCGAGCGAGCCTACATAATCACGCGGTGTTCCCGGCGGACCGATCAGGCCGCCGCTGAGGCCCGCCACGCCGCCGTAGCGGCGTGGCGTACGGGCCGCATATTCGAGCGCAAGACAGGCCCCCTGCGAAAAACCGATCAGCACCACCCGCTCGGGTCCAAGGCCTTCACCGGCGAGACCATCGACGGTTTCGCCGACGATGGCCAGCGCCTGGCTCAGATGCGGCTCGTTCTCCTCGAAGGGCGCCAGGAACGAGTACGGATACCAGCTCCTGGCGGGAGCTTGCGGCGCGATAAGCGCGACGTCCTTGGCGCCGAGCGCTCCGCCGAGGGCGAGCATGCCCTCGGCGGTCGCGCCGCGACCGTGGATCAGAACCGCCGCAGCACGGGCCGCCCGAAGCGGCACGCCCGCACGCACGACGTCGAACGTTGCAGTCGTCATGATGCAGTCTCCTTCTCCGTTGGCCCGGCCGAAACCGGCACGAGCGTGGCCTCGATCTGGGCCCGGCGCCGCTCAAGGAACGCGGGCAACACCAGGCTCTCGCCGAGTGTTGCCTTGGGCTCGTCCACGGCGAAGCCCGGCTCGTCGGTCGCGATTTCGAACAGCACGCCGCCCGGCTCACGGAAGTAGAGCGAGCGGAAATAGGTCCGGTCGATCTGCTCCGTGACGTGCAGGCGATGCTGCTCGACCAGCTTCCGGCGCATCTCCGCCTGTTCCGCGTCGTCGCGGGCACGGAAGGCGATGTGATGCACCGATCCCATCCCTTGCCGCTCGGGGAGGAACCCGCCTGCTGCGTGGATGTCGACCACGCCGCCGACGTTGGCGTCCGCGACGTAGCGCGTCACCGTTCCTTCGGTCGCAGTTTTCCTGAAGCCGAGAACGTCGGTCAGGATCGCACCCGTCCGCGTTCCGTCTTCGAGAAGCAGCGTCACGCCGTGGAAGCCACGGATGGCGTGCTCCGCGCCGATGCCGTTGCCTGTCCAGGCACGCTCAGCCTCTGCATCCCTCACGCCGACCAGGGCGAGACGTGTCCCGTCCGGGTCGGTGAAGCTCAGCACCGGCTGGCCGAAGCGCCGCGCGATGGGCTCATGCGTCACGCCTTTCTCGATGAAGCGATGCGCCCAGAAGCCGATCGCTCCCTCCGGAACACGGAAGGCGGTTTCATGCGTCCCGCCGATGCCACCGCGCCCGCGCGGCACGTGGGCCCACGGAAAGAAGGTCAGGATCGTACCGGGGCTGCCGGCTTCGTCGCCGAAGTAGAAGTGATAGGTGCCGGGATCGTCGTAATTGACGGTCTTCTTCACCATCCGGAGTCCGAGAACACGGGTGTAGAAGTCCACGTTGCGGGCCGGGTCGCCGGCGATGGCGGTCACATGATGGATGCCAGACATGGGCTTGATCCTTTCTCCGCTGAAAATGCGTGTTGCCCCAATGGCAACGCTCTTGCCCCAATGTTGGCTGTTGACGATCGAATGGCAATTGAGAGAACTATAAACATATTGGTTCCAAATAGGGCGCAGTATGGACAAGCTCTCAGCCATGAATGCGTTCACCAAGGTCGTCGCGTCAGCAAGCTATGCCGAGGCGGCCCGAAGGCTCGGCATTACGCGCTCCGCTGTGTCCAAGGCGGTATCGGAGTTGGAAGCCGACCTCGGCGCCCGCCTGCTCGATCGCACCACGCGTCGTGTGGCGCCGACGGAAGCCGGTCTTGCCTACTATCAGCGCTGTCTCGCCATTCTGGCCGAGGTTGACGAGGCCGAGGCCCAGATCGCCCGCCTGCACGACGAGCCCAAGGGGTGCCTCCGGGTCAACGCGCCCATGTCTTTCGGCACGCGGTGCCTGAGCGGCGTGCTGGCTGATTTTATGGCGCGCTATCCGGACCTCAAGATCGAGCTGGCATTGTCGGATCGCACCATCGATCCGCTGGAGGAGGGCTTCGACGTCACAATCCGCATCGGCAGGCTGGGAGATTCGAGCTTGATCGCGCGCCGCCTCGGCACGACCCGCATGGTGCTGGTGGCGTCTCCGGACTACCTCTCGTCCCATGGCCGCCCGGAGGCACCGGTCGATCTCGCGCGCCACCGCTGCCTGCATTACGGGCACGCGACGGCCATGCAGAAATGGCAGTTGAGCGAGAACGGCAAGGACATCTCCGTGCCCATCGATGCCGTCATGAGCTCGAACAACGGTGATACGCTGCGCGACGCGGCCTTGAGGGGAAACGGCATCGCGCGCCTGCCGACGTTCATCGTGGGCGAGGACATCGATGCCGGACGGCTCGATGTGGTGTTGAAGGCTTGGCGCCCGGCCGACCTCGACATCCACGCCCTCTACGCGCCGAACCGGTATCTTGCCGCGAAGACACGGCTTTTCATCGATGTCCTGGTGGAGCGTTTCGCCGGAATGCGGCTCTGAAGGGTGCGGCAGGTGAGGGAATGCGTCCGTTTGCCCAGGGGAAATGCCTGGGCTTCACACCCGGTCGCAAAGCGTCTATCACTCCTCTCCCTCGGCGGCCGCGCGGCGGTCCGCAATCGGGACGCGGGTGTAGCTCAATGGTAGAGCAGCAGCCTTCCAAGCTGAATACGTGGGTTCGATTCCCATCACCCGCTCCAAATCCTCTCTCCTGCAGTCTCGGTCAGCAGATGGAGCGCGTTTGGCACGCTGCGTTCGAAGTGCAGTAGCCTTGCAAGCTGCCTCTCACGCCCGTGCGCAACCTCCACGGCACAGCGTGCGTTCTCTCGCGGACGCTTGATTGCGCGCAAAAGTCTCTCGCGCACGCAATGCTAGCTGTCTCGCGACGAACGTAACGGAGGTCACCCGATGTCGAACACACCGCACACCTTGGCCGAAGAGTTTCCGGGACAGATGGACAGAATTCACGACCTCAAGGTGTCGGACCCGGATTTCGCGCGGCTGCTTGAGAAATACGACGAGGTGAACGATCAGATCCATCTGGCCGAAACCCGCGTCAAGCCGATGGACGAGGTCGCGGAAGAAAACCTGCGGAAGGTGCGCCTCCAGTTGAAGGACAGCATTGCGGACGCGCTCCGCAAAGTTTCGCAGTAGCCAAGCCGCCCCACGCCGCCACGCGGACGTGCGATATTCTTGAATGCAAAGCGGGCGACGGTTCAAGCCGTCGCCCGCTTCATTTTAGGCGCTGGCGCCGATCGCGCCGAACCGCCCGTTCTGGAAATCGAGCATTGCCTGCTTGATTTCGCCGACCGTGTTCATGACGAACGGTCCGTGCGCAACAACCGGCTCGTCGATCGGCTCGCCCGAAAGCACCAGCAGCTTGGCATCGCGCTGGGCTTCGACGCTGAACGCGCCGCCATCACGGGCCAGAAGCACGGTCTGCGCGTTTTCCGCGGTCTCCTGGTCGTTGATCGTGACGGACCCTGAGAGCACGAGCACCGAGAGCGTGTGCCCCTCCGGCACGTCGAGCGTGACGGACTTGCCCGCGCCGACCCGCACGTCCCAGATGTTGATGGGCGTGAAGGTGCGAGCTGGACCCGTGGTGCGGCCGTAGCTGCCCGCAATGACGCGCAACGTGCCCGCACCCGCAGGAAGCGCAACGGCGGGGATGTCCGCGTTGAGGAGTGTCTGGTAGCCCGGATCGGCCGACTTGTCCTTGGCCGGCAGGTTGACCCAGAGCTGAGCCATCTCGAACGCGCCGCCGGTCTTGGCGAACGCTTCCGAGTGGAACTCCTCGTGCACGATGCCGCGAGCGGCCGTCATCCACTGCACGTCGCCCGGACCGATCACGCCGCCCGCGCCCGTCGAGTCCCGATGCTCCACCTCGCCGTCGTAGACGATGGTGACGGTCTCGAACCCCTTGTGGGGATGCTGGCCGACGCCGCGTCGCGCCGTGGTCGGAGGGAAAGAGGTCGGCCCAGCATAATCGAGCATGATGAACGGGCTCACGTGCGCGCCCTGGTCGTGGTGCGAGAGCATGGTGCGCACTGGAAAGCCGTCACCCACCCAATGGGGACGGGGTGCGCTGTAAATCCCGAGAATCTGTCTCATGGCGGTCTCTCCTGTCTGGACCGGCACAGCCGGCCCTTCTGGAGAACGATTTAATGCAAGGACGATAATGCCAAAATAGGCTGCCAATTGACCAAATCGTCCTAAATATGGGACGATAGCTTATGCAGGATCTCAACGATCTCTATTTCTTCGTGCAGGTCGTGGATCACGCCGGATACGCAGCGGCTGGCCGGGCGCTAGGTATTCCCAAGTCGAAGCTCAGTCGCCGTGTGCTCGCGCTTGAGGAGCGGCTTGGTGTGCGTCTGCTCCAGCGTTCGACGCGCAAGTTTGCTGTCACCGAGATCGGCCAGGAATACTACCGCCACTGTGTGGCGATGCTCGTGGAAGCGGGCGCCGCCCAGGAGTTGATCGAGCGCTCCCGCTCCGCGCCTCAGGGCCTCATCCGGGTCAGCGCGCCGCCTGCTCTGATTTGCTTTGAGGTGGGCCCGATGATCGCGCGCTACATGGCGGCGAACCCGCGCGTCGAGATCGAGCTGAACTCTACATCCCGCAGGGTCGACGTGATCGGGGAGGGAGTTGACGTCGCCCTGCGCGTCCGCTTTCCGCCCATCGAGCAGACGGATCTCGTCATGCGGGCGCTCGGCGAGAGCGCACAGATCATGGTCGCAAGTCCGGATCTCGTGCGTGACCGGCCTTTGCCGCTGGTTCCGGCGGATCTGAGTGCGCTTCCTAGCCTTGATCTTGCCCCTGCGCTGCCCAGGCACGTCTGGGAACTGGAGGGCGCCGACGGCGCGTCCGTCCGGGTGACGCACAAGCCGCGCCTCGTAACTGACGACATGGCGCAGCTCCTTCATGCCGCGATTGCCGGCGTCGGTGTCGTCCGCCTGCCCACAATGGTCGCTGGCGACCATGTCGAGAGCGGCCGCCTCGTGAACGTCATGCCGGGCTGGACGCCGAAAGGCGGTATCGTGCATGCGGTTTTCCCCTCGCGGCGAGGGCTGTTGCCGTCCGTGAGGAGCTTCATCGACTTTCTAGTGGCCGAGTACGCCGCCGCCGCGAAACGCCGGACCGGATAGAGTGTCTGGGTCAACAGCTCGGGCATGTCGCCCGGCGGGCTTGTTTCTGCCGTGTTCGCGGTGGATGAAGACAGGCATCTCGTCTCCCCCGCAATCCCGCCACAACACCTCTTTCGCGATACCTGCCGATGATCGTCACCACCACCAACGAGCTCGAGGGTTACCGGGTCGTGCGCCACCTTGGCATCGTGCGCGGGCTGTCGGTCCGTTCCCGCAGCGTCGTGGGGAACATCGGCGCGGCGATCCAGATCCTTTTCGGCGGCAACATCGCGATTTACACGCGTCTTGCCGAGGATGCGCGCAACGAGGCCTATGAGCTTCTGATCCGCCACGCGGAGGAGGCTGGCGCCAACGCGATTCTGGCCATGCGCTACGACGCCAACGAGATGGCGTCGGCCGTAACCGAGGTTTTGGCCTACGGAACGGCGGTCGTGGTGGAGAAATCGGACGGTCCTGCCCGATAAAATGCCTGAGGGGCGGTGACAAAGGTAAAAAGTTCAGCTAAGGATGCCGCCCCCGCATAAGGCATTGG
>ERZ869909.2787-NODE-2787-length-10941-cov-8.543446_pt1 | contig 10941 bp, 11 predicted proteins | sample MGYA00520892_ERZ869909 | MGnify/ENA primary metagenome ERZ869909 (study PRJEB32215, sample SAMEA104723947) | bioreactor metagenome | biome: bioreactor; feature: anaerobic bioreactor; material: water | place: China | collected 2015-03-12 ... | reverse complement strand
CCAATGGCTTCCGCGAGGTGCGCGATCATCGCGGCCTCCGGCTCCGTCTGAAGGTGCTGGCGCAGTGACAGCAGAAACAGCCGGGGAATGCTCGCGTCGAGCCCGGCTTTGTGCGCGATCACGACGGCGCGTGCTGCGTCGAGGTCGATGAAGGCGCGCGCTTCCGCATCCGTCGGCGCCTGAGGCGGCGCAATGGTAACGGCAAGCGTTCCAGGTTCGAGCTTCTGGCGCGCGAGCAGCGCATGGAAGGTATCGGGATCGGCCGTCGCCTCCTGGTAGAAGCGCTGGGCTTCGGCCGCGTCTCCGCGCGCATCCGCATTCCGCCCCATCCAATAGCGCGCGCGGGCGCGGCTCAGGGGACCATCGGCCGATTTATAGAGTGTACGGAAATGCGGCTCGGCTGCCTTCGGATCATTGAGGTGCTGCTGCGCGATCCACCCCGCCATGAAGGCCTGATCTTTGATCGCGTTCTCGCCGAGCGGACCCGCTTCCCGTACCAGTTCATAGGCGAGCTTCGGCTTGCCGATCCTGAGCGCGGCATACGCCGTCGTACGACGTTCCGTCCACCACACGTCGGGCACGACGGTGAGCGCTTCCTCGGTCGGCGCCGAAAGCATCATGCGCGCGGCGTCTTCCACCTTGCCCGCGCGCCTCAGCGCCTGGATGCGATGGAACACGAGGCCCCAGTCCGGCACGCTTTCGGCCGGCAGCGCATCGACGGCCGCTCTCGCATTCTTGTTGTCGAACAGCACCGCAATCCGCGCTTCCGCCTTTTTACGTTCCGCGGCTGGCAACAGCGGCAGCACGCGCCGTGCCATCGTCGCCTGCGCCTCTTTTTCGTTCTTCCAGCGCACGTCGCTGATGATGAGGCGGTCGAGGCGCCATTTGTGGTCAGCCTGGGTGAGCAGCGAACCGAAGCGGTCGAGGAAGCCGGTTTCGAGACGCGCGGGCAGATCGTGGTTCCGCCAGGCGTGCACAGCAAGCCTGCGCGCCTCGTCGGTGTTTCCTTCCGCGAGATGCGCGGATGCGAGCGCGGCGAACCCGGCGGCGCTGTCGGGCGCGCTGTCCGCGAAATGCGCTTTGATGTCCGATGACGTCCCGCCCGCGACGAAAAGCGTTTCGTCGCGCCGCTGCGTCAGCATGTTCCGGTTGGCCCACGCCGGGTTGGCGTCGAGAAAGGCGCGGTATTCCTCGGGCGTTCCATGGCCGCGCCGAAGCCGCCACCAATGAACGAGCTTCCGCGCGACGGGATCGGAAATTTCGTTTTTCAGCGCGTGGGCCTTTTCAACATCGCCCTGACCTGCGCCGAGCGCACGGAACGCGGCCTTCACCCGCTCTTTGTCGGCGTCGCTCAGATTCAGGGCGACGAGCGGCTTGATGGCCGCATCCATTCGCGCCATGAAGTCCCGCTCGGCCTTGGTCGGGTTGGCGGGCGCCGGCAGCTCCGGAAGCTTCTGCGCCAGAGTGGCCGCGGGCGCGAGCGCGGCCGCCGCGAAAACGGCGAGGGCAAGGGCACGGGCCGCGGAGGCCAGGCGCTGGCGGGGCGAAACGGCTTTCGGCCTCTGTCCTGTCACGCTCTTCCTCGACTTAGTGCCGGCTCGACCTGACTGTCGGAGCGCCAGCACCGGTTATTGACCAGCGGCAAGAGGCACAATACGCGCGCTCGGGGCTCTGCCGGACGTTTTTGTGGAGCGGGCTGGATACCACGTCGTGTTCTTGCAGGCTGCCGCCTGAGCGCATAATGTCCACGTTCCCAGCCGCATTTGAGGCCGTGAACGGGCGAACGCAACGCCAAGAGGGTACAAACTCGAGCGCAGGCGTTCAAGGTGCCTGTCCGCGCGGAAGGGACGGAAGACGCTCTAGAGATAGCGGGAGAGGGCATGTTCAGAGGCTCCATTACGGCGCTCGTGACGCCGTTCAAGAACGGCCTGCTGGACGAGGAGGCGCTGCGCCGCCTGGTCGAGTGGCAGATTACGGAAGGCACGCACGGTCTCGTTCCGACAGGAACGACGGGCGAAAGCCCGACTTTGAATTTCGACGAGCATAAGCGGGTCATCGAGGTTGTCGTCGAGGCCGCGCGCGGACGTGTGCCCGTGATCGCGGGCACCGGCTCGAACTCGACCGACGAGGCCATCGAGCTCTCGCAGCACGCCGAGAAGGTGGGCGCGAACGGCCTCTTGATCGTGAACCCCTATTACAACAAGCCGACGCAGGAAGGGCTCTATCAGCACTTCAAGGCGATCGACGAAAAGGTCGGCATCCCCATCGTCATCTACAACATTCCCGGCCGCACCAACGTCGACATGTCGGTGGAGACGATGGCGCGTATCTTCGAGCTGAAGAACGTCACGAGCGTGAAGGACGCAACCGCCAATCTCGCCCGCGTATCCCAGCAGCGCGCGGCCATGGGTCCCGAGTTTAATCAGCTTTCGGGCGAGGACGCGACCGCGCTCGCATTCATGGCGCACGGCGGGCATGGCTGCATCTCCGTTGCGTCGAACGTTGCGCCGCGCCTGTGCTCGGAGTTCCAGAACGCGTGCATGAAGGGCGATTTCGCAGCCGCCCTTAAGCTTCAGGATCGCCTGATGCCGCTGTTCGACGCGCTGTTCGTCGAGACCAATCCCGGCCCCGTGAAGTATGCCGCCTCGCGCCTGGGGCTGTGCTCGGCCGAGATGCGTCTTCCCATGGTGCCGGTCACCGATGCGGGCAAGAAGGTTGTGGACGCAGCGCTCGCCAAGGTGGGCCTGCTGCAAGCCGCAGCCGCCGAATAGAAGAAAGCAAGAAGAGCCATGTCGGCCAAGAAGCACGACGGCCGCCGGCTCGTTGCCGAGAACCGGAAGGCACGCCACGAGTATTTCGTCACCGACGATTACGAAGCCGGTCTCGAATTGAAGGGCACGGAAGTAAAGAGCCTGCGCCGTGGCCAGGCGAACATTGCCGAAAGCTATGCTTCCTTCGAGGACGACGGCAGCTTCTGTCTGATCAACGCCTACATCCCGGAATACCAGGATGCGGGCGCCTTCTTCCAGCACGAGCCGCGCCGCAAGCGCCGTCTCCTGCTGCACAAGAGCGAGCTTGCCAAGCTGTTCCAGGCTGTCACGCGCAAGGGCATGACCATCGTGCCGCTGGAGCTTTACTTCAACGCGCGCGGCCGCGCGAAACTCAAGATCGCGCTCGCTGAGGGCAAGAAGTTGCACGACAAGCGCGAGACCGCCGCCAAGCGCGACTGGAACCGCCAGAAGCAGCGCATCATGCGCGACAAGGGCTGACGGATGGTCGACAACCGCAGCCTGCAGGACGTCGACTGGTCCAAGCTTCCAATCCCTGAGAATGACGGCGCCGCGGCACACCTCGCAGGCGCGCCCGTCGCGGATGTGGCGCTGCCGTCGACGGCGGGGGGAAGCGTATCGCTCGCAACCCTGTCTGGCCGCACGGTACTCTTCATCTACCCGATGACCGGCACGCCCGGCGTCGCTTTGCCGGACGGATGGGATGTCATTCCCGGCGCGCGGGGATGCACGCCGCACGCATGTGCCTTCCGCGATCTTCATGCCGAGCTGACGCGCGCCGGTGCCGCCGCCGTATTCGGCCTCTCGACGCAGACGCTCGAAGAGCAGAAGGCCACAGTCGAGCGTCTCCATCTCCCGTTCCCGCTTCTTTCCGATGCGTGTCTCGCATTTGCGCACGCCATGTCGCTGCCCGAGATGGAGGTATCGGGAAAGGCGATGATCAAGCGAATGGCCCTCATCATCGATGACGGGACCATCACGCATGTGTTCTATCCCGTGTTCCCGCCCGATCGGAATGCCGCCGATGTGCTGGAGTGGCTGAAGGAGAATCCGCTGTGACGGCCCCTTGGCCGTGGCCTGCGCCGGAGGATGATGGGCGCGCGCGCCACCTCGTACCCGGCCTCGCGCTGCCGGACGTGCCGCTCATGGCGATCGACGGCGAGACACTCTCTTTGGCGCGCCTTCCCGGACGCTGGGTTGTGTTCTTCTATCCGTGGACCGGCACGCCCGGCCTGCCCAATCCGCCGAATTGGGATGACATTCCCGGAGCCCACGGCTCGACGCCGGAGGCCGAAGGGTTTCACGATGCCTACGTCGCGTACCGTGTAATGGGGATGGATGTCTTGGGCATCAGCGGCCAGCCGACGGTGGACCAGCAGGAGTTCGCGGCACGTCTCGGTCTCCGGTTTCCCCTGGCCTCCGACGCCGAGGGAAACCTGCGCGAAGCGCTGCGCCTCCCGACTTTCGAAACCGGCGGCGAGACATATCTCAAACGCCTGACGCTCGTGATCCGCGACGGCGCGATTGAGCTCGCCGTCTATCCGGTCCATCCACCGCACACCCACGCGGGCGAGCTTCTCGCAACGCTCCGGACCCAAGCCTAAAGCACGTCACTCTCGATATCGCCGGCCGAGTAACCGAGCTTTTCGAGGCCTTCTTCCAGGTAGTCGGAGAGCAGCGGCTGCCCGAGCAGATAGCTCGCGGTGGAGTTTGTTTGCTCGGCTTTTGCGGTTTCGACGGCTTCTTCGAGTTCTTCGGGTTCGAATGTCCCGCGTCCGATCCAAAGCAGAGCCACGAGATGGGCCTGCTCGTCATCGTTCAGCGCATCCACGAAGCCGACGATCTCAGCCACCGTGGGATCGCTCGCGAAGTCTTCCAGAATGGAGCTTGGATCCTCGTCCGCATCGCCTTCGTGCGGTGACGAGTTCCACGCCCCCACTTTGGCGTCGTATTCTCGCGCCTTGATGATGACGTGCGCCACCTTTTCCGGCGCGATTTCAAGAGCTGCCCTCGGTGACATTGAACTCTCCCGACAATCGAGACGTAGACCGTACGGATAGGCCGGGATGATAGGCGTCAAACGGCCGGCGTTGAAGGGCCCATGAAACTGTCAGCGGGGACGCGTGCTGTGATCCTGATCAAGAAACGCCCGGACATCGCGAAACACGTCGTGGAACATCTCGGTGGTGAGGCGGCCCGTGTTGGTGTTGAGGCGCGAGCAGTGAAGGCTATCGAAAAGAATGACCTGGCCGATCTCGTGACGGGCACCATGCTTGAACGGATAGAGCGACTTACGCACCCCGAGGGTCGCCAGCGTCTGATCGTGGGCGACACGCCCAAGTGCCACCATCGCGCGAAGGCGCGGCAAATGCGCGAGCCGAGAGGAGAAGTAGTCGCGGCAGGTCGTAATCTCTTGGGGAAGTGGTTTGTTGCCGGGCGGCACGCAGCGCACGGCATTGGTGATCATGCAGTCGACGAGCCGCAGCCCGTCGTTGGGATCGGCCCGGTAGCTCCCGCGCGCGAAGCCGAAGGTGAGGAGCGTCGAGTAAAGGAGGTCGCCCGCGTAATCCCCGGTAAACGGACGCCCCGTGCGGTTGGCGCCCTTGAGGCCCGGAGCGAGGCCTACGATGAGAAGGCGCGCGGCGTCTGCCCCGAACGAAGGAACCGCGCCATTGAACCAGCTGGGATGAGCCGCGGCCGAAGCTTCACGGAATGCCACCAGCCGCGCGCACCTCGGGCAATCCCTCGGCGCCTCGGGCGGGCAGTCCGGAACGGATGAGATGAGTGTGTTCGCCATTGTGCGAGAAGGAAGCGCCGAGGCGGACTAGGCGCAAGCCCTTTCACCACGTCCGGCGCGCCCGGATCTCCGGCTACGCGTCCTGCGACACATCGTCGTTGTCGTGATAGGCGTGCGGATCACGCGGGCCCGGGCGGGTCGAGCGAGCCACGCGGGCCGAGGCGTCGCGCCCGATAACCTGCTCAAGATCGGCGAGATCGATGAACTGGTCAGCCTGCCGGCGTAATTCGTCGGCGACCATGGCGGGCTGGGTCTGGAGCGTAGAGACGACGCTGACCCGCTTGCCCTTCTGCTGGAGGGCGGCCACCAGACCGCGAAAATCCCCATCCCCCGAAAAGAGGACGATGTGGTCCAGCGTATCGGCAAGCCGCATGGCGTCCACTGCCAGCTCGATATCCATGTTGCCTTTCACCTTGCGCCGGCCGGACGCGTCGGTGAATTCCTTGGTGGGCTTCGTCACCATGGTAAAGCCGTTGTAATCGAGCCAGTCGATCAAAGGCCGGATCGAGGAATACTCTTGGTCTTCTGAAAGAGCGGTGTAGTAAAGGGCGCGAACAAGATGGGACTTCTGACGGAACAGAGCGAGTAACCGCTTGTAATCAACATCAAATCCCAGGGCCTTCGAGGTGGCGTAAAGATTGGCGCCATCAATAAATAGAGCGATGCGCTCGCCTTGGTAGAAGTGCATTCTTGTGTTCCTTAAGCGAAACGGCGATGAGGCGTCAGGCAATCCGTCGGCAAACAATATAAGCCCAAGCCGGGTCCATATAGGATATATCTTCTAGCGATGGACCTTAGATAAGCGCAAATTTTCACAAATTGAAATCGCCGAAGTGTGAAAATTCGTTCAGCCGTCGTCAGAAGATCATAACGTCTAAGCGCCAGCTTTAATACCCAGTGTTCGACAGTCGGCATATAAGACGACATGCAGTCTTTTCAATTGGCTTGGGTTTTTTATCTTCACACGGTGGTAACTGCCGCAGCCCGCCTCGCGCCGGATAGCTTGCCCGGCGGCCCAATTCATGCCACTTAGACGGCAAGAGGCGGCACGCTGCGCCAGCTAAGGCTGCGGCGGCAAAATGATTCCGCATCATCATCGAGACGAGAGAGGGGTGCTGGCGAATGGCACGCGTCACAGTCGAAGATTGCGTCGACAAGGTTCCGAACCGCTTTGAGCTGGTTTTGCTCGCGGCCCATCGGGCCCGATCCATTTCTAACGGCAGTGCGATCACGATCGACCCGGACAACGACAAGAACCCGGTCGTCGCACTGCGCGAGATCGCCGAGCGGACGATTCCGCCGGAGGATATGCGCGAGAGCTTGATCCATTCGATCCAGAAGAACGTGGAAGTGGACGAGCCCGAGGCCGCCGCTGCGCCGTCGCTGCCCCAGGAGCGCAGGAGCCCTGTGCTCGGGCGCGACGACCAGTCTTCCGACACCGAAGTCGATGTGCTGACCGAGGAGCAGCTTCTGCGCGGTCTCGAAAGCATGACGCCTTCGGAGCCGTCCTCCAACGGCACTGGCGGCCCGCGCGAGCGTGGCCGCTAGGCGCTAGGCTGCCTGGCGCCCGCCGCCTCCGGCGGGGATCTGGTTCGAACGGCGCTTCGATCTGACCGGCCGCTCCGAAGGCGCCGTACGGAGTTGTGCGGCTTTGCCGGCGCCCGGAGTGAATGCGGCCCATGATGCGTCAGTACGAGCTCGTCGAGCGAGTACAGAAATACGACCCGACGGCGGACGAGGCGCTTCTGAACCGCGCCTACGTTTACGCGATGCGCGCGCACGGAAACCAGAAGCGTGCGTCCGGCGACCCCTATTTCTCGCACCCTCTGGAAGTTGCCGCGATCCTGACCGAACTCAGGCTCGACGACGCGACAATCGCGACCGCTCTCCTCCATGACGTGATCGAGGATACCGACGCCACCCGCGCGGAGATCGACCAGCTCTTCGGCCCCGAGATCGGCGCGCTCGTGGACGGCCTCACCAAGATCAAGAAGCTCGATCTGGTGACGAAAAAGGCAGAGCAGGCCGAGAACTTCCGCAAGCTTCTGATCGCGATATCGAGCGACATCCGCGTGCTTCTCGTGAAGCTCGCCGACCGTCTCCACAACATGCGCACCCTCGAGCACATGAAGCCTGCGAGCCGCAAACGCGTCTCGGAGGAAACGCTCGAAATCTACGCCCCGCTGGCCGGCCGCATGGGAATGCAGGCGCTGCGCGACGAGTTGGAGGAGCACGCTTTCCGCTGGCTCAATCCAGAAGCCTACCAGACGGTCACCGAAAAGCTCGACGAGTTGCGCGCCAAGAACGAAGGCCTCGTCGACGACATCGCCTCTGCCCTGGAGCAGAAGCTCGCGGCCGTCGGCATCAAGGCTGAGGTCAACGGGCGCGAGAAGAAGCCCTATTCGATCTGGAGCAAGATGGCCAATCGTCAGATCGGCCTCGAACAGCTCTCCGATATCTACGCCTTCCGTGTGATCGTCGACACCATTGACGATTGTTACCGCGTGCTCGGTGTCGCGCACACGACGTGGCGGACCGTGCCCGGCCGCTTCAAGGATTACATCTCGACGCCGAAGCAGAACAACTACCAGTCGATCCACACCACAGTGGTGGGGCCGCGCCACCAGCGCGTGGAGCTGCAGATCCGCACGCGCGCCATGCACGATGTCGCGGAATACGGCGTCGCAGCCCACGCGTTCTACAAAGATGCGCGTCACGTTGAGACGCAGAACGCGCAGAAGATGAACGGCGCCTCCCAAAGCCTCGTCTTCTCCGACAAGGAGAGCGGGCCCTATCAGTGGCTGCGGCGTCTGGTCGAAACGTTGCTCGAAGGCTCGAACCCCGAGGAGTTTCTGGAGCACACCAAGCTCGAGCTGTTCCAGGATCAGGTGTTCTGCTTCTCGCCCAAGGGCCGCTTGATCGCGCTCCCACGAGGCGCGACACCGCTCGATTTCGCCTACGCCGTGCACACCGACATCGGCAATCGCGCCGTGGGTGCCTACGTCAACGGCCGCCATGTGCCGATCGACACGCGCTTGCGCAACGGTGACGAGGTGGAGATCCAGACATCGAAAACGCACACGCCGCCCGCCGCATGGGAAAGCCTTGCGGTGACGGGCCGCGCCCGCTCCGCCATCCGCCGCGCCGCACGCGATGCGATCCGCCGCCAGTATGCGGAACTCGGCCGCCGTCTCCTCATCTCGGCTTTCGATCGCATCGGGGAAGCTTACACCGACGACCGCTTGCGCAAGGCTTTGCCGCGCCTCTCCCAGAAGTCGGTGGATGATGTCCTGGCGGCCGTCGCGCGCAACGAGCTCAAGGTGGAAGACGTGGTGCGTGCCGTCGCCCCGGAGGTTGCGGCCGCTGCGCGCGCCGCACCGCCCGCACGCGTCGAGGAGCAGCCCTCGAAGACCATGAAGGGCTGGTTGCGGCTCACGCGCGCGGCAAGCAACAAGCTGCGGATCGGCGGTTCGTCGTCCTTGCCGCAGAGCGCCGAGCCTCAGCCGGAGACCAGGGGCCGTGTCCGCGGCGTGCCGATCCGTGGTGTCAAGGATGACATGCCCGTTCTGTTCGAGGAGGGGGGCGCCGTGCCGGGCGACCGCATCGTCGGCGTGCTGGCGCCGGGCGAGGGCATTCGCGTTTTCCAGATCCACTCGCCGCGCCTTCAGGAATTCGAGCACGAGCGGTGGATCGACGTCGCTTGGGACGTGGACCCTGACAACCCGCAGCGCTTCCCCGCACTCATCGTGGTGACGACGCCCAACCGCCCCGGTGCGCTCGCTGAGATTGCCGATGTCATCGGTCAGGTGGCCGGCAACATCAACAATATCAAGATGATCCGCCGTGCGTCCGACTTCATGGACATGCGAATCGGTCTCGACGTGTGGGACTTGGCGCACCTCAACCAGATCGTTAATGGTCTGAAATCGAAAGCGGTGGTCACCAAGGTTGAACGTGTGTTTGAATAATCGAACGGAGGCTCTCGGAGGCCTCGCGAACCACAGGTGAAAGAAGATATGACGCCGGCCCCTCAGAGCTACATTCGGCTCGGTGTGAACATCGACCACGTGGCTACCATCCGCAATGCACGTGGCGGCCGCCATCCCGATCCGCTGCGCGCGGCGCATCTAGCGGTCGAGGCCGGCGCAGACGGTATCACGGCGCATCTGAGAGAAGATCGCCGCCACATCTCGGATACTGACATCGCGCGCCTTAAGAGCGAGCTGACGCGCCCGCTCAATCTCGAAATGGCCGCGACCGATGAAATGCTGCGCATCGCGCTGCGCCACGTGCCGAACGCGTGCTGCCTCGTGCCCGAGCGCCGCGAGGAGCGCACGACCGAAGGAGGGCTCGACGTGGTGGGCCAGCGCGTTTCGCTTGAGCCTGTGATTGGAGAACTCAAGCAGGCGGGCATCCGCGTGTCGCTCTTCATCGAGCCGGACCTCGCCGCCATCGATGTGGCCGCCGCCTTGCAGGCCGATATCGTCGAGCTGCACACGGGCCGCTACTGCGAGTATGCCGCCGATGACGACGCCAAGGGTGCCGCCGCCGAAGTGGAGCGCCTGCGCACGGCGGCGAGGGAAGCAGCGCTTCGCGGCCTCGAGGTTCACGCAGGCCATGGTCTCACGTTCAACACGGTCGCGCCGCTGGCGCGCATGCCCGAAGTCGTCGAGCTCAACATCGGCCATTTTCTGATCGGCGAGGCCATTTTCGGCGGTCTCCACGGAGCGGTGCGGCGGATGCGTGCGTTGATGGACGAAGCCCGCAACAAGGTTGTGGGTCGGGTCAGCGCGTGATCATCGGCATCGGAAACGACCTCATCGACATTCGGCGCATAGAGGCGACATTGCTGCGGTTCGGCGATCGCTTCCTGGATCGCATCTTCACCGACGTCGAGCGGGCGAAATCGGACCGCCGCCGTCAACGCGCCGCCTCTTACGCCAAGCGCTTTGCCGCCAAGGAGGCCTGCGCCAAGGCGCTTGGAACCGGGTTCGGCCAGGGGGTGTACTGGCGGGACATGGGGGTCATCAATCTGCCCTCGGGCCGTCCCACGCTGGCGCTGACGGGCGGCGCGGCCGAGCACCTGGCAAGCCTCGTGCCGGCCGGTTACGTGGCCCGCATCGACCTGACCCTCACGGACGACTATCCGCTTGCAGAAGCTGTGGTGATCATATCGGCTGTCCCCGCAGATGGCCCGTTGAGCTGAACAGCCGGCCTTCGGTCTTCACGGGTTTGCACCCGGCCCGCTTAATGGCTATAGCGGGCGTGCTGTGTTGAATGAACACGCCCCCGGCCGGCCCGGACGGGCCCAAGGAGCAGGAGAATGAGCCTGGAAACGAACTCCAAGGCTGCGGG
>ERZ869909.2786-NODE-2786-length-10944-cov-3.750621_pt1 | contig 10944 bp, 6 predicted proteins | sample MGYA00520892_ERZ869909 | MGnify/ENA primary metagenome ERZ869909 (study PRJEB32215, sample SAMEA104723947) | bioreactor metagenome | biome: bioreactor; feature: anaerobic bioreactor; material: water | place: China | collected 2015-03-12 ... | reverse complement strand
GGCATGGAAAAGGCGTTCTGGTCGAACTTCATCACGGTGGTGGTGCCAGCGGACAGTGACTCCCCCGGCTCGGCTTGCTCGAAGCGCGGTGCCTGCTCTTTACAGGCGACAAGGCCCAGCGCCAGAAGCAGGGCGGTGGTAGAGCGTAAGAGCGGGCGCATCGGGTTGTACCTGGCCTTTGGGGGCCGGCATTTTAGCAGCTCAAAGAAATCTTAATAAGAGGGATTTGCATTTGCCGCGAAGCGAGCAGAACGGGTCCTGCTTTTGCGCCAGAAGGGGCGGCCTTGCGCCGCCCCTTTACGACGCGTGCGAATCAGAATTGGTGATCGGCTGTGTCGGGATTCAGGTCTGTGATGCCCAGTGCGGCTGCAGCCTTCTCGATTGAGACGGTCTGCTGGACCAGTGCGGCGATGGCGGCGCGGACCTTGTCCTGGCCTTCGCTGTTGTCCGGTGCGATCAGCTGGTCGAAGGCTTCGCCATTCTCGGCGCTCACCACCAGCACCTGCAGCTTGGCATCGGTGGTTTCCAGATCGGTCTTCAGCGTGACGTTGACCTCTGGGTCGATGCCATCGACCAGCGAAGCCAGGCTAGGGCCGCTGAGCGTGCTGCCGTCCACGCGCTGGTATTCGCCGAGGTAGACGTTGCGGATGCCTCGGGCATTGAAATAGTGGGAGTTGTGCGTGTTGTCGCTGAAGCAATCGTGTTCGTCTTCCGGCGAGTTGGCTTCCAGGGCGACTTTCATGCGTTCGCCAGCCAGCTCTCCAAGGGACAGGCTGCCCATGCCGAAGAACATCTTGCGCAGGCCGTTTTCGGCGGATTCGCTCTCCAGGCTGGCGCGGTAGTTGCCAGCAGTGCCGGGCGCCCACTCGCCGACCATCTCTTCGAGATCGCTGACCAGCAGGTCGGTGGCGGCTTTGAGATAGGCGCGACGACGGTCGCAGTTGTCGCCGGTGCAGCCTTCGCCTTCGAGGTAATCGCTGGCCGGGCGCGTGCCGGCGCCGGCCTCGGTGCCGTTCAGATCCTGGCCCCAGAGCAGGAATTCGATTGCGTGGTAGCCGGTGGCGACGTTGGCCTCGGAACCAGCCAGTTCGTTGAGACTGGCGAGCAGCTCGCCGGTGATTTCGCTGACATCGATGCTGTCTTCGCCAATCTGCAGCTGCTGGTTGGCGATGATGTTGGCGGTCGCGCCAGGGTTGCCCAAGGCGTGCTGATAGTCGCCCTCGACGTAGTCGATCATGCCTTCGTCCAGCGGCCAGGCATTGAGCTGGCCTTCCCACTCGTCCACCACCGGGTTGCCGAAGCGGAATACTTCACTCTGCATGTAGGGCACGCGAGCGGCCAGCCAGGCTGCCTTCGCGGTCTGCAATGTTTCATCGCTGGGGCTGGCGAGCAGGGCGTCGATGGCTTCCTGCAGCTGCAACGCCGTGGTGTGGGCATCGCTGAAGATCGCATGCGCCATATCGGCGTAATGGCTGACCACCGCCTGTGCCGCTTCCTCGTTCAGGGCTTTTGGCGCGCTGACTGCCGGTTCGCTTTGGGTCGTGGTTTGCGGCGCTGCAGCCTGTTGCGCGGGCGCGTTGTCGTCACCGCAACCTGCGAGTGATATGGCGGCAGCCAGAAGGCTGGCGGTGGCCCAGAGAGGAGTACGTGGCATGGCGGGTTCCTTTGCGTGCGAGAGAGGTGAAAACGATGGCCGGAGCGCGACAATCGGAAGCAGATCATAATGCGAAAGATTTTCATTTGGTACAAAGAAATTGCGTGCTGTGCTTCGCGCATCGTTTCGTTTCGGCTGGCACCGCTAGAATGCCGGCTTTACAAATCCGGACTTCATGGAGAAGCCTGATGAGCCTGAGCGCTGTGGTTGTACTGGTCGTGTTGTTCCTCGTTGCTGCTTATGCAGTGGTTCTCTACAACGGCCTGGTGCGCCTGAAGCACGGCGTGAGCAAGGCCTGGGCGAATATCGATGTGCTGCTGCGCCAGCGCCATGAAGAGCTGCCCAAGCTGGTCGAGACCTGCAAGCAGTACATGCAACACGAACGCAACACGCTGGAACAGGTGATCAGCGCCCGCAATGCGGTGTCCGATGCTCGGCAGCAGGGTGATATCGGCGCCCTGGGGCAGGCCGAAACGGGTCTGCGTGCGGGGCTGGGGCGCCTGTTCGCCCTCGCCGAGAACTATCCCGAGCTGCGCGCCAACGAGAGCTTTCGCCATCTGCAGCAGCGCATCAGCGGGCTGGAAAGTGGTATCGCCGACAGCCGTGAGCTTTACAACGAATCTGTCAATCTGAACAACGTGCGCATCGAGCAGTTCCCTGATGTGCTGCTGGCGCGGACCTTCGGCTTTGGTTCGGCTGAGCTGCTGCAGTTCAGCGAGGCGGAAAAGGCTGACGTCGATCTCAAGACCCTGTTTGGTTGAGCTGAGCATGGACAGTGGAGCACTGTTGCTGGCTGGTGCGGGCGCCGCGCTGTGTCTGACCGGCGGCTGGTTATGGGTGAGCCGCTGGTCGAAAGTGCGCCATTTGCTGGATACACCGACCTCGCGGATTCGCTCGGCGGCGCAGGGCTATGTGGAGCTGACGGGAATCCTGCATGAGCTGGCCGGGGTTCCGCGGGTCATGGCGCCGCTGACGGGCAGCCCCTGTCTCTGGTGGCGCTATCGTATCGAGGAATATCGCTCCAACGGCAAGAACGGCAGTTGGCGTGTTGTCGAACAGGGCAGCAGCGAGCACCTGCTGCGTCTGGCCGATGCCACGGGAGAATGCCTGATTGACCCACGTGGTGCCGAAGTGCTGCCGGCGAGGCGACAGCGCTGGAGTGGCAGTCAGCGTCATCCCAGGGGGCTTCCGCCCACTGGCATGCTCGCCTGGTTCAGCGGAACCCGCCGCTACCGCTACACCGAGGAGCGCCTGCACGCGGGCGAGCCGCTGTATGCCATCGGTGATTTCCGGACTGCGGGCGGTGGCAGGCAAGGGTTTGATCGGCAGGCTGCCAAAGGGCAGGTACTCAGGGAATGGAAAGGGAATTACGCCGGCCTGCTGCAGCGTTTTGACAGCAATGGTGATGGCCAGATCGACCAGGCCGAATGGCATCGTGTGCGTCTGGCGGCCGGCTTTGAAGCGGAAGATCGTCATCGGCTCGCCAGCGCCCGGGCCGCGCAGCACCGGCTGGTGCGTCCGGAGCAGAACCTGCCTTTCGTGTTGTCCAGCCATGGCGAGGAGGTGCTTGCCCGGCGTTATCGCTGGCAGGCCGCTGGCGGCGCCTTGTTGTGTCTGTGCGGCGCGTTGCTGCTGGCCTCCCGGCTGGCTTGATCCTTACAGTATTTCGGAACTGACTGGGTGGCCGCATTGCAGTGAATGCTGCAGCAGGCTGAGCAGCTCCGCCGCGGGCAGGGGTTTGCTGTAGTGATAGCCCTGGCCTTCGTTGCAGCCTTCGTCGATGAGATAGCGCTCCTGCTCCGCCGTTTCCACGCCTTCGGCGATGACCAGCATGTCCAGGCTCTTGCCCAGTTGGATAATGGCCCGGACGATGCTGGCATCGCCCTCGTCGACGCCCATGTCGCGCACGAAGCTCTTGTCGATCTTGATCTTGTCCAGTGGCAGGTTCTTCAGATAGCTGAGCGAGGAATAGCCGGTGCCAAAGTCGTCGAGGGCAATCAGTGCTCCGGAGCGGCGCAAGCTATGCAGGTTGCGGGTGGCCGCGGCGATATCTTCAATCAGGCCGGTTTCGGTGACTTCCAGTTCAAGGCTTTGCGCGGGAAGACCATATCTGTCGAGCAGGCCGCTGATGATGGCTGGCAGCTCGGCATGGTGAAGTTGCACGGCAGAAAGGTTGACGGCCATGCGCAGATCGCTGAAGCCCAACTGGTGCCATTCGCGCAGTTGCCGGCAGGCCTGGTCCAGCACCCATTCACCAATGGCGATGATGCTGCCGCTCTGTTCGGCGAGTGGAATGAAGATATCAGGCCCGATGAACTTGCCGCTTGGGTGCGACCAGCGCAGCAGCGCTTCGACGCCAGTGATGCGCTTGAGGCGATAATCGATCTGCGGCTGGTAGACCAGGTGAAACTCGCCTCGCTGGACGGCTTCGCCAAGATCCTTCTGCAGCTCACGGCGCTCTCGCATCTCACTGTCGATGCTGGCGACATAGAACTGGTAACGATTGCGCGAACGGGTTTTCGCCAGGGTCATGGTCTGTTCGGCTTTCTGCAGCAGTTTTTCCGTACTGTCCCCGTCTTCGGGGTAAAGGGTAATGCCGATGGTTGCCCGCAGACGAATGCGCTGCTGGTCGAGATTGAAGGGCTGTTCCAGGTCATCGAGAACCTTTTGTGCCAGTTCGGCGACTGCGTAGGGCTCCTCGAAGCCCGATAGTACCAGGACGAACTGGTCGCCCCCGAGGCGCGCCAGTGCGCTGGTACGTCCGCTCTGGTTGCGCAGGCGATCAGCCATGGCCATCAGCAGCTTGTCGCCACTCTGGTAGCTGTACTGCTCGTTGATGCCCTTGAAGTCGTCCAGGCCCAGACAAAGCACCGCCACACGGCGCTGCAGGCGTTCGGCTTCGCTGAGGATATGGCCGAGCTGCTGCTGCAGTTGCAGACGGTTAGGCAGGCCGGTGAGAAAGTCGTACTGCGTCATGCGCTGCAGGCTGTTTTCCGCGGCATGGCGCAGCTGCATATTGTGCTCGATGGACGTGAGCAGGCTGTTGGCGGTTTCGACCCAAAGCCCCAGCTCGTTTTGCTCGTGGCCCTTGAGCATGGGCAATTTGTATTCGCCGGGTTGGTCCGGGTTGATCTGCGACAGGTGCTCGATGAGCTTGGTCAGTGGCCGCGTCAGCAGCCATTCATAGATCAGGTAAAGCACCAGCCCCAGAGTCAGGGCACGCATAAGGCCGATAAAGAAAATCACCACAGAGGCGTCGATGAGGTCTTCGCCATAGGGTGCGGTATCAAGGGTGATATGCAGGTCACCGTAGTATTCATTGAGGGGTGGACGCCCCACCAGCGCTATGGAGAACTCCTGCTCGCTACCCAGGATCGGGTCAGTCAGCCAGCGCGAGGACGATTTCAGTTGCGGGCGGGACTTGTAAGCCAGGGTTTCCTCGTCGGGATGGCCGATATAGGCCTTGCGAATCGACTCGTGCTCGAACAGGCCTTCCAAGACCTGAGCGCCCATCTCTTTGTCCAGGCTGTAAATCGCCTGGGTGGACGGGTCGCGGGTCATGCGCAGGATGCGCTGCGCTTCGGCCTGGATCAGCTGGCGGGTCTTGTAGGCGTCGAAGACAATCTGTGCGCAACTCAGTACCAGTCCCACGGCCAGTGCAGACAGCAAGACCACACGTAGCAGTTTTCGCGACAGTCTGTTGCGCAATTCGGTCAAAAGGCTTTCCTTGTTCCAGGCCGGTGCTCATCGAAAGCATTGCAAGTATTGGTAGTCACGAAAGATACGTCAAAGTCACTAAAGCGGACATTAGCAGATGCCTCCGGCCTGTGTAGCCGGTACTGATGGCATTTACATGTCGCGGCTGCTCGGGGAGCGATGCAGCCGCCTCGTTTCAGGGCTTGCGGGCCTTGTTGCTACACCTGCGAAAAGCGAGCGGCGAGCGGCGTACGGCGAATCACCAGCTTCTCGAGTTCGGCTACGCAAAACACCAGCAGGCCGGCGCCAAGCACTTTCAGCCACTCCAGCGGCGACAGGCCGGTGGAGCCGAACAGCCCCTGCATCACCGGGGCGTAGGTAAAGGTCAGTTGCAGCACGATGCAGGTGGCGATGGCCATCAGCACATAACGATTGCCGGTCAGGCCGGCGCGGTTGGTCACCGGGGCGAAGATCGAGCGACTGTTGAGCAGGTAGAACATCTCGGCCATGACCACGGCATTGACTGCCAGGGTGCGCGCGGTGTCCAGATCGCCACTGCTGTTCATTTCCCAGAGAAACAGGCCCAGGGCGCCGGTCATCATCAACAGCGACACCATCAGCACGCGCCAGACGAAAAAGCCCGAGAGCAGTGCCTGCCCGGGTGGGCGCGGACGGCGGGTCATGATGCCGCGCTCGGCGGGCTCGAAGGCCAGCGCCAGGCCGAGGGTGCTGGAGGTCACCATGTTGATCCACAGCACCTGCGCAGGGGTCAGCGGCAGGGTCAGCTCGAAGAGGATGGCGGCGATGATCACCAGTGCTTCGCCGCCGTTGGTGGGCAACATGAAGAGGATGAATTTCTTCAGATTGTCGTAGACCGCACGCCCCTCGCGCACGGCTGCAGCGATGGTGGCGAAATTGTCGTCGGCCAGTACCATGTCGGACGCTTCCTTGGCCGCCTCGGTGCCTTTCAGCCCCATGGCGACGCCGACATCGGCACGCTTGAGTGCGGGGGCATCGTTCACGCCGTCACCGGTCATCGCCACCACGTGCCCGGAGTCCTGCAGTGCCTGCACCAGACGCAGCTTGTGCTCGGGGCTGGCGCGGGCAAATACATCGACCTGCTGGACCGCCTGACGCAGGCTGGCGTCATCCATCAGGGCCACCTCGGCGCCAGTGATGGCGGGCTTGCCGACACCGATGTCGAGGGCGGCACCAATGGCCCGTGCCGTCTCGGCATGATCGCCGGTGATCATCTTCACGCGAATGCCGGCCAGGTGGCAGTCGTTCACGGCTGCAATGGCTTCCTCGCGTGGCGGATCGATGATGCCCACCAGGGCCAGCAGGCAGTAGCCGTCCTGCATGTCGTCCATGCCGAGAGGGCCGTGGACCGGCTGTGCGCGTTTGAAGCCCAAGGCCAGCAGGCGCAGCCCTCGGGCAGCAATATCAGTGGCCATGCGCCGCCAGTAATCGGGGTCCAGTGGCTGCTCGCCCTGGTTGCCAAGCTGGCTGGCGCACATGTCCATGACGCGTTCGGGCGCGCCCTTGACGAAAATCCAGGGCTCGCCGTCGCTGTCATGGTGATGGGTCGCCATGAAGCAGTGTTGCGACTCGAAGGGGATGGAATCCAGGCGTGGCCAGGCAGCCTCGGCGAGATGCTGGGTGAAACCGGTCTTGCCTCCGAGCACCAGCAGCGCGCCCTCGGTGGGATCGCCGTCGATGCGCCATTGCCCGGCTTCCTCGTGCAGGCGCGCATCGTTGCACAGCACGCCGCTGCGAATCGCCAGCGCCAGCGGGGGGTAATGCTCGGGGTCGATCAGGCGGCCATCAAGGCTGCACTCACCCAGGGGGGCATAGCCGACGCCGCTCACCTCGAAGCGGTGTTCAGCGCAGACCACGCGCTGCACGGTCATCTCGTTGCGGGTCAGGGTACCGGTCTTGTCCGAACAGATCACGGTGACCGAGCCCAGGGTTTCCACTGCCGGCAGACGGCGGATGATGGCATTGCGCTGGGCCATGCGCTGTACGCCCAGGGCGAGGGTGACGGTCATGATCGCCGGTAGCCCTTCGGGGATCGCCGAGGCGGCCAGTGCCACGGCCATCATGAACATGTCTGCTGCCGGATGGCCACGCCACAGGGTGCCCAGCACGAAGGTGGCGACGCACATGGCAAGGATGATCAGGGCCAGGATGCGCCCGAAGCGGTCTACCTGGCGCAGCAGTGGCGTGGCGAGCTGGCGGATGCCGCTGAGCATCTGGTTGATCTTGCCGAGTTCGGTGGCAGCGCCGGTAGCGACGACGATGCCGGCGGCCTGGCCGAACACTACCAGCGTGCCGGAGTAGGCCATGCCGTAGCGGTCCCCCAGGGCTGCGTTGTCGGCGACCGCTGCGACATGCTTTTCAACCGGCAGGGATTCACCGGTCAGGGGGGCCTCGTCGACACGCAGTTCCTTCACCGAAACCAGGCGCAGATCGGCTGGGACACGATCCCCCGAAGCCAGCAGCACGCGGTCGCCGGGCACCAGATCGATGGCGTCGATCTGCCGCCGAGTACCTTCGCGGATCACCGTGGCATGGGTGGAGAGCATCGCGCGAATGGCATCGAGCGCGGCCTCGGCCTTGCCTTCCTGGATAAAGCCGATGATCGCGTTGATCACGACGGCGGCCAGCAGCACGCCGGTATCGACCCAGTGACCCAGCGCAGCGGTGACCACCGCGCTGCCGAGAATCACGTAAAGCAGGATGTTGTGGAACTGCGCCAGCAGGCGCATCAACGGGCCTCGCGTCTTCGCGGGCGCCAGACGGTTCGCACCATACAGCCCGAGCCGTGCGGCGGCCTCGGCCTCGCTCAGGCCTCTGGCTGCCGTCTGCAGCCGTTGCTCGACCTCGGTCGCCTCCAGTGTGTGCCAGTCCGGTTGGGGCTGTACGCCGGCGTCTGTACGGTCGGTCATCGGGCACCTCTGGTTTCTGAGCGCAGCCGCTTCGACTGCCAGGCTTTATCAGCCTAGCCAAGTCACGCCCGGGAAGGTTGATATCAAACAGGAAAGGCGCGGCTTGATGATGGCAATTGCCTCTGGTTTTGTAACAAAAAACACCGCTGGCCTGGCGACTGGCAGGGGGAGAGGCCCTGTGAAAGACTAGGCACCTCATTCAGCCGATAGTTGCCCATGCCCGCACTTGATGACCCTGTGATCGACCGCTTCCTGGATGCCCTGTGGCTGGAAAAGGGCCTGTCGGACAATACCCGTGCCGCTTATCGCAGCGACCTGGCGTTGTTCAACGGCTGGCTCGACGAGCGCGGTGTGCGGCTGGTGGAGGCAGGCCGCGAGGTGATTCTTGATCATCTTGCCTGGCGGCTGGCCAACGACTACAAGGCGCGCTCGACCGCACGCTTGCTGTCGGGGTTGCGCGGGTTTTATCGGTTTCTGTTGCGCGAGGGGGCGATTGCGGTCGATCCGACCCTGCGCGTTGAAATGCCGCGTCTTGGTCGTCCACTGCCCAAGGCTCTTTCCGAGGCGGATGTGGAAGCCCTGCTGGCCGCGCCGGATACCGGCGATCCGCTGGGCCTGCGTGACCGCGCCATGTTGGAAGTGCTTTATGCCAGTGGGTTGCGCGTGACTGAGCTGATCAGTCTGCGTCTTGAGCAGATCAACCCACGGCAGGGCGTGCTGCGCACCTTCGGCAAGGGCAACAAGGAGCGGCTGGTGCCGCTGGGTGATGAGGCCATGCACTGGCTGGAGCGCTATCTGTGCCAGGGGCGTGGACTGCTGCTGGGTGACAAGGCCAGCGATGTGGTGTTTCCCAGCCTGCGCGGCGACCAGATGACGCGCCAGACCTTCTGGCACCGGATCAAGCTGCACGCCAGGACGGCAGGGGTCGCCTCATCGATCTCGCCGCACACGCTGCGTCATGCTTTCGCCACACACTTGCTCAACCACGGCGCGGACCTGCGTACCGTGCAGCTGCTGCTTGGTCATGCCGACCTGTCCACCACGCAGATCTACACCCATATCGCCCGTGCGCGACTGCAGGAACTGCACGCGAAGCATCACCCGCGGGGGTGATATGCAGGGTGCGGTGGGAGCGGATTTGGCCGCGATCTTTGTTCTTCTGCTCCATACATGACGGCTGTCGCTAAGAGCTTCGCGGACAAGTCCGCTCCTACAAAAGCGCTTTGCATCGGTCCGATGCGTTCAGGCGGGTTCGCCGATGACCGCCGATTTCTGGCTTGTTGAGACTGATGCTTCTCGGCGCTCGATGAATTTCCAGTCCGCCTCGTCGATATAGATGCCGGAGGGTCCGCTGCCGCCTTCCAGGTCGATGGCCACGTGCGCCGAGACCTGAGGCTTCACCGATGCGAGAATCGGCACGAAGCCCAGCTGCAGGCTCGTTTCGATCAGCGCCTGCTGGTTGCGCTCGTCGATGTCCGCGGCCTCGTCGAGGTAGTAGGGCAGGCGGATGCGCCCGGCCTGCTCGCGGTCCATCAGGTGCAGCAACAGGTACATGTTGGTCAGCGCCTTGATGGTCATGGTGGTGCCGTTGGACGCCGCGCCGTCGATGTCGGTGTGGATCACCGGCTGACCGCCGACCTTGGTGATTTCGAACGCCAATTCGAACAGGTCCTTCAGGCCCAGCTGGTTGTTGTTCGCCGCCACCAGGCGCGCCAGGTACTCCTTGGCTTCCTCGTTCTTCGCGTCCTGTTCGACCGATTGCGAAAGGTCGAACACCGACAGCGTCTCGCCTTCCTCGTACTGCCCGGCGCTGTGGATGATCTGGTCGATGTGCTTGAGCGCATCCTTGTTCGGCGCCAGCACGATGCGGAAGCTTGCCAGGTTCGACACCTGACGCTTGTTGATCTCGCGGTTGAACAGCGCCAGCTGGTGTTCCAGGCTCTCGTAGTCGCTGCGGATATTGCGCAGCGTGCGTGCGATGTCGGTGACCGCGGCACGGCGCGCCTTGGCCAGGGTCAGTGCCTCGTCCTGGCGGTGCGCGTAGGCGTTGACCAGCAGGTGCAGACGGCGCTCGGGGTCTTCCTCGCTGTCGAACTTGGCCACGCCCTTGAGACGCACCTGGGCGTACAGCGCTTCGATCTGGCCGTCGACGCGCTGCAGCGCCTGCCAGCTGTCCTGATAGTCGTTGAGCAGTGGCTGCAGGTTCTCCAGCGAGTCATCGACCGGGTCTATGAACGGCGTACCGAACGGCAGATTCGCCGGTAGTAGCTGGCGGCGGCGCAGGGCGTCTTCCAGGGTGCGTTCCTTGGCTTCCAGATCAGCCAGTTGACGGCCGACCAGTTGCAGCTTGGCGGACAGATGCTGGACCCGCTCGGCAAAGGCATCACTGGTGCGCTTGAGTTCATCCTGGGCGGCTTCGGCCTGGGCCAGCTGCTCCAGCTTGGCGGGTTCCTCGGCGGCCAGGGTCTGGCTGCGGCGGAAGTCTTCCAGCGCCTTCTGCGCATCCAGCACGGCCTGGTACAGCGCCTCGGCCTGGGCCTTGCTGGCGGCGCGGTCGACGGCCACGGCGTGCTGGGTCTTGAGCTGCTTGAGTTCGCGTTCGAGGCGGTCCTTCTGGTCACGCAGGGCGGCACGGTCGGCCAGGGC
>ERZ869909.2785-NODE-2785-length-10952-cov-3.023540_pt1 | contig 10952 bp, 11 predicted proteins | sample MGYA00520892_ERZ869909 | MGnify/ENA primary metagenome ERZ869909 (study PRJEB32215, sample SAMEA104723947) | bioreactor metagenome | biome: bioreactor; feature: anaerobic bioreactor; material: water | place: China | collected 2015-03-12 ... | reverse complement strand
ATGAACGACTTATGTCTTGTTTTCAATTTGAACTAGTTATGTCCATAAAAAGTGGACATTACAATTTCAACTAAGGAATTACTCCATTTTGTTACTTTTAATTGAAATTTTGATAGGTTTATGCTATAGTATCAAATGGCATCTTAGGGTGCACAACACACACCATGGATTCGTTGACCCGTGCTCATAGAGTTGTCAATGCTGGAAATGGTGGAGGTTAAACGGAAAGAGAGGAATCTTAGTATGTCAGTAGTTACAATGAGAAGATTATTGGAAAGTGGTTCTCATTTCGGCCATCAAACGCGCCGCTGGAACCCAAAAATGAAACCGTATATTTATACGGCAAAAAATGGAGTGTATATCCTGGATTTGGAGAAAACACTTGTCAAACTGGATGATGCATATGCAGCAATGCGTGCAATCGGTGAGCGTGGAGGAAAAGTTCTATTTGTTGGAACAAAGAAACAGGCTCAAACGATTGTATTGGACGAAGCACTTCGTTCAGGATCATTCTTTATTAACCAACGTTGGTTGGGTGGTTTATTAACAAACTTCCGTACAATTCAAAAGAGCATTCGTCGCTTGGTTGAAATTGAAGAAATGGAAGCGAATGGAACCATTAATGTGTACACGAAAAAAGAAGCAGCTGGACTACGTAAAGAAGCAGCTCGCTTGGAAAACTTCCTCGGTGGTATTAAGGAGATGAAAAAACTTCCTGATGCAATCTTCGTGGTTGATCCAACTGAAGAGCACAATGCTGTAGCTGAAGCTCGTAAATTAAAAATTCCTGTATTTGGTATTGTGGATACAAATTGTGATCCTGATGTTGTTGATTTTGCAATTCCTGCAAACGATGATGCTATTCGTTCAATCAAACTGATTGTTGGATTGATGGCTGATGCGATTGTAGAAAGCAAAGGTGGCGTATTAAGCTTTGCACATCAAGTAGCAGAAGATGAAGCAGATATTACTATGAAGGATGTTATTGTAAATGTAGATCAGCAAAATGAAGAGAACGAACGTCGTCGTCGTCAACGCATGGAAGAACGCCGTGCACGTGATGAGCGTCGTCGTGGCGGTTACAACAACCGTGGTCCTCGTGAGTATGGCAACCGTCCAGCTCGTGAACCACGTAGTGAAGTAAAGGCTGAAAATGCGCCAAAGAAGGAGGGTAACAATGATTAGTGCATCACTTGTCAAAGAATTACGCGAAAAAACTGGAGCAGGTATGATGGATTGCAAAAAGGCTTTAGAAGCTGTAGACGGAAACGTTGAAGCTGCTATTGACTGGTTGCGTGAAAAAGGCATTGCGAAAGCTGCAAAAAAATCTGATCGCATCGCAGCTGAAGGATTAACTAAAGTTGTCGTTTCAGGTAATGTGGCTATTGTTGTTGAATTGAACTCAGAAACTGACTTCGTTGCTAAAAACGAACAGTTCCTTGCCTTGTTGGATGTTGTTGCCAATACCATTTTGGATGGACAACCTGCGGATGTTGAAGCTGCTCTTGCACTTACAACTGAAAAAGGTACTCTTGAAACATTAATTGCAGAAGCAACAGCAACGATTGGTGAAAAAATTTCTCTTCGTCGTTTTGAACTTGTGAGCAAGCAGGATGATGAAGTTTTCGGCTCATATATGCACAACGGCGGTCGCATCAGTGCGGTTGCTGTATTGAAGGGCGAAAATGCTGAAGTTGCGAAAGACGTCGCTATGCAAGTAGCTTCCATGCAACCTGCATATATTTCTCGCAATCATATGCCAGCAGACATCGTTGAAAAAGAACGTGGTATTCAACTTGAAATCATTAAGAATGATGAAGCTATGGCAAACAAACCAGAGAAAGTTCTTGCTGGTATTCTAGAAGGTCGTTTGAGCAAATCGTTACAGGACATGTGTCTTGTTGACCAATTGTTCTTCAAGAACCCTGACCTCAAAGTTGGTCAATATCTAAAACAAACAAATACCGAAACGGTCGCTTTTGTCCGCTACGCTGTTGGTGAAGGTATTGAGAAAAAGGCAGATAATTTCGTTGAAGAAGTTATGAGCCAGGCATTTGGTAAATAATAGGACACATTTGTGTCCTTTTTTAAAAAAATGAAAGAGGGGGTACACATGTACAAGCGAATTCTGTTAAAATTAAGTGGAGAAGCTTTGTCTTCACATCAACATCAGCTTGACCCAGTCATTCTGGCAAACCTAGCCGCAGAGATCAAGGAAGTCCACGAACTCGGAGTTGAAGTTGCTATCGTCGTTGGTGGCGGAAACTTCATGCGTGGTAAAATCGCTGAAACAATGGGTATTGATCGTGTTCAGGCAGACTATATGGGTATGCTTGCAACCGTAATAAATGCGATGGCTATTCAGGGTGCTTTGGAAAAACAGCAGGTACCAACTCGTGTACAAACGGCAATTGAAATGAGTAAAGTGGCTGAACCGTTTATCGTGCGTCGGGCAATCCGTCACCTTGAAAAAGGGCGAGTCGTGATCTTCGGAGCCGGAACGGGAAGTCCGTATTTCTCAACGGATACCACAGCCGCACTACGTGCATCAGAAATTAAGGCAGATGTCATATTAATGGCAAAAAATGGTGTCGATGGTGTTTATGATCAGGATCCGAAGCTCAATCCGGAGGCAGTTATGTACAGTTCACTTACCTACATGGACTTGCTTCAGCAGGGACTAGGTGTAATGGATTCAACCGCAACTTCCATGTGTATGGACAATAATGTAGATTTGATTGTCTTTAACATGAATGAATGTGGTAATATTAAAAAAGCTGTAAGTGGTGAAATTATTGGAACAAAAATCACAAAGGAGAGTCAATTATGAAAGTACATTTAGATTCGGCCCAACACAGAATGGAAAAGGCCATTGAAGCATTTGAACATCATTTAACTCAAGTTCGTACAGGTCGTGCAAATCCTTCAATTTTGAGTGAAATTGAAATTGAGTATTATGGCATGATGACACCTTTAAACCAAGTGTCACAGATTTCAGTTGTGGAAGGGAAGCAATTGGTTGTTAAACCTTTTGAAAGCTCTATTCTTAAAGCGATTGAAAAAGCTGTTAACATGGCCAATCTTGGCTTGTCACCACAGAACGATGGAACAGTCATTCGTTTGAATGTACCTTCGTTAACTGAAGAAACGCGCAGAGATTTAAGCAAGCAAGTTTCCAAAATGGCTGAAGAAGCAAAAGTAGCCATTCGTAATGTTCGTCGCGAAGTCAATGACTCAATTAAAAAAGATGATACGCTAACGGAAGATATGGAAAAGAGCGCATTGGATAAGGTTCAAAAGACGACCGATGAGTTCATTAAAAAAGTTGATGCAGTCGCTGAATCAAAAACGAAAGAAATCATGACGGTTTAATGGCTCACACTCGTGAGCCTCTTTTACATCCTATGTACAAAACATATTGTCAGCATGTTGCCATTATTATGGATGGTAATGGACGCTGGGCTAAAAAACAAAAAAAACAACGGACATTTGGTCATTTTAGCGGTAGTGAAAATGTTCGTAACATTGCGATTGCAGCGAATGATCTTGGAATAAAGGCATTGACTTTATATGCTTTTTCTACGGAAAACTGGCAAAGACCCGTTGAAGAAGTGGATTATCTGATGAAACTTCCTGAAGTGTTTTTTAATCGTTTCCTTGATGAGTTAATGCAAAAAAACATTCGAATTACATCCATTGGCAATTTAGCTGCTTTTCCAGAAGATACACGTCGTGTATTACAGATGGCAATCGATCGCACTAAGGGAAATACGGGACTGATTCTCAATTTCGCGATGAACTATGGTGGTCGTGATGAAATTGTCCGTGCAGTTAAACGACTTGTGGAGATATACGATACAGAGCAACTCAAAGCGCTCACCGAAGAGATGTTTGAATCTGCCTTGGATACAGCCGATTTACCTGCTGTTGATTTACTGATTCGCACCAGTGGTGAAGTTCGGATATCGAATTTTCTGCTGTGGCAATTAGCTTATGCAGAAATGATTTTTACTGAAGTTGCTTGGCCTGAATTTACAGCTGACTTATTTAATGATTGTATCGATGAGTTTAATCGTAGAGATCGTCGCTTCGGAGGTGTCAAATGAAGCAAAAAGTACTAACAGGAACTTTATTGGTGGGTATTTTGGGTCCAATCCTGTATTTTGGAGGATTGGCTTTTGATGTGCTTGTGATCCTGTTTTTATTTTTAGGATCACTAGAAATTGCCGATATTTATAAGAAGGAGTGGCCGTCATTTATGAGATGGCTGGTTGTCATCATTACCTTTGGTGTTGCTTTTGCTCCCATTGAGTATTTCATGGTGACACTGGTCAGTTTACTCATTTTACTTTTTACTCTATCAGTCTTGTTTGAAAATATACATTTTTTCAGTATCACCTATTTGTTTGTTATGTTAACGATTGTAGCCTTGGCTGTAAAAGGATTTATCTATTTTGAGTCATTAAGTTCACTTGTGATCTTCTATGTGGCTGTTGCCACGTATATGGCTGATACAGCTGCATACTTTGTCGGTGTGACGATGGGAAAACATAAACTGGCACCAAGAGTATCTCCGAATAAAACGATTGAAGGGGCAGTGGGTGGCTGGTTTTTTGGAAGTATAGCTACTTTTGGCTTCGGTTATTTTATGCTAATGGATATTCTTGGGTTCAATATCATTCTGCTCACAAGTATTCTTTTGCCTTTTGTGGGTATGTTAGGCGATCTTGCGTTTAGTTTAATTAAGCGTCATTATCAGATCAAAGATTTCGGTTCTTTGTTTCCTGCTCATGGTGGGGTTTTGGATCGTATTGATAGTTTGCTGTTTGCTAGTGTTTTCTTTTATTCCATTCTATTGGTGATGCTATGAGACGGATTGTTCTTTTAGGTGCTTCCGGTTCCATTGGTTCTTCGACACTCGAAGTTTTATCGCAGCATCCACAGCAGTTCACCCTTGTTGGATTTAGTGTTTATCACAATGTTGAGGCAGCAGTGAAGATTCATCAGAAGTATCCTGATGCTATCGTTTGTCTTAAGGATCTTGTGGCTTCACAAAGATTTAAGGAAGCCTTCCCATCAGCGCATGTTGTTTATGATGAGTTAGGTTTACTTACGTTAGCAACTTTGGAGCAATGTGATTTGCTTGTGAATGCTCTTGTTGGTTTTGCTGGGTTAAAACCTACATTAGCGGCTATCAAAGCAGGTAAACCTGTGGCGCTTGCTAATAAAGAGACATTGGTAGCAGCAGGTCAGCTGGTACAATCATATCTGAATAAATATCAGGGAACGATGATTCCAATTGATAGCGAACATTCGGCGATTTACCAATGTCTTATTGGTTCCCAAAGTCCGTTTAAGAAAATCATTCTTACCGCTTCAGGTGGTAGTTTCCGTGATAAAACACGTGAACAACTGAAAGATGTGACCGTTGAGGAAGCGTTAAATCATCCCAATTGGTCGATGGGCGCAAAGATAACGATTGATTCAGCAACCATGATGAATAAAGCTTTTGAAATCTTGGAAGCTCGATGGTTATTCAACGCACGTAAAGATCAGATTGATGTATGGATGCATAGACAAAGTATTGTACATTCACTTGTGGAGTTTGAAGATCGAGCCGTAATGGCTCAACTGGGGACTCCGGATATGAAGGTGCCGATACAATTTGCTCTTACAACACCTTTAAGGATGCCTTTACAGACGGATTGTTTAACGGTGGATATGTGTCGGAACCTCACGTTTGAACCCATTGATTTCAATCGATTTCCAATTTTGAAACTTGCTTTTGATCTTTTAAGTGAAGTTGACAGTAAAGCAGCGGTGATGAATGGTGCAAATGAAGTGGCTGTTGCAGCATTTCTTCGTGGCACATGCAGATTTGTAGATATTGACCAATTTGTGATTGATGTTGTGGCGAAAGCCGATCATTTTGCTATCCATACCTATGAAGATGCATTAAGGGCAGATCAGTTGGGTCGTCAGTTAATGCTGGATGCTCTGAAAGGGGTTAACGTATGACAATCATTTATTTTATTCTAATATTAGGTATCATTGTTTTAGTTCATGAACTGGGCCATTTGCTTACCGCAAAAATGTTTGGGGTGTATTGCCGTGAATTTGCAATTGGAATGGGTCCAAAAGTAAAGAGTATTCAGGGGAAGGAAACAGTTTATTCCATTCGTGCCTTACCATTAGGTGGTTTTGTTTCCATGGCTGGTGAAGAAGGTGTGGACATTGAGGGGATGGATCCAAAACGTACTCTCAAAGGGATTGCTCACTGGAAACGTATCATCATCATGCTTTCAGGTATTATCATGAACATGATTCTTGCCTGGGTTATTTTTGTTGGTATTTTTGTCTATCAGGGTGAGCGTGCATTGGCACCGGAACCTGTAATTGCAGGTATCGTTGAAAATTCAGTCGCCCAACAGGTTGGTTTGGAAACAAATGACCGAATTGTGCGTATTGAATTTCATGATGGAACCAAGCTTGTACCTAAAGATTTCTATGAAATTATTACTTTTACCCAGTTATATGGAGATCATTCCATGACTTATGTCATTGACCGGGAAGGTACTACATTAACCTATCAGATTCAGCCTTTATATGATGAAACTGAAGGACGATATATGGTGGGGCTTTTGTTGCCTCGTCCGCAGATAGTTCAACTATCATTTTTTGACTCTATTGTAGCGGCGACGGAGACAACTTTTTCGTCGATTCGTGATATTTTCACTACGTTATCGAGGTTGATTCGGGGCATTGGCCTTGGTGCCATCAGTGGTCCTTTGGGCATTTATGACGTAACTGCACAACAGGCTTCAGCGGGAATTCTCTCATTGATTGCTTTAACTGCCTTACTTTCGATTAATGTCGGGATTTTTAATTTACTCCCATTACCTCTTTTGGACGGTGGTCGAGTCATTTTAACACTAGTTGAAATGATTACACGTCGTCCGGTGAATGCTAAGATTGAACAGGCATTAATGATGATGAGTATGTTACTTGTGATTGCTTTGATGGTTTTTGTTACCTGGCAGGATATAGTGAGGTTGTTTAGCTAATGAAAGATTCAGTATTAGCGGTTTTCTATGGTGTAATTATGGGAATAAGTAATGTAGTTCCGGGTGTCTCTGGTGGTACAATGGCGATTATCTTTGGTTTTTATGACCGTCTGATTTCTGTATTAACGTTGAATATCCAGGCGATTAAAGATAATTTTAAATTTATGGCTTTGCTGGCGATAGGGATTGTGATTGGTATTGTCGGTTTTGCCAAGGTCATGAATTATCTGATGATGACATTTGAGCATCCTACTTACATGGCTTTTGTTGGTGTGATTCTTGGTAGTTTACCGATGATTGTAAAAAAAGCTGAAATAAAAAAGATAACACCTTCCGTTGTTATTCCCTTTTTGATTACCTTTGGTTTGATGATTTTATTGTCCTTGTTTGGGGATGAAAATACGGCTCAGATTAGCGTTGTTCAACTCGATGTGTTTCTTTCTATGGCTATTTTTTCTTCAAGTGCGATAGCGACTGTGACTATGTTATTGCCTGGAATCAGTGGTTCATTGCTACTGCTTGTGCTTGGGATGTATCAGGGAGTGTATGGCTATGCTATTGGTGAATTTGTGTTTCCACACATTATCATCGTAGGTTTGGGCATGCTTACGGGTCTGATTGTTGGGGCAAAATGGGTTGATTACTTTTTAACTCATCATAAGGAAGCAATGTATGCCGGAATCATCGGTTTACTTGTGGGTTCTCTGATACAGTTGTTTCCAGGTTTTGATGGACCGTGGGTTTCATTACTTATATTTTTGATTACTTTATCTGGTATGTACACATTTAACCAAAGAAATGGGGATAGATCATGAAAGTTTGTGTTATTGGAGGAGCTGGTTATATCGGTTCACATGCAGTGGTTGAGTTAGTAAAAGAGGGTCATGAAGTAGTTGTTGTTGACAATCTTTCGACAGGATCAAAAGATTCAGTTGATCCAAAAGCAAAGTTCTATTTTGCAGATATTACCCATAAGGAAGCGTTGAATCAGGTGTTTGATTTGGAATGTTCCATCAAACCGTTTGATGCTGTGATGCATTTTGCTGCTAAGATTGTTGTCAATGACAGTGTGTATCGTCCGCTTGAGTATTATCACAATAATGTGGAAGGCGTTCGAATCATGTTGGAAGTGATGGTTAACCACAAGATTAAAAACGTAATTTTCTCTTCGACAGCTGCTGTTTATGGTGATGCGAAACAGGGGATTTGTCGTGAGGATGATCTTTGCGCACCGATCAATCCCTATGGTGAAACTAAGCTTGCATCCGAAAGAATGATTCAATGGGTAGCCAAAGCGCACGATTTAAATTACTGTATTTTCCGTTATTTTAATGTTGCTGGAGCTCATCAGTCATTAAAGATTGGATTGTTAAGAGATAATTTAACGCATATTATTCCAATTACAGTTCAGGCGGGTTTGAAAATTCGCGACGCTGTAACTATTTTTGGCGATACATATCCTACCAAAGACGGTACATGCATTCGTGATTACATTCATGTCAGTGATCTGGCAGATGCTCATGTTCTAGGGATGAAACATATCGTTGAAAAGAATGAATCGATTTTGCTGAACTTAGGTTCGTCAACTGGTTATTCGGTAAAGGAAGTCGTCGAAGAGGTTTCGAAGCACCTGGATGTCAAAGTACTTATGGGGGAACCTCGGGAAGGTGATCCGGCTATGCTGATTGCTTCTTCCTCAAAAGCGAAGGAAGTGCTTGGTTGGAGTGTCAAACGTTCTTTAGCTGATATTATTCAAACGGATATTGATTTCCGTCGCAAACATGAAAAAACACCGCGATAAGCGGTGTTTTAGATAAAGAAGATAATAGCCACAAAGTGTGTTAAGGCTGCAAGATTGATAAACAAGTGCCAGATAAAGTGAAAGTATGGTCGATCTTTCTGCATGTAAAACCAGGCACCGGCACTGTAGAGTACACCGCCAAGTCCAATGAAAAACAAAAAGTTAAAACTTGACTGCTTTATCAGTGTAGGCATAAAGAGAATAGCTATCCATCCCATAATTAAATAGATAGTTACGGATAGTTTCGGTATGGATCGCTGAGCGATGGATTTGTATAGAATTCCGATGAGTACCATACTCCATTGAATCAGTAGAATCAATATTCCTTGCCAACCACCAACGATGTATAGGGCGACAGGTGTATAGCTTCCGGCAATTGCCACGTAAATGAAAATGTGGTCGAGTATGCGGAGTACATATTTATGCTTGGTTTCATAAGCCATTGCATGATATAAACTGGATGTAATAAACATGAGAAATAGGCTAATGACAAAAATGGACGTTCCTGCAGAAAGAGTAGCTCCTCCTTTGACGTAAGACAAAACAGCGGTATACGGTAGGGTAAACAATAAAAGTATAGCCATGACTCCGTGGGTGATTGAATTTCCAATCTCCTCACCCGTGGATAATTGAATCATTTTTTTAATTGAGTTTTCTTTGTTCATAAAAACCTCCAATGAAAGTATTTTAACACATTCAAAAGGTTTTGTTTAGATTTCGCTTATCAGTTTGAAAATTTAGAAAATGGAGTAATGAAAGTATGGATGCAAATATACGTAGAAGATTCTTATTAGCTGAGGAGAAAGTGCCAAAAGCACTGATTTTGCTTGCGATTCCATCGATTATCGCCATGTTGACGAATGCTATCTATAATTTTGTGGATGCCCTTTTTGTAGGTATGCTCAAAAATACAGCGATGATTGCTGCGGTGACAGTGTCGTTGCCGATGGTGATGATTATGAGTGCCATTGGTCAGGGTATTGGAATTGGTGCTGGATCACTGATTTCCCGTCAGCTTGGTCGTAAGGAAGATGAACAAGTGAAGAAGACGGTTTATACTGCGATGATCATGGTTTTTGCTTTTTCGATTTTAGGTATGGTTGTACTGATACCAAATCTTGATCAGATTTTACCTTGGTTTGGAGCGACCGAAGATGCTATGCTTTATGCTACCCGATATGCCATGTGGATGATTATAGGTATGGCGAGTACAATTCTGAATATGACGATTAATAATATGCTTCGTGCGGAAGGTGATGTCAAGTTTCCAATGATTGCCATTATGATTGGTGCAGTTTTAAATATATTTTTGGATCCTATCTTTATGTTTGATTGGGGATTTGGACTACAACTTGAAGGTGCTGCTATCGCAACGATTGTTTCACAACTTATTTCCAGTGTGATTTTACTTAATCGTTTGCTGAGGACAAAAACATCAATACAATGGAAGCCATTGGAGTATAATTTTTCGCTACCCTTTGCCAAAGAGATTTTTGCTCTTGGGATTGCGCTCTTTTTCCGTCAGGCATTGGTCAGTTTTTCTATGCTATTTATTAATAATGCGGCAGCTTCGATTGGTACAGAGCTTGTGGCATCCATTGGGTTGGCTATGCGAACGATTATGATTGTTAACTTCGTACTTATTGGATATGCACAAGGTTTTCAGCCGTTTGCGGGATATAATTATGGAGCAAGGCGGTTTGATCGAGTTCATGACGCATTATCCATATCGATTCGATGGAGTACAGTGTTCCTTGTGTTTTCATCATTGTTCATGGTTTTATTCTCTGCTCAGATCATGGCACTCTTTAATGCAGAACCGGATGTTGTGTATTATGGACGTAGAATGTTCTATGCGGTCAGTATTTCACTTCCATTTATGGGTTACTACCAGATGTATATGGTGCTAATGCAATCCCTGGGGAAGGCGAAGGAAGCGTTTTTTCTATCTGTAGCCCGACAAGGCATTTTCTTTATTCCCATGATTTTAATTCTACCAAGGGTATTTTCGTATAATGGTATATTGGCAGCTCAACCGGCTGCTGATCTGTTAACTGTTGCTTTAACCTTCTTCTTTTCTGTTAAAT
>ERZ869909.2784-NODE-2784-length-10955-cov-8.758320_pt1 | contig 10955 bp, 9 predicted proteins | sample MGYA00520892_ERZ869909 | MGnify/ENA primary metagenome ERZ869909 (study PRJEB32215, sample SAMEA104723947) | bioreactor metagenome | biome: bioreactor; feature: anaerobic bioreactor; material: water | place: China | collected 2015-03-12 ... | reverse complement strand
CCGGCGCCTGGCTCCTCGGCATGGAGCCGGCGCTGCTCGCCGACCTGGTCGGCGGCCCGCTGACGCTCGCCGGCGCCGCGATCGGCGGCGTCGCCCTCGCGGCCGTCCTGTGGCGCCGGCGCGACCTCGAGCCGGTCCCGGCGTTCGTGGCCGCTGGGGTGACCGCCCTGGGCGGATCCATCGCCGTCGTGACGTTCGTCGGCTTCCAGGCTTGGCTGGCGTTGGGCTGGTGGTGAGCGCCGTCGGCGCGCTCGCGCCCGCGTGGTAGCGTGCGCGGGTGGCCCGCGTGAACTTCGATGTCGGCGATCGCGTCGTGTACCCCTCGCAGGGCGCGGGCGTGGTCCAGGAGCGGACCACCCGCGAGGTCCTGGGCGAGCGCCACGAGTACCTCAAGGTCGTGTTCGTGAAGGGCGACATGGAGGTGCTCGTCCCCCTGCGCCGCGGCCAGGAGGTCGGCCTGCGCCACACCATCGGCGAGGACGAGATCGAGCGCCTGTTCGACGCGCTGGCGAAGGGCGACCTGCGCCTCCCGCAGCAGTGGCCGCCACGCTACCGGGTGGAGCAGGAGATCCTGGGTCGCGGCAGCGCCTACGAGCTGGCGCGGTTGATCGGGGTCCTGGCACGACGCGACCTCGAGAAGGGCCTCGCGGCCACGGAGCGCGAGGTGCTCGACGCCGCGAAGGGGATGCTGGCCTCGGAGCTGGCGGTGGTGACCGGAACCGACCTCGCGGACGCGCTGCGGCGCCTCGACGCGGTCGTGTCCGAGCGTGTCGGCGGCCCCTGAACGGGCGGCGCCCGAACGGGCGGCGCCCGACGGAGGCGCGGGCGGCGTCGGCGACCTGACCTCGGCGCGCGTGGTGCGTGCCCTGCTGGACCGGCACGGCCTGCGGCACGACAAGGACCTCGGCCAGCACTTCCTGGTCGATCGCGGCGTCCTGGCGGCGATCGTCGACGCCGCGGAGCTGCGCGGCGGCCACGAGGTGTGGGAGGTCGGGCCGGGGCTCGGGACGCTCACTCGCGAGCTGGCGTCGCGCGCCCGGCGGGTCGTCGCGATCGAACTCGACGCGCGCCTTCCGGCGGTGCTCGCGGAGACGCTCGCGCCGTGGGACAACGTCGAGGTGCGCCGAGGCGACGCCCTGCGGGTGGACTGGTCGCGCGCGGCGCCGGGAGCACTCTTCGTCTCCAACCTGCCGTACCAGGTCGGCACCGCGGTGCTCACGCGCGTGATGGGATCGCGACGCTTCGCCCGGGCCGTGGTGCTCGTCCAACGCGAGGTGGCCGACCGGTTGGTCGCGGGCCCCGGCGCGCCCGCGTTCGGCAGCCTCAGCCTGTGGGTCGCCCACCACGGCCACGCTCGCATCGTGCGCGGGGTGGCCCCGGGCGCGTTCGTGCCGCCGCCGCGGGTGCACTCGGCGGTGGTCCGCATCGACCTCGATCCCGACGCGCCGCCCGATCCGCGGACCTTCGACCTTGTCCGGGACGCGTTCCGGCATCGCCGCAAGACGCTGGCCTGGAACCTGCGCGCGGCGGGCGACGACCCCGAGCGGGTGCGCGAGGCCCTCGCCGACCTCGGCATCGACGGTCGGGCGCGGGCCGAGACGCTCGGCCTGGATGCCTTCCGGCGCCTCGCGGCTGCGCTGCGGCCGCTCGTCGGTGTCGTGGACCGGCCGACGTGACGCGCGTCCCCGCCGGGTTCGGCGTATACTGCCCGAGCGACACGCGGGGAAACCGTCGGACGCCACCCGGGGCAACCCGGTAGGAGAGCGCTGCATGGCCGACTTCTTGGTGATCGGCGACGCCACCGTCGATCAGATGTACTTCATCGATGCGCTGCCCGACCTCGGTGGCGAGGTCAGCGCGACCCACGCCGTCATGGAGCCCGGCGGGGCGGGCGGGACGATCGCGACGGCCCTGGCGCGCCTGGGGCACGACGTGACGATCGCCACCCGCGTGGGCACCGGTCCGTTCGCGGCGCTCGCGCTGCAACACCTGCGGACGACCGGCGTCGACATGAGCCTGGTCCAGTCCGACCCGCACATGCAGACCTCGAACGTGACGATCCTGATCACGCCCGACGGCCAGCGCACGATGATCGGCTCGGCGGGCGCCTCCCGCGACCTCGACGCCCGCGCGCTGCGCCCCGAGCACGTGGTGCAGCGCGACGCGATGGTCATGAGCGCGTACAGCCTCATCAGCGGTCCGCAGCGCACGTACGCGTTGCGCGCCCTGCGCCTCGCGAAGGAGGCCGGCGTGCGCGTGTTCGTGGACATGGGCACGGGCGCCGTCAACGCCTTGCAGGACGGCCTCATGCCGCTGCTCGAAGGGGTCGAGGTCGTGCTCATGAACGAACGCGAGCTGTTCACCCTGACGGGCGAGAGCTCCATCTCCGACGCCGTGGCGGGCCTGCGGGCGCGCGGCATCGACCACGTCGTCGTGAAGGTCGGCGAGATGGGATCCATCGTCGTGACCCCGGAGCGCTCCGAGCTCGTCGAGGCCTACGAGGTCGAGGGCGTGGTGGACTCCACGGGCGCGGGCGACGTCTACACGGCGGCGTTCGTGGCGGCCGTGATGGAGGGCCACGACCTGCTCGGCGCCGCCTGGCTGGCGAACGTGGCCGGAGCCCTCACCGTCACCGAGATCGGCGCGCAACGGGTCGTCATCGACCGCGCAACGCTGCTGCGGCACGCCCAGGTCAAGGCGGAGGCCGTCGGCCGCGCCACCACGTGAGGCGAACGCCGCCGCGGCGGGACCCACGGCCACCGTCCGCCCAGAGCCTCGCGCGGGTCGCGCGCCGGGCGTGCATCGCCGCGCTGTTCGCCTGCGGCGCCGTCGGGTCGTGGGCGACCGCCTCGACGCCGGCGGTCGAGTCGCCACGGTTCCAGTCGCTGTGGCGGCTCGTCGCGGAGCGCTACTGGGACCTCGAGCGGGCCGCGATCGACTGGGACGAGGCGCGAGCGACGTTCGGCGCGCGACCCGTGGCGGACGACGAGGCGTTGGATCGCGTCCTGGAGGCGATGGTCGAGTCCCTCGGCGACGACCACAGCCGTTACCTCAGCGCCGCACGCGTCGCCGAGGAGCGCGAGCGCTTCGGTGACCTGCCGTGCATCGGGTACTTCGGCGGTGACCCGTTCCGGGCGACCGGGCGCGGCGCGCCCACCCGGTCCGGCCGAACGACGCCGCCGGACCCGCTGGAGCACGCCGGCCCGGTGGCGTTCGGGCTGTGGCCCGACGGCATCGGGTACCTGGTGGTCGCCGACCTGGTCCGGGCGGGGACGGCCGAAGGGGTGCGCGACGCGGTGAACGCCCTCGAGCGACGCGGCGCGCGCGGGCTCGTCCTCGACCTGCGCGGCAACCCGGGCGGCCGGCTGGTCACCATGATGCGCGTGGCCGGGGTCTTCACGTCGGGCTGGCTGTGGCGCGCCCTGACGCGCTGGTCGCTGCCGCTCCCCTACCCGGCGGTGGGGGCGCCGGCGACCGACCTGCCCCTCGTGGTGGTGGTCGACGCCGACGTCCACAGCGCGGCGGAGGGCCTGGCCGGGGGCCTGCAGGAAGCCGGTCGCGCCAGGGTGGTCGGCGCGACCACGGCCGGGAACGTCGAGGCCGTACTCCCCTTCTGCCTGCGCGATGGCGCCCAGGCCTGGCTCGCCACCGGCGTGCTGGCGCCGCTGCGGGGGCCGACCTGGGAGGGGCGGGGCGTCGTGCCCGACGCGCCGGACGCGGACGACGCGCTCGCCACGGCGCGGCGGCTCCTGGCGGACCGGTGATCCTCGGCGAGCCGCCCCGCCGGTGGGCGGCCGGCCTGTGGGGCGTGGCGGTGCCTTCGCCCACCCTGGCCCCGTGGAACGCCACCACGGCCTACCTGATCGGCGCCGAGGGCGTCGGTTGGATCGTGGATCCGGGCGGCGCCGGGTCCGACGCGGGCGCCGCCATCGACGCCATGTTGGCCGCCTCGGGCACGCGCACGCTGAAGGGCGTGCTCCTGACGCACACGCACCGCGACCACGTCGCCGGCGTCGCAGACCTCGCGCGCCGGCACGGCGTCGACGACGTCCGCGTGCACCCGGCGGGCGTCTCGCGCCTCGTCGACCTCGCGGTGCCCGCCGCGAAGGTCCGCATCCGCGCGCTGACCCCGGGCCGCCGGCTGACGGCGGGCCCCGTGGTCGTCGAGGCGGTCGCCACGCCCGGGCACGCCCGCGACCACCTCGCCTACTGGGTCGCTGGCGACCGCGCGCTGGTGGCGGGCGACCTCGTCGCCGGCGAGGGCTCCACCTGGGTCGGGCTGCCCGACGGGGACGTCACCGAGTACCTCGGGTCGCTCGCCGCCGCGGCCGCGCTGGCTCCGCGGTTGGTCGCGCCCGCGCACGGGCCGGTCCGTGAGGACGGAACGCGCGTCCTGGACGAGGCACGCGCCCACCGCCTCGCGCGCGAACGGGCCGTCCTCGCAGCGCTGCGCGCCGGCATCGGCGACCTCGCGGGGCTGCGCGAGGCCGTGTACCCGGGCCTCGAGGCGGCCGCCCACGACCTGGCGGAGCGCTCCCTGCTCGCCCACCTGCGCAAGCTGCTGCACGAGCGCCGCGTCGTGCACCTCGGTGCCGGCGAGACCGGCCCGTACGCGCCCGACCCCCGCGACGCCAGCGACCCGGACGACCGCAGCGGACCCTGACGCCTCACGAACGGTTCGGGTCGTCGCCCCGCGCCAGCGCCCGCAAGGCGGCGCGCAGTTCGGCCGCGTCGGCCGCGAGGAGGCTCTCCTCGGCGGGACCCGCGAGGGCCGCCTCGAGGAGCGGGTCGCGGGCCGCGGCACCCGGCACGGCGCGCGCCAGGACCTCCGGGAACTTGGCCGGGTGCGCCGTGGCCAGCACCACGTGCACCGACCCGCCGCGATCGCGCCGGTCGCGCGCCGCCGCCTCCAGGCCGACGGCCGTGTGGGGGCACACGAGCACCCGGTGCTCGTGCCACGTCGTCGCGATCCTGGCGAGGGTGGCGTCGTCGTCCACGCGCTCGGCCACGAGAGGCACCGGCGTCCGATCGCCCCACATGCGGTGCAGCCGCTCGTAGTTCGAGGGCGCGCCGACGTCCATCGCGTTCGACAGCGTCGCCACGGTCGCCGGGAAGTCGAAGGGCGCCCTCGTGCCGGCCAACCGCTCGACCAGGTAGGCGTTGGCGTTGTGGGCGGCGACGAGCCGCTGGGGCGCAGCCCCCGCCTGGGCCGCCAGGAGCCCGGCCGTGAGGTCGCCCAGGTTGCCGGAGGGAACGACCACGACCGCGCCGGCCGGGTCCAACCCGGCCTGGGCCACCTGCGCCAGACCCCAGACGTGGAAGGCCGCCTGCGGGAGCCAGCGGCCGAGGTTGATGCTGTTCGCGCTGGCCAAGGGAAGGTCCCGCAGCAGGGGATCGCGGAACGCGGCCTTCACCAGCCGCTGGCAGTCGTCGAAGGTGCCGTCGACCGCCCAGGCGTGGACGCCGGGCCGTCGCAGGGTCAGCTGGGCTCGCTGCACCGGGCTCACCCCGGAGCGCGGGAACAGGACCACCACCTCGAGCCCTTGGATGCCGGCCATGCCCGCGGCGACGGCGCCGCCCGTGTCGCCGGAGGTGGCCACCAGCACCAACGCCCGCCGCCGGTCGCGCGCCAGGGCGCGGGCCCACCAGCGACCGAGCGTGCGAGCGGCCACGTCCTTGAACGCTCGGGTGGGGCCGTGGAACAGCTCGAGCAGCCATACGCCGTCGTCGAGCCGGCGGAGCGGAACGGGGAAATCCAGCGCGGCGCGCACGTCGTCCAGCCACGCCCGCTCCTCGCCGGCCGGGAGGAACGGCGCGAGCACCGCCTCGGCGGCGGCCGCCAGGTCGGCGGCCGAGCGCCACCCCGGCGCGATCGGGGGAACGTGCGTCGGCACGTACAGGCCGCCGTCCGGAGCCAGGCCCGCCAACAGGGCATCCTCGAAGCCGACCGTCGGGCCGTCGGGCGCCCGCGTGCTGCGGAAGCGCGGCCGGTCGGTCATGGGCCCGCCGACCCCGACGCGGTGCGGGGACCCGGCGCGGGCCGCGGGCCAGCTTCACCGCGGGCCGCCTGCAGCAGGTCCGCGAGCACGCCGCTCGCGGTCACCTCGGCACCCGCCCCAGGACCCGCGATCCACACCTCGCCGACCTCGTCGGTTCGCACCACGAGCGCGTTGCGCCCGTCCGCCAGGTACGCGAGCGGCGCGTCCTGCGGCACCGACCGCGGCTCCACGCCCACGCGCCAACCACCGGCCGTGCCGGGCTCGACGTACGCGACCAGGCGCCAGCGCCGGCCCGCGGCACGCTCCGCCGCGACGGTGGCCGGCGTGAGGCCGCGGATGCCGCGCACGTTCGGCCGCACGTCGTCCCAGGAGAGATCCGGGTCGACGGTGAGGCGCGCCAACAGCGCCACCTTGTGCGCGGCGTCCCACCCGTCGACGTCGAGGCTCGGGTCGGCCTCGGCGTACCCCAGCCGCTGGGCCTCGGCGAGCGCGGCGGCGAACGCGACCCCGCGCTCCAGCTCGCCGATGAGGTACGCGCAGGTGCCGTTCAGCACGGCCTCCAGCGACCGCACCCGGGCACCGCGCAGGCCGATCGCCAGGGGCCCGACCGCCGGCGTGCCCGCCATGACCGCGGCCTCGCAGCCGACCCGACCGTCCTCGAGCCACGGCCGCCAGACCTCCCACCGCTCGGCCAGCGCCGCCTTGTTGGCCGTCACCAGGCGCGCGCCGCGCGCGGCGGCGCGCGCCATGAGCTCGGTGGGCAGGTCGATGCCGCCCATCAGCTCCACGACGACGTCGGCCCCCTCGAGCGCCTCGTCGGGGTCGACGGTGAGCCGGGGTGCCCGCGGTCCGAGGTCGCGCGGGCGGTCGGGGTCTCGCACCAGGACGGGGTTGACGTGGAACTCGGGGGAGGCGGCGAGACGGCGCAGCAGGGCCGCGCCCACCGTGCCGGCGCCGAGCACGCCGACGCGGACACGACCGGGGCCAGGTCGGGGCATGCGGGCGAGGCTACCACGCGCCTCCGGCGGGTCCGCCCTGCTACACTCGTGCGCGCTCGCGGCGCCACGCCGGCGGCGCGTTCGCCCCTGGAAGGAGCGACGTGTTCGGAATCGGCATCGTCGGGCTGCCCAACGTCGGCAAGAGCACCCTCTTCAACGCCATCACGCGCGCGCGCGTGGAGGCCGCCAACTACCCGTTCGCCACGATCGACCGCAACGTCGGCGTCGTCGCCGTTCCCGACCCGCGCCTGGCCGTCCTGGAACGCATCTTCACGAAGGGCGGGCGGGTCCCGCCCATCGTGCCGACCACCGTCGAGTTCGTGGACATCGCCGGCCTGGTGGCCGGCGCCCACCGCGGCGAGGGGCTCGGGAACCAGTTCCTCGGCCACATCCGCGACGTCGCCGCGATCGCGCACGTGGTGCGCTGCTTCGACGATCCCGACGTGGTCCACGTCGGGGGCGGCGTCGACCCCGTGGCCGACATCGACACGATCGAGACCGAGCTGGCCCTGGCCGACATCGCCACGCTCGAACGCCGCGCCGAACGCCTGCGGCGCGCGGCGAAGGGGGGGCACGGCGACGAGGCCGAGGAGCTCGACCGCGTCGAGGCGCTGCGGGCGGCGCTCGAGGCGGGCGCACAGGTCCGCGCCAGCGGCCTCCCGGTCCCCGCCGACGTGCGGCTGCTGACGGCCAAGCCGGTGGTGTTCGTGTGCAACGTGCCCGACACCGACCTGGTGAGCGGCAACGCGCACGTCGAGCGTGTGCGGGCGCGGGCGTTGGAGGAGGGCGCCGCGGTGGTGATGGTGTCGGCCAAGATCGAGCAGGAGCTCGGTGAACTCGACGACGACGAGGCGCGGGCGTTCCTCGCGGACTTGGGTCTGCAGCAGCGCGGGCTCGACCGCCTCATCGCCAAGGGGTACGAGGTGCTCGGGCTCCTGACGTTCCTGACGGCGAGCGAGAAGGAGGTCCGGGCGTGGACGGTCCCGCGCGGAACGCGAGCGCCCCAGGCGGCCGGCTCGATCCACTCCGACTTCGAGCGCGGCTTCATCCGCGCGGAGGTCGTGCACTTCGACCGGCTCGCCGAGGCGGGCGGCATGGCGGCCGCCCGCGCACGCGGCTGGCTGCGCCTCGAGGGCAAGGAGTACGTCGTCGCGGACGGCGACGTCATCCACTTCCTGTTCAACGTGTAGGCCGGCCGGGCCTCAGAAGACGGGACCCACCCGGAACGCGAACACGCCGGACGGGTGCCGCTGCGAGAAGCCGTAGTCGAACCGCAGCGCCGGCAGAGACACGCCACCGAAACCGAGGTTGATCTGCACGCCGACGCCCGCGCTGGCGAACACGCCGAGGTCGCCGGCCCCCAGACCGGGGACGTCGGACACGTACGCGAGGTCGGCGAACACGATGCCGATGACCGTGTCGGTGGCCACGGTGGAGAACCCGAAGTCGTAGCGGTACTCCACCGACGACGTCAGGTACGAGCGGGTCAGGTCGAAGTCGGTGTCGCGGTAGCCGCGGATCTCGGTCGCCTCGACCGGAACGCGGCCGACGCGGAACCGCCGGTTCGCCGGGTACCCGTCGCCGAACTGGTGGCCGACGTTGAGGCGCACGGCGAAGACGTGGTTGCGGTCGGCGACCTCCTCGAACACGTCGGCCAGCGCGACGTACGTCTTCACCCCTGCCTGGACCTGCTGGTACACGTACGGGGCGGCGCCACCGGTCTCGGGATCGCGCTGGTCGTTGCCCCAACCGACGCCGAACGAAGCGCTCGCCGCGATGCCCGTGCGCGGGAAGGCCTCGCTGTCGCGGTCGTCGTACGTCAGGGTGGCCGAGCCGAACGCCGCCAGGCCGCCCTGCGGCAGGAACTCGATGGCGACGTCGGGCGGCAAGGCGCAGCGGGTGGGGTTCGCGACGTTGCCGTCGTCGTCGAACTCGCATGGCTCGGGCGCGGGTTCGAGGCGGTACACGTCGTAGGTGCCGCGCGCCGAGACCACCAGGTCGGTGAACGGGAGCACGCGCCGGCCGACGGAGAAGCTGGCCCCGGTCGACCGCACCAGGTACTCGCCCACCGGCACGCGCGTGCCGTCGCGGTCCGGCAGCCCGGGATAGGGGACCTCGAAGCGACCGTCGGCGGTGAGCGGCTGGTTGCCGTCGACCCGCGAGAAGAGCGCCAGCGTCACGCTGGTCGGCACCTCCTGCAGATCCAGGATCGGGAGGTCCAGCCATGGGATGGCGTAGCGCACGCTCGCCCCGATCTGCAACCCGATGTCGGACGTCTGGGCCTGGAGCTCGGCCGACAGGTTGTGGGCGAGACCCCACAGGTTCGACTCGGCGTAGGAGACGCTGGCCGAGAACCCCGTCTCGGTGCTGTACTGCGCCCCCGGCTGCAACAGACCGGTGGTGTTGGCCCGCAACAGGATCTCCACGGTGACCTGATCGACGGCCTCGGTCGGCACGAGCATGCGGTTGACGGGCGTGACCACGCCGAGGCGGGCCAGGCGGCGCAGGCCGTCGTCGATCCGGCGGAGGTCGACGAGCTCGCCCGGCCGCGGCAGGTAGCGCACCACGACGCGCTCGACGGTGCGGCCCGGCGCCCCCTCGTACACCAGGTCGTACCCGGCGATGCGCATCTCCGTGACCCGCTGCACGTACGTTCCGTCGAGGTAGTTGTAGGAAGGGCGACCGTCGATGACCACGCCGATGGCGTCGTACGCGGCGCGCAGGCGTCGGAAGTCCTCATCGGCGAGGGCGGACGTGAACGTATCGCCCACGCCGAGCCCGAAGGCGGCGATCAGCGCAGCGTCGTCGATCCGGGTGTTGCCTTCCACGACGACCTCGCGGATCGGGCCCGCGGTGGCCGGCGCGCCGACGGCGAACCGCACGCGAACCGCGCCCGAGGCCGTCGCCAACGTCTCGATCCGCACGTCCGAGGAGCGCCCGGTCGCGAGCCGCCGCACGTCCTCCAGCAGCGCGTCGTAGTCGAACAGGTCGCCGACGGAGAGGCTCAGCGCCGACGCGTCGACGCCGAGGGCGACCGTGTCGAAGGCGGCGATCCGGAGCTCGCGGAACCGGACCGTCAGCTGGCCGTTGTCCAGCGACGTGCGTTCCAGGTCGACGCCGCTCTGCCTCAGGCCGGCGTCCCAGTAACGCTCGGCGACGGCGTCGACCGCCAGCCGGTAGCGGGCGAAGTCGAACACGTCGAGCGCGGCCACGGCCGAGAAGATCCGCTCGAGCTCCGCCTCGTCCAGGATGGCGGACGTCTCGAACGTGACACGCCGCAGCGGCGCGCTCTCGTCGATGCGGTAGCGCAGGCGCACCGGCGTCCGACCCTGCACGGGCGGGGCGCTCCCCTCCTGCAGCACCTCCAGGGTGACGTCCACGTCGTAGGGAACCCCGACCGATCGGTAGATGCCCTGCAGCGTCGCGACCGCCCGCTCCGCGCGCAGCGCGTTGAGGGTGCGCCCAGGGTCCAGGAGGTGCTCCGCCACGATCGCGTCGCGTAGGCGGTCGGCCTCGAGCAGCGCCGCGCCCACGACCTCCACCGCCGCCACGCTCGGGTTCTCGCGCACGCGAACGACCAGCACCGGCCCGGCGCCACGGTCCTCGAGGGTCACGGTGACCTCCTCGAACGTGCCGAGGGCGTAGACCCGGTTGCGTTCGGCCTCGAGGTCGACGCGTTCCGCGGCGGAACCGGCACGCGCCGCGACGATCGTCCGCACGATGTCGGCGAAGGTCGAGGTCCCCTCGACCCGCACCTCGCGCAGCGGTCCCTGGACGGTGGGCGTGCTGGGCGCTCCCTGGGCGCCGGCGACACCGACGAGGAGGAGCAGGAAGACGACGAGCAGGCGGGGGCTGGCCATGACCCGGAGTCTACCGGAGCGCCCGTGAGAAGCCGATTCGAGCGCCCTCGCGGCGTGCGGAGCCGCACGGCGCGGCCGGCGCCGGCGCACCGCCGAGG
>ERZ869909.2783-NODE-2783-length-10958-cov-6.317526_pt1 | contig 10958 bp, 14 predicted proteins | sample MGYA00520892_ERZ869909 | MGnify/ENA primary metagenome ERZ869909 (study PRJEB32215, sample SAMEA104723947) | bioreactor metagenome | biome: bioreactor; feature: anaerobic bioreactor; material: water | place: China | collected 2015-03-12 ... | reverse complement strand
ATAAAAGCGTACTTCTCTTTCTAAAAACGGATGTTGTTTTCAAGAGTGTATTGATTAAAGTTATCTCGCAAATACTCAAAAAAGATAGCGTCATACACAACATCTTGTGGATTTGTCCAAAACCCTTTCTTTATTTCAAGAGTAGTAGCGCTATTTTTTTGATACAGTTGTATCGCTCGTTTATTCGTTGTTAAAGTATCAATGTATATCTTGTGATAATCAAGTGTTGAAAACAAGTACTGCATCCCCTGCAACAATAAATGTTTACCTAAACCTTTTCCTTGTGCTTTGACATCACAAATTTTTAAACCTATCCGACAACTTCTTTCATCATCGTCATGCTCGCCATATGAAAATTCCCCAATTGGATGATTATCATTATCAAAAACAATCCAAAGTTTGGAAGCTTTATTAGATTCTTGTTTAACTCTTTTTAAAAACTGCTCATGAACTTGATCGTAGGTTAATTTTAATCCCTCATCAAAGCCAACATCTTTCATAACTTGTGGATCATTCCACCAGTTCAAGAAAATTTCCGCATCATCCCTTGTCACTTCTCTTACTTTAATTCTACTGCTTTGAATAATCCAAACCATAATGACTCCTTTAACCACAATTAAACTTCACAAACATAAATTCGTGACTTTTCATTCCAAGGGTGGTAACCAATATCTAAAAATGTGAAATCAAACTTCTCATAATAACTAACATGATCTGTAGATAAATAAAGCTTTTGTAATCCTGCTTCTTTCGTGTCTTTTTTAGCTTGTTCTATAAGATTCTTAGCTAAATTTTTACCCCTGAAGTCAGGATGGATATATAGAGCACACAACCATGGAAACAAATCCATTCGACTAATAAAGTCATTTGTAATAAGTCCTGCACATCCGATGATAATTTGACCATCCATCAACAAATACCATTGTGCTAAACTAAACAATCCTTCACCGGTATGATTAATACAGTCTTTGTATACCATTTCAGTAGCGTCTTTTGCCCAAATGTTTTGAAAATAGTCGATTGCTTTTTTCCTTGAACTCAGGATGTTTTTGAATGGATATAACGTTCATTTTGCACCTCTATAATTAAGTATTATGACTTAATACTCATTATACATTTAAAATAGTCTTTATTCTTTCTTTATTCGCATACATTTTTTGATCAGCTTTATTGTATAGTTCATCAATATCCATGTTTTTTTCATGTTTTTGATAACCATAACTAAATGTTAGTTGTTGTACATAAACACTTTCATGTTGTTTAATTTTATGAGAAATAGCTTGTACATTTTTATGGCTATTAGAAAAATTACGTTGAATGATCACCGCAAACTCATCGCCACCTAAACGAGCAACATAACCGTCCTTTTTAAACTGCTTCTTTAATATTTTCGTAAACTCCATTAATATTTTATCACCCACATGATGACCATATTGATCATTGATTTCTTTAAAATCATTAAGATCAAAAATAATCAAAGCAAAATCTTGTTCACTTTGCTTAAGATTTTTGACTAGAGCTTCAAAACTCGCTCGATTATACGATTTTGTTAAATAATCTTCTTCTGAAGGATTGGTTTCTAAAAACACATAAGCAACTAATATTCCAAGCACAATCGATGTCCAAGAAAAATGTAGCCTTGAATCAAACATTTGCACGATCATTCCCATTATAGGTATTGCAAAACATAAAACAAAGATGATTTTATGCGTTAAATTAATATTTTTTCTGTTGACTATAATCATAAATAACATCACGACATACAATCCTGCCAATACAACATAATGCAACTCCTTAATAGGACCACTTCTAAAGGAATTTGTTAATGGATTTATTGCATAATAAAGTGGATAAAAAATATTCACCACTAAAACAAACAGCGTAAAAAAAGTAGCTTGTTGATAATATATTTTTTTCAATATTCGCCTTGGATTTTGGTAGATTCTAAAATCAACATACGATAGTAAAAGTCCCCCAATGATCGGACCCATTAAAAATAAAATGAAATTTGTGCTATGCTCTAAAAAATATGCACCATTAAATTGCATACCATCAAATATCCACGTGAGTGGTTCCATGATAATCGCTATGGAGGTTGCAAAAATAAGCTTAATTATTAAATCTTTTGCAAAAGTTTTGATTTTTGAACGCGACACAAATAAAAACAATACTAACAGTATCATTAATCCAAATACATTGATTTGAAACTGTACCAAGTATGCCATGATATGCTCCTTATTGTATTTCAAAGTAATTATTGTCTTATTGTATCAAAATTCTACATGCTTTTGTAAATTGTGCTTGCGTAATCACAACTAATACTTTGAAACATTAAAAAAAGAGAAATTGCTCAGTCTTTGAGCAATATCTCCCATTTAGAATGATTAAATCCGATAAGTGTATGTTGTTTACTAATTACAAGTGGACGCTTAATAAGCATCCCATCCGTAGATAACAAATCAATTAACTCTTTTTCATCTGTAGTATTTACTTTATTTTTTATATCTAGTTGACGATACAATGTCCCATGAGTGTTAAAAAATTTCTTTAAAGGATACTCACTTTGTTCTAGCCACTTTATAAGCTCTTCTCTTGTAGGATTATGAGTTTTAATGTTTCTTTCAACAAACTCAATGTTGTTTTGTTCTAACCACTTTTTTGCTTTTTTGCATGTACTGCAAGTAGGATAACATATAAATTGTACACTCAATAGTCATACTCCTATCTAAATTTGCATTCAATCATAAACAAGCTCCTAGTAAACAACGCTAAGCGTCGGATATATTGTGTTAAAAATAGTAAGATAAAACTTACTCGTTGTCTTTTTCTTGCTTATCTTCTTTATCTTTATCTTTAGTTTTAGTTTTTGCACTTTTTAATCGTTTCATTTCATCATTAATAAAGGGAACTAAATAGTTCATACCTAAAATTGCAAAGGTCGTTCCTTCAGGAACCCAACCCCATAATCGAATGGAAATCACTATTAAACCAACACCAACTCCAAATATCCATCTTCCCTCATTTGATTTAGGTGAAGTTGCTGGATCAGTAGCCATAAAAAAGGCTCCTAAAATCAAGCTTCCAGAGAATAAATGAAATAAAGGGTTTTGTCCATTGATTAGTGCAACTAATGCAACGGTAGATAATATACTTACTGGAATACGCCAGTTAGCAAACTTTTTATAAATAAGATACGCAGCTCCAAGTAGTAAGGCTAATGCTGAGGTTTCACCAATACTACCACCAATGTTACCAATAAAAAGATTAAAGACTGATGTTGTCGTACCTGTTTCTCTAAAAATTTGCAATGGTGTTGCACTTGATACCATGTCAAATGGAGACAACCATGGACTCATGGCAGTTGGAAAAGCTAAGATAAGAAAGAGCCTTCCAAATAGTGCTGGATTGAAAATATTCTTTGGAAAGCCACCAAAAATATGTTTGCCAAAAACAATACCTACGGCTGCCGCAGCCGCAAGAGCATACAACGGTGTTGAAGGAGATACTGATAGTGCTAGTAATAAACCAGTAACCGCTGCACCACCATCTTTAAAAGTGTATTTTCTTTTAAAGATAAACTGAAACAATGCTTCTGATGCTATTGCTACAGTAACACCAACTAAAATAAGTAAAATAGCTTTCTCTCTATACAAGTAAATCGATACTAGTGTTGCTGGCAATAAAGCCAATATTAAAGTGCGAAAAATTTTCATAAGTTAATCTTTAGTATTCAATGAATTAGTTTAAATATTGAATTACTTTATTCCTTTCATTGTATTATTTTCTTGAATCATTATAACATAAACGACTATTATTTAACTATCCACGCTATTGAAAACGAAACATTTCTATTAGATATAAAGTAATGGTGCACGCTTTAAAAGATCTTTTAGTTATTATTGTCTTTCAATTCTTATGGTTACCATGTTATTTTCTTGTTAGCACACAAACCGTTTCAACATGCTTTGAGACAAGTTTATAGCTGTCAAATTCATTGTTCCAAGTCCTTTTTTTATCAAGGGTCGTATTGGGGAACATATCCAAGATTGGATGTCGTATGTGGGAATATATCAAACCTTAGCTTAAATTAAGACATTCAGATTATTGCTTACTACGAACTACAATTTAAATACCATATATTAGTTCCTATTTTCCTTAATACCTTCGCAAATTTGTCATAGCCACACATATCTTAACTACTAAAACCCAACCTAAAAATCTAAACAATTCTATAGTCAGCTAATTTTCAGAGTTTTCTATTTCTGTATCTCATTACTTTCTAAGTTCGGGGTTCACATGAACCATGCAATGTTTCACCGCTTTAAATTCATTCTCTATTGCATCATGCACTTTATGCGCTATTTCATGTGTTTCGTTTAGTGATTTTTGTCCATCTACAACAATTTCAACATCTACGTATATTTTTGATCCAAATAATCTAGTTTTAAAATTATCAATATCAATAACACCCTCTTGTTCAATAACAATCTCTTTCATCTTTTCCTCTGTCTGGGTATCACTAGATTTATCGATCATCTTATCAAGTGCATCCTTAAAAATTTCAAATGCAACTTTGCCAATAAAAAGACATATTATCACACTAGCTATTGGATCCAAAATAGGAAATCCCATTTTCGCTCCTATAATTCCAGCAAATGCTCCTATAGAAGATAATGCATCCGAACGATGATGCCACGCATCTGCCATTAATGCACCAGAATTAATATTCTTGGCGGCTACTCTAGTATACCTATACATCCATTCTTTTACGAGAATTGATATTACCGCCGCTATTAGTGCAAGACTTTTCGGGACTTGAAGTTCACCATAATTGCCACCGATTATTTTTTCTATGCCGCTTATTCCAATACCCATTCCAGTGGCCAAGAGTAGTACTGCTAAAATTAAGGATGCTATACATTCCAATCTTTCATGGCCATACGGATGTTTTTCATCCGACTCTTTAGAAGAAAGCTGAAACCCTACCATTACGATGAAAGTACTAAATACATCTGATGCCGAATGAACCGCATCAGATATCATAGCTCCTGAATTACCAATGATTCCTGCTAGTAATTTAAATAAGGATAAAATTACATTCCCTATTAAAGTGACTGTTGAAACCCTCATTGCAACTTTCTTTTCGCAATTGTTTCTCGTAGTTTGATTTGTTTGTTCCATCACATGTTACCTCCATTATTATAAGATAACTCTATGTCACTCGCAAAAAATCGTTCATAATTTGTTCCCGCAAATTAAAAAGACATCTGTGGAACAAATAGTAAACTACTGTCCCACAGATGTCTATAACTATCATCTGCTGTTACGTCATGTAACCCGGCTCCATGGATATTATCCATCGCCTGCTCAGTTTGTACTGTTGATTGATATGCAGTGCAAAGAATTACTAAACATTGTGTTCTAAATTTTTACATTTGTCAAGAATTTTGTAAATATTTATATTTACATCACTTATGATTTACTAAAACCTTATTTTATTATTTTCGACAAAATCATTCCCAAAATCGTAATCCAAACAACTATTATTGGCATTGCATAATACCATTTTTTTGGCTTTCCGCCTTTCCACATATCTTTTGCTTCAACTTTGCATTCTTTCATAATCTCATCTGGAATAAATTTAATAGCAAAAGTTACCAACAAAGGAAGTATAATAAGATCATCTAGATACCCTAATATAGGTATAATATCTGGTATCACATCGATAGGCGACAATGCGTAAACTACAGTAATTCCCGCAAGAATTTTAGCAATTAACGGTGTATCTTTTCTATTAACTGCCACGAAAAGGGCTGGAATGTATATTTTTATTGTCTTTGCTTTCTCCCTAAGTTTCATCCATCACGCTCCCAAATTAATCTACTAATTAGTTATTCTTTCAGGCTGTTCTATTCATTACTTGTAAAATCATCACCAGAATCAGATTTCTTATGCCTTTTCTTTATAAATCGACTTAATTTATGCATTGCATTGTCATTTTCTTCATCTGAATTAGGAGTCATGTATTTTCGCAAAGCGAATAATATTGCAATTGCGATAATACCAATAAGAACATCCATAGACTTGGGATGCTCCACAATTAATTGTCTTGCTGTCGCAAAAAGTAAAACTTCAATTATAGAATCCGGGGTATGACGGCATAACATTCTCGTAAATTCGATTCCGATAATTAAGTTAAATAACTGCTCCAGCAAATTTGTAAAACTATAATTACTTCGAATCAATGGAAACATAAAAAAATCCACTATTATATTTACCATTAAAACAATAATTCCAAATATCAAAATAAATGAAATTATTATCTCTAGTATATCTGCAATTTTATTTAGTAATCTCGAGAAATTTAATTTATTGATCGGATATCCCCCTATCTTATGATCTATAATCTTATTAGTAAAATTATTTAATTACTCCATATTCTATGAGCAGGAATGAAATTAGGAACCAACTTGTACAGAGTAATATGTTTCTACAAATAGTAAATCTTCAGTAACATCAGTTTTCAACTGACTCGCACTTTCTTTATGTCCATTATCATTCATTTAAAAAGTTTGTTTAAGCTGAAATTATAAGCGAAGAGCAACAATTTATTTACAATGCAATCCCTAGTATTATTGCAACGACTCCAGCCGCAAGTGCTACCCAGTTTATTTTTTTCTGGGGCGAGAACAGTCCAATTATACCTAGTATAACGGCGATTGCACCTAGCCAAATGCGAAGCCAGAAAAATCCGACAATGCCCACAATTATTCCAATCCATCCAATCCACTTTCCTGCAGTTTCACTTATTTTACTTGTATGAGTTACATTATTTTCACTCATTAAAATAACCTCCTCTTTTTAATTGGTTCTCATCAACGCTCAAGCTCTTCGCTTATAATTTCAGCCTAAACATTATGTTAGAAAGACTGAATTTTCAGATGCCAATTGCAATATTAAAACCACTCATAATTGCATCACCCAAATCACATCTTGTATAGTTCATAAAAATCACTTGTACACCTTTTTCACAAAAGCTAGAAGCAATTGACTTTATGTTAGGACTGTCAAGTCCGTCTATAATAACAATATCTGGTTTCAATACGGCAATATGTTGAGATGTCACAGGCAACCCAATACGAACGTCAACCTGATTACGCTTCAATTCTTCAACATACCATGTCACTATTTCCATGCCGTTTGTGACTTTCAGATTATTACCCAACTCATCATCTTCTTCCAACAAAAAAACAACATGACCTCGCTTTGAAGCTGTTATTGCTACTTGCATTCCTGCTACACTGCTCCCCACAACGACAATATTTTTTATTTTTGCAGCGGGAATCATGTTATTTTCACTATATTTATATTCAAATCCAAGATAAGGATTAAACACACATGTGATCTGCCCTGTTGGTATTACACATCTTTCTTCTTTATCGCAATAACATTTTCTAATTTCATTCTCTTTACCAAGTTCAGCTTTTAATGGCCAGTGCGGGTCACACTTAAGTTGCTTGTTCAACTCTAATAAATCGACGTCACAATCTCTAAGTAATTTATCACAGCTCTCCGGCTCAGCGAAGCTTACACTTTTCACTATGGTGATAGGAACATCCAACTTAAAAGACTCTTCATATGAAGGAATGGCTAAATAATCTACGACAGATTCCTTTAGGAAATTTTCCAGAAGCTTATTATCTTTGATGCCGGAAGCAGGTAGGTGTAATCCTATAAGAAAGTCCTCATTATGTTTATGGCCTATTCTTATCAGCAATTCTTCTCTAATGAAGCAATTTAATTGCTTTTCATTTTTAAATATAAATGATATCCCATCTATTCCAACATTATGAAGTAAATCAGTTAACTCCAAAATACTTTTTTCAAAACTTGATTCTTTACTATTTAAGACAAAATTTTGCAAATCGAATGTAGCAACTATCTTTGTATTGTATGTTTTTATTCGACGAATAAATTCTCTCCAGTTGCTTATATTGCATTTGTTAAATAGAAGATTTGGCTCAAGCTCGATTAGTCCTACCCCTCCTCTTGCACGCTCAAGGTAATATTCCTCAAACTTTGTTGTAGGCTGACCCTTTTTTGCAAAACCACTTTCACCTCCGCAAAATATAATCCGGTTCTTTATAATAATATTTTTTATCTGTATCTCTGCGAAAAGATCTTTGTACATTCATATCACCTTCATCTATTTCAGATTTTTCGAAGCTCGCCATAGTTTTTCCGCAACGGGAGACCAGGCCTCTGCAGAATGTTTACATTTAGCGCACAGCATATCTACATTCTCTGGCTCAGATAGATCTGTTGAATGCGCACCCGAATTATTGACAAGTTCTGCAAGTTTCCCTTGATTATCAAGCAGAGGGCATGGGCGCAGATGATTACTATTAAATGGCTGATTATAATAATACTGCATGAAGAGCGGTGACTGATAAGCTTCCAGTAGCGTCTTCTCATGAATATTGGAATCTGAATAATGTATAAACGCACATGGCTCGATATCTCCATTGGCATTGATGTGCAGATAGCTCCGCCCACCCGCAATACAGCCTCCCACATATTCACCGTCATTCCAGAAATCTATTGTGAAAATTGGTTTGTTGTCACGGAACTTTCGTATCTGATGATACATATATTCTCGTTGTTCAGCGGTTGCTAGCAAATCAGTAGGAGCACCCACACCAACTGGCATATACGTGAACAGCCACGCAAATTTACATCCCATTTCGATTAAACTGTCAAAATATTCTTCGCTACCGATGACCTCCGCATTTTTACTGGTATAACACAGAGAAGCTCCGAACGGCAGTTTCTTTCGCTTTAGGATTTCCATTGCATTTGTCACAGCTCTATAGGTCCCCTGTCCGCGTCTAGAATCTGTTTCCTTTTCGAAGCCTTCAATGCTAATAGCGGGAATAAAGTTCTTTACCCGGAGCATCTCGTCGGCAAATGCCTCGTCAATCAAAGTCCCGTTTGTGAATGCAAGGAACATACAGTCGCTGTGCTCCTCGCATAACCGCATGATGTCATCCTTTCGCACAAGTGGTTCTCCGCCAGAGTAGATGTACATATATGTACCGAGCGCCTTGCCTTGATGAATTATGCTGTCCAATGTTGCAAAATCCATATTCATCTTGCTCCCGTATTCGGCAGCCCAGCATCCGGTACATTGGAGATTGCATGCCGAAGTGGGATCCATCAAGATTGCCCATGGGATATTACAACCGTGTGTTTCCTTGTACTTCTCTTGCCTTTGACCACCGATGGTAACGGAATGAACAATAAAGTTTTCAAAAAAAGTTTTGCGTACATCTGGATCAATGTCTGTCCATATGCTCCTTATGAGCCTGTACCAGTTATTGTCTGGATTGTCAATGACATTATGAAATGCCTTTCGTTGTCCCGCCAAATTGTTTTCTTTATCCATTTTATCAACCCAATTCAGTAACTTCGGAATATTGGTATCTGGATCATTTTCCAAATAGCAAAGTGCCTTTTTAATTCCAAAAGTCTGCAGCTTTTCCCAAGTTGTTTTTTCACTCATACCAATCCCTCTTTTCTTTTAGAAAAATGATAACCGTAGATCTTACATGAACAATCTAGCATTAATAAATACGTTATAAAATCATCAACTAACTAAGCTTTGTCTATTTTTTAGACAAGTGGTATGGAATTGTCTAAAAAAAGAACCCGCTAATAAAAACGGATTCTCTCTAAAAAAAGCTTTGTGATATTTATGGCTTAAATCCTCTCGTCTTTTGCATATCTCTCAACAAACAACACAAGCTGCTCATTGATAAATGGTGCATACTCCTCTAAAAATTGCATATTATTAATTTCCATGCCCTCCTGTGCCCATTGTACAAAATTTCCTACTATCGCATGAGTAAAAAAACGGGCACACACTTCCAAAACTTTTTCATCCATCTGTCTGCTACCGAGTATTGATAATAGTTTTTTCAAGCAACGAGTATGGCACACCCTATAAATATGCTCACGAAGATTGTTCTGAACCTCGGAGGTAAGTGCATCTGTATAGAACTCTTTTTCTGAGTAAATATATTCAGCAACATCATCAAGCAGTGTATTATTATTATTTTTGTCCGTCAGAATAGCAACCTCAGTATCAAAAATCCAACAGATAAGCTCCTGCTTGTCCGTAAAGTGGTAGTAAAACGTCTGGCGGTTAAGTCCCGACTCGTTCACAATTTCGCTTATGGTTATTTTATCCAAATGTTTATCTGATGCAAGTTTTTTTAATGTATCAGCCATTAACTGCTTTGTAAGCTCAGGCTTAGACATTGTAAACCTCCTCTCTATAAGTTTTGAATATCAAGAACTTTATATAACTGTTGATTAGATGAAGTCTTTTTTATCGCTTTAATATTACCGTTCATTTTCATTACACTATTTAGAAACAAAACACCCAACAAAAGCCGATCTTTTCTAGGTATTCTCTTCCAAATATAACCCTTAAATAAATCTCTTACTAGAAAAATTTCACCCTCAATAAGGTTTTTAGTTTCACATATTGCCACATCCAACAATTCATTAACATCAAACATTTTGATCACACCTATCAATAATAATATCAACAACGTTGTTAATATTATATTACTATCTAATATAGTTGTTAGTCAAGCAGATAAACCCACAACTCTACTCTAGAGTCATGGGTTATTAGGGTTCGTTTTTCATACTTCAATTTCAATGCCAGATTTAAAGCATACTACAAAGTGGTCTTCATATACCGTAACATTTTGGATGATCTTCCTTACAAGCGTATCATCATATAGTAGGGTCCGGTATTTGTTGTTTCGGATAAATTCTATCAACTCGTTGACCCGCTCATTCTCACCACTCAAGGATGCATCTTCCACAAGAAGGGTCTGACGCTTTTCACGTAACTCTTCAATCTCATCTGCAAGGGATTCAAAATC
>ERZ869909.2782-NODE-2782-length-10962-cov-7.321452_pt1 | contig 10962 bp, 11 predicted proteins | sample MGYA00520892_ERZ869909 | MGnify/ENA primary metagenome ERZ869909 (study PRJEB32215, sample SAMEA104723947) | bioreactor metagenome | biome: bioreactor; feature: anaerobic bioreactor; material: water | place: China | collected 2015-03-12 ... | reverse complement strand
AGAGCCCCCCGAGGGCGCCGAGCGCGTCGAGCTGGCGCAGCGCGGGCGCCACCCGCGCCTCGGCCAGGGTGATCTCGAGCTCCGCCCGCAGGCGCTGCCCGGACACGTTGTCGACGACGCTGGGGCGCAGCGCCGCCTGCGCCTTGGCGACCGAGTCGCCGTCGAAGCGCAGGCCGAGGCGGCCCGCGAGGCGCGCGCCGCGCACGAGGCGGGTGGGGTCCTCGACGAACGACAGCGGGTGCAGCACGCGCAGCCGGCGGGCCTCCAGGTCGGCGAGGCCGCCGAACGGGTCGATCAGCTCCACCGGCTCCGGGTGCACCCGCACCGCCAGCGCGTTGACGGTGAAGTCGCGCCGCGCCAGGTCGGCGGCGAGGTCCCCCTCGCGCACGCTGGGCAGCGCGCCGGGGTACTCGTACGCCTCGGCGCGGGTGCCGGCGAGGTCGATCGTCAGGCCGTTCGGCAGGTTCACCGTGGCCGTGCCGAACGCCGGGTGGATCGCCAGGCTGCCGCCGAGGCGCGCGTGCAGGGCGGTCGCCACGTCGGCGGCCGCCGCGCCCTCGACGAGCAGGTCGAGGTCGACGTACCCGACGCCGAGCAGGCCGTCGCGCACGGTGCCGCCGACGAGGTACAGGCGGGCGCCGCGGGCGAGGGCGGCGGCGGTCTCGAGCACGCCGCGCGCGCCCTCCGGCAGCGACGACCACACGCGCTCCGCCGGCGCGCGCCGCGGCGGCGTCGGGTGGCGCGCCCGCACCAGGTCGGTGCGCGTGACGATGCCCACCAGCTCCTCGCCCACCACGATCGGCACCCGGCCGATGTCGTGGCGCAGGACGATCCCCTCGAGCTCGGAGAGGGTCGCGTCGGGCGTGGCGGTGATCGCCGGCCGCGTCATGAACCCCGAGACGGCGGCGTCGCCCAGGCCGTGCCGCAGCGCGTGCTCCACGTCGCGGCGGCTGATCACCCCGATCAACCGCCCGTCGCCGTCGACGACCGGCATGCCGTTGTGGTGGTGGCGCGCCAGCGCCTGGCGCGCCTCGGCCACGCGGACCGAGGCCTCGATGGTGGTGACGGGCCGGCTCATCACGTCGCGCGCGCGGATGGGCGGGGTCACGCAGGCGGGCAGCTCCGCCATCACCCGCTCGAAGGCGGCGCGCGCCTCGAGGGACGTGCGCGCGAACGCCGCGCGGGCATGGCCGCCGCCGCCCAACGCCCGCTGCAGGGCCGCGCCGACGTCCACCTTGGCCTCGGCGCGGGCGAACACCAGCGTCTTGCCGTCCATGCGCGCGAACACCAGGGCGGCGTCCGCGCCGGTGGCGGAGAGCAGGTCGCCGGCGACGCCGCTCGCGCCCTGCGCGTAGCCGGCGCCGGCCAGCCAACCGACCGCGATGCGGCGGCCCTGGACCTCGTGCAGGTCGGCCTCGGCCACCACCCGGTCGCGGGCGGCGCGCAGCTCCGGCGGGGTGCCGCCGCTGCGGAAGCGCCGCACCAGGTCGAGGTTCGCCCCCTGCGACAGCAGCCAGGCGGCGGCGCGATGGTCGTCCGGCCGGACGTGGTCGAAGGTCAGGTCGCCGGTGTCCTCGTGCAGGCCGAGCAGCGCGAGCGTCGCCAGCGCCGGCGCCAGCGCCACGCCCTCGGCCTCCAACCGGCGCGCGAGCAGCGTCACGGTCGCGCCGACCACCTCGCGCAGGCCCTGGGCGCCGGGGATCGGGTCGGTCGGGTCGGGGTGGTGGTCGAACACCGTCACGCTCACGCGACCGATCAGCGCGGCGAAGCGGCCGAGGCGGCCGCGGTCGGCGGTGTCGACCACGACCAGCGAGGTCACCTCCGCGAGGTCGACGCGCTCGGCCTCGACCAGCGGCACGTGGTCGCGCCACAGCCGCAGCAGCTCGTCGACGTTGCCCTCGAGCTGGCCGGCGATCGCCCCCACGGCGCCCGGGTAGAGCACGGTCGCGAGCGCGACGCTCGCGAGCGCGTCGAAGTCGGGCTGCTCGTGGGTGACGACCAGGCGCACGCTCAGCCGCCGGCGCCGCCGTGCAGGCCGGCCACCTCGCCGGGGGTGAGGCCGTCGACGAACGCGACCAGCAGGTCGATCACGCGTTCCACGTCGGCCAGGTCGACCATCTCGACGGGCGAGTGCATGTAGCGGTTGGGGATCGACACCACCGCGGTGGGCACGCCGACGCCGGCGTACGCGAGGTGGTCGGCGTCGGTGCCGGTGCGGCGCGGGGTGAAGCCGAGGGTGACGGGGATGCCCTCGCGCTCCGCCAGCGCCCGCAGGCGCTCGAGCAGGCCGCGGTGCGCGTAGGAGCCGACGGAGAGCTCGGGGCCCTTGCCCAGGCCGGTCTCGCCGTGCGCCTTCTTCTCCATGCCGGGCGTGTCGATCGCGTGGGTGACGTCCACGGCGATCGCCACGTCGGGCCGCGCGCGCACGGCGGCCACGCGCGCGCCGACGCCGTCGATCTCCTCCTGCACCGTGGCGACGGCCGTGACCGAGGCGGGTCCGCGGCTGCGGCGGGCGACCTCCAGCGCCACGTAGGCGCCGATGCGGTCGTCCAGGGCCTTGGCGACCAGCCGGCCGTTCGCCAGCTCGACGGGGGCGGCGTCGATCACGGCCGCGTCGCCCGGGGCGACCCGGCCGAGCGCGTCGCGCCGGTCGCGGGCGCCGACGTCGATCCACAGGTCGGTCAGCTTGACGGGCTTGCTGCGGTCGGCCTCCTCGAGCAGGTGCGCCGGCTTGCGGCCGATCACGCCGGGGACGTCGCCGGCGCGGCCGAGCACGACGACGCGCTGGCCGATCAGTTGCAGCGGGTCCCAGCCGCCCAGTCCGGTGACGTAGCAGAAGCCCTCGTCGTCGACGTGGGTGATGAGCAGGCCGATCTCGTCGACGTGGCCGGCGACCAGGACGTGGGGCTCGGCTCCGGCGCGGACGGTGGCGTAGACCGAGCCGTAGGCGTCGGTGGCGACGGCGTCGGCGAAGGCGCGGGCGGCGTCCGCGAACACGCGGGCGGGCCGCGCCTCGAAGCCCGACGGGCCGTGGGCGCTCAGGAGCGCGTGGAGCAGCGGGCGGTCGATGGGCATGGCGCCAGCGTACCGCCGGGGGCCGCGCCGGGCGCGGCGCGGGCGCTCAGGGTGCCGCCAGCGATCGCGCCCAGGCGCGGGCGCGGTCGGTCTCGCCTGCGCGCAGGGGGCCCTCCGTGCCCTCCACCACGAAGCCCTGCGCCGGGCCGGCCAGCTGGCCGCCGGCGCGCGTCAGGCGCTTCGCGATCGGCGCCGCCGCGTAGCCGAACCAGCGGACCATGAGCTTCAGGAAGGCGTTGCCGGTGGCCTCCGGGTCGATGCGGGTGTCGAAGGCGGCGACCCCCACGCCGTCCAGGCGGCCGGGCGCGAGCTTCGCGAGCCACGCCTGGGTGAGCGGGCTCGGCCGGAACGCGCGGGTGGGCGAGCCGGCCACGAGGAGCGTCACGCCCTCGAGGTGGGCGTCCTCGAACTCGGCGACGCGCAGCGCGCGCGCCGCGTCGGGGTCGCCGGCGCGCTCCGCGAGGGACTCGGCCACGGCCCGCGCCACGATCTCGGTGTTGCCGAAGAACGAGTCGAACACGACCAGGGCGCGCACGGCCGCCCCCTCAGGCGCGCGGTTCGCGGCGCCAGAAGAGCAGCGCGGCGCCGGCGCCGATCAGCAGCAGCGGCACGAACCAGGTCCCGAGCACGCCGGGCCGACCGCCGATGCCGATCACGAACTCGAAGAACACCCCGAAACCGGCGAACAGCGCCAGGCCGACCATGAAGGTGCGGGCGCCGTCGCCCATCTCCTTCTCCTTGTTGGCCAGGCTGCCGTACAGCCAGGTGCCGACGCCCACCGAGGCGACGATCAGGCCCCAGGCGTACGCCCAGGTCTCGAAGCGGTTCGTGACGTTCTGGATGAAGAGGATCAGGCCGACCATGGTGACGATGCTGCCGGGCACCGCCAGGCCGGCGGCCTCCTTCTTGCCGACGAACGCCCACACCAGCAGGGCGATGCCGGGCGCCATGACGAAGGTGGGCCACAGGGCGGAGCCGAGGTCGACGAAGCGACCCAGCAGGAAGATGGCCCCGAGCACGATCAGGACGATGCCGACGCCGCGTTGACGGTTCATGCGGACCTCCCGAAGGCGCGCCCGGCGCGAAGGCGGGGCGCTCCAGACCCCATCATGGACCGTGGGGGCCGGGAGGGGGTGGGGGTCGGTCGAGCGTGGTGGGTGGAAGGTCGTCTCGGTGTCAGCGACGACTCGGTGCGGGGACCCTGGGCCGTCCAGGGCCATCCACGGAGAACCTTGCAAATCGAAAGCCGCACCTTCATTCTGCAAGGATGATCCGGCGATTGGCACGGGACCGCATCCACGAGTCGCTCCGCCGGTTCCCGGTCGTGGGCATCCTCGGTCCCCGCCAGGTCGGGAAGACGACCTTGGCCAAGGCGGTGGCAGCGGAGGCCGATCGGCCCGTCGTCTACCTGGACCTGGAGCGTCCCTCCCACGTCGCCCGCCTCGCGGACCCCGAGCTCTACCTGGAGGGTATCGCCGATGCCCTGGTCGTGATCGACGAGGTCCAGCGGCGCCCCGACCTCTTCCCGGTGCTGCGCTCGCTGGTGGACGATCGACGGGCGCCAGGCCGCTTCCTGGTCCTCGGCTCGGCGTCACCGGATCTGCTGCGGCAGTCGTCCGAGTCGCTGGCCGGACGGGTGGCGTTCCACGAGCTGACGCCGTTGACGATCGAGGAGGTCGGGCGCACGCGCGAGAACCTCGAGCGTCTGTGGCTGCGGGGCGGGTTCCCGGACAGCTACCTGGCGGATGACGACGCGGCTTCGCTCGCGTGGCGCCGCGCGTTCGTCGCCACGTTCCTCGAGCGCGACCTCGCCGAACTCGGCCCTCGTCTTCCGGCCGAGCGCGTGCGGCGCTTCTGGCAGATGACCGCCCACCGGCATGGGCAACTGTGGAACGCCTCCGACCTGGCGCGCGGCCTCGGCGTCACGCCGCCGACGGTGGCGAGCTACGCCGACCTGCTCGTCGGCGCGTTCATGCTGCGCCGGTTGGAGCCCTACCACGCGAACGTCGGCAAGCGCCTGGTCAAGTCGCCCAAGCTGTACCTGCGCGACTCCGGACTGCTGCACGCGCTCCTCGGGATCGCCCACCGCGACGACCTCCTCGGCCATCCCATCGTCGGGGCCTCGTGGGAGGGCTTCCTCGTCGAGCAGGTGCTGGCGTTGGAACCCCACACCGAGGCGTGCTTCTACCGCACGGCCGCGGGCGCCGAGATCGACCTCGTGCTGCGTCAGGGTACGCGGGCCGCCTGGCGGGCGTACGAGATGAAGCTCACGACGTCGCCCCGGCCCGCACGGGGGTTCTGGAGCGCTCTGGAGGACCTGCGCGTCGAAGAGGCGGTCGTCCTACACGCCGGTTCGGAAGCCTGGCCCCTGCGTCATGACGTCGTCGCCTTGCCCGCCCTCCAGGTGTCGGCATCGTGATCACGAGCAGGCTCTCGCGCCGTGGCCGCACGACGATCCCGCGGCCGATCCGGGACGCGCTTCGGCTCGTGGAGGGGGACACGCTCGCCTACGACATCGTCGATGGCGTCGTCGTGGTCTGGCGTCTACCTCGCCCGGTTGCCGGCGAACCGTTCACATGCTTCGGCGAGTGGGCGGACGAAGCCGATCGAACCGCGTATGCCGAGCTGTAGACGGCGCCTTGGCGTCCGCGCCAGCTCATGACCGGCCGCTGGGGGCCGCCGCGGGGGTCGCCGTCCGCGTCGCCGCCACGGCCGCCGCCAGGTGCGCGACCGCCGCCCGCGCGTGCGGCAGGCCGTTCTCGATGAAGACGTCGCTGGTGCGGCCACCCTGGCCGGCCGAGCCGATCGCGTAGAGCCCGGGCACGGTGGTGAGTCGGGTCGCTGGGTCCACGGTCGCGACGGCGCTGGCCGGGTCCACCTTGGCGCCGGCGGCGACGAGCAGGGCCGGGTCGGCGCGGTAGCCGAGCAGCAGCAGCACGCGGTCGGCGGGGAGGACGAGCGTCTCGGCGGCAGCGTCCGGCGGGGCGCGGTCGACGATCACGTGGGTCGGGCCGATCTCGCGGACGCGGGCGTGGAAGACGGCGCGGATGCTGCCCTCCTTGACGCGGTTCTCGAGGTTGGGGCGGATCCAGTACTTCAGCGAGCGCTTGAAGTCGGCGCCGCGGTGGACCATCGCGACGCGCGCGCCGTGGCGATGGAGATCGAGCGCGGCGTCCGCCGCGCCGCTTCCGCCGCCCACGATCACCACGTCGCGGCCGAAGTCGTGGTGGCCCTCGAGGTAGCGGTAGTTCACGTGCGGCAGGTCGACGCCGGGGACGTCCAGGCGGTTCGGGTGGTCGAAGTAGCCGGTCGCGAGCAGGACGGCGCGGGCGCGTTCGCGCAGCGCTCTGCCGCGGGCGTCGACCGCGTCGACGACGAAGCCGCCGTCGGTCGGGGTCACGCGCGTGACGCGGGTGAAGGTGCGCACGTCGAGTCCCTCGGCGGCGGCGACCTTGCGGTAGTAGTCGAGCGCCTCCTTGCGTGTGGCCTTGTCGGTGGCCGTGACGAAGGGGTGACCGCCGATCTCGAGCCGCTCGCTGGTGGTGAAGAAGGTCATGTAGGTGGGGTAGCGCAGGATGGCGTGGGCGATCGCGCCGGCCTCGAGCACGCGGGCGCGCAAGCCGGCGCGCTTCGCGGCGATGGCGGCCTCCAGGCCGATGGGCCCGGCACCGACGACGAGCGCGTCGAGGGGCTCGGGTCGTGCGTCGGGGTCGGCGGGGGCGGGGGACGCGTCCGGCGCGGGCGGACGGGGGGCGGTCATGGGCGCAGGGTACCGGTCACGGGGCGAAGAGGTCGCTCAGCGTGGTCAGCACCAGGGCCTGCGTGGCGTCGTCGAGACGCCCGAGCCGTTGCACGATGCGGGAGCGGTCGATGGTCCGGAGTTGGTCGAGCACGACCCAACCCGCGACGCCGCCGAAGGTGCAGGCGATCCGCGTCGGGTACTCGCGGCCACCGCGCGTGAGCGGCGCGACGATGAGGGTGCGCAGGTGCGCGTTCATGACGTCGGGTGACACCACGACGCACGGCCGTCGCTTCCGGATCTCGGAGCCCCTCGTGGGATCGAGATCGACCAGGACGACGTCGAACCGGCTCACCATCGCCAGGAGGTCTCGTCGAACTCCGTTGGGATTCCCTCGTCGAGCAGGGCGTCGTCACCAGCCACACCCATCGCCTGGAAGGCCTCCGCCCACCCGCTCCGGGGCGCAGAGGCCGGGGTGATCACGATCGCACGCCCGGAGACCGACAGGAGGACATCGGCCCCCAGTTCGGCCTGGTCCAGGAGCGGCTTGGGGATCCTCACCCCCTGCGAGTTCCCGATCTGGACGATCTTGGCGCGAACGCCCGGCACGGTAATCACAATGGCATCACCTCCCATGGGTCGTCAAGCTCCGTCCGGGAAGGTTGCCACGTCGCGTCGGTGTGCATGTGTGCGCTCTGGGCCCGAGCCTACGTGGACCCGGTCGCACCCGGGCCGGCATGGCCGAAGCGGCGCCGGTGGCGCCTCACGCCCTCCGCGACGGGCACAGCGGCGCCACAGCGCAGCGTTCGCAGGCGGGCTTGCGCGCGGCGCAGACGCGCCGGCCGTGCAGGATCAGCGCGTGGTGCAGGAACACCCATTGCTCGGGCGGGAACAGCCTCTGCAGGTCGCGCTCGACCTGGTCGGGGTCGTCGTGGCGGCTGAACCCCAGCCGCCGCGCCAGGCGGCCGACGTGCGTGTCGACCGCGATGGCGGGTACCCCGAAGGCGTTGGCGACGACCACGTTGGCGGTCTTGCGCCCGACGCCGGGCAGGGTGACGAGCTCCTCGACCGTCGGCGGCACCTCGCCGCCGTAGTGCTCCACCAGGCGCCGCGCGCAGGCCACGGCGTGCTTCGCCTTGTTGCGGAACAGGCCGATCGTCTGGATGAACGGCTCGACCTCCTCCGGGGTCGCCGTCGCCAGCGCCTCCGGCGTGGGGTAGCGGCCGAAGAGCGCCGGGGTGGCGGCGTTCACGCTCACGTCGGTCGCCTGCGCGGACAGCAGCGTGGCGATCACGAGCTGGAACGGCGTGCCGAAGTCGAGCTCGGTGCGGGCGTCGGGGTAGCACGCGCGCAGGCCCTCGAGCACGGCGGCGGCGCGGGCGCGGCGGGCGGCGGCGGTCTCGCGGGGCATGGCGAAGCGTATCCCTTCGCGCGCCGCGAGTGAATGGCGTCGCGGTCGTCGGCGACGGCCATCGCTACCATGGGGGCGGCTCCACGGACACGATCGGCGGCGACGCGCCGCGACGATGCCACGCGCGAGCCTTTGGAGGAGCGGCATGCGGTCCGCGGCAGCGTTCGTTGCCTTCGCCGTGCTCGTCGTCCTCGCAGCCTGCACGCAACTGGCTGCGCCCACCCTGATCCCGACGGCGGTCGCGTCGCTGCGGGTCGGCCAGAGCGTCGTCTTCGTGGCGGCGCCCATGCCGGACGGCGTCCTGTGGATGGTCGACTCGCTGCCGGGCGGCAACGACGCGATCGGCACGATCAGCGCCAGCGGCGTCTACACCGCGCCGGCCCGCGTCCCGCCGGGATCGGTCGTGACGGTGACGGCCATCGACGCCGTGCGGCCGCACCGGCGGGTGAGCGCCGAGGTCACGGTGATCGCGCCCGGCACGCTCTACGTGTACGACAGCATGATCTACGTCTACAACGACATGGACACCGTGGACGGCAACGCCACCCCCGACCGCAGCTTCGTGTTGGACGGCATCGGCAGCGACGTCTACGACATGACCATGGCGCCGATGATGGACACGGCGTTCATCGCCTTCTCCGGCTGGTCGACCACGGTCTACCGCGTGCCCGACGTATCGACCGCGGACGGCACCGTCACCGTGTTCACCGCCTTCGACCCCGGCGGCTACACCGAGCCCTCCGGCGTGGCCTACGACCCACTCCGCGACGTCCTCTACGTGCGCTACATCGGAGGCCTGCTGGCGTACGACGTCGCCAGCGTCGCGGGGGACGACTGGCCCGCGTCCCGCGAGGTGAGCGGCCCGTCGCTCGCGGACTTCCTCGCGGACTACGACGTGCGCCTCGCCATCGACCCGGCCGCGGATCGCCTGTTCCTCGTCCACCCGAACGGCACCGTGGGCGTGTACGACGACGCCTCGACGATCGACGGCGAGGTCGCGCCCGACCGCACGTTCACCGTCGACACCCCGACCCTCGCCTTCCTGTGGGGCGCCGCCTACGACGCCGGGCGCGACGAGCTCTACCTCGGCGACCAGCGCGACGGCGAAGGCGTGTACGTGATCGCCGGCGCCGCGACGGCCGAAGGGGCCGTGGCGCCGAGCCGCATCATCGGCGGTCCCACGAACCCGCTCGAGGGCCCGTCGATGGTCTCCTACGACGCCCTGAACGACCGGCTGGTCGTCGTCCTCACGTACGGCTCCCCGGACGGTGTCGCCGTCTTCGACGACGCGTCGACCGTCGACGGCGACGTCGCCCGGACGCGCTGGATCCGCGGCAGCGAGCTGCCGCTCGAGTACCCGATGGGCGGCTATCTGGATCCGACCCAGTAGCGACGCCCGACATGGTTCGGCTGCAGGGGCGCCCGCGAGGGCGCCCCTGCCGGTGAAGGATCCCATCGTTCCCGCGGCGCACGTCCGGTACCCTGGGGGACGCGCTGCCGTTCGGACCGTCGGGAGGACACCCATGCCCAAGCTGTATCTCGGTGAGGCCCTCGGGCTGCTCGGCAAGACGATGCCGTTCGTCTGGCTGCGGCTCGGAAGCTACCTGGCGCTGTACGCCGCGCTGGCCATCTACTTCGTCATCATCGGCGGCCTCGCCTGGATGCTCGGTCGGCTATGGGAACCGCTCGGCTTCATCGTGTTCCTGGTGGCCCTCGGCGGCGGTTGGGGCCTGGTGCGCTGGGTGACCCGCTACTACTTCTACCTGCTGCAGGCGGCCCACACGGCCGTCATGACGGAGTTCATCGTCTTCGGCAAGGCGCCCGAAGGCAGCCAGGTGGCGTACGGCAAGCAGCAGGTGACCGAACGCTTCCGCGACACCAGCATCATGTTCGCCATCGACGTGCTGGTCGGCGGCGCCGTGCGGGCCTTCGTGCGCACGTTCGCGCGCATCGCCTCGATCCTGCCGATCCCCGGCATGGACTCCCTCACCAAGCTGCTGGAGCGCGTGGCGGTCGCCTCGACGACCTTCATCGACGAGGCCGTGCTGTCGCGGGCGTACGCGCAGCGCGAGCAGAACGTGTGGGCGGTCGCGCGCGACGGCGTGATCCTGTACGCGCAGGCGTGGCAGCCGATCCTGGCGAACGCCGTGGTGCTCACCCTGATCGGCTACGTCGAGTACGTGCTGTTCGTGATCATCCTGGCGCTCCCGGCGCTGGCGCTGGGCGCCGTGTTCCCCGGGGCCGGCGCGGTGCTGGCGATCCTGGTGTTCGTGGGCGCGTGGATGCTGAAGCTGGCCTTGGCCGACGCCTTCGCGCTGGCGGCCACGCTGCTGGCGTACCACCGCACGACCGCCGGCATGACCCCGAACGCCGAGTGGCAGGCGAAGCTCGAGGGCGCCAGCGACAAGTTCCGCGAGCTCGGCCGCAAGGCCGCGGAGTCCGTGCGGGTGCCCGCTGCGGGAGCGCCGGCCGTGACCGAACCGCAGCCGCCCACGCCTGCGGACGACGGGGGCGCTGCGCCGGGCTGAAGACCGCGGGTGGCCGGCCGTGAAGGATCGCGCCGCGGGGGTGCCGACCCCATGCCATGCTCCGCTCATGGGACGAGGGAGCGACGCAGCCGACCGGGTCGTGAGCCCACCGCCGATCCGCGGCGACGCCGGCGCCGCGCAGGGCGTGGCGGTCGCCAACGGCGTCTTCGGGGCCGACATGCAGGTCGCGCTGGTCAATGACGGGCCGG
>ERZ869909.2781-NODE-2781-length-10965-cov-4.531135_pt1 | contig 10965 bp, 7 predicted proteins | sample MGYA00520892_ERZ869909 | MGnify/ENA primary metagenome ERZ869909 (study PRJEB32215, sample SAMEA104723947) | bioreactor metagenome | biome: bioreactor; feature: anaerobic bioreactor; material: water | place: China | collected 2015-03-12 ... | reverse complement strand
TCATGCTGATGAGGAATAGCCGTGATTGTCACTCGCAGCATAGCATGGACAGGTACTAGATTATCATACAATGAAATCACAGAGGTGGATGCAATGATTTACGCTAATCCCGGTCATCCGGATTCAAAAGTAACCGTCAAAGATCAGTATGAAAATTATATCGGTGGCAAATGGGTTGCACCGGTCAAAGGCCAATATTTCGATAATGTATCGCCGGTCACCGGCAAGGCATTCTGTAAGATTGCACGCTCTACTGCGGAAGATGTCGATCTAGCTTTGGACGCGGCTCATGCAGCAAAAGAAGCATGGGGTAAAACATCCGTTACCGAGCGCTCCAATATCCTGCTGAAAATCGCTGACCGCTTGGAAGCTAATCTCGAATCGATCGCGGTAGCGGAAACTTGGGATAACGGCAAAGCGGTTCGCGAAACGTTAAACGCGGACGTTCCTTTAGCTGTCGATCACTTTCGTTATTTTGCCGGTACTATTCGTGCCCAAGAAGGTTCGATTGGCGAAATTGACCAAAACACCGTCGCCTATCATTATCATGAACCGCTTGGCGTTGTTGGCCAGATTATTCCGTGGAACTTCCCATTATTGATGGCCGCATGGAAACTTGCGCCGGCACTGGCAACGGGCAACTGCGTCGTATTGAAGCCTGCAGAACAAACTCCGTGGTCAATTCTGAAGTTTATTGAACTGGTCGGTGACTTGCTCCCGGACGGTGTACTGAACATCGTTAATGGCTTTGGTAAAGAAGCCGGTGAAGCGTTGGCGACGAGTAAGCGAATCGCGAAGATTGCCTTCACAGGTTCAACGCCAACCGGCTCTCATATTCTTAAGTGTGCAGCGGAAAACATTATTCCGTCTACTGTCGAGCTTGGTGGTAAGTCGCCGAATATTTACTTCGAAGACGTGTTTAATTACGAAGATAGCTATTTAGAGAAGTGTATTGAAGGCGTGGTCTTGGCGTTCTTTAACCAAGGCGAGGTCTGTACCTGCCCGTCGCGCTTGTTAGTGCACGAAAGTATCTACGACAAGTTTATTGAGTTAGTTATTGAACGTACCAAGAAAATCAAACGCGGTAATCCGCTCGACACGGATGTAATGGTCGGTGCTCAGGCTTCGCAGCAGCAGTTTGATAAAATCATGAGCTACTTTGACATTGGTCGCGGTGAGGGTGCAGAAATCCTCATGGGCGGTGACAAAGAGCAACTCGACAATGACCTTGCCAATGGCTACTACATTCAGCCAACCTTGATTAAAGGCAACAACAGCATGCGCGTGTTCCAAGAAGAAATTTTTGGGCCGGTGATTTCGGTGACCACGTTCAAGGACGAAGCGGACGCACTAGAGATTGCCAACGATTCTGAGTTTGGTTTAGGTGCGGGTTTATGGACGCGTGATATGAATCGCGCTTATCGCATGGGCCGCGGTATTCAAGCCGGTCGGGTGTGGACCAACTGCTATCACCACTACCCAGCGCATGCAGCGTTTGGTGGTTACAAGAAGTCCGGTGTTGGCCGTGAAAACCACAAGATGATGTTGTCGCATTATCAGCAAACGAAGAATATGTTGGTGAGTTACGACACCAATCCAATGGGCTTTTTCTAAGCCAATTGGCAAGCATGGAGAGAAGGAACAAGGACGTCGACAACGGGAGCTTTGAGCTCCCGTTTTTTTCGGCAGACGTTCAGGGTAGTATGAAGGGTAGAGTCACTTCGTTGGGAAACGTACAAGATGGACAAATCGATTGTCAGCGCTATGTCGGCAGCAAAAGATTCGGCAACCGCTGCCGAGGAATTGGCGACACAGCTCGGGAATAATAAGCTTGGCTTTATTCTCTTCTTTTGTTCGGCAGAATATGATCTGCCGGAACTTGCTGCCGCATTGGAAGAGCAGTTTCCACAGGTACCGAAAAGCGGCTGCACGACTGCTGGCGAATTGACACCCGCAGGTTATGCGCGCGGTCACATTGTCGCGCTCGGTTTTCACGCGAGTGATTTCCGTGTTGCGGTTGGCCCGATTCAAAATCTGACGGAGTTTGATTTGTTGCAAGCGCAGGAACTTATCGATAATTTATTGTTATCTGAGCCTGTGTATGGCGCACAGCAACGGCAAAGCTTTGCCTTGACCTTGTTCGATGGACTGTCGGCGCAAGAGGAAGTGGCGCTCTTCTCGTTACAAACGGCACTGGGGAAAATCCCGCATTTTGGCGGTTCCGCCGGTGATGATAATCAACTCACCGATACTTATATCTATTTCAACGGTAGTTTCCACACCAATGCGGCAGTGCTGCTGATATTTACCACTGCGCTGCCGTTCGAGGTGTTTAGTACCCATCACATGGAGCCGCGAACGGAAAAATTTGTCGTCACCGCTGCGAGCGACGATACGCGGACAGTCTACGAGTTGAACGCTGAGCCCGCCGCAGAAGCTTATGCTCAGTATGTGGGATGTGCGCTGACCGAGCTCGACGCGACGGTCTTTGCCATGCATCCGTTGGCGGTACGCATGGGTAATGAATATTTCGTTCGTTCGATTCAGCGCGTCAACGACGATGGCAGCTTAACTTTTTATTGCGCGGTAGGTGAAGGTGCGGTGCTCACTGCTATGGCGACGCAACCGATTTTACCGGATTTAGAACAGCGCTTTGCTGAGATCGAAAAAAGCATAGGCGAGCCATTGGTAACGATTGGCTGTGACTGCGTTTTGCGGCGGTTGGAATGTGAACAGCGCAATGAAGTTGCCGCTGCATCCGCATTCTATCGCCGCCATCAAGTACTCGGTTTTAACACTTACGGCGAGCATTTTAACGGCATTCATATCAATCAGACCTTTACGGGCGTGGTGATTGGGCGAGGTGAGGATGGCGTCTGAAACTGAGCTGCGGCATCAACTTGCTGAGCGGGAAGCAAAAATTGCTCGGCTCGAACGGATTAACCAAGCCCTGATGCAACGCATTGAGCAAGGCAGTTCGCCGCAGCTCAATGGTGTCCATTCGCCGTTTACCGCCTTTCAACATGCGGCAGTATTAGCAGAACAAGTTCGTGAGCGCACCCGAGAGTTGAAGCACAGTGCCGATGTGAGTAAACAGAAAGCCCTCGCTGAGAAAATGCTGCTGTTGCAGAACACGGTCGACAACCTATCGCAAGGTGTCGCGTTGGTGAATGGGCAAGGGCAACTTGAAGTTTGGAATGCAAAATTACTCGATTTGACTGGGCTAAGTCGCCGTCAACTTGGGCTAACCAATGACTTCCAAGCTTGCCTCATGAGGAGTGCCTTGTCACAACCACAGCAGATTTTCAGCCAAACACGAAGTGAACAGAAGTTACTGGACGGTCGAACCATTGCCGCTGAACGCCATCCTTTGCCAGATGCGGGTTATTTGTTGGCCTTAACTGATATATCAACCCACGTCGCCTATGCTGCGTCGTTAGCCGAAAGTGAGCGCTGGCTGCGTGCAATTACCGATAACGTACCTGCGATGATCGCCTACTTGTCAGCGAACGGCATATATGAATTTGTCAATCGCGGCTATGCAGAGTTTTATTTACAACCGGGACAAGAAATTCTCCAACAGCACATTACTGAAATCCATGGTGAATCAGGCTATCAGCGATTGCAGCCTTATATAGCCGAGGTGCTTAATGGTGACAATGTGGTGTTCGAAATTACGGAAACCAATATTCAGGGCGTGTCGCGGCATTTACTCAAGTCCTATGTGCCGAACCGCGATAGCGCCGGAAAAGTTTTAGGTTTCTTTGTGTTGAATCGCGATATTACCGAGCGAAAACGCACCTCAGAGGCGTTGCGCCAAGCGAATATATTACTTGAAAAGCGGGTGCAAGAACGCACAGCCGCACTCAGCCAAGCCAAAAACGAAGCAGAAATTGCGAACGCATCGAAATCGCAATTTCTTGCCGCAGTCAGTCATGATGTTCTGCAACCACTGAACGCTGCTCGTTTGTTTAATGGCGCGATGCTTGACCAGTCGTTAAGCCCCGAGGTGCGTGGACTGGCACAAAAAGCGGCGCGGTCATTGGATGACGTGGGCGACTTACTACGCACGCTGGTTGATTTGTCCAAATTAGATGCCGGTGCGCTCGCAGCTCAGGTTGAGGTCATTCCGGTCGATGCCGTATTAAAGCCACTCGCAGATGAAGCTGAGGCGATGCTGGCCAGTAAAGGCATTCGCCTGCGCTTGCAGTCTAGTCGTGACTGGATAATCACCGACAGTGCATTACTGACCCGTATTTTACGTAACTTCATTAGTAACGCTTACCGCTACACGCCTGCGGGTGGTGAGGTTTTATTGGGTTGTCGTCGCCGCGGCACTCAGCTCGAAATTCAGGTGCTCGATACGGGACCGGGTATCGCTGCAGACCAGCGAAAAAGTATTTTTCGAGAGTTTCATCGTTTGCCAGCAGCAGAGCATGAGCATGCTGGTGGCTTAGGTCTTGGATTAGCAATTGTCGAACGTCTAGCGCGGCTGCTTGATCATGTGGTGGATGTGAAGTCGAAGGTTGGGCGTGGCTCGATGTTTTCTATTCAGGTACCACGGCAGCAAGCAGATCAGAGCAGCGACCGACAAGCAAGAAGAGATGAACCGTCAGTTATTCCGAACACGATTCAAGAGCAGGGTCTCATTGGCGTCATCGATAATGATCCGGCGATTTGCCAAGCGCTCGAAAGTATCCTCAGCGGCTGGGGTTATACCGTGGTTTTGGCGCAGAATCGCGAGCAATTGGTGGCGCAGGATTTTTGGCAAGATCGCGAATTGCGGGCGGTGATTGTCGACTATCATTTAGGCGCAGATTTCGGCACCGATGTCGTCACCGAGCTGCTCCAACAGCGGCTCTCATCCGCACAGCCAGCGGTGCTATTACTCACGGCCAATCATAGCCAAGCACTGCAAGACCAAGCTCGAGAACTCGGTTTTGAACTGCTGCATAAGCCGGTAAGACCATTACAACTGCGAATGACCTTGCGGACTTTGTTTAGTCGGAGCAAATCTCGTTAATCGGGTAAATAGGCAGAGAAATCCGCGGCTTTCGCGATTAAAATCGCCTGCACACGATTGCTCACCTTAAGTTTACGGAAAATGGCGGAGACATGAGATTTAACCGTCGCTTCGCTCACGTGTAAGGCAAAGGCAATTTGCTTATTGGAAGCACCGTTAACCATTTCGCGTAAAACCCGAATTTGCTGTTTGGTAAGATCCGCAAGCGACACGATGGGCTGCTCAAGCGCTGGCGGACTGGTCTTGGCCGACAAGTTTGTTGTGCTGGCACGAAAACTGCCAGCGGGCAAATAGATATTCCCAGCAAGAATTTGTTCAATCGCTTGTGCTAATTCCGAGCGCTCGCTCGCCTTGGAAATATAACCAATGCAGCCTAACGCCATAGCTTCAAGAACAACATGCTTATCGTCTTCTGCGGAGAGCATGGCGACGGCTAACGTTGGGTATTTGGCAAGAAGTTGCGAGACCCCCTCTAAGCCATTCATGCCGGGCATATTGAGATCGAGAAGCACTAAGTCAACCGCGGGCTCGTCAGCTAATCGGGTAAAAACCTCACTCAGATTTGCGGCGTCGAGTAAGGTTGCTTGTGGAAAATGCCGGTGGACCACATCAGCGAGTGCGTCACGATAAAGCGGGTGATCGTCAGCAATTAGGAGCCGGAACATGATTGCGTCTCCTTCTGGCGCTGCATATGTTGCATCAGAGCTTTGAGCTGGGCTGGTTTCACCGGCTTGGCCAAGAACTGCAGACCGAGTTTACGCGTTTCTGCTTTTAAATCTGGGTCTCTGACTGCGGTCACCAAGGCTCCCGGTACGCGGTTTGGCCAAATGTCACTCAATGCTTGCCAGAGCGTTAAGCCGTCGCCGTGTTCGCCTAGTTGATAGTCCAGTAACACGCCGTCCGGCGCAGGGTTTTCTGCTGCCCATGTTAGTGCTTCCTGCGGGGTGGTGAACTGAATCGGATGGCAGTCCCACTTATGCAGCAGCGCTTCTAGAGCTTTAAGGTTCTCGGGGTCGTCATCAACACAGAGAATTTTCAGACCGTCGTAAGCCTGATTTGAGCGTTCAGGCCGCACACGCGGAATGACCATAGCGGCTGAGCCGAGAGGCACGAGCACGGAGAAGCGACTGCCTTGACCGAGTGCAGATTTAATCTCCAATGGGCAGTTTAGCTGTTCAGCCATGCGTTTGGCGACACTCAGACCTAAACCCACGCCGCTAATCGAACCTTGATGCAAACGAATAAAGGCCTCGAAAACTTCTTCGTGTTTTTGCTCTGGAATACCCGGGCCGCTGTCCCAAACCGCGAGTTCGGCATGGTCGCCATGTTTGCGAACGGTTAATAAAACACGACCGCTTTCGGTGTACTTCACCGCATTTGACAGGAAGTTCTGCACAATTCGCCGCAAATAAGTGGGGTCGGTATAGACGGTTAAATTGCGCAGTCGCGCTTTAAACTGCAGGTCTTTTTGTTCTGCCAGTACGGCATACTCAGGTACTAATGGCCCGAGAATGGTATTCAGGTCAATGTGCTTGAGTTGCGGCTGCATCGCCCCTTGTTCCATTTTGGCAATAGACAACAGTGCCGAAAGTAGATGCTCAGTGGAGTCGAGCGCATTATCGACTTTGTGAATTAAGCCCTGATTCTTGCCATCGAGTCGCTCGTGGTCAATTGCCGACAAGTAGAGCCGCGCGGCGTTCAGCGGCTGCAAAATGTCGTGACTAGCTAATGCCAAGAAACGCGTTTTACTGGCGTTGGCATTTTCCGCTTCAGCTTTTGCTGCTTGCAATGCGATTTCGATTTCCCGCCGCCGATCGATTTCCTCGGTCAGCTCACGGTTAATTTCTCGCACTTCGTCGGTGCGACTGCGAATCCGCGCTTCGAGGTCGATATTCGCATCTTCGAGTGCCTGCTGCGTTTCAATGTGCTCGGTGACGTCGGTAAAACTGGTAACGAACCCACCGTTAGGCAGCGGATTACCGACCATTTCAATGACGCGCCCGTCGGAGCGACGACGAATAAAGCGATGTGGTGAGCCAATTTGCATGTAGTGCAAGCGCTTGTTCACCAACTCTTCGACTTCACCAACACCACATTCGCCACGTTCGGCGTTGTAACGAATCAGATCCGCAATTGGACGTCCCGGCTGCACCATACCGTCAGGGTAATCAAAAAGCTCGAGGTAGCGTCGGTTCCAGACCACGAGGCGCAAGTCTTTGTCGACTACAGAAATACCTTGGGCGAGATTCTCCAGCGAGCTGTACATGATCGACTGTTGGGTTTGCAGCGCCTGCGTGGTGTCATCAAAGAAATGTACGACTTCTTCAAGATTCAGTTGGCGATTCTCGATGGCTGCATTGACGAGCGAGCGGGCGGTTGCGGCACCCAAAACCCCGCTAATGGCGCGTTCGGCGAAGTCCGAAAACTTAGCGTCGGCAATGCCGTCACGATCAAGTTGGCGATGACGTTGGTAACTTTTGAGTAGCTCTTCGCAGCGATGGGCGCCAAGAAAGGTCTCCATCAATAAGACTAAGTCAGCGACGCGCGTTTGTTGCAGTCGTTGCGGGCCAACGTTGGTATAGCTACTGCGCGGTTGCACAAATGCGGTGGCTTGGATTTTGTCGACCAAAGCGGGCACCGACAAATAGCTAAAGACAACGTAACCGGCAATGTTGGCCGCCATAGCAATCAGCGTACCGTGGGTGATAATGGTGTCGGTTTGCTCTGGCGGAGACTGTGTCAGCGGCAGCAGAATCGCAATTAGCCAGGTGACCATCCCTGCTATCAAGCCCCAGTAAACGCCCTGAGCATGACCGCGGCGCCAATACATGCCGCCGATAATTGCAGGCAGTAGTTGTAACACGACGGAGAACGCCAACAGGCCGATACTGACTAAGTTTAAACGCGCAAACCAAAGGTGATAGCAGGCCCAGCCGAGCACTAAAACGCTGACAATGGCATAGCGACGGACGCGAATCAGTCGCCGTGAAAAACGGTGGGGCTGTGGAATTTTCTGACCTTCGCGGGTCAGCCAAACGGGCATGACGACGTCATTACTGATCATGGTGCTGAGCGTCAAGGTAGCGACAATGACCATGGCCGTCGCGGCCGATATACCGCCGATATAGACCACAATCGCGAGCCAAGTTTGACCATTCACGTAAGGAATCAATAATGGAAATACGGAGCGTTCGTCAGGCAGGCCGTTATAGCTGCCGAGTAACTGTGTGCTGGTGATCGCCAGAACGGCAATGGCTGCAGAGGTAAGCAGCAAGTACACCGGAAACAGCCAACGGGCTGTTTTCAGGTGCGACAAGTGGACGTTATCGACGACGGTAACGTGGAACTGACGCGGTAAACAGAGGATGGCACCAGCCGCCATCGCCAGTTGAATGAAAAACTCTGCGTTTAATGCTTGCCAACCCCAACTGCTACTGAGCTGCAGGCTTTCAAGCTGGGCCGTGATGGTCAAGACGCTGTCGCTACGAAATGCCACCCACGCAAAGACCGCAACACCAAGCAAGGCGACGAGCTTGACCGTCGACTCAAAAGCGATGGCAAGCATCATACCACTGCGATACTCGGTGACATCGAGTCGCCGAGTACCAAAAACGATGGCAAATGCCGCCATCAGTAAGGCGACAATGAGCTCTTTCAGCGAGCCGCCAGTGACTTCCGGGGGCATACCACTGAGGACATTAAAGCTAATACCGACCGCTTTCAGCTGCAGTGCAATGTAGGGGATAACTGCAGCCGCGGCGATAACCGTCACCACCAGTGCCATTTTGTGGTTTTTACCGTAACGCGAGGCGATAAAGTCAGCGATAGACGTAATATTTTGCCGCTTACTGACGGCCACGAGTTTGGTTACAACCGGTAACCCGAACACATACAGCAATACGGGACCAAGCAAAATGGGCAAGAAACTCCAGCCCCCGTCAATGGCATTTCCAACCGCACCATAGTAGGTCCAGGTTGTACAATAAATAGCCAAAGACAGGCCGTACACCCACGGATGCAAGCTAATTTTGTAGCCTAACGAATGTTTGCGTTCACCCCACAGGGCAATAAGAAACAGCAGCGCAATGTAGCCTAGCGCAGATGCAATCAGAATCCAGATCATGTCGGTTGTTATGTCATTGATGGAATATTCACGGCTCACTGTGGCGTATTAGAAGACGCTCGTCAATCCGCTATTCATACTTCTTGATCCGGTCATGACGATATTTTGTCGTACCTGTCGAGGAGAGCATCACCTTTGCGACCGAGTGTTCAATGGATTCACGCAAGCCCTTAAAAAGCTCAACTTCTTGTGATTGCCTGAGATAATCGAGAATGCCTTCAGCGAGTTGCTCAATGATTTCTCTGGCTTTGCGAATTCGATATCCCTTGCCTTCCGCTAAACGCAGAAGTGTTGCCATGTCTGGAAAAGATTTACTCTGGGCTAATTTTAAGGCTAGCTTATTATCGATCGTGTCGTAAATCAGCGTATGCGTGATATCGAATGGGGGCGACACATAGATATCACTCATGTCTGGCAGGTACTGTAACGCAAAGTTCTTCAGATGAGCATCGCCATTACCAATAAGACAGTTAAAGACAATGTATCGATACATTTTTTCGACTTCTGTTTGGCTATTGGTGTACAAAAGCGTCGCATGCAAAAGAGCTTCATAGCTACCTGAGTATTTTGCGTCGGGGTCATTTGGCTTCTTCATCAGTGTGGTGAAGTCCTCGTACCCAAGTCGGCCCCCACTACTTGACGTGTCGAATCGCTCGACCACATAAGTCTCTAAATTTTCTGCCAAATAGGTTTTCGGTGGGTTAAGTCCGCACCAACGTGCTGCTTCCATACAGACAAACTCATTCACGGTAAGGAGGGGAAATTCTTCATCAAACGTTTTAACAATGATGTCGCGTTGCTCAACCGTTCGATCCGTCGCTAGCGTTTTGCTGCTCGGTACGCTCACTTTTGGCTGCACGCCCGCTAACGAGTTGCGTAAATAATACTTCTCTAACAATTGCGGGAATAACGGCTCGGGACTGTTGTAAGACAAGATGTCTTTGAGTGCTATGGACTCAATTACAGGTAATTGAATCTCGCTTTGGTAGGACAGCATACCAATACCTTGATCGCCTTGTAGTGCGAGAAGATACATGTCGTTTACTTTCGCGTATCTGGCCAATTTTTCGGCAATAAATCGACGATTAAAACCTTCAGGTAGGTTCTGCGAGAAAATGGGATGCAGGCTTCCTGATGCGTAGCCATCTAATCCCTTTTTTGTCATTGTGAGCGAGATGTGATGCTCTTCTTGCGTAGGCTGAAAATAGTGGACAGAACCATGCGTGAGCAGTCCTGCTTCTATTTCGCCAACACACACTTGAATACGGGTGATTTTAGCAGGTAACTCAGGTCGCCCATTCGCAGTGCGAGTCATGATTCATCCTCCGAAAACAAGGAATCAATGTCGTCCCAGTCCGGTAAACGATGGGTCTTGCTCGACACCTCAAACTGCAAATTGACACTGTCGAGCAGGCGTTCGAAGATATCGAAAGAGCCGCTAAAGCGCCCATTTTCGATTTCAGAAATCGTTGATTTGTGAACACCAGTGAGCTCTGACAAAGCTTGTTGGGTGTATCCTAATTCTTTTCTACGCTCGCGAATTGCATTGCCGATCTCGATTCGTGTTGCCATCTTGCCACCATTAGTGTTCGCTAATTGGCAAACATTATAGCCAAATGATTTATAATTTGCTATATGGCGAACAATTATGCGTAAGTAGTGACTTATTTGAGGACAAAAGACTGATTTTCAACGGTGTTGTTCCAACACCATCCACTGGTCTTCTTAACAAATAATTCACCTATTAGACTAACGTCCAATTTCCTCATTGCCATTTCTCTACGATGCTTGTTATCGACAAAAAGGTAGAACTACTCAA
>ERZ869909.2779-NODE-2779-length-10966-cov-32.137203_pt1 | contig 10966 bp, 10 predicted proteins | sample MGYA00520892_ERZ869909 | MGnify/ENA primary metagenome ERZ869909 (study PRJEB32215, sample SAMEA104723947) | bioreactor metagenome | biome: bioreactor; feature: anaerobic bioreactor; material: water | place: China | collected 2015-03-12 ... | reverse complement strand
GCAGCCTCCGCTTCACGGCGAACCGTTTCCGCAGCCGCGGCAGCCTCAGCTTCGCGGCGGGCCGTTTCCGCAGCCGCTGCAGCCTCCGCTTCGCGGCGGGCCGTTTCCGCAGCCGCGGCAGCCTCAGCTTCGCGGCGGGCCGTTTCCGCAGCCGCGGCAGCCTCCGCTTCACGGCGGTGGCGTTCGGCGATCTCAGCGCTCACGGCATCCCGGCGCGCTTTGTCGGCAGCTTCCGCCGCCTCCGCGTCGCGCTGCGCCTTGAGGGCGGCCTGGGTCATCGCTTGCGCCCGGCGCGCCGCAGCCGCGTCCTGCTCCTCGCGGGCGCGGATCTGGGCGTCCGTCTCGGCCACATCCCGCGCCGCGGTGGCTTCCGCCCGGTGCCGTTCGGCGATCTCGGCCGTCACGGCCTCCGCATCGCGGCCCCGCTCGGCAGCCTCGGCGGCCTCCGCATCGCGTTGCGCCTTGATCGCAGCCTCCGTCATCGCCTGAGCGCGCCGCGCGGCGGCCGCGTCCTGCTCGTCCCGCTTGCGCCGGGCCTCTGCTTCGGCCGCCTCACGCGCGGCAGTGGCTTCCGCCTCGCGCCGGGCCTTCTCCTCGGCGTCGCGAGCCGCGCGTTCGGCCGCAGCGGCCTCCTCTTTCGCACGCAACGCCTCGGCCTCGGCTTGCGCGACACGCGCGGCCTCGGCCTCCTGCCGCGCCTTCAGCTCCTCAGCCTCAGCCTCGGCTTGGCGCAACGCTTCGCGTTCGGCATCCGCCTCGCGGACGGTATCCACCCCGGCGCCTTCGATGGTCTCGGGCGCAACCCCGCGCGCGATATCTCGCTCCCCGCCGGGTCCGATCCCGAACGAGGGAGCCGGCGCGCCGGCAAGGTCCGTCTTGAGCTGAACGGTACGAATGCCCCACACCGCGCGGACGGCATCGAGGGCGGCCTTCGCCTCGCCATCCTTCTGCGCGCGCCCGGTGATGATCGCGTCGCGGCCGTTGAGACGCACGCTGGCCCAGGACTGGCCGGCCGCACCGAGGGCCTCTTCAGCGCGCGCCGTGAGATCGGTCTCGACGTTGGGGCGCTCGCGAAAAAACGTCCCCCAGGTCAGCATGGCGATCGGAATGAGACCCCAAAGCCACCGCGAAGGATTGCACTTCATCCCCCCAAAGCCCCCCATCAACGCGCGACACGATGCCAGGCCCCGAAAGACCTTCGCCACCCCGAACCCCGGTCCCGGATCAACCCTGGCGCAGCGCACTATAGACAAGCCTTCCCGTGTTTCCAAGTTGGACCGGGCGAGGAGCGCACACAAGTAACCCGCTCAAACCATTGCGCGCTCGGCGGGCGATCGGCCTTGAGATTAATCATACGCGTCCGCACCGGCGCGTGGCGTCGCGCGCGAGAAATGTCGCCGTTCCACCTTTTTCTCCTTGCGAAGCGGGCCGCCCCCACTCCAATCTGACCCTCCGAGGAGAGCCGACACCTCTCCGCCCACGAGACCAGCCACAAGGACTCCGAGACCCATGGCGGTCAGATTCTTGATCGTCGACGATCATCCCCTCTTTCGCGATGCCCTCGCCGTCGCGATCCAGTCGGCCTACCAGGACGCCGAGATCGTCGAAGCCTCCTCCATCGCCGCAGCCCGCGAGGCGCTCCAGGGCGGAGAGCCGTTCGATCTCCTGCTGCTCGATCTCTCGATGCCCGGCACCCGGGGGTTTGACGGCCTGATCGAGCTGCGGGCGGCGCGGCCCAAGCAGCCGATCCTCGTGGTGTCGGCACACGAGGATCCGCGCATCATCCACGAAGCGATGACCTGCGGCGCGGCCGGCTACATCTCGAAGTCGGTCAAGAAGGGGGACCTGTCGGAAGCGATCCAGGACGTGATGGCTGGGCTCGTCGTGCTGCCCAAAGGCTATGAGCCGCCCGCCGCCGATGCCTCCTCTCGCGAGACGGACCTCGCCGCACGCGTCGCCTCCCTCACCCGCCAGCAGCTCCGCGTGCTGCAGATGGTCCGCCAAGGCAAGCTCAACAAGCAGATCGCCCATGAGCTCGGCGTCGGCGAAACCACCGTCAAGGCGCACGTCTCCGAGATCATGCGCAAGCTCAACGTCGTCTCCCGCACGCAGGCGGTGATCGAAGTCGCGCGCCTCGATTACGACGCGATCCTGACGACGGCAGGCGCCCGCGACGACAAGGACGCCGCGCGCTCTTAAGCCCGATGACGCGTTGAGAGAGAAGAGCGCCGGCTGACCCGCGCACCGCCTCTACCCGAGAAGATGCGTGATGAGCGCTCGCAGCTCGGCGGGCTTCACCGGCTTGCGCAGGATCTCGCAGCCCGCCGCCCCGACGGCGTCCGAAACCTCGGACGAATGGTCCGCCGTGATCACCACCGCCGGGATCGGCAGGCCATGCGCCTCGCGCAGGCGCGTGACGGCGGCGAGCCCCGACTGCCCGTCGTCGAGATGAAAATCCGCGAGAACGACGTCGGGCGTGAAGCCGGGTTCCGCGCCGATCAGCGTCTCGATCTCGTCGAGCCCGGCAAACAGGCGCGACTCGCAGCCCCATCGGTCGAGCAGCGCCCCCATGGCCTGGCGCACGGCGACATCGTTGTCGATCACGAGCACCTTCGTCGCCCCAAGGCCGTAGACGCGCCGGGCCGCCTCCTGCCGCGCGCCCCCCGTGAGCACGCGGGAGACGACGGCATCGTCCGGCGCGAGGGGAACGGACACCGAGAAGCGCGTGCCGCGGCCGGGCTCCGAGCACAGCGCGATCTTGTGGCCCAGCGCCTCGATCATCCGCGAGATGATCGCGAGCCCGATCCCGAAGCCGCCGCCGTGCGAGCGCTCGCCCGCCGCCCCTCGCTGGAACTCCTCGAAGATCTTGGACTGCTCGGCGGGCGCAATCCCGGGCCCCGTGTCCCAAACGTCGACACGCACCTCTCCGCCTCGCCGGCGCGCCGTGAGCAGCACGCGCCCCTCGTCGGTATACTGCACCGCATTCGCGAGCAGGTTCTGCAGGATGCGGCGCAGCATCAGCGGGTCGGAGATCACGGCCGCCTCAGGCGCGCGGATCGAGAGCGCAATCCCTTTCTCATGCGCGATGGGCGCCATGTCGAGCAGGACGGACTGCAGCAGATCCTTGATGCCGACCGCCTGCAGCGACGGACGGAACGCCCCGGATTCGAGCTTCGAGAGATCGAGGATGGTGCGCAAGAGCTCTTCGATCGTGGAGAGCGAATGATCCACCTGCCCGATCAGGCGGGCATAGGGAGAGACGCCGCTCTCGGCCAGCGCGGACAACGAAAGCCGCGCCGCATGCAGCGGCTGCAGGAGATCATGCCCGACCGCGGTGAAGAAGCGGGTCTTGAAGCGGTTGGCCCGCTCGGCCGCATCGCGCGCGGTGCGCAGCGCCTCGTTCGTGCGCTCGAGCCGGTCGAGCGCCGCCTTGAGCTCGTCGGTCCGCGCGCGCACCTGCGTCTCGAGGCCGATCGCGGTCTGGAACATGGAATAGGCGTTCGCCTGATAATCCATGGAGCGCTCGACGCGCTGCATGAGCGCGGCGTTGATCTTCGTGAGCTTGCGGTTTTGCCGCTCGAGTTCGGCAATCGTCTTGTCGCGCGTGTCCGGCTCCCGCTGCTTCGCCTCCGATTGCTTTGCCTGTGTCACCCGACACCTCGCCGTGCCCCGAATGCGACGCCCGTCAACGTCTGATTGAGATGCATCGCGTTGAGCTGCTCGCCGTAGGTATGAAAGCCCACCACGCCGTAGCTCCTGTACAGGTCCTCCATCTTCCTGCGGATCTGCCGGTTCTGGGCGTCGAGACGCCTCAGCACGCAATCGAAGCCGAGCACGATGTCCACGCCTCCGAGGCTGCGATCGAGATCCGCAAGGGTCCTGGCGGTTGCACTCAACATATCCTCCGGCCGGGCCACCGTGAATACGAGACCTTCGTCTATGGCGCAGAAGAAGGAAAGGCTTCCGTCCGGGTTCATGTTGCGGATCGAGCGGCAATAGTAGTCGCCGCCGACTTTGACGACCAACGGATAGGAGGCGAAGCTGAACGGCCCGAGGTCGTCCAGCATGAGGCCGATGGCGGACGCGTATTCACGCGCAGCCGGCTCCGCGTTGAGCTCGTGGACGGTACGCGTCTCCGTGTCCGCCGCCGTCACCACGAGCTTGATGTCGGTCGGCTCGAAGTTCGACGTCTTGAAGATGCGGAACGGAAAGTCGCTTTCGATCATCATCAGGATGGCGGCCCGGTCGAGCAGGCGTCCTTCATGGATGAGGGACGTTCCGCGGAAGGAGAGCCCGTCGCCCGCCGATCCGCCGATGAGCTGCATGTCGCCGCACGCCCAGTGAACGGCCGCGAGCAGCGGCTCCTCCGCGTTGGAAAGCCCATCGACGAGCATGACGCCGAAGACGCGCTCGGAAAGAGGGCTGTCGCTGTTGAGGCCGACTTGCGCCCTGAGGCCGCGCACGATCTCGCTCGCCCGCTCCACGCCGAACGCACCGACGTCCTCGATCACGCCGGTATGGATGCGAAACCCGTCGCGCGGAAACGCGATCAGAAGCACCCCGCTCTCCATCAGGCCTTCGGGACCGATGCCCCCGGCGGTCGAGCATCCGCTCACCGTCACCTGCTGAAACGCCTGCCCCAGCGCAGCGGCGAGCGCGCCCGCGTCGTAGTCGGCCGAAAAGAATGCGACGATGTGCTGGAAGTCGCCGGAAAGCGCCGCCTTGAGCTCGGACACGGCCTCTCCGATGTCGGCAGCCGCGGTGCTGGCGACACCGATCCCGCACGCGTTCCCAGAGGTCGATGGCCGCCCCACGCTTGTCCTCCCGCGCACGCTCCTTGACCCAGATCAGGCGAAAGCGTGATTTTTTGATAGTCTTGAGACGGAAGCTGCCACAGCTCCGCCATGCCGGCAAACGCCGATCAGCATATGGGTAACGGACCTCAGCAAGGGAGGACACGATGGACCTGAAAGCCTACCGTCTGGCCGGCGCCGTATTGGGCGCGGCCCTCGCCGCCGCGGCGATCGCGCCCGCCGCCGCGGAGGAAGAGCCGGATGCGGAAGCCCTCGTCAACGCGCTCAACGGCGTGTTCGGCGACCACAAGATGCGCGCGAGCCACGCGAAGGGCCACTGCGTGACGGGGAGCTTCACCCCCGCCGAGGAGGCCGCGAGCCTTTCGGAAGCCGCCATCTTTTTCGCCCCCTCCTCCGTCATCGGCCGCTTCTCGATCGGCGGCGGCAATCCCAAGGCATCCGATGCGGCCAAGGGCGCGCGCGGCCTCGCACTGCGCCTGAGCGCTGGCGACGGCGACAGCGCCGACTTCGTGACGCTCTCCGTGCCCGTCTTCTTTGCACGCACGCCGGCGCAGGTCGTGGGCTTCCTCAAGGCGCGTTTCCCGGGACAGGATGGCAAGCCGGACCCGGAAAAGATCAAGGCGTTTGCGGACGCCCATCCGGAGACCGCGCATCAGGGCGCTTGGATTGCGAGCCATCCGGTCCCGGCGAGCTACGCGAGCACGAGCTACTGGGCCATCCACGCCTTTACGCTCACCAACGCAGAGGGGAACGAGACCACGGTGAAGCTCAAGTTCGTGCCGAAAGGCGGCGAAGCAGGCCTCACGGACGAGGAAGCCGCAGCGAAATCGCCCGACTTCTATACCGAGGAGCTGAAATCGCGGCTCGCGGAAGGCCCGGCGGAATTCGATCTCGTGGCCATCATCGGCGAGGACGGGGATCCGACCGACGATCCGACCCTCCGCTGGCCGGAGGAAGAGCGCCAGTCCGTCCCCCTCGGAACGCTGAAGATCGGCGCGCTCGAAGACGAGGCCACCTGCGACGCGACGATCTTCGATCCGACCAATCTGCCCAAGGGGATCGCGGGGCCCGACAAGGATCAGATCTTCCCGGCGAGAACGCCGGCCTATGCCGTGTCGTTCTCGCGCCGCGCCAACTGAGCGGAAACTACTCCGCTATTCCGCGCCGAGCCCGAAATTGGAGTAGACGAGCTCCAGCTTCGGGTCGCGCGCGATGCTGGCGGGCGTCACCACCGTCTGCTCGAGGATCAGCTCGTAGCAGGCGTCGAACGTTTTTGCGCCCTTCGTCTTGCAGAGCGGATGCGACTTCCAGCGCTGCTGGATCAGCTTGCGGGCCGCAGGCGTCCGGATGTTGAGATCGCCCATCCGTTCCACCGTGCCGACCTCGATGTCCGGCCCCTCCTTGAAGGCGGCATAGACAAGCTCGCTGCAATAGATCCGATCGCGCGTTTCATAGAAATAGTGGTCGTAAGGACGGCCGAGATAGGAGCGCGCGCGTTCGAGCGCTTGCCTGGCATCGCCTTCGTCGAGATCCTTGACGCGCTTCACCGTCACGCGCCCGCCGCTTCCGTTACCGATCCATGTGTCGAGCGGCACGACGCGCACCGGCCCGACGGCCTCGATCACCTGCGCGCGGCCTTTCTTGTCGATCTCGACGATCCCCATGTGGGTGTACTCGGTCCCCGACGCCAGCATGATCGCCTGCTGGGCGGCGTTGGTCGTGTTCTGGAACACGATGTCGCCGGTCTTGAGCGGCGGCAGCTCCGCATCCGCCGTGGCCGCGAAAAGGCCAAGCCCGAACAGCGGCGCGAGCGCCAGGAGAGCAAGAGTTTTCTTCATGTTGGGATGCCGAGACCTCCGGGCAGGGGTTGAGCGGAGCCGCACCGAGCGGTCCCCCACACGTAGGATGCCACAGCCCGGCACTCAACCGCCAGATGCCGGCAGGGGCGCCCGTCCCCAGCCTCAATCCTCGCGGATTCCCTCGTGGATGCGGCGCGCAAGCCACAACGCCGGAAAAATCCCGAACACCGACCCGATCAGCCCCACGATGACGAGGCCCTGTACGCCGTAGGGCGCCATGGCCGGGATGGCGAGCGCGATGAAGGCCGAGTTGATGGCAAAAGCCGGCCCCATGAGCGCAAAGCAGAACGCGAGCAGCCCACGTGGAACGGGGGGCGCAGCGGTGTCGCTGGAACTTCCATGGCGACGGTCGGACATCCTCACCTCCCAGAGCCGAACAGATAGAGCGCGAAGGCGGCCGCCAGAAAGAGCCCGATCACGAGATCGAACACCCGCATCCAGAAGCGCGACGCCGCAAGCCCGAGATAGCGCGCCAGGATCACCCGCGCCTTGAGCCCGGCCAGCACCAGGACGCCTCCCGCCATCCAGACCGACCCCTGCGTGCCGGACGAAGCGACGAGGAGCGTCCCGTAGCTCAAGAGCAGCAGCGCCAGCCAGGCATGAACGAGATCGCGTGCGGGCATGCGCTCACCTCAGGACGTAGATGATGGGGAAGAGCAGCACCCAGATAAGATCGACGAGGTGCCAGAAGGCGACCGCCGCCTCCATGTTGCGCACGCTGTCCGCCCACGCGACGATCGCGAGAAGCACGACGCCGGCCACCACATGCAATGCGTGAAAGCCCGTCACGAGAAAGTAGAACATGAAGAACGGGCTGGTATCGGTCCCGATCCCGAGCGACGCCTTGCTCGCATATTCGAAGCCCTTGATGACGAGAAACACGATACCGAGACCCCCGGCCACGAACAGCCAGCGGCGCGCGACGTCTCGCGCACCCGCCTCGCGCGCACGCACGGCCGCCGCCGCACACAGCCCGCTCGTCACCAGCACGATCGTGTTGACGGCTGCCGCCGTCTGGTCGAGCAGCGCCTGATTGGCGGCGAACCCCGCGGGATCGGTCGCCCGCACCGCGAGGAACGCCATGAGCGCCGCGCCGAACACGAGGATCTCGCTCGCGATCAGCACCCACATCATGAGCTCGCCCGGCAGCTCCGAGAGAACGTCCGGGCCAGGACTCCGGGGCTCGGGACGCATCGCGTGGTTCATCCGCTGACCAGATGGCGATAGAGATGCGGCAACGCCGCAACGAGCTTCTCCGGGTCCGGGATCACCACATATCCGCCCTTGCCGAAAATCCGGCTGAACGTCGCCTGCGATTTTGTATCGATGGTGACCCCGAACACCGACTGCCCCCGCCGCCGTGCCTCCCGCACCGCCATGTGCGTATCTTCGATCCCGTACCGGCCCTCGTAATGATCGGTGTCGTTCGGCTTGCCGTCGGTCAGGACGAGCAAGAGGCGCCGCTGCCGCGGACGCTCCGCAAGCTGTGCCGACACATGCCGGATCGCGGTCCCGAGCCGCGTATAGTGCCCTGGCCGAAGCCCCGCGATGCGGGCCTCGATGGCCGAGCTCATCGGCTCGTCGAAACTCTTGTAGCTGTGAAGAAACACGCGCTCGCGCCGCAGCGAGGAGAACGTGTCGATGGCCGTATCGTCGCCGCAGGCATCGAGGCCCCAGGCCAGCGCGATCAGCGCTTCGCGCGCGATGTCGATCACCTGCCGACCGGCCACGTAGGCTTCCGTCGAACGCGACGCGTCGAGCAGGATGGAGACGGCAAGATCACGCTCCTGAGTGCGCGTCGCAAGATAGACGCGGTCGGAATGCTCGCCCGTCGTCGCGAGGTCGACGCGCGCTTCGACCGCGGCCTCGATGTCGATGTCGTGGCCGTCGACCTGCCGCGTGAGCTGAACGCGCTTCGGCCGCAACGTCTCGAACTGCCGGCGCACGCTGCGGATCCGGCGCCGCGATCGCGCATCGTCGAGGGTCTCAACCGTCTCCCCCTCCCGCGCAGGCGGCGGCATCGCCTTGCCCGCCAGCACGCGGCAGTAGTCCGGCAGGTACGCCTTCCGCCTGTGATCCCATTCCGGATAGACGTGCACGCCTGCAAGCTTCTCGAACTCGACATCCTCCGGCGACAGATCGAGGTGCAGCCTCAGGCGAGTCCGCGCACGCTGCGGGACATTCGCAAGGCCGATCTCGTCCTGGTCGTCGGTGGCTTTGCGGGCGTTCTCCTCGTCGTCGTCGTCGATGCGCCGATTGATGTTGAGAAGCTCGGCCCACGAGAGGATGGCCTCGAACTTGTGCAGGATGAGGCTGTCCTTGCGCGTGGCCTGATCCGAAGGCTTGCGCGTGCCCTTGAACGTGCCGGGCTCGGCGTTGGGAGGCGTATCGCCCTCCTCATGCGGCCCATCCTCGCGAACGGGCGTGACCCGCCCGGCGAGCGGCCGGAGATCGGGCCACAGCAGGACCGGAAGAAACGGCTTGTATCCTCTCGGCGCACCGAACGCGGAAAGATCGTCCGCCTGGCTGCGCACCGCAGCCGAGATCGCGGCCGCCAGGGCATTTTGCGGCGGTCCGGCACCGAGCAGATGGAGAATGGCCGTCTCGACGGCGGCCTCGGTCTCCGGAAGGCGCCGCTCGGGACGGCTCGCGCGCGTCTCGATGGCGAGCGCCGCGTAGGCACGTTTGAGCCCGGGACATTCCCCGAGCGTATCGCGCGTCATCCGCTGCGCGGCCTGCAGCGCGCGGATATCGGCCCTCAAGGGGTCGCTCTCCGCAACCGGACAATGCGCGAATACCGTCGAAGCCGCGAGCCAGACATAAAGGGCGACGTTGGCCTCGCGCTCGCGAAACGCCGCGATCTGCTCGGGAAGACGCAGTGTCTCTCCGTCGAAGCTCGCAACCGCGAGCCGCTCGGCGCCCTGCCCCATCGCGCGGCGCCAGGAGAGGCGGTGGGGCGACACCTCCGGCTTCGCAACCTTGATCTCGACGTCACGCCCACCGCCGAGACCGCGAAAGAGAACGCCGAGGCGTCCGCGTGTCTCGTCCAGCGTGACGGCCGCGTCCTCGAACGCACCGGGCGCATCAAGCGTCTGGACGAGCGAATGCCAGAGCTTGCCGACGCTCTCTTCCGGCTCCCAAGGTTCGAAGTCGACTGCAGGCATGCCGACACGCTTACCCGTAGACCGTTGCGACGAGATCGCGAAGGCCCTGCTTGATGTCCGCATCGTCGCTGAGCGGCTCGATAAGGGCCGCCTCGACCGCGCGCGGAATGGGCATCCCGTCCTGGATGAGGCTCGCGCAATAGACGACGAGGCGGGTCGAAACGCCTTCCTCGAGATCCTGCCCCTTGAGCGCGCGCAGCTTTCCGGCCAGTCGCACCAGAGACGCGACGCGGTCGCGCCCGAGACCGCTCTCCGCCACGACGATCTCGATCTCCTGCTCGGCGGCGGGAAAATCGAAGTCGACGGCGAGGAAGCGTTGGCGGGTCGAAGGCTTCAGCGACTTCAGGATGTTCTGATAGCCCGGGTTGTAGGACGCGACGAGCATGAACTGCGGCCCCGCCTCCAGAACCTCGCCGGTCCGCTCGATCGGCAGCATGCGCCGGTCGTCGGTCAGCGGATGCAGCACCACGGCCACGTCCTTGCGCGCTTCCACCACCTCGTCGAGGTAGCAGATCGCGCCCTCGCGCACCGCCCGCGTCAACGGACCGTCGACCCACTCGGTTTCACCGCCCTTGAGCAGGAACCGCCCGATCAGGTCGGAGGCGGAGAGATCGTCGTGGCAGGCGACCGTATAGAGCGGCCGGCCGAGGCGGGCCGCCATGTGGGCGACGAAGCGGGTCTTACCGCACCCCGTGGGCCCCTTGAGCAGCAGCGGCATCTGCTTGTTGTACGCCGCGCGAAAGATGTCGCATTCATCTCCTTGCGGGAGATAGAAGGGGACCGAAGTCCCCTCCTCCGAACGTTGAACGGCTTGCATCATGAGTTACTCCGCAGCCTGAAGCTGCTGCTTTGCAAGCGGGCCGGGCTCGATGACCTCGCGGCGCGGCAGCAGGATGGCGACCACAAAGAGGAGGGCACCCAGGACCACCGCCACCCCTGCCCCGAAGCGCATGTAGTGGAACAGCATGATCTGATCCTGAACCTCCATGAAGTACTGTCCCATGACGCGCTGAAGGTGCGTCTGGATGGTACCGGCGAACGTCAGGACGAACGTCATGAAGCACATGCCGCCCGCCATCAGCCAGAAGCTCACCATGTTGAGCACCTGGTTGTAGGGATCGCGGTTACG
>ERZ869909.2778-NODE-2778-length-10966-cov-32.785104_pt1 | contig 10966 bp, 8 predicted proteins | sample MGYA00520892_ERZ869909 | MGnify/ENA primary metagenome ERZ869909 (study PRJEB32215, sample SAMEA104723947) | bioreactor metagenome | biome: bioreactor; feature: anaerobic bioreactor; material: water | place: China | collected 2015-03-12 ... | reverse complement strand
GGCGACCGCGCGGCCGGCGCCATCAAGTCGGGCGGCACCACGCGCCGCGCCGCCAAGATGGTCGTGGTCGACGTCGACCATCCCGATATCGAGGAATACATCGGCTGGAAGGTGAAGGAGGAGCAGAAGGTCGCCGCCCTCGTGACGGGCTCGCGCATCTGCCAGAAGCGCCTGAAAGCCGTGATGAAGGCGTGCGTCAACTGCGATGCGGAGGGCGTCCTGCCGGAGGCGGGCAAAGTAGAAGAGCGCTGCTTCGATCCCGCCAAGAACCCGGCGTTGAAGCGCGCCATCAAGGAGGCCCGCCGCGACGACGTGCCGATGAACTACGTCCACCGCGTGATCCAGTTCGCGCGCCAGGGCTATAAGGACATCGACTTCTCCACCTACGACACCGACTGGGACAGTGAGGCCTACCTCACCGTCTCGGGGCAGAACTCGAACAACTCCGTGCGCGTGACGGACGACTTCCTCGACGCCGTCGAGCAGGACCGCACGTGGGATCTCACCTCGCGCACCGGCGGCGGCAAGGTCGTGAAAACCCTCCGCGCCCGGGATCTCTGGGAGCAGATCGGTCATGCCGCATGGGCATCCGCCGATCCCGGCATCCAGTTCCACACCACGATCAACGACTGGCACACCTGCCCGGCGTCGGGGCCGATCCGCGCCTCGAACCCGTGCTCGGAGTACATGTTCCTCGACGACACGGCCTGCAACCTTGCTTCTCTCAACCTTCTCACCTTCCGTCGTGGCGGAGCCGCGCAAGGAGAAAGCGGGGACAAGAGCTTCGACACGGATGCCTTCGAGCATGCCTGCCGCCTTTGGACCGTCGTGCTCGAAATCTCGGTGCTGATGGCACAGTTCCCCTCGCGCCAGATCGCGGAGCTCTCCTATCGCTACCGCACGCTGGGCCTCGGCTTCGCCAACATCGGCGGCCTCCTCATGGCCTCGGGCATCGCCTACGACTCGGACGAAGGCCGCGCGATCTGCGGCGCCATCTCCGCGCAGATGACGGGCGTCTCCTATGCGACCTCCGCCGAAATGGCGCGCGAGCTCGGTCCCTTCCCGGGCTATGAGCCCAACCGCGATCACATGCTGCGCGTGATGCGCAACCATCGCCGCGCGGCCTACGGCGAGACGCAGGGCTACGAGCGTCTTTCCACGGCCCCCGTGCCGCTCGACGACGCGAGCTGTCCGGACCAGAGGCTTGTCTCGGCCGCACGCCGCGCGTGGGATGCCGCCATCGAGCTCGGCCGGGAATGGGGCTACCGCAACGCGCAGTCGACCGTGATCGCGCCGACCGGCACCATCGGCCTCGTCATGGACTGCGATACCACGGGCATCGAGCCGGACTTCGCACTCGTGAAGTTCAAGAAGCTCGCGGGCGGCGGCTACTTCAAGATCATCAACCGCGCCGTGCCCGAAGCGCTGCGCACCCTCGGCTATCGCGAAAGCCAGATCGCCGAGATCGCGGCCTACGCCGTGGGCCACGGGTCGCTCGCGCAGGCGCCCGCCATCAACCACGGCTCGCTCGCCGCACGCGGCTTCACGCCGGAAATCATCCAGAAGGTGGAATCCGGGCTCGGCACGGCCTTCGACATTAAGTTCGTGTTCAACCGCTGGACGCTCGGCGACGACTTCCTGACGGGCAAGCTCGGCATCCCTGCCGAGAAGCTCGACGAGCCGACGTTCGACCTGCTCGCGCATCTCGGCTTCTCGAAGCAGGAGATCGAGGCGGCGAACGAGCACGTCTGCGGTGCGATGACCCTCGAAGGCGCGCCGCACATCGATCCGGAACATCTTTCCGTGTTCGACTGCGCCTCGCCCTGCGGCCGCAAGGGCAAGCGCTACCTCTCGGTCAAGAGCCACATTCATATGATGGCGGCGGCGCAGCCGTTCATCTCGGGTGCGATCTCGAAGACCATCAACATGCCGAACGAGGCCACCGTCGAAGACTGCAAGGAGAGCTACATGCTTTCCTGGCGCCTCGCGCTCAAGGCCAACGCGCTCTACCGCGACGGCTCGAAGCTCTCGCAGCCCCTGAACGCGCAGGTCCTGGGCGACGACGTGGACGAGCAGGACGAAACGGCCGAGCAGATGACGGCCGAGAAGCCCGCCGTGGACCGCATCCTGGTCACGGCCGAGCGGCTTGCGCGTCGCGTGACCGAGCTCGAAGCCGAGCTCAAGGCCGCGAGCGACCGCGCCAACGTCCGCTCCAAGATGCCGGGCCGGCGCAAGGGCTACACGCAGAAGGCCTCCGTCGGCGGCCACAAGGTGTATCTCCGCACCGGCGAGTACGACGACGGCAAGCTCGGCGAGATCTTCATCGACATGCACAAGGAAGGCGCCGCCTTCCGCTCATTGATGAACAACTTCGCCATCGCCATCTCGCTCGGCCTGCAGTACGGCGTGCCGCTCGAGGAATACGTGGAAGCGTTCACCTTCACGCGCTTCGAGCCGGCCGGCCTCGTGCAGGGCAACGAGACGATCAAGAACGCGACGTCGATCCTCGACTACATCTTCCGCGAGCTGGCCGTGTCCTACCTGTCGCGGCATGACCTCGCGCACGTCGACCCGCGCGAAATCGTGGGCGAGACGGGCCTCGGCTCGTCCGACGAGGAAACCGATGAGCAGCTCGATCTCGATCTGCCCGCGAGCGTGACCAAGGTGGTGTCGAAGGGCTTCATGCGCGGCAACCTGCGCCTCGCCTCCGGCGGCCGCGCGCACGCCCATGACGCCGATCCCGTCGCGGCGCTGGACGACATCGTCTCGGCCTACCCCGCGGTGGAAGGATCGACCAGCCTCTACACGGACGGCGCAACCGCCTTCAAGGCCGAGACCGAGGTCATGTACCAGCGCACGACCGTCTCCGAGACCAAGCGCGTCTCGACGGCGCGCACGGCCTCGGACCGGATGGCGGAGGCCCGCTTGCGCGGCTACGAGGGCGTCTCGTGTCCCGAGTGCCTCAACTTCACCATGGTGCGAAACGGCACCTGCCTCAAATGCGACACCTGCGGCTCGACCAGCGGCTGCAGCTGACGGAAACGAAAGGGCGGAGCCGAACGGCTCCGCTCTTTCTCATTTCAAAAGAAGAAAATCGAACGAACACGAAAGGCACCGCGATGCAGAAAAGCCCCTTCGAGCTGCTCGAGCTTCCGGACGGCCGCTGCTGCGTCGCGCGCCCCGCCGCGTGCAGTGAGACGACGCTGATCGCAGGCTCATTCGCCCGGCTCGAAACCGTCGACGCCGGCCCATCCACGCCCGTCGGCGTCTATCCGTCCCGCGCCGAGGCGGAACGCGCCATCCAGCGCGCGGCTCCCGCGCCGGCCGCCGGCCCCCTCGCGCCCTTCGCAGCCTGGTTGCGCCCGAGCTGAAGCGGGCAGCCTAGCTTTCGCTCGCATTCCTTCCCATATGAGCTAATATACAGCCGTCTGCGTATTCGAACGCATATCCCGTCCCTCGCGCCCTCCGCCGAAGCGGAGAAAGAGACCGGGCCAGCAGACACTCAGCCGATCGGGCGCGACAGAGCGGGAGCGTTTGGTTTCGCAGCGGTGCGTTGGCGACCGAAGCGAGGCACGCATGGCCCATTACATTCCAGGATTGTCGCAGATCGTCTCCGGCATTCGCGGCATCGGACGGCGCGAGCTCACGGACGCCTCATCGACCGCGCCGGTGAACGTCAGCCGGCTCGCGGCCCTGATTCCCGAATTGCGCCGCCGGCTTCCGATCGGGCCCGCACTTTCCGACGAGGCCCTGCTCGCGAGCCTCGTCTCGATCGCACGCCACACCTCCGAGGAAGCGCGCTGGCGCGCTGCGGAAGCATCCACCCTCGGCCAGCATCTGGCTGTGAGTAGCAGGGATAAGTATCGCGATTTGGTGACTCTGATCTCGGTGTTGCCCAAGCCTTATCTGTGAGCCGAGCCGAATCGGTTCAATATCGGTCCAACGCGTACAAGTCCTCGAATTCAATGACCGAGCCCGCCGGGATAAGCCGGCTGTCTTCCCTGTTTTGCGTCTGTCCGTTCCGCGTCGAAAAGAAGCCAGCCACGTCTCGCGCTCGCCAAGCCTTTGGGAGTGTTTCATGTCGCTCGCCGGCCTTCCGGCCCCCGCCGTGGTCTATCTTCTGGCAGACCATCTCGATGCAGCGCTCGCTGCCGGGGAAGATCTTCTGAAATCCACGCTGAGCTGGAACGGCGGCGATGCCCGCGCGTCCGATCTCCTGGCATCCAGCCGCCGAGCCGAGCGCGAGGCCGTCGATGCCGTTCGCAAGCTCGAGCTTCTGCTTCTCACCCGCGTCCTCAAATCGCGCGAGAGCGCCCGCGATCTCGCCAAGGCCGAAAGCTTCTTCAAGTCCATCGCCGGCCTCTACACGAGCGGCACGGCGATCGTCGCCGACGCCGCTCAGGAAATGGCCGACGAGACCGCGTATGCGTTCGACGCCGGCGATGGCGTGACGGCCTATCTCCGCTCCCGCGGACTGATCGCAGCCGAAGAGGCCGCACCGCTCGAAGCAGCCCTTCTCCCGGTCACCGAGGATCTGCTCATTGCCGGGCGCATGCCCCTCGGCACGCTGCTCGATCTTATCGCGACCTTCCTCGACACACTCGAGACGCACTACGAGCTCTACGATCCGCCGGAGCGGAAAGCCGCAATTCCGACACGCAGCCAGCCCACCGGCGCACTCGTCTGATCGAAAGATCGCGCGCGCCGCACGCTCAGGCCCGGCGCACGCCCGAAAAGAAAAACGCCCCGGGATCTCGCGATCCCGGGGCGTCGTCATCAGAACTTGGTGCGCATTTAGACCATGATCACTTCAGGCCCTATCAGCCTAAAGCGTGAATCATCGGTCTCACCAAAGAAATAGAGCGTGATCCCGATTCAATCGAAAATGATCACGCTCTAGTAGTTGCGGCGCGTCACGTCGCCGGCAGCAAGCCGTGCGGCCCCGGAATGCATGTGCCGCGAGAACACGGAGATGTCGTTCGTCGCATCCCGCGTGATCGGCGTGGGTCCGGACACCAAGCGCGGCGCAGGCGTCGGCCCGGAAACCAAACGCGGCGCCGGTGCATCTGTCATGTCGCGCCGGCGCGGCGTGTCCTGCCGTTGCCCCTGCCGGCTCGCGGTCTGCTGGCGCTGCTTGCTCCGGTAGGCCCGCGAGTTGCGCGGCTGCTCACGCTCCACGCGGCTGCGCACACGGACAGGTTCGCCCGTCATGTTCTGTGCCGAGTTGGGCGGACGCTGCGGCTCGGGATCGGCGACCGTGGTCACGTCGATCAGCGTTGCGACCTGGATCGCCTCGACCTCGGACGCAGGCTTCACGGCAGCGACTTCGGTTCCCGTGGCCTCGACGGCCGCATCGACTGGTTCGGCGTTCGCCACGGCTACGACGGGCGCGGGCGCCTCATGCTCGGATGGCAGCGCCACGGCATCACCAGGCGCAGGCGTGAGAGCCGCAACGGCCGTGCTCGTCTCGTCGTCGCTCTTCGGCGCCGAGAGGGCGGCGACCGCATAGGTCTGGGCCGCGCCGATGTGCGCCTCGTCGAGGCTCGCGAACGCGCCGATATAGCCCGGCACCGGAGCATAGCGCCGCCGCTTCTGATAGGTCGCTTCCGCACGCGTCGGAGCACCGATCACCCGTACCTTGAGGTGCGCCACGCCCTGCCCTGCGAAGCCGAGCTTCTGCGCCGTGGCCTTCGACACGTCGAGCTTGCGGCCCCGCCAATAGGGTCCCGCGTTGTTGACGCGAACGACGGCCGACTTTTTCGTCGCCGGCGACCAGACCAACAGCACCGTGCCGTTCGGGTAGATCGGGCTCGCCGCGTTGTCCGGCGTGTTCGCCCGGAACACCTCGCCCGACGAGGTGAGCCCGCACGGGTTGAGCCGGTCCTTCCGGCAATCGTCATAGAAGGATGTGTGAAGAGTTTCCTCGCGCCCGACCAGCGCCTTCGTCTCGGCGAGCGTCTTCACGCGATGGCAAACACGGTTGTAGCAATAGGTCTTGCCTGGCGTCTTCGCCTCGGCATGGCTGACGCCAAGGCCGGCCGTTAGAACGCCCGCCGTCAGCATTGCACCCCCGAGCGCAGGCACGAGCGAAAGAACCGCCCCCCCTCGCATCCCATGGACGCACAATGCCACCAGCCTGGTCGCAAGGTCCCTCATCGATCAGCTCCATCAATCGTTGCAATTTTTTGGGTGGGCTTCGTGGGAAGCCAGACGCCCCCGCGCCGTTAACGCTTCCGGGGCGGCAAAAAGCAGGCGCAACGAGGGATGAAGAGCGGCCAAGTTGCCGCACCATCGAAACCGGGAGTTAGAGGAGTTCCCGCTCCGCGAGCACACGCACGAGATCCTCGCGCGCGCTTTCAAGCCGGACGGCATCGACCGAGCGGAGCACCAGCTCCGTCCGGTAACCGTCTGCGGTGAAAGAAGGATAGCTGCCCATGGCGACGTCCGGATACGCCGCCTGGTGCGCGGCGAACAGATCCGCGATCTCGCCCTCGGGTTGCCGAAGGACAATCGACACACTGTTTATTTTGACGCCCGTCCGGAGGCGCTGTGTCGCAGCCTGAAGCATCGATTGCATGATGTCAGGCACGCCCGCGAGCACGAAAACGTTGCCGATGGAGAAGCCCGGCGCCGCCGTCACCCCGTTCGGGATCAGCTCCGCACCCTCCGGAACGCGCGCCATGCGGAGCCGCGCGGGCGTAAGCGCGATACCGCGCGCGGCATAGACCGGCTCCATCATCGCAACCGCGCGCGGATCGATCTCGACCGGAACGCCGAACGCCGCCCCGATGCTGTCGGCCGTCAGATCGTCGTGCGTCGGGCCGATGCCGCCGGTGGTGAAGAGATACGTGTAGCGCACGCGAAGCGCATTCACCGCGGCCACGATCTCGCTCACGTCGTCGGCCACGACGCGCACTTCGCGAAGCCGAATGCCGATCGCATCGAGATGCGACGCGATCGTGCCGATGTTGCGATCCTTGGTGCGCCCGGACAGGATCTCGTCGCCGATGATCAGCACCGCGGCCGTAATGTCACCACTGTCCGACACGTTCCGCCTCTCCATCGTCCGCGCGCCAATCCAACACGCGACGCGCCTTTGCCGTTGCGCGCCCTCGCTCCCGTTCTCTATGAGAGGGGCACCTCGGCAGCGAACTCGAGCCGGGACGGGCCCGTCCCTCCCGCAGCTTGTGACGCAAAGCCTCGCCCTCCACAATCCCGCTTACCGGATCGCCCGCTCGCCCATGAAATTTCCGACCCCCCTCGTCCGTGGCCGTCTCGTCCGCCGTTACAAGCGCTTTCTCGCCGATGTCGAGCTCGACACGGGCGAAGAGGTGACGGCGACCTGCCCGAACACAGGCTCCATGCGCGGCCTGACCGACCCGGGCTCCGTGGTCTGGCTCTCGTCGAGCGACAGCACGACACGCAAGTATGCGCACACCTGGGAGATGGTGGAAGCGGATCTCGGCCAGGGCCCCACCCTGGTCGGCATCAACACGAACCACCCGAACCGTCTCGTCGCCGAGGCGGTGAGCGAAGGGCGCATCCCTGAGATCGCCGGCTACGCGACCGCGCGCCGCGAGGTGAAGTACGGCCTATCGAGCCGCATCGACCTGCTCTTGGAAGACCCCGCCCGGGGCCTCGCCTATGTCGAGGTCAAGAACGTGCACCTGTCGCGCACGGCGGGCCTTGCCGAATTTCCCGATTCCGTGACCGAGCGCGGCACCAAGCATCTCGGCGAGCTCGCCGCGATGGTCGCCGCCGGCCACCGTGCCGTTATGGTCTATCTCATCCAGCGCGCGGACGCGGAACGCTTCGCCTTCGCCCATGACATCGACCCGAAATACGCGAAGGCCTACACGCTCGCCCGCGCCGCAGGCGTCGAAGCCATCGCCTACGCTTGCACGCTGACCCCCGAAGAGATCACGATCACCCGATCCGTCCCCATTGTTGCACCGCAGGATTGATTGCAGGCCCGGCGCGCAACATCTTTGCAGGGAGACTTCACCCATGCTGACGCGCCGCGCATTCACCGTCATGTTCGGAGCCGGCCTTATGTCGACGCCCAGCGCCGTTGCGTCCGACACGGATCGCCAGGAGTTTGAAATCATGAAAACCGATCAGGACTGGAAAAAAGAGCTGACGCAGGAGCAATACGCGGTGCTGCGCGAGCATGGCACCGAGCGCGCCGGCACCAGTCCGCTCGACAAGAACTACGCGCCCGGAGAATACCGTTGCGCCGCCTGCGGGCTGCCGCTCTTTTCGTCGGAGACGAAATACGATTCCGGCAGCGGCTGGCCGAGCTTCTGGGCCCCGCTCGACGAGGCCGTCGGCACCTCGACCGATTTCAAGCTCATCTACCCGCGCACCGAGGTGCATTGCCGCCGCTGCGGCGGACACCTCGGCCACGTCTTCCAGGACGGTCCCGAGCCCACCGGCCAGCGCTATTGCATGAACGGCGTCGCGCTCGACTTCGTGCCGAAGGAAGAGTGAGAGGGTCCTTACCCCACGGCGTGAACGCCATGAGGTAAGGACAACAGGGCTACTCCGCCGCCTCGCGATGGCTCGCGAGCACCTGATCGGCAAGCCGCCCGGTCAGCTCCGCCAGATGATGGAACGACGCCGTGTAGGTGCCGACACCGGCCGTTGCCGAGCGCAGCTCCACGATCAGATCCTCGATCTCCGATTCCGGAATATGCGCGGAGACCACATCCCATCCCGGCCAGCCAGGACGGGCGTCGAAGCCCAGGATCTGCCCGCGCCGTTGCGAGATCATGCCGTTGACGCGCGCGGTGGCGTCCGAAGGCACGGCGATATCAACCGCCATCACCGGTTCGAGCAGCACCGGTTGACACTTCGGCATCCCCTCGCTCATGGCGAGCCGCCCGGCCTGGCGAAACGCCATGTCGGAACTGTCGACCGTGTGGAAGGAACCGTCTTTCAGCGTCACCGCCACATCGACCACGGGAAAGCCGAGCGGCCCCGTCTTCATGTAGTCGGAAACGCCGATCTCGACGGACGGGATGAACTGCTTCGGCACCACGCCGCCCGTGATCGTGTCGCTGAACGTGAAGCCGGTGCCGCGCGGCAGCGGCGCGATGTCGATCAGCACGTCGCCGAACTGCCCGTGTCCTCCCGACTGCTTCTTGTGCCGCCCGCGGATCTCGATGGGTTTTCTGATCGTCTCCTTGTAAGGCACCTGCCGTTTGCGCCGTTCGACCACCACGCCGTACTTGCGCGCGAGCCGCTCGAACGCGACACGCAGATGCATCTCTCCCTGCCCCTTGAGCAGAACCTGATGCGTCTCGCCCGCGTGCTCCACGACGAGCGAGGGATCTTCCTCGACGAGCTTGCCGAGCGCGGCGGAGAGCTTCACCTCGTCCTTGCGGTCCTTGAGCCCGATCCCGGATGCGAGCACAGGCTCCGGCGCATCCGGTCCCTCGATGGCCGCTACGCCCCCTTTCTCGGTCGAGATCGTATCGCCGGTCTTCACGCCGTCGAGACGGCCGAGCGCGACGAGGTCTCCGGCGCGCGCGCCGGCCTTCTTCAGCGTCTCCTCGCCCTTGAGCGCGAACACGCCGGCCACCCGCTCGTCCACGGCCTCGCCCCCCGATACGCTCGCCCCGTCCGGCAGATCTCCGGACAGGACGCGCGCAATCGAAAGTTTCCCGCCGTGTCCCGTATGCAGGGTCTTCAGCACGTAGGCGGCGCTCTTCGCGCCGTCGACCCCGAGCCGCTGCGCCGTGCTCTCGACGAACGGCACTTCATGCCGCAACGCTTTCAGGAGCCGCAGGATGCCGTGGCCATGCTCCGCGCTGCCGAGCAGAACGGGACAGATGAGCCCGTCGCTGAACTCGCGCACGAGATCGGAAAACACGAGCTCCTTATCCGGCGCGACATCGGACAGGAGTTGCTCCATCAGCGTATCGTCATAGTCGGCAAGCTGCTCCAGCATGTGGAAGCGGGCTTCCTTCTCGCGGCTGAGATCGTCGGGCGTGATCTCGACCATTTCGGAGGGCGCATCCTTGCGGAACACGAACGCGCGCTCGAGCGCGAGATCGATGAAGCCCGTTGCGACGCCATTCTCCCAGATCGGGATCTGGCGCAGCACGAGCGGCTTGCTGGAGGCCGGCTGCAGCGCCGGCACGATGTCGCGAATGGGGGTTTCGCAGGCGTCGATCTTATTGAGGAACAGGAAATGGGGGATGCCCCTGTCCTCGAGCTGCTTGAGGATCACCTGCAGCGCAGGCACCCGCTTGGGATCGGGCTCGGACACCACCACCGCCGCGTCGCATGCCGTCAGCGCCAGCGCGCCCTCGTGCTGGAATTCGATGGAGCCCGGACAATCGATGAAGGTGAAGGTGTCGCCGAGGAACTCGGCATCGGCGATGTTGAGCTGAACGCTCATGCCGTGGGCGCGGGCTTCGGGGGAGCCGTCGCCGACGGTGGTTTTATCGGCCACCTTGCCGGGCCGGGCCACGGCGCCCGTACGGGCCAGGATGGCGTCGAGCAGTGTCGTTTTGCCGGAGAGAAACGGGCCGATCAGTGCAATTGAGCGGCTGCTGCGGCCCGAAGAATGCCCAGAGCCGGCACCTGGTGTGCCTCTCGGGCCGTCGGATTGCCCCATGGTGTCCTCCTTCCCGCGTCCCGGATCGGGGTCCGGGTTCGCCGTTGCGAGGCGCAAAGGGATGCGCGTCGCGCATCCCGCGCCTCACGAAGGAGCGCGACGGAACGATGGTCGCCTCGCTCCGGCGAAGACGCAAGAGGCTTGCGCACGAAATCTTGCGATAAGGAGAAGCGCGTAGGCAGAATCACAGTGCGCGGCACGTCAGCCAGGACGTCCCTTACCAAGTTATTGCAATGCAATAAGTATTCGCAGCCGCAGAACCGAATTCGTGAAAAATGTTACGAAAAATTACTTGAACTAAGTCCATACTGGCCGCATCATGAAACTGTTGTTTGAGGGGCG